>Ga0136611_10002519_pt1 | contig 12788 bp, 12 predicted proteins | sample AntDrymUQ2232306_2_FD_106645 | JGI IMG/M metagenome (GOLD analysis project Ga0136611, IMG submission 106645) | Polar desert sand microbial communities from Dry Valleys, Antarctica - metaG UQ223 (23.06) | ecosystem: Environmental > Terrestrial > Soil > Desert | place: Antarctica: Dry Valley... | reverse complement strand
TTCGGCGATTCCCAGCACGGGGATGAGCCAGCGCCGCAGGCCGCCCAGCAGGGACAGGTAAACCAGCAAAACGGGCACGCCCACGGCCGGCGAGCGTACCAGCAAAAAATAAAACAAACCGGCAAAGCCCAGCGCGAGCAAACCGCGCTGCCCGAGCGGGGAGCCGAGCATCACGAAGGCCACCAAGGCCGTGATTGCCAGGAATAAAAGCCGCCCGCCTGCGGAAACCAGCAGAGGCGGAGCGGCCAGCGTGGAAGAAAGCCGGGCGTTGACGCGGGCCGAGGAAGCCCCATGCTTGATCATGATGTTTTTCGCGTGCCCAATGCTTCGGGCACGTCGGGCAACAGGTCGCGCACGGCGCAGATTACATTGTGGGCGTAATGCACCGCGGAAAAATCCTGCGCGCGCTTGCCGGCCGCCGCCCCGACGTGGCGCGCAAACTGCGGGTCACGCAGATAGGTTAACACGGCGCCGGCAAGCGCGTCGGGGTCGCCGTAGGGCGCCAGTAAGCCGTTTTCGCCGTGCGTGATGATTTCCGCCGGGCCGCCCGCGTCGCCCGCGACGACCGGCTTGTTCAGCGCCATCGCCTCGACCACGACGATGCCGAACGGCTCCGCGTCCGAGGCGTGGACGACCACATCGGCGGCCTGCATCCACAGCGCGACATTGCTTTGCAAACCGGCCAGGATCACGCGGCCTTCCAAGCCCAGCGAGGCGATCCGGCCGCGCAGGTAATCGGGGTAGTCCGGCTCCAAGTCGTGCGTTCCGCCCACCAGAACGGCCGTGGCGCTCCCGAACTCGGCAAGCACTTGCGGCATCGCCTCGACAAGAACGTGCATGCCTTTCCACCGCTGCAAGCGGCCCGCCAGAACGATCAACGGTCCGGTTTCGGGCAATCCCAACAAACGCCGCGCCTGACCCGGCGGCGGCAACATTGCCGGGTCGAAGCGGTCCAACTCCGCGCCGGGATAGACTAATCGCAGCACGCGCCGCGGGCGCAGCCGCGCCTGGGCTTTCCAGGCCGCGCGCGACAGCGTCAAGATACCGCGCGCGGGCAGCCGGGTGGCGAGCCGGTCCATCGCGTCGCGCGGCGACGGCACCGCCAGGTGGTACCACAGCGCGGGAATGCGGGCAAGCAAGGCGGCCGGCCCGCCGTACAGATGCGCCTTGGTCATCCAGGACAAAAGCGCATCCACCCGCTCGCGCCGCGCGGCGGCGGCGATGCGCACAATCGTGCCCGCCACGCGATGCGGCTGGCGCAAACGACCGGCCGTGATCACTGTTGTTTGCACGCCCAGGCCGGCGATCTGCTGGACCAGGGGACCGTCTTCGAGGAAAATGACCTGCCACGTGACGCCCTGCGCGCGGCCGTGGCGCAGCAGGTGCAGCAGCATCAGTTCGCCGCCCCCGCGCTGCTCGCCAAGAGGCATGACCACGGCGATCTTCATGGCAACCGCCGCGGCGGGCGCGGCCCCGCGCCCAGAACGGCCCAGCCTTTGCGAGCCATCCGGGCCACGGCACGTTCAGGTGCGCAGGTCGCCAGATAACTGAGCGCGTCATGCGAGCCGCCGCGCGCCTCGCCCGGCCCGCGCGGCGCGGCAATCGGCCGGATCACGGGGCCGAACCGCCCCCGGACGATGCGGAACACAAGGTAGCCGTGCGCCTCGAGAAAGCGCGTGACCGGCGTGGGCGGCGCGCCATGTTCCTCGAAAACCACGTCGCGGACCTGTCGGCGCGCGACCAGCGGCTCGGCGCCATCGAGGACGGCAAGTTCGTGGCCTTCCACGTCTATCTTGAGCAGGCCCACGGGCGTTTCTTCGGACACGACGTCGGCGAGGCGAACGGTAGAAACACGAAACGAGCGTGCGGGGGGAAGCGCGCCCGCCCCGGCGCCGGCGAGCGTAGCGATGCCCCGGTTGCGCGCGAAACCTTCGGGCACCTCCAGCGTCGCCGTGCCCGCGCCGTTTGACAGGGCGACCTGATGAACGTGGATCGTCGCCGTTCGGGGCGCCCGCTGCCGCGCCCAGCAGGCCGCATTCGCCGCCAGCTCGGCGAAAACGTCCGGGTGCGGCTCGTAGCTGTCCACCGTGCCCTCGCTCCCCACGCGCGCCGCCATCACGCTCGTCATGTGGCCGATGTTCGCCCCGGCGTCAACGGCGCGCTCGCCCGCGTTCAGCAGCCGCCAGATCGTTTCGCTCACGCACAGATCGTACAGCCCGGTGCGCCAGATGCTGCTGCCGATGCTTTCGTCGGGCCGGAACCGGATCGGTAGACCCCAGGGCAGCATCGCCTCGGCCAGGCGCGCGGCGGCGTCGGGCGCGCCCGAAACGAGGCGCGGACCGCGCAAACGGCGCGCGATCTGGCTGGGGCGCAGCAGGTACTCGGGCTTGTCCAAAGGGTTGAGCAGGGTCATGCGGTAGTCGGTTCCGGTTTGCGCGCGATGCAAAGCAGGTTGTTCGAGTAGCGCAGCCCCCGCAGCCGGCCCCGCGAAAGTTTTTGCCAGGTGAAGCGGGTCAGTTTGGGCAGCGTGCCATGGTCGGAAAACACGAAGCGTGGCGTTTCAAAGCCGGCCTCGCGGCAGATGCGCACCAGGTCGCGCCGCACCAGGGCCGTGATGTGGGCGGGGTACGAAGCGTCCCCGAAATCAACGAAATGCCCCCGGCCGAGCAGCGCGATCAGCGCGCGCCAGCTTTCGTTGTTGGGTGTGGACAGCAGCAGAATGCCGCCGGGCCGTAGCAGCCGGAAGCATTCGCGCGCCACCGCCCGCGGGTTTTCCAGATGCTCGATTACCTCGATGGCCGCGATCACGTCGAAGCGGTTGTTTTCGCAGGGAAGCGACCGGTTCAGGTCGGCATAAAGCCAGCGCAGTTTGGGGTGAGCCTGCGCTTCGGGGAACGGAACCAGGTCGGCGGCGGTCACGCTTTGGAAAGCGTCGCGCTCGCACAGCAGCCGGGAAAGCGTGCCTGTGCCTGCCCCGAAGTCGAGCGCGTGCCCGCCCAGGCCCAGGTCTTTTATCGCCCGCAATACCATCTGGTAGATGGGATCGCCCGACGTGCCCCGCGAGGCGCGGGCCGCCGCGACGCGCTCGGCTTCCAGGTCTGCTTCCCGCTCCGGCGAGGCTGGTGCTGCCAGCGTTTTTGAGGCGATGCCGCCGTTCATTGATTATTCATCCCCGCGTTGTTCCTGCCTGAGGAAACGTTTCCAGTGCGCCGAGCAGCCGCCCGGCCACGCGCTCCCACGCGAACTCGCGTTCGTACAATTGTTGCGCTCCCTGGCCGAGCCGCGCTTGCAGGCCAGCGTCCTCGATCACGCGCACGACCTGCGCGCCAAAGGCCTGCACGTCCCCCGAAGCGTTTGATGCGGCGCTGACGCAGGACAGCAAAAAAGCCGTTCCGTTTTGCTCTTCCAGCATTTTATCGGTAAGCGGGCCGCGCGTGCCGACGATAGGGACGCCGTGCTGAAGGCCGGTCATCAGCGTGGTGCGCCGGGTCGAGATGCCATCCACGAACGGCACCAGATACGCGTCGAGCGCGGCAAAGCGCCGGGAAATCTCGTCGGCCGGCAGCGGCCCTTCGGCGCGAATGATGGCCTGGCAGTCGCCCGGCCGGGCGGCGGCGGTCAGCGCGGCGCGAATCGCCGCGCCGTGTGGCCCCATGTACAGTAGCAGGGGCGCTGCGCTGGTACGCCGGCCCACGGCGTTAAGCGCCGCGCTCACCGCGTCCATCATCCGGGCCGGATGCGCGTTGCCGAACAAGCCCAGCGTCACGGTTTCGTTTGCGATGTTCAGGCGCGCGCGCGCCTGCGTTCGCGTGATCGGCACGCGGCGCGGCACGTTCGAGCCGACCGGCAGATGCAAAACCGGCTTGCCCGGAAACCAGGGCCGGAACCGGTCCGCCCACGGCTGGATGGAAAAAAATACCACGTCGGCGGTTCGCCCCAGCATCCACAACTGCCACCGCTGCCAGGTCGTCATGAGCGCAAACTTCGCGCTGATGACCGGCACGAACGGCTCGTGGACCATCAAGGCCACGCGAGGCCCCGCTGCCGCCCCGCCGCTGCCGGCGCAGTCACCCCGACGACGGACGCGCCGCATCACCCAGGGCAGGTACGGGTTCAAACCCCAGCGCCCGTAACTGAACGGATTGTATTGCAAAACTACCCAGTCCGGCCGCTCGTCAACGCCGCGGCCCGTTTTTGCCGCTATGTGATCCGCGATCCGCCGCACGCTGCCGGGCCGCGCGGCCGAAAACGTGGGAACGATGGAAACGCCACGAATCGGCGCGTGCGCGGCCTGGTCCTCCCCGGTCACGACCGTGACGCGCGCCCGGCCGGACGCAACCAGCGCTCCGGCCAGGTTCGCGGTGTAGTCGCCGATGCCGTCCAGCACGGGCGGCAGCGCGGCGGCGATAAGGTGCAGGTTCACGGGCTTGAAAAATTCCGGGCGTTCGGCCCCGCGCGCGGCTCAGGCCGGCGGCTTGACGGCGACACCGAACTGCTGCGGGTCCTGCCCCTCCAGCGTGTATAAGGTGTAACCGGTCAGAACATCGGCGGCGGCTTGCCGCACCTGCGGCTCGACCCAGTCGTGGAACAGCACGGCCCCGCCCGGCGCGAGACGCGGCGCAACCACGCGCAGCTCTTCGGCCACGCCCTCGTAGTCGTGGCAGCTGTCCTGGAAGAAGAGGGCGGGCGTCACCCGGCGCAGCACGGCGGGCATCATCTCTACCGACGGCCTGCCCCGGTGCAGTTCGATTCTTGGCAGCAGGCTCTTGGGGATGTGCCGGCCCGCACGCGCATAGATATCGAAGGTCCAAACCTTGCCCGAGGCGTTTTCGTCGCGCAGGGCGGCGGCCAGATAGGCGGTCGAATAGCCCCAGTAGGTGCCGGTCTCGAACACGTCGTCGGGCCGGACCGCCCGGCAGATGGCGTACAGCGCGCGGCCCGTGTCCGGGTGGACCGTGTACGAGCGCGCGAAGCCCGCGTCCAGGCGCCGGACGAGCGGAGCCGGCAGCAAGCGGTGCAGACTCTGCTCGCGTCGGCGAACGGCGTCCATTACGGCAAGACCGTCCGGGCACGCCGCCGGATCGCTCACTTCCCAGTGGCGGCGAAGGAGTTCTTGAAGAGGGATCGTTTCCATCGGACTTAATCGGAATGCGCCAAGCGCAAGGAGACCTTTCTCAACAATTCTTCGCGGGAAGGAGGACCCGCCAGCACATGCACGTCCCATGGAGATTCCCGCAGGTCTTTACCGGGATTCTCCAGCACGACCTGCCAGTATCCGAATCCGTTTAACAGGCCGGCAACCTGCTCGTTCCTGCCGTGGTTTTCGCACAAGATAAGGGGGGAGAATGCGGCAACCGTTCCGGCCATGCCACGAAGTACCTCGACCTCGGCACCTTCTACGTCAATCTTTACCAGAGCAGGAGGTTCGACAACTTTCTGCTCGATAAGGTCGTCTATCCGAACCAAATTCACCTTCAGCCTGCCATGAGTGGAGGAATGAGACCCAGTGAAATCCAGCTTGGCCCAGGTAGGTTCCGCAGCCAGGAGAAGCTCGCCCTCTCCCGATACGTCGGAAACTGCGTCTTCCAGAACGGTTATCGTGTGAAATGCATTAAGTTCCGCATTGTGACGCGCCGCAGCGGCGTTCTCCGGGAAGGGTTCAAAAGCGAACACGCGCCCCATTGGACCGACAAGACGTGCCCCGATCACCGTGTAAAACCCAACGTTGGCGCCGATGTCAAAGAAAACATCACCTGGTCGCAGGATGCACCCAAGAACATCCTGTACCAGCGGCTCGGTCGTTCCCAAAGCGTAACCCGGATTCGCGTTGCCCGTGTTGAACTTGAGGTCCGCGCCTTGCCCATACCGAATCACCCCATCTTGATTCCGGATGACGCGGCTGCCCCAACGGATAATTTGGGCGGCAAAAGGGCTTGAAAACTGCCAGGCGGCGATCCGTTTGATAACGCGCGGGGGAATGCGGTTCACAATGCTTCGCAGCAGGCGTTTCATCGTAGGTCTTTCTTTACCAGCAAGCCGGTTACGCGTCAGCCGTTACGAGATTACCTGTGTGGATGCCGGCATCGCAGATCGCCTGCCGGTACGCGGCTTCCAGCGTCAAGGCCGAGACGGCCCAGGTGTGTTCCCGAACGGCTTTTTGGCGGGCCGCTGCGCCCAGCCGCCGGGCCAGGGCGGGGTCATCGATCAAGGTTTCCAACCGGGCCGCGAGGGCGGCCACGTCGCCTACGGGCACGGTCAATCCGTTTTTGCCGTCTTCCACGAAATCGGCCATTCCGCACACGTTCGTGGTGACCGGGGCCAGCCCAAGTGCGGCAGCCTCGATCATCACGGCCGGCTGTCCCTCGAAAAACGAGGGCAGCACGAAAACCGCGTGGCGAACGTAGGTGGCGATCAGGTCCGCATTGCCGGTTATTCTGGGCAGCACGGCGATACGCTCTCGCAGCCCTTCGTCAAAAGCGGAAAGGACCGTATCGGCCCCGAAGCCGCAGCCGGCCACCGTGAAGCGCACGGCGGGGCGGCGGCGCATCACCTGGCTGACTGCGGGCACCACGTCCAGAATCCCTTTGCGCGGCAGCCAGGAGCCGGCGAAAACGATGCGCGAAGCGGCGCCATCCCCGTTGGCGTTTTCGTTTCCCTCGCGCGCCGCGCCAGCGGCCACGAACTCCGGGTCCACGCCCGTGCGCAGACAGGTCAGCCGGGAAGCCGGCACGCCAGCGCGGCGCAGATGGGCGACGTCTTCGGAGTTGCAGCAAACGACGTGGTTCGCCCGGCGCACGCCGTAAGCGGCCTGGAGCGTTACGCTCAGCGGCGAGTACCGACTTTTGAGTGAGACGGGCAGCCCCTTTTTCCGCCGGTACGCCAAGTCCGCAGCGTGGCCCCGCTCCTCCAGCCCGTGCGAATACAGGGTGAGCGGCGGCAGTTTCTTTTTGGCGCGGCGCAGCATCAGGCAGTAAGGAGCGCCCAACGGTTCGTGCATTTCCACCACGTCGTAGCGGCGGCCGGTGCGGGCAAGTCCCGCGATCAGACGCGGCAGGCGCAGCGGCACGGTGAAACGGCGCAGTTTTACCGATCTGCCTCCGGGCAAATCCTCACCAAACAGGAAGTCTACCTGGTGCCCCTGACTTGCCAGAACATCGCCCGTGCTGTGCAGGGCGCGCGATGCTCCACTGGTTCGATTGTTTGGCAGATCGGCGACGCGCAAAATCCGCAATGGATTACGGGAACTGCTTTCCATCTTAAACTCGGGTCGCCACCGTCAGGGAGTGGGCAGCGAACCACTTTGCGATAATTCGCGGATTGTCCAGCCACCGAACGCGCGCGGGATTGCGCCGTGGAATGTACAGGTAGTGCCCCTGACCGTCCGCAACGTCAATGTGGCAGCCCAGCCGCTTCAGGCTCCGCACACGGTCCTTGAGAGTCACCGGTGTGTAGACAGGCTGGCCGACCTCCGTATAGGAGCGCCTTGTCAGCAGCCGGTACGTGCGGTACATGCCCAGTCCGCCGAAATAATTTGGGGTTGTGATGATCATCTTGCCGCCCTTGCGCGTCACGCGCACGAGTTCAGCCAGAGCACGTTCTGGGTCCGGCACATGCTCCAAAGTTTCCAGGCTGATAACCAGGTCAAATTCGCCCTCCGGGTAGGGGATGTTCTGGATGTCGGCGGTGTGTACCTTGCAGCGGGGGCGGTCGCCCAGCAACCGCTGGGTGATTGCGACGGCGGACTCAGAAAAATCGGCGGCCACCAGGTCCGCTCCCTGCTCATGCAAGTACCGCGAGAAACCGCCGCGCCCGCATCCAATTTCTAGCACTTTGAGACCGTTCAGGTCGCCGAGATGCGGTTTAACCATCTCGTGCCACGGCGCGCTCGCCTCATCTTCACCATCTTGGCGTGCGATGCCCTGATGCCAGTCATTATAGAGTTCTTTCGTGCCGCCGGTATCATCGTTCATGAGGTGCTTTCCTTTCCGCCTACCCCGCCCACCCCGGCATCCGATCCAACGATAGCGATGCCGCCGCGCTGCGCCCGGGCCGTGTTTTTGGTAGCGTACAGGTTCGGCCGCCCGCCCGCCGGGGTGGCGCCCGTGATAGTGGACATGAGGATTACCTGGCCGCTTTCATCCCATTCGGGCCGAAACAAGAGGTACCCAGCCTGGATGAGCAGCTCCCTGAGCGCGATGGCTGACGCTCCTTGGCGCGCAAGGTGATCGGGTTCCACCTCAATCAGAAGATCAGGCGCGTTTTCGGTGGCTATCAGGTCCGCCGCGCCTTGCAATGCGTGAAGCTCGGCCCCTTCTAAATCAAGTTTAATTAAAGTGAGCCGAGCACGATCCGGCTCGGCAATTACCTCGTCGAGGGCGACCGTGTCTACCGTTTCGACGTGTCCCCCCTGGGGGTTCGCGGGAGCAAACGAACTGAGACCCGCCCCGTCACCAGGAAATGCGACAAACTCCACCTGCCCCGACCCGCCTGCCAGCGCCTGCGCGCGCAATTCTACCCAATCAAAAGCGTTCAAGGCCAGGTTGGCTGCCAGGCGCTCGCGTGTAGCTGGAGCCGGCTCGAAGGCAATCACCTTGCCCTCAGCCCCGACACAGGCGGCCGCCACCAGAGAAAACAGGCCGACGTTCGCACCACCGTCCACGAACACGTCGCCGGGGCACAGCAGATGACGTACGAGGTCCAAGTCCGGGTCGCGGTACCCGTAGCGATACAGACGGAGGCCGAGTGCGGTTCGCAAGTCCGCGATCATCTTGGAGCGGCCTTCGTCATGGAGGACCATGGTTTGGCGCAGACGGACAAAGCGCCTTCGAATCAGGCTCGTTGTGAAGCGCCAAGCCGTATGCACCGGCTCCCGGCGCCACTCAGGATGGCTCAGGTTCACGTTCGCGGCCTTTGCTGCGGAGGAATACGGCCTTCAGTCCCCAAAACAGCCGGCGGTGCGACCATTTTTCGCGCGGGCTGTTTTTCTTGATAGATGCGCAGCAGGTTGTCCGCCACGTCCCGCCAACGAAACCCATCGGCCACCACCCGCGCGCGTAGGGAAAGCGCGGCATATTCGGGCGGAGACAGGGTCAGCAGACGGATCACCTGCTCTGTCAGGACCGGGATGTTGCCGGGGGGCGTCATGGGCGCGGGAGGGTCGAAGCGCCGGAGCATTTCGCGCGGTCCGGGCACGTCGTAAGCTATCGTGGGGATGCCCGCCGCCAGTTTTTCAAGAACTGCCATCCCAAAGCCTTCGATATAGCTGGTAAAGACACCGACAGTCGCTTCCCTTAACAGCGCCGGAAGGGCATCGGGCTTGAAGGAAGGAACAACCGTTACAGCCGGCCGGTCGGCAGCGTGGAAATCGGCCCGTACGGCATCGGAACCTGTTCCGGTTCCAAGAATCAGAAAGCGCGTGTCCGGCAGCGTTTGCCGGACACCACGCGCGAGCCGGGGCAAGTCACGGGACCCTTTGATGTCCACCCAACGCCCGATAAAGACCACCTGCTGTGCGGCCTGCCGTTTTTCCGGCGGCGTCGCATGGGCGGCGAAGGCGGCGAAGACATCTTCGCTCAGGCCGTTGGGCAGACAGAACGCCTTGTCGGTGTGCCCGAGCGTTTCGGCCACATAGGTACGTTCGTCCTCGTTCAGCAGCACGATGGCATCGGCGGCGGCGAAGCTGCGCTCAACCTGCCGCCGTCCCCACGTCTGGCGCGCGACAAAACGGAGCACGTCGCCGCTCACGGAACTCATTTTGTCGCGCGGCCCGTCACTGGCTGGCGAACTCTGCTTTGCGACGCGACCGTATTGCTCATGGAAGTGAAGCAGGCCGTTTGAACGGACCACAAGCATACCGTCATAGTCCATCTCGCGCTTGAAGAACGGTAGATGGCCCGGGTCCGCCTGAATGACATCATATTCGCGCCCATATTTGCGTACAAAGCGGCGCGCTTGGGCCGAAAACCGGGCGGGCTGGAAAAAGGCTGACACACGGTTGCTTTTGAGGGCGGCCGCGGCCACGTCGAATCGGTGAACCACATGGCCGCGCCGCTCCATCTCCTCGGCAATCTCCATGTTCGCGCGCGGCGCGCCCAATTCTCGAGTCCAGGGCATGTTGACGATCAGCAGGATTTTCACGATGAGGTCAGCCTGAAAACTGCGTCTACGTGGCCCCGGCCTTCCAGCGCGTCCAGCGAACCGAGGGGGGTCTGATCGTCCTCCGTTGCCGCATCGAGGTGAAAAGCGCGATAGCCATAACCGGCAAGCAGAGTGACGATTTCGCGGGGATGGTAGCCGAACCGACCACAGGTAATAAAGTTCAGCTCACACAAAATACGCGGCGGCGGACAGGTACTCAGCAAACTCCGCGCGCCCCGCAGAATGGAGAGTTCCGCTCCTTCGGCATCCATCTTGATAAAGTCAATGCGCTTGATTTTTCGCTCGGCCAGGTAAGCGTCCAGCGTGGTGAGCGCTACGACCTGAGGAGGGGCGGCGGCGTAGTCGGTGCCGGCAGTTTCGAAAGCGGTTAGCGAACTCATCCCCCAGTTTTCATGTTCTTCGGCGTAAAAGTTCGCTTCGCCAACGTGGTCGCTCAACGCGGCCTGCTCGGCGGCTACGTGCGTGAAGTCGTTCAGCCGGATGTTTTCGGACAAGGCTTCGTAGGTCCGCCGTGCCGGCTCGAAGGCGTAAACGCTTCCTCCAGTGCCCACGAGCGCGGCTCCAATCAGCGTAAATTGACCAACGTTCGCCCCGATGTCCACAAAGTGCATTCCTGGCTTGAGGTAAGCAGAAAGGAAGCGAACGGTATCCGGCTCGAACGCGCCCGTGAAAAAGATCTCACGCTGCACAAGGTCATCGAGGTTCAGATGCATCAGCACACCCGGAGGGATACGCGCGACGACACTCTGACCAGCCCATAAGGCACGCCACCCATGAACCATACGTCCTTGTCCTCGCACCACAGGCGAATGCTGAACGTAAAGGCGAAGGAGCGAGCGCAAAAGGATGTTAGGAAGGCGGTACATTGACTTTTTTGCTAGCTCAGCGTGGTGATTGGGGCGGGGGGCGTCTCCGCCCCAACGGAGGACGGCCGTCCCGCCGATGAGATGGCTTCACGTAACCAGTGTGGGCCGCTTAACCAAGCTGCGCCGGAGTAGCCAAGCAGCACCGAGAGGACGGTCAGTACCGCGCGCCCGATCATCGGCAACGGCACAAGGAGCGTAAGGCTTCCGGCAAGTACGCCGGCCAGTATAGGGAGTGTAATCCATGCCTGCGTTCGTAGCAGCCGCCGGGCCGCCCCTGGTCCAAGGCCGTTCAGCAGGTAGGGCATAAGGCTTGCTGCGATCAGGTAGCCGACGGCAACCCCTGTGTAACCAAACATAATCACGAGTGGCACGCTGAGAACGATCTTGACGACACTGATGGCAAGTACGATGCGGGTAACGAACTTGACCAACCCCAGACTGTTCGACATGACCGCACCAACCCATCCAATCACATCGAATCCCATCGCAAGTGCGAACAGGGCTAAGGCGGGCACGGCCGGCACCCACTTTTCCGTGTAGATTAGGCGCACGAGTATCGGACCCGCTGTAACCAGAACGCTAAACCATAGGCCGGCAGGCAACAGAAGGTACGTTAGGTAGCGCACAACAGTGCGCTCCACCTCGGCCCGGTCCTCCTGGATGCGAGAAAAGTGTGGAAAGGCGATGCGCATCGCATTGTCCACCAATACGAGCGGCTTGCGCCCATTGCTCGACGCCCAGGTAAGATAGCCGACAGCGTGCGGACCAATCAAGCCGCCAACCAGCAGGGGGGTCACCCAATTTCCGACGCTGTTGGTTAGAAGCGTGATTTGGAAAGGAATGCCGAAACGCAGGATGCTGCCGGCAATTTTCGCGTCGAAACCCAACCGCACGCGCCATGGCGCGGCCAGGTACACAAGCAAAGTTCCCAGGCTACCCTGCGCGAGCGTGGCCCAGACCAAGCTCCATACGCCGTGTCCGGTAATCGCGAGGCCAAGAACAACCACCTGGTACAGCAGCGCTTCTGCTACTTCAATGCGGGCGAGTTTGTCATAGCGCATCTGGCGCTCCAGTTGAAGCGCGCTCATCGAACGCCATGAGGTCAGATACAGGTTAACGGCGATCATCCGCACCAGCCAAATGGTTTCGGGAGGTGCCTTCGGATACATGCGGGCGAGCAACGGGGCGGCCGTGAACAACACAAATACAACAAAGGACGTCAGGATTTGCTGGAGTGTAAATCCGACACGCAGATCAATCTCGGTTAACTCTTCCTTGCGCTGAATGAACGAGGGAGCAAGCCCAAAATCGCTCAGAAGAGCAAAGGTGCCCACCAGGAATGTGGCAATGGCGAAAAGCCCGAATTCGGTGGGAGTGAGGATGCGGGCCAGAACGACGCCGCCCCCGAAGGTGACGATCTGAAGCAGCACTTGCCGGCCCATGAGAACCTTGATTCCGCGTTTGGCCCGCGCGTGGACGTCTGTCGTCAATACCTTGGTTTACGCTTCAAGTAAAGGACATCCAGTGGTGTCCAATCTCGTCAAAAAGTTTGGCTTAACGCCGAATAAAGTAGCTCATGTACGGCACGAAGGACAGCGCGTCCAGCAGGCCGAATCCGCGCTTGGTGCTGCGCCCTTCCAGGTACACGATGTCGCCCGGCTCGACCGGAACGTCCTTGGAAAAGTCACCCTTTTTGAGCATGGCGTCCAGGTTGACGTCAGTGACCTGGGCGACCTTGCCTTCCTTGCTCGGCCGGATCAGTTT
>Ga0136611_10002518_pt1 | contig 12789 bp, 13 predicted proteins | sample AntDrymUQ2232306_2_FD_106645 | JGI IMG/M metagenome (GOLD analysis project Ga0136611, IMG submission 106645) | Polar desert sand microbial communities from Dry Valleys, Antarctica - metaG UQ223 (23.06) | ecosystem: Environmental > Terrestrial > Soil > Desert | place: Antarctica: Dry Valley... | reverse complement strand
GAATTCGTTCGGCTATTATCGGTTTAATGAGGTGGCGGTTGGAGAGACGTATGTCATAGCGGTTCAGCACAAGAGATATGTTTTTGTCCCGCAAGTGATTAATGTCAATGAAAACATCGGTGAACTGATTATTATTGCAAATCGGTAAACTCAGGCACAATTGCTGTTATGTTTTGAGTTGATTTAATTTTGCAGACTTAATAAAAAAGCCGTAAGTTTTAATGCTTACGGCTTTTCTTTTTTCATTTCCTACACCTGTTAGAAAATGAAATCGTTGTGTCAAAAATCGAAAACTACGCGATCCGGGGGCAGCTTCGCGTTACATACCACGTTTCATTTTACCCGCTTTACTTTGCTCATTTTGAATTGATAAAATATTCGTTTCGCTAACAGGCAAGTTTTTTATCCGTAAAACACTAATGAGCATTAAACAAATCTCCGTTCGCGGCGCGCGCCAGCACAATCTCAAAAATATCAACGTCGAAATTCCGCGTGACAAACTGACGGTTATCACCGGATTGTCGGGTTCCGGCAAATCTTCGCTCGCTTTTGATACGATTTACGCCGAAGGTCAGAGAAGATACGTCGAATCGCTTTCGGCTTACGCTCGTCAATTTTTAGATCAACTTGAAAAACCGGATGTTGATTCGGTCGAAGGTCTTTCCCCGGCAATTTCCATCGAACAAAAAACGGTTTCCCGCTCGCCCCGTTCGACCGTCGGAACGGTGACGGAAGTTTACGATTATCTGCGTCTGCTTTTTTCATCAATCGGTCAGCCGCATTGTCATCAGTGCGAAGCGCCGATTACGCGCCAATCGGTCGAACAAATCGTCACGAGTATTTTGGATTTGCCCGAAGGCGAGCGCGTAATGATTCTCGCTCCCGTTGTGCGCGGGCGGAAAGGCGAATTTAAAAAGGAACTCGAAAAAATTGCGAAAGATTTTACCCGCGCGCGGATTGACGGCGAGATGCGCCAACTCGATGAAGAAATAAAACTCGACAAACGCAAAAATCATACGATTGAAGTCGTGGTTGACCGTTTGCTGATAAAAGACGGCGTGAAGGAACGCTTAACCGAATCAGTCAGAACGGCTTTGAAATTGACGGGCGGCGCGGTTTTGATCTCGGTGATTGACGGCGAGGAAAAACTCTATTCGGAAAAAATGGCGTGCGTTGATTGCGGCATCAACATCGCCACTTTAGAGCCGCGTTCGTTTTCGTTTAACTCGGCTTACGGCGCGTGTAAAAAATGTCAGGGCTTGGGAACGGTGTTGGCAATTGACCAAAACAAAATTCTGCCCGACCAATCCAATGTCGTCAATAAAATCAAATTCCTGAATGAAACGGACAAATCAGGCGGGAAATTTTTGTCTGCGGCGTTAATCGCCATCATCGAAAAATTTGCGGGTGAAGATAAATTGATGCCGCCGGAGGATTTTGAGGAAGAGGAGAAGAGGAGAAAAGGAGAAAAGGAGAAAAAGACCAAAAACCAAAAACCGAAAGCCAAAAATTTCCTCGAAATTCCATTTGCCGATTTGCCGAAGGAAATAAGCGACGCTTTCTGGAACGGCACAAAAAAGCGTCTGACTTTTCGGCAAGGCGGTTACAAATACGAAGCGGAGTGGAAAGGCGCAATCCGTGCGATGCGCGAACGGATGGAAAATCCGCCGTCTGAAAAAGTGCGCCTCGCGCTCGAAGAATTAGTTTCGCCGATTCCGTGTCCGGTGTGCGAAGGGAAACGTCTTCAGCCGGAAAGTCTGGCGGTCAAAGTCGGCGGTTTGGGAATTGCCGATTATACCGCTCTGCCGATTGAAGAAGCGAGCGGGAAATTTGAAGAAATCCGTTTAAGTATCCGTGAAGAAAAAATTGCCGGACTGGTTTTAAAGGAGATTCGTGAGCGTGTGCGGTTTTTGCAGAATGTCGGTTTAGGCTACATAACATTAGACCGCGCTTCACAAACTTTGTCGGGCGGCGAAGGACAAAGAATCAGATTGGCGACGCAAATCGGCTCGCAATTGCGCGGAGTTCTTTATGTTTTGGACGAACCTTCAATCGGTCTGCACCCGCGCGACAATCAGAAACTGCTGGAAACTCTGCATCATCTGCGCGATTTGGGCAACACGGTTCTGGTCGTCGAACACGACCAGGAAACCATCGAAAAAGCCGATTACGTGGTTGATTTAGGTCCGCTTGCCGGAACGCACGGCGGAGAAGTTATTGCGACGGGAACGCCCGCCGAAATCGAAAATAATTCAAAATCGATTACCGGAAAATATCTTTCCGGCGAATTAAAAATCGAAGTTCCCGAATGGCGCAGGCTGCCGAACGGAAACCGCATCACGGTCAAAGGCGCGCGGGCGCATAACTTAAAAAATATTGACGTAACATTTTCGCTCGGACTTTTTACGGTTGTAACGGGCGTTTCCGGTTCGGGAAAATCAACGCTCGTCGAAGAAATTCTTTATCCCGCGCTTTACCGATACGTTTATAAATCGGCGATTGAACCGCTCGAACACGATTCGATTGAAGGCTTGGAACTGGTTGACAAAATCATCGAAATTGACCAATCGCCAATCGGCAGAACGCCGCGCTCGAATCCGGCGACTTATACCGGACTTTTCACGCCGATTCGTGAACTTTACGCGATGCTGCCCGAATCGAGAGAGCGCGGCTACAAAGCCGGACGTTTTTCGTTCAACGTCAAAGGCGGACGCTGCGAAGCCTGCGACGGCGACGGAATGAAGCGCATCGAAATGAACTTTTTGCCCGATGTTTACGTGCTTTGCGACGTTTGCCGCGGTGCGCGTTACAACCGCGAAACGCTTTCGGTCAAATACAAAGGATTTTCGATTGCCGATTTGCTCGACACAACAATCGAAGACGCTCTGCCGATTTTGGAAAACATTCCGCAAATCAAACAAAAACTGCAAACTTTATTGGATGTCGGTTTGGGCTACATCAAAATCGGACAGTCTTCGACGACTTTGAGCGGCGGCGAAGCGCAGCGCATCAAACTCGCCAAAGAATTATCGAAACGCGCGACCGGCAAAACGATTTATATTCTGGACGAACCGACCACCGGACTGCACTTCGCCGACGTGCATAAATTATTAGACGTTTTGCAAAAATTGGTTGACACGGGCAACACGGTAATCGTTATCGAACATAATCTTGACGTGATAAAATCCGCCGATTACGTGATTGATTTAGGACCGGAAGGCGGCGCGGGCGGCGGCAAATTGGTCGCCGCCGGAACGCCCGAAGAAATCGCCAAAGTGAAAAAATCTTACACCGGACAGGCTTTAAAGGCGTTGCTCAATTAGTAAAATTTTCGTGGTATAATTCGCTCGTGAGGTGAAATTTATGTCGAATGCGGAAGTAGAAAAAAGAATCGCGGTTTTAGAAAGGGAAGTTGCTGTTCTTAAACAAAAAATAGAAAAGGAAGAAAAATTAAAAGAACCCTGGTGGAAACAAATTGCCGGAACATTTGCCAACGACCCGATTTATGATGAAGCAATGCGTTTAGGGCGTGAATATCGTTTGTCGCAAAGAGAGGATTACGATAAAGATGATGAGGCAAGTAAATGATAATACTCGATACGGATTGTTTGAGTTTATTTGACAGAGAAAAAAGTCTTGAATCTTCGATTTTGCGTAGAAATCTTGCCCGTTTTTCACCCGAAGACGTTCTCACGACAATAATCACTTTTGAAGAACAAATGCGCGGTTGGCTGACGTATTTGTCAAGATGTAAAAATATTGAAGAACAGATTTTTGCATACGAACGACTGAATCAGTTTTTAGAAAATTTTCGTAAAATTGTGGTTATTCCATTTGATAAAAAAGCCGCCGATGTTTTTCAGCAACTTAAATCTCAAAAAATCCGCGTCGGCACGATGGATTTGAAAATTGCCGCCATCACCGTTTCAAACAACGCAATTTTAGTTTCGAGAAATTTATCCGATTACGAGCAAATTCCGAATTTGACCGTTCACGATTGGACAAAATAGTCGGTCTTTTCAAAAAACTCAATTCAAAACAACTTCGGCTAACTGAAGTTTCAAAGAAATTCGCATTTCGCGCCGCGAAAAATTGTCAATCAAATTCAAAACGCGGTCAAAATCGCCCGTCGAAAGTTTCGATAAAACTGAAAAATCCGCGCCGTAAAAGCCCCACGAATTACCGTTGTTAATGACAAATTCGCCTTGCCGGATGTTTGAATTGCGTTGAGAGCCGTTGATGATAACGGCGGCTTCGGAAAGTTCATTGATTTGCGGAATCAAAGGCTCGAATTATTACCAGTTCGTTCGGTTATTTTCGCTTTGAAGAAATCGCGGCGGGCGAAACTTATATTTTGGAAGTGCGGCACAAAGTCTATAAATTTGCGCCGCAGGTGATTTACGCGGCGGAAGACCTGAGCGAGGTAAACTTTACAGTATCGCCGTAGCGTAGAATGAAAAGACGGCGGCTAAAACGGTTCTGACTTATCAGCTTTGATTTATAGCCTCGATCATCTCTTTAACGGCTTGATTCAAGCCGACGAAAACCGAACGCGAGATGATATTATGTCCGATATTGAATTCGGTAATTTCAGGAATCGCAGCGAGAGCGGTGATGTTTCGGTAAGTCAAACCGTGTCCGGCGGCAACGATTAAACCGAGATTTTTGGCGCGTGCGGCGGCATTTTTTATTCTTTCGATTTCCGATTTTGCTTTTTCCGCGCCTTCGCCGTGAGCGGCGCGGGCGGATAATGTCATTTCAGCGTATTCGGCGGTGCAAAGCTCGATCTGCTGCGCTCCGACACCTTTCGCCGCTTCGATTTGTTCTAAATCAGGGTCAATAAAAATGCTGACGAAAATTCCCGCAGCTTTTAACTTTTCAATGACGGATTTTATATTTTCGAAATTATTTATCACATCTAAACCGCCTTCGGTAGTGATTTCGTTCGGGCTTTCGGGAACGAGCGAAACCGCGTCGGGTTTTGTCCGCAAAGCTATTTGCAGCATTTCTTCGGTTGCCGCCATCTCGACATTTAAATAAATCGTGACGACTTCGCGCAGAAGTTCGATGTCGCGGTCTTGAATATGGCGGCGGTCTTGCCGCAAATGAACGGTGATGCCGTGCGCTCCGGCTTGTTCGCAGACGACGGCGGCGGTAATGATGCTCGGCTCGATGGTTTTTCTGGCTTCCCGAATCGTAGCGACGTGATCAATATTGACATTTAATTTAGCAGACATTTTAGTAATGATATTTGCAGGAAATAATAATTATTTGTTCGTCGGTAATTTTATAAACAAGGCGATGTTAGTCGTTGATGCGGCGCGACCAATAACCCTTTAAATCAGCTTTCAAAGGTTCGGGCTTACCGATACCGTCAAACGGATTTCGCGCGGTTTCGACGATCAATTTGTGCAAACGCTCGAAAAGTTTTTTATCGGTTTTCGCCCAATCGCTGAATTGCTCGAATGCTTCTTGATGAAAAGAAACATTTTTCACTGAAACTGCTCCTGATTCGGCGTAATAATATTTCGGTTTGCTTCAACGTCTTCAATCGCGCGTAAAAGATACTCACGATTCGCGGGCGAACGCAAAAGATAAGCGGTTTCATCACGCTCGGAAACGATAATTTCAATTTCCTTGTTTTTGAACAATGCCTTGATGCTCTGCAAAAGACTTTCATCTATCTCATCGGCATTTATTTGGTAAATAGTTTGCATATCAAACCAAATTATACTCCGATTTTTTCGGCTTGTCATAAATTCCGCGTTTGGCGTTTTGGCGAATCAGGCGAACTTCGTTGAACATTCTTTGGCTGTCGCGGAAGACGTTTACTTTTGTGCGCTCGTCGTGATTCCAGCGCACGGGAATTTCCTTTAAATGCAATCCGTGCAGACTGGCGACATAGAGAAATTCGACATCGAAACCGAAACGCTCGATCTGCATTACGCTTAAAAGCGGACGAAACTTTTTCATATTGAACGCCTTAAAACCGCATTGCGTATCCCAAAACGGCAAGCCGGTTAAAGTTTTGACAATTAAATTGAAAACCTTTCCGCCCTGTTCGCGGCGCCACGGCTGATGCTTTCCGATAAGACTTCGGTCGAGAGCGCGCGAACCGAAAGTCAGGTCGTATTCGCCCGTTTGAATCGGTTTGACGAGTTTCGCCAATTCCTCAATCGGCGTTGAAAGATCGGCATCGGAGAAAAGCGCAATGTCGGCGTTTGAGGCGAGAAGTCCGGTTTTAACGGCGTAACCTTTGCCGCGATTACCTTCGTAACGGATGACTTTGGTTTGTAAATCCGGGAATTCGGCGCAGGCGGTTTCGGCGGTCACACAGGTTTTATCATTCGAGCCGTCGTCAACGATAATTAACTCGGCGGAAAGTTTTTCATTTTCGATATAGGTAAGAATTTCCCCGATGGATTCGCCTAATCTGTCTTCTTCTTCAAAAGCCGGAATAATAATGGAAATTGCGGGTTTCATTTGGCAAAAAGCTAATGTTAGTTTTTTGTTATCGAAAAGTAAATCAGTATCAAACATAATTTTTAAAAAAATCTCCGTCGCAAAAATATCAGGATAAACACTGCCCGGATTCTGATAAAATAAGGACAATCGGGAGCGGATTTCACAAAATACTTTCACGACAACCGAACTTTGTCTTTCGACAACTAATTTGTGATATAGTTTTTATAGATTTGGAGTCTTTCATAATGAACAAAAGGTTTGCGATTTTAGCAGTTATTATTGTTTTTACGAGCGCGCTTGTCGGCGGGCTTTTCGGGAGATTTTCGATTGGAACTTCCGCCGATACGAGCGTTTCACCGGAAAAAATCACCGCCGATTTCCGTGAGGCTCTCGAAGTGGTTAATGCCAATTACGTCGGAAATATTGACCGCGAAAAGCTTTTGGACAGTTCGATCCAAAGTATGTTGTGGACGCTCGACCCGCATTCTTCATTTTTTACGCGCGACGAGTTTCGCAAACTTTACGAAGAACAAGCCTCGCAATTTTACGGCATCGGTGTTTCTATTTTGCAGCGGCGCGACGGCGTTTACGTACAGTCGGTGATTCCGAATACGCCGGCAGACAAAGCCGGACTGCGCTACGGCGATAAATTTTTGCAGGTTGACGTGAAATCCGCGAAAGAGTGGTCGAGCGCGGAAGTTTCCAAAAATGTGCGCGGCGAACGCGGCACACCCGTTAAAGTTCAGATGGAACGGGTCGGTGCGGCAAAACCGTTAGATTTTGAAATCATTCGCGGCGGCGTTCCGCTCCCGTCAATCCGTAATTTTTTTATGCTTCCGAACGGTGTCGGCTACGTCGGTTTGACCGGCGGATTTCAGGAAACGACCGCCGAAGAATTGGACGCGGCAATTGCCGCTTTGGAAAAACAGGGAATGAAAAGTCTGGTTCTGGATTTGCGCGGAAATCCGGGCGGACTGCTTCCGCAGGCAATTGAAGTCGTCAGCCGGTTTGTTCCGCAAGGTCAAACCGTTGTTTCCGTCAAAGGACGCGCCCGTTACGCTAAAACGCAGGAACTACGCGCTGTCGGCGGTGAAACGCACGATTTTCCACTCGTTGTTTTGATTAACGGCGGTTCGGCTTCCGCTTCTGAAATCGTTGCCGGAGCAATTCAGGATTACGGTCGGGGAATCATCGTCGGCACGGATAGTTTCGGTAAGGGGCTGGTGCAGAGAGTGTTTCCGCTTCCATACGGAACGGGTTTGACGCTGACAACCGCGCGGTATTACACACCGTTCGGTCGTTCTTTACAGAAAGATTATTCGAGCGGTTCGATTTATGATTATTATACGCTTCAGGGCGATGAAGATGGTGCGGCAGCGGCGACCGAAGCGAAACCGAAACCGGCGGGAAGCCCCGTGACGGCGGCAGGCGGCAGAGTTTTATATGGCGGACGCGGTATCGAGCCGGATTTGAAAGCTCCGGCGTTGGCTTATAATGCTTTGCGCTTTCGCATCAACGAAGCGGCATTTCACTTTGTCCGACAAATTGCCGCCGGTAAGATGCAGGGGTTTGAGAATCTTAAAGTTGATAAGCAAAATTACAATACGACGGTTCAGCCGAACGATTTTCAGATTAGCGATAAATTATTTGAAGCGTTTCGTAATTACACCGTTTCTATTAAAGAGAACGGTTTGACGGCGGAAAATATTAATTCTCAGATTGATTATTCAAAATCACGTTTGCGTGAAGAATTAGCGACCGCGAATTACTCTAATGAGGCGGGCATTCAGGTTCTTTTGGAAAGCGACCCGCAGGTTTTGAAAGCCGTCGAAGCGATGCCGGAAGCCAGAAAGTTTTTGGAAAAAAATCTGGCAAATAAAGCCGGTCAGTAGTTTACGGATAAACTGATGAAGTGATTACCGGAATGTGCCGGTAATCACTTTTTTTAACTGAAAATAATCCGACTTCAAGAAAATTTAACGCCAATCGTTTTAGAAATTTTTGAGTTCATAAAGTAGAATAAATTCTTTACTTGTTGAACTCATTTTCGTTGTATGTATAAACAAATTGGAATTCTAACCGGCGGCGGCGATGCGCCGGGACTAAATGCCGTAATTCGGGCGGTTGTCAGGACGGCAATCGGCGAATTCGGAATGAAATGTATCGGTATCGAGGACAGTTTTGAAGGTATTTTAGGTGAGCCGCAGGTAACCAAATTAACATTGAAAAGCGTCAGCGGAATTCTGCCGCGCGGCGGAACGATTCTCGGAACGCGAAACCTCGGAAGTTTTGTCAGAATCATAAATGGCAAGCCGTGTATCCCTGAAATGCCGATTGACGAGGCTCTCGAAAATCTGGCAAAGCTGGAAATAGAAGCGCTCATCGTTCTCGGCGGTGAAGGAACTCTGGCGATTGCCGAGCGCTTTCACCGGCGCGGTTTTCCGATTATCGGCGTTCCGAAAACAATTGACAACGATTTAGCCGCAACGGAATTGACATTCGGCTTTATGACGGCGATTGACATCGCCACCGAAGCTCTCGACCGCCTTCACACGACTGCCGCATCGCACGACAGAGTAATGATTCTGGAGGTTATGGGCAGAAATACCGGATGGATCGCTCTGCACGCCGGGCTTGCCGGAAGCGCGGATATTATTTTAATACCGGAAACTCCTTTTTCTTTTGATTCCGTCGCAAAGAAGGTTCGTGAACGCGAAAAAAGCGGTTCGCGTTTTACTAATATTGTCGTTGCAGAAGGAGCGAAGGAAGTCGGAAAATCGGAATTTTACAAAGATTCTAACGCGATGCGGCTCGGCGGCATCGGCTCGTATGTCGGAGAAAAAGTTGAAGAAATGACCGGCAAAGAATCACGCTGCGTCGTTCTCGGACATTTGCAGCGAGGCGGCAGTCCGAATGCCTTTGACCGAATGCTCGGCACAAACTTCGGCGCGTGCGCGGTCCGGGCATTGGCGAACGGACAGACCGGAAAGATGGTCGCGCTCAGGGCAGCCGAAGTCATTACCGTTCCGCTTGCCGATGCGATCGCCAATGTAAAAACCGTAATGGTTGACGGTCAGCTTGTCCGCACGGCGCGCGACATCGGAATTTCCTTTGCCGCGCCGAATGAATCAAAACTTTGATGAGTAGAGAGTAGAGAGTGGAGAGAAAAACTTTAACTCTTCGCTCTTCACTCTCTACTCTCTACTCTCTACTAAATTTTATGGAAGCAATTAGAAAAAAAATCCAGGAAGAATTGGCAGCGCTTGAACAAGAGCTGCGCTTTAAGTTACCAAAAGAAATTCAGAAAGCGCGTGAATTTGGAGATTTAAAGGAAAACGCCGAATACAAAGCCGCTTTGGAACGTCAAAAAATAGTGATGGCGCGGGTTGTTCAGCTTAGTCAGCGGCTGGGTGAAGTCGAATCCATTGACATCTCGAAAATTCCGACCGACCGCGCGGCTTACGGTTCGACAGTCGTTTTATACGACCTCGACCGCGACGAAAAAATCACTTATCGCCTCGTTACATCGGAGGAAAGCGACCCGGAAAACGGTTTGATTTCAACTGTTTCGCCAATCGGACAAGCCTTGATGGGAAAAGAGGAAGGCGATGAAATAAAAGTTAAAACCCCGACCGGCGCGCGTAATTTTGAACTTAGCCGTTTAAAGACGATACACGAACAAGCAGAATAATTTTTTCACTGTCCGACAAAAAGCAACTTACTCGTTCGCCTTTTACAATATTCTATGTAACTCTATGGCGAGCAGCTGCACCACCCAATCAGAAGGTTTCTTTTGAATCTTTAAGACTTTATGCTTCAGATAAAATTATGGGAAGAAAAAAAGCCTGTCGTTTTAACGACAGGCTGAAGTTTTACATTCGGATTAAGGAAGGTTTACCATTTTCTAATTAAATACACGCCCGAAAAAACAAAAAGTTCCAAATTTAATTTCAATTCCAAAATAAAATGTTTCTATCCAATCCAGATAAATTCACTTTTAATTTATTTTAATCGTTTCAATAGTTTTACCAACTCGATGATTCGCGCTTTTGTGCAATATATTCGGATTAATTTTTCAATATTTCCAATCTGAAGTATCAGCGCGATTATAGTTGCCGAAATATTTCTGTATGAAAAACAAACGAGGTTCCAGATTCATTAAATATTATAAATTTGGAAAGTTTTGTGTTTTATCAGTTTAATTCAATTTACGGAATTTAAGATTAGTGGCACAAATTTTGCAAGCATAGCCGCAAAACTACCTGAGCAAGGCTCGGAAGAATATTTACTACGACAACGATATAAGAGGGGAAAAGGGGGGAAAGCAAAATATATGGCAACCACACTGTTACTAAATAAATTTCAGAGGCTTATATTTAAGAAGGCTAACTGGAAAAATGAAGTTGACCGAATTGTTTTCGGACAAAAGGTAGGTTTAATCACAAAACTTTTCGGCTGTTGGCACGACAATATCAGCCGCCCGTTTACGCAGGGAAAATCAGCTTACCGGAGCTGTTTGAACTGCGGAGCGATGAAACAATTCAATACCGAAACGCTTGAAACGCACGGTCATTATTACTTTCCACCTATTATCAAGGAGGAACGGAGTTGATTGGAAAGAAGAAGGTTGCTGATTAAACTTTTTCCCGGTAACCTTCTTAAATCAGAGCGCCTTTTCAATCGCTTCGACGATTTCCGGTGCATCAGGCAATGTTTTCGGGCTGAAGCGAGCGATAATTCTTCCATTTTTATCTGCCAAAAATTTTTCAAAATTCCAGGTAACATCACCGTCTGACTCCGAATTAGATTGCTTGTCGGTCAGAAAAGTATAAAACGGGTGTTGGTCTTCACCTTTAACCGAAATTTTGGAAAACATCGGAAAAGAAACATTATATTTCAAATTGCAGAATTCCTTTATTTCCTTTTCCGTTCCCGGTTCTTGTCCCATAAAATTATTGGCGGGGAAGCCCAGAACGACAAAACCTTTATCCTTATATTTATCGTAGAGATTCTGTAAACCTTCATATTGCGGGGTCAAGCCGCATTTGCTGGCGGTGTTGACAATCATCACGACTTTGCCTTTGTAAGCGTCGAGTTTTACGTCTTTTCCGTCAATATCCTTCATTGTAAATTCATACATAGATTTTTGCGGCGGCTAAATACGCGGGCTGGGATTATAGATAAATCCGAGCGCGTAAGCCACCGCGATTCCTCCGCTAATCAAACTAAAAATTGCGACTAATCCGATTTTCAAAATGAAATTTTCCGGTAAATATTACACCAAATAAGGCATCTAGCTTTCTAATTCCCGCGGCGAGCGCGGCTGTTGAGTTCTCGTCGGTTCGGTTTTTTCGCCGGTTTCGGCAAAAACTTCCTTGAGTGCGCCGACGCTCGCCAACATACTGGAAGTTTCCATCGGCATAAAAATCACTTTCGCGTTATTTGTTTTCGTCATATCGCGCAAAGATTCGATATATCGCGCCGTAATCAGATATTGCGCCGTTTGCACCGGGTTGCCGATTGCCTGCGATATTTGGGCGATTGCCTGCGCTTCCGCCGCCGCCGCTTGCAGTCTGGCTTGCGCCGCGCCGCTCGCCTGCAAAATCGCCGATTCCTTTTCGCCTTCCGAGCGCGTAATGGCGGCTTGTTTTTCACCTTCGGCGCGTGTAATCGCGGCTTGTTTGTCGCCTTCGGCTTGGAGAATCAGCGCACGACGATTGCGTTCGGCGGTCATCTGTTTTTCCATCGTGATGCGAACGTCTTCGGGCGGATTAATGTTTTTTACATCAACGCGTGTCACTTTTACGCCCCATTTGTCGGTCGCTTCGTCAAGAATCAGACGAAGTTTCGAGTTAATCTGGTCGCGGTTTGAAAGCGTGTGGTCTAAATCCATTTCGCCCATCACCGAGCGCATTCCGGTTATTGTCAACTGAACGATACTGCCGACCAAATCATTTATTTCATAGACGCTTTTAATCGGGTCGGTAATCATCCAATAAACGACCGAATCAACATTTATCGTCACGTTATCGCGCGTAATCACTGGTTGCGGCGGCAAATCAATAAACTGCTCGCGCAAATCGATAAAAGTCGTGCCGGGGCGAACATTTAACCAGTAAACCGCGCGCGGCGATTCAAAAAAAGGCACGATGATATTGAGTCCGCTCGCTGCTACGCGGTGAAAACGTCCTAATCTTTCAATCAGCAAAACGCTCGACTGCGGCACGATTTTTATCGTCTTTGCCGCGACGACGAGCAGCGCGATGCCGAGAAACGCCAAGAAAATAAAACTCAAACCGAATAGTTCCATTTTTTCCTCCAAAG
>Ga0136611_10002517_pt1 | contig 12790 bp, 9 predicted proteins | sample AntDrymUQ2232306_2_FD_106645 | JGI IMG/M metagenome (GOLD analysis project Ga0136611, IMG submission 106645) | Polar desert sand microbial communities from Dry Valleys, Antarctica - metaG UQ223 (23.06) | ecosystem: Environmental > Terrestrial > Soil > Desert | place: Antarctica: Dry Valley... | reverse complement strand
TCTGGCATGTGTCTAGGGGCTCTAGTCCGTGATGTGTCAGGTTGTGACGTTGCGCCCGGCGTTGCCCCACCTGCGATGGTTGTTTTCGTTTTTTTAGAAGGTGGAGTTGTCATGCGCTCGGTCCGTTGTGTCCTCGGTCTATTCCTCGTGCTCGCGCTCCTGCTGCCGATGAGTGTCGCCCGCGGCGCTCAGCCAACTGACTCCTCCCAATCGGACTCCGACTCATTTGTCGCCACGGTCGATGCCGACGTTGAGAAAGAACTCGACAAGACCGGCGAGACGACGATCTGGGTCGTGATGCGCGCGAAAGCCAACCTCACGCAGGTCAACACGATCGACGACTGGACCGAACGCGGCGAATTCGTCTACGACGCGTTGACTGAGACGGCCGAGCGCACGCAGACAGACGTGCTGACGCTGCTGGAGAGGCACGGTGTCCAGTACGAGTCGTTCTGGGTCGTCAACACCATTAAGGTCTCTGCGACGAAAGCGCTGGTGGAGGATCTGGCGCAGCGCTCGGATGTCGCGCGGATCCGGGCCGATAAGGTGCAGGAGCTGCCCGAGCCGACACCGGGGATTGATGAGGCCACGGTCCAGGCGGTCGAATGGGGCATTGACCGTATCGGTGCTCCATCGGTCTGGTCGACGTTCGGCACGCGCGGCGAGGGCGTCGTCATCGCCAACATCGATACTGGTGTCAAGTTTGATCACCCTGCCCTCGTGAGCCAGTATCGCGGCTCAGTTGGCGGCGGCGTGTTCGATCACAACTACAACTGGGTCGATCCGTCGAATATCTGCGGTAATCCATCGCTCGTCCCGTGTGACAACAACGATCACGGGACGCACACCATGGGCACGATGGTCGGTGACGATGGCTCTGGCAATCAGATCGGCGTGGCTCCGGGCGCGACGTGGATCTCTGCCAAGGGCTGCGAGGCGCGCTCCTGCTCGGATGCGGCACTGCTGGCATCCGGTTAGTGGATGATTGCTCCGACCGACCTGGCTGGTGCGAACCCACGCTCCGATCTGCGTCCGAACATCATCAACAACTCGTGGGGCGGCGGCGGCGGAGATTCCTGGTATCAGAACATGGTGACCTCCTGGATTGCGGCTGGCATCTTTCCGATGTTCTCGAACGGAAACAGTGGGCCAAACTGCGCCACGGCTGGCTCTCCCGGCGACTACCTGACGTCGTACAGCTCCGGAGCGTTCGACAGCAACAACGCGATTGCTGGCTTCTCCAGTCGGGGAACGTCGGGCGGGGAGATCAAACCCAACATCGCTGCTCCCGGGGTGAATATTCGCAGTGCTGTGGCGAACGGAGGATACAGTGCCTTCGATGGCACCTCAATGGCGTCGCCACATGTGGCCGGCACAATTGCCCTGATGTGGTCGGCTTCTCCCGCGCTGATCGGAGATATCACGGCCACGCGTGCCCTGCTCGATGGGACGGCGATCGACACCGAGGACTTGCAATGTGGCGGAACCGCTGCTGACAACAATGTCTGGGGTGAAGGACGCCTCGACGCTTTCGGAGCGGTCGAACAGTCCCCGCGCGGTCCGCTCGGCGCGCTGTCCGGAACGGTGACCGACGCAGGGACGAGCAACCCGGTTCAGGGCGCACGTGTCCAGGTCGTCGGGCCGGTCAGTCGGTCGATCCTGACCAGCCCCAGCGGCGCGTATGCCTTCGACCCGTTGCCGATCGGTGACTACGATGTCACGGTAAGCGCCTTTGGTTATGAGACAGATGCGGCCACGGGTGTTGTTGTGACGGAGAGCGTGACCACGATCCATGATGTCGCCCTCGTAGTGGTTCCGACGCACACGGTGAGTGGAATCGTTAAAGATTCTCGGAGCCGACCGCTGATTGACGCGACGGTCAGCCTCAGCGGGACGCCCATTGCGCCTGCAACGACGAACGCGTCCGGCGAATACACCTTTGTCGGCGTGCCGGAGGACGATTACATCGTCCTTGCTGCTGCACACCGATGCACGGTCGCGCAGACACAGCCACTGACCGTCGATAGTGACGAGACACTCGACATCACGCTCGCAGCGGTGACGGACAGCTTCGGCTACGTCTGTGACCTCCAGTCGTCAGCGTATATCGAAGCAAACACCCAGCTCACGGTGCCTGGTGATGGTGACGACGAGTCGGTGATCGTAGCGCTGCCGTTCTCGTTCACCTTCTATGGTCAAACATTCAGCCAGGCGCTCGTCTCGACCAACGGTTTCCTGAGCTTCCAGATCATTAGTGGCATAGCCGCCTCGAATGGAGCGATTCCGTCGTCGGCAAACCCGAATGCGGCTATCTATCCGTTCTGGGACGACTTCGTCGTTGATGCATCGGCGAGCCTGCGCACCGAGTCCTTTGGAAGCGCACCGAACCGCCAGTTCGTCATCGAATGGCGTAATATGCATTTCTACGAGGACACCGGCAGGCGAGTCGATGTCGAGGTTGTGCTCCACGAGAACGGGCGCATCCTGACACAGTACCGTAATATCGCGGCAGACGGACGCGAGCAGGGCAATTCGGCCACGCTCGGTATCGAAAGTCAGGCCGGTACCGTGGCGTTGCAGTATTCCTTGAATCAAGCCGTCGTGTCAGATGCAGTGGCGGTCCTCTATCAACTACCGGCCCTGCCGCCAGTCGCGGACGACGATTCGGCGACGACGCCCGAGGACCAGGCCATCTCTATTGATGTCTTGACCGGCGACAGCGATCCAGATGGCGGCGACCTGTCGGTCGATAGCGTGACGCAGCCGGCCAATGGTGTCGCGACGCTCAATAAAGACGACACGATCACCTACACGCCAAACGCTAACTTCCACGGCAGCGACACCTTTACCTACCAGAACACGAACGGTACGTCCCCCAGCGAGTCCGCAACCGTGACGGTGAATGTCACGCCGGTCAATGATGTTCCGGTCGTGGTCGTGCGGGGCGGTGGAAGCTGTGACGCGATCGACGCATCGGCGGGGTCGATCTTCCTGCTGGTAGCTGACATCGAGAACACTGCAGGGAGTCTCACCGTCACCGCTAATTCGTCAAACACGTTGCTGCTCCCGGATGCTCAGATCAACTTCAGTGGTACGGACGAGAAGCGTGTGCTGGCCATCGCAGCAGACACTGCACAGACCGGTACCGCGATCGTCACCGTGACGGTCAGCGACGGGGTGGATACCGGCACAGTCGTCGTGACGGTGATCGTCGGGACTGACGCGGATGAGACGTTGACCGCCACGGGCGGACCGCACATGCTGTTTGGTCGCGACGGTGACGACGAGATCATGGCTGGTGGCGGCAACGACCTGCTGTGTGGCGGCGAGGGCAACGACCGACTCCTCGGTCGGCAGGGGTTCGACGCGATCGACGGCGGAACTGGCAGCGATACGCTGCTTGGCGGCGACGGCTATGACACGCTCATCGGTGGTACTGGCCCTGACCGGCTCGACGGTGGGAACGGTCGCGACCTGTTGCGCGGCAACCTCGGCAACGACACGCTCAACGGCGGTATGGGCAACGACCAACTCATCGGTGGCCCTGGTGCCGACGCTTTCAGAGGCGGCGCGGGAGTTGACACCTACCCGGACTACAACATCGGGGAAGGCGACTTGCAGAACGGTATGGTCCCATAGGCGATATCGGAAGCAGCCAGCCAGCCTGGCCCCGATACACCAGCGTTCCGGAACTGGAGGCGTTCGACCTGGTCGAACGCCTCCAGCCACGTCTGGCGCGGTGGGACACAGCAACACGCAGGAGCATCCTGTAGGGACATAGCCCAGCCTTGTCTGCGCCCGCTGGCGCAGCGTCGCAACACAGCGTTCGGACTCGCGCCAGCCAGACCGGTTTGGCTATCACGTTGCCAACGTTCGGTTCGCCAGGTGACGCCAGCGGGCGCGGACAAGGCTGGGCCATGTCCCTACGGCGCTCACGTGCGCGCCATGAAGGGACCACAACGGAAGCCGCCCCGCTGGACCAGTTCCAGCGGGGCGGCTTCCGTGATGCGCCTATTGGGTTGGAGAAGGACGCTTACTTGCCAGTGTTCACGAACTGGATGCAGTCGCCCTGGTTCTTGAAGCTCGACCCGTCGGCGCGCTTCGCATTCATCCAGCCGCCATTCTTGCAGTCGTCGGCATTGGCCGCGACGCGATATGGCTCGAAGTCGTAGGTGACCGTGTTGATCGTCAGCGCGTCGACTGCGGCCATCAGACCCGCATTGCCGCCGCCCTGGTTGACGCCGAACCCGCCGAGGATGGTCGCGTCAGGGTTGTTCGCCTGGATCTCGTTCCATGTCTTGTCACATGCGCTTGTGGCCCCAGCGCACTGGCCATTGATCGGCTGTGTTGACCACCAGACTCCGCTGCCCGCCGCAGTCCAATCCTGCCATTCGCCGCTGACTACTGAACCCTGATCAGTGTTGTAGACCGGCTCAAACACGAGGGTCGAGAAGTCACCAGGTTCAAGTGAGCCACCGTTCTCGTCGATGACCATGTTCAACGCTGTGACCTGCTGCGCGGAACCGGCGCTTCGGTACGTCTCGTAGCTCATGGTGTTGATGTCAGTCAGCTTGGTGCCGATGTGATCGAAGTTGAACAGGAAGACCTTGTCTGAACCACCAGTGGTGGTCAATTCGAGGCTTCCGACGCCCAATGGGACTTCGCCAGGACCAACTCGAAACACGCCGATGCCGGGAGTAAGAGCACGTGTATACAGCATCCAGTTGTCGGTTGGCGGTGTATTTTCTACCGCTCGGGTGACATCAGCTTCGGTAACGACGGTGGTGTGCGCTGCAAGAGCACCCATGACCGACATGCTGAGCAGGCCGGCGAGGATCAGGCTGAAAAGTGTCCTCTTCAAAAAAGGTTCCCTCCCATAGATCGAGCGCGACTCACTGCCGCGCGTAGTGCATGAGACAAGGCGACTTCCGGTCAGCACGGGCGCATCTCCGCGTCCCAGCCAGTTGCAATATTTCTTGCCCAAGTACATTCATCCTACATGCCGGTAGTACGAATGTCACCCCCAATTTTCGATGCTTTGGGCGAATGATTAGCCTGATCGGAGCAATTAGGCAGTTTTGTGATGGTTTCGTTATTCCGGGCGGGCGTGCTCGTGTCTGTTCCGGGAATCGCGTCGTCGAATCCGCAGCGAGCGGCGACCCTGCGTTGTGGGAGCGACGCCGGTAGCGGCACGCGGTGTCGCTGCCAGAAAGGGGAAGGGGCGACGTTCTTGCAAGCCAGTCGGTGACTGGGTTGGCGACGGGTGACAGAGCGTAAGGAGCATGACGATGGCGGCACGGTTTGGCAGGGTGATGCGATGGACGGCAGTTGGAGTGGGTGTCACGGTCGCGCGGGGTGTCGCGCGACGGAGGAGGGCGTTCGATCTGGCCGGGCGGGTGGTGCTGATCACCGGTGGATCGCGCGGGCTGGGGCTGGCGCTGGCCGAGTCGTTCGCGCGCGAGGGAGCGCGGCTCGTCCTCTGCGCCCGCAACGCAGCGCAGCTGGAGCTGGCAAGGGAGCGCATCGTCGGGCTGGGCTACGGGACTGAGGTGCTGACCGTGCCGTGCGATGTGTCGGATCGCGCGCAGGTCGCGGCCCTGGTGGCGGCTGCCATCGAGCGCTTCGGGCGGGTCGATGTGCTCGTGAACAACGCCGGGGTCATCGCGGTCGGACCGCTGGCGGCGCAGACGATCGAGGACTTTGCGATGCTGATGGACGTTATGTACTGGGGAATGGTGAACGCGACCTTCGCGGTGCTGCCGTCGATGCGCGCACGTGGAGATGGACGGATCGTCAACATCACGTCGATCGGCGGCAAGGTGCCGGTTCCGCATCTCACTCCGTATTCGGGTGCGAAGTTCGCGGCGGTCGGTTTCTCGGAGGGCATCCGGGCCGAGCTGGCACAGGAGGGGATCGGCGTCATCACGGTCGTGCCGGGGCTGCTGCGGACCGGCTCGTACGTCAACGCGCTCTATAAAGGAAAGCACGAGCTGCAGTATGCACTCTTCAGCGTGATGGCGAGTGTGCCGCTGCTGACGATGGATGCCCGCCAGGCCGCCGACCGGATCGTACGGGCCGTGCTACGCGGCGACACCGAGGTGACGTTGACGTTCGCCGCCAAGGCGCTGGCCCGCTTCCACGGCCTCGCGCCCGCACTCTCGGGCGATGTCATGGCCATCGCCAATCGCCTGCTGCCGACCGCCGCCGGGCCGACCGAGCGCAAGCACGGCTACGAGAGCGAGACGGCGGTGTCGCGATCGTTCCTGACGACGCTGGGGCAGAAAGCGGCGCGGGAGTATCAGCGTAGTGACGGGTGACGGGTGACGGGTGACGGGTGATGTGCCTATGGTTCGTCAAATCTATCTTGAATCGAGCGTGGCTCTCCTGAAGAATCCGGCTCCAGCCATTACCTGACGGGGTGATACCGAGATCGGCGATCCAATATCGGATGACATTCTCATTACATTTGCCTGAAGCATTGACCCACAATGACGTAGTAGCGATGGGGCTTCAATCTCTCATGGCGTTGATCCCTTTCGAATTGCTAACAAGCGGTCGCGGGTCAACGCGTGTGGCTGATGTAATCAGTACTCCACGACCGTAAAGATGTCCGATCGTCGTGCGTCGTGTCGGACAGTAGGATCGGCTCTGTGATGCTCGGTATTGCGATTCGATCCTGACGGACGTGCCGAAACCCCGTAGAGACACGGCTGAGGACGCTGCGACACACGTCAGATGCAGGCGCTCGGACTCAATCGTGATCAAGGTACGGAATTTGTCGCCGCTGAGTTCGCCGGAGTCGAGTGCGGCCAGAAGTGACTCGAGTGTTGAACGCGTTGCTATCGACACCGCTATGCTCCGATCCGCTGCTGATCGTGTGTGAGATGAACGTTGCAGCAGCCGGGGAAGTAATTCCTGCCAGATTGCGGAGGACGCCGCTGGCACCTGGGGTGTCAGCGGCGTTGCTTGCTCACGGAGCGATTCAGGCTGACGTTGGAACGCCGATCAATACCCGCCGCAACCAAGATTCTCGAATTCGATGTCCCTGGAGAGCGCTCCGCCAGCCCAAGTCAGTCGAAGGACTTCCATGCCAGTGCGACACGGAATGCCGGATGGAAGGAAGCCGCTCGCTGTACCAGTGGTATCGGTCGTGATTGAATAGGGGCCTCCTGTATACGACATTGGGAGTGCTGTTACAGTGTCGTTGGCTGGGAACCCAGCAATCTCATAGCAGGTGCCGAACGAAAATCCGCCCCCAATGGGCAGACGGCAGAATCGTATGTCGATGTCTATCGACGCCTGACATTGAATCGTTACGACTCCGCTGGCGGCGGTGGTAATGCCTATCGTTCCTGCCTGGCTGCCAACGGAGCAGGCCGTTCCCTCAAGCGTGCTGAGGCTTACGATGCCAGGTTCCCCCTGCGCGCCCGTTGGGCCGACCGCCCCTTGAGGTCCGGGCACTCCCTGATTACCAGCCGGCCCTGCCGGTCCCTGAACACCATCTGCACCGGCTGGGCCGACTGAGCCAGCCGAGCCAGGTTGTCCCAATGGCCCTTGGGCGCCGGTCGCTCCGATTGGCCCCTGTGGGCCTTCAGTTCCGTCAGTTCCGTCGGCTCCGTCGGCTCCGTCAGCTCCAGCCGGTCCGGCTAGTCCTTGCGGGCCGCGCTGGTTCCACTCAATTCGGTTTTCGTTCTTCTTGCACGTTTCCGACGCTTTGACCATCTTCACGTTGCCACTGTTGCCCACGCACGCGTAATAGACAGTGTTGCTCTGGGCGGTGGCCATCGCCCCCATGCCAATACCAATACCAGTTGCCAGCATGACGACAGCGAGCACGATGGACTCAGTCGACTCGATCCACGTAGTGCGCGCATTGCACGCATCCTCTCCTGTAGGGCCGCCGTATCGCATGGCAAGGCATGGCGACGCAAGACGGGCGCACAAATCATCTGCCCAGCCGGGTTCGCGTTCGCTCGCTCTGACGCATACGCGACCAATGCCCGCCAACGGGCGCGCCAGAGTTCATAGCTTCTGAGGTTGCTCCACAGTAGTACGATAGCGAAACCTTGTCAACACTGCGATATCGTGAATATGTTAGCGTGATAGTTCGTAGGTCTCAGGTTTCAGGAACGCGTGTCCGCGTTGCTTGCTTCCGCTGACTATGGCCGGGCGGCCAAGCGGCGGCGAGCCGTGTATGGTATTCACCATGCTGGCAACGCGCTTGCTCCAGATGCTGAGGAATCTCCATTGATGCAAAAGGCCGTCACAGATTCGCGACCAACGAACAACTCACAGATTGAACGGACGGCACTGCCAGGCAGGGCGCACCCACTGGGCGCGACGTGGGACGGCGAGGGGGTTAATTTCGCGGTCTATTCGGAGCGGGCGACGGCGATTGAGCTGTGTCTGTTTGAGGATGGGCGGGAAGAGCGTGTTCCGCTGACTCAGGGGCGGCAGCACAACTGGCATCGGTATCTTCCGGGCGTGCGACCGGGGCAGGAGTACGGCTACCGGGTCGATGGGCCGTACGCGCCGCGCGACGGGCTGCGCTTCAATCGCAACAAGCTGCTGGTCGATCCCTACGCGCACGCGATCGCGGGCGAGCTCGACTGGAGTGGGCCGGTGTTCGGCTACCGGGTGGGGGACGGCGCGCTCGATCTCTCGTTCGACGATCGTGACGATGCCGCGTTCGTCCCGAAGAGCGTTGTGATCGATCCGGCGTTCGACTGGCAGGGTGATGCTCGACCCGACGTGTCGTGGGACGCATCGATCATTTACGAGATGCATGTCAAGGGGTTTACGAAGCAGCATCTCGAGATTCCGGAGGCGTTGCGGGGGACGTATGCCGGGCTGGGACATCCGGTCGCGCTCGACTATCTGCGCGGACTGGGCGTGACGGCGGTCGAGCTGTTGCCGGTGCATACGGCGATCGACGAGCTGCATCTCTTCCGGCGTGGGCTGCGCAACTACTGGGGCTACAACACGCTCGGCTATTTCGCGCCGAACCCGCGCTACGCGGCGGAGTCGGTGCCCGGCGGTGAGGTGGCTGAGTTCAAGCAGATGGTGCGAGCGCTGCACGCAGCGGAGATCGAAGTGATCCTCGATGTCGTCTACAACCACTCGTGTGAGGGCAACGAGTTTGGGCCGACCCTCTCGCTGCGCGGCCTCGACAACACGACCTATTACCGGCTGGCGGACGGGAACGCACGCCACTATCTCGATTACACCGGCACCGGCAACAGCCTCAATGTGCGGCACGCTCAAGTGCTCAAGCTCATCATGGACTCGCTGCGCTACTGGGTGCTGGAGATGCACGTCGATGGCTTCCGCTTCGATCTGGCCTCGACGCTGGCGCGGGAGCTGCACGATGTCGACAAGCTGGCGGCCTTCTTCGACATCATCCACCAGGACCCGGTGCTGTCGCAGGTGAAGCTGATCGCCGAGCCGTGGGACATCGGCGAGGGCGGCTATCAGGTCGGCAACTTCCCAATCCTCTGGGCGGAGTGGAACGGGAAGTACCGCGACTCCGTCCGGCGCTTCTGGCGTGGCGATCGCAACCATATTGACGATCTGGCCTACCGGCTGACAGGCTCCAGCGACCTGTATGGCAACGATGGACGTAGTCCGCTGGCGAGCATCAACTTCGTCACCGCGCACGACGGATTCACGCTCAACGACCTGGTGTCGTACAGCCACAAACACAACGAGATCAACGGCGAGGGCAACCGCGACGGCCTGAATGAGAACGACTCCAAAAACTATGGGGTCGAGGGTCCGACGACTGATCCGCATATTCTGGAGGTGCGCGAGCGCGAGCGGCGCAACTTCCTGACGACGCTCTTCTTCTCGCAGGGCGTGCCGATGCTGACCGGCGGGGACGAGCTGGGCCGCACGCAGCACGGCAACAACAACGCGTACTGCCAGGACAACGCGATCTCCTGGATCGACTGGAACCTCGACGAGCGTCAGCGGGAGCTGCTGGAGTTCACGCGGGGGCTGATCCGGGTGCGGCAGGCGCATCCGTCGCTGCGGCGGCAGACCTTCTTTCGAGGCCAGCGGTTGAACGGCGCGACGCACAAGGACATCGTCTGGCTGCGCCCGGACGGCCACGAGATGTCGCACGACGACTGGTTCACGAGCTGGGTGGAGACGATCGGCCTGCTGATCCCGCACGACGGCCTGACAGACCTGGACGAGCGTGGCGTGCCGCTTGCTGACGATACCCTGTTGCTGCTGCTGAACGCGTCGGATGTTCCAGCGGTGTATACGCTTCCTCCTGTTCGCAGCTTCGACAGTTCAGGTGATGCTGGCTTCTGGGAGATCGAAGTCGATACCAGCGACCCGTTGTTTTCCGCGACCCGTTGTCTGACTCGCACTACCCGCACGCTCGATGTCGCCAGCCGCACAATGCAGCTGCTGTGCTGGCGGGGAATTTCACCCCCTGATCCCCTCGCCCGCGAGGAGAGGGGGTGACGGTATTAAAGGGTTGGCTCCGACAGCATGTACCTCGTGTCCAGACACCCCCTCTCCTCGCGGGCGAGGGGATCAGGGGGTGAGATTCCCCGCGTCAGCACCTACACTCTACCCACGGAGGCTCCAATGCACGCACGCGTTCTGAGTGGAAAGGTCCAGGCTGAGGCGTTCGAGGAATTCGAGCGCGTCATCGAGGAGTCGGTGCTGCCATGCGCCCGCGAGCAGCAGGGGTTTCGCGGTGGTCGTGGGCAGGTCGATCGCGAGACGGGTTGTGGGGTGCTCATCACATACTGGGAGCGCGCCGAGGATCTGAGCGCGACCGAGCGGGATGGCTACCTGAACACGCAGGTGGCGCGGATCGTGTCGTATCTGGACGGACCAGCCGTACGAGAATCGTACGAGGTCGATCCACGTCTGGTGCACTCGGACGATCAGGCTGGAGCGCTGCACTAACGAAACCGCCAATCCCCGGCCCTGGTGCGTGACACTATCTGCCAAACGCCCCCGCTCCATGTTGTTTCCATGTACGTACCTCCCTGACATTGGGACGGCATTGACCGTCCTGACGCTGGGGCGCTGCCTCGCTAGCGGTAAAGACTTCGGTTGTGACTGGCCACTGAGGACGGCCTGGATGCACGCTGCATCGGCCAGCAGTGTTTCCGGGTCGACGACCTTCAAGATTTCGATGCCTGCGCCTTCGCCACGTTCATGAACTGTCCGAGGAACACTCGTTCTTCGGGCGTCCATCGACCTGTCTTGTTGACCTGTTGACACTGTAGAACACATGTCCTACAGTGTTCGTACACCGAATGGGTGGCCGTAGCAGAAAGGTCAGGACAGCAGCAATGAGTCAGCATCCGATCGTACACGTCGAGATTCCAGTCACTCATCCGGAGCAGGACGGTCAGTTCTACGCCGAGCTGTTCGGGTGGGATATTCAGACCATGTCGATGCCGGGCATGGATTACACCGGCTTCCGCGCTGGCGACGGTCCCGGTGGTGGCCTGCCCAGGATCGACGGCGAGATGCACAAGGCGAATGAGCCGCTTGTCTATGTCGGTACGGACGACGTGACAGCGACGCTTGAAAAGGCGGTGGGCCTCGGTAGCACGGTCGTTATGCCAAAGATGGAGATTCCGGGTATGGACTGGATGGGCATATTCGTCGATCCATCGGGCAATCGCATCGGACTGTATCAGGACGGCGTATAGCCAGGTCGATCTCGGCGTCGTGGCTGGAGTTGGTCAGCGATCCAGCCGCGGACGCTCGCTGCGCGATCCAGTCAGCGATTGGTAACCATCCTGGGAGGAGCGTTCGACTTCATATGGTGAGTTCACATATGGCGCTCGATCATGGCAACGAACGCGGCATGATCCAGCGTGTTTTCGGTGAGCGCAGGTCAACGATGATCGACGAGGCGCGACCGTACGCGGTTGCCGAGCTGCACGCTACGCAGGCGCGCACGCGTGACCAGATGCGCGGTCTGCTCGAGACGTTGCCCCATGCCGCGTTCGAGCCAGCGGTCAAGGAAGATGAGCATGGCGAAGCGCCCTGGAGCGCGGGCCAGGTCATCGCCCATGCAGTCGATGCGCAGATCAACACGTTCCTGCGGGCCGCACGACTCGCCGTCGGGCTGGGACTGGGGCCGGACGTGCCGAGTCACCCCGATCCCGCGCTGATGCCAGCGTTGTCACGCGCCGATTCGCTGGCACTGCTCGACATCGGCGATCGCGATCTCGCGGAACTCCGCATATCTCCCCCTACCGACGCTGTCAGCGAAGTCACACGCGAGGACGAGATCATGGGTACGTCGGGCTACAAGGACATGTTGCTATTCCTATGCCTGCACGACGACGACCACCTCGAGCAGCTGAAAGTGTTGGTGTAGGTGAGTCGGGTGACGGGTGACGGTGACGCGAAGGGTATCTCCAGTCACTCGGCACCCTGCCCACGTCCCACGTCCCACGTCCCACGTCCCAGGGAGGAAACTATGAGCGTAGCCGCTACGACTGAAGCGACTTGTCTGTCTGCCGATCGTCTACGGGCGCTCGGGCAGACGTTCTTCGCAACCCGAGGAGAAGGGATCGCGCTGGAGATCGCGGAGCCGATCGAAGCGCTGATCGCGACGGTCTGGGTCTATCGGAACCAGGTATCGGCGACGGTACGCACGTTGCCGGAAGCGGCGTACGAGCAGCAGCCCGCTGGTCTTGATGGCGAGGAATTCTGGTCGGCAGGACAGATAGTCGATCACGTGGTGCGGTCGCAGCGATATCTGTCCGCTCCCGCCGTGCGTGCGTTTCTAGAGCCAGACGGTATC
>Ga0136611_10002516_pt1 | contig 12793 bp, 13 predicted proteins | sample AntDrymUQ2232306_2_FD_106645 | JGI IMG/M metagenome (GOLD analysis project Ga0136611, IMG submission 106645) | Polar desert sand microbial communities from Dry Valleys, Antarctica - metaG UQ223 (23.06) | ecosystem: Environmental > Terrestrial > Soil > Desert | place: Antarctica: Dry Valley... | reverse complement strand
GCGACCACGCCCTCGACCGAGGCGATCACGAGCGCGCCGCCGCGGCGGCGGCGAGCCGGGCCTGCACCGGCGCGCGCCACAGGTGGCAGATGGCCAGGGCCAGGGCGTCGGCAGCGTCGGCGGGGGTCGGCGGCCCGGGCAGGCGGAGCAGCCGGGCGACCATGACGCCGACCTGCGCCTTGTCGGCCCGGCCGGAGCCGGTCACGGCGGCCTTGACCTCGGACGGCGTGTGCAGCACCACCGGCAGCCCGCGCCGGGAGGCGCACAGCACCGCGACAGCCCCGGCCTGCGCGGTGCCCATGACGGTGCGCACGTTGTGCTGGGCGAACACCCGCTCCACGGCCACGGCGTCGGGGCGGTGCCGGTCCAGCCACAGCTCGACCGCCCGCTCCAGGGCCACCAGGCGCACGCCGAGGTCCTCGCCCGCCGGGGTCCGCACGACGCCGACGTCGACCAGCGTCGCCCGGCCGGGAGCGCCCTCGACGACGCCCAGGCCACACCGGGTCAGGCCGGGGTCGACACCGAGCACGCGCACGCCGACCTGCTCTCGCCTGGAGGAACACCTGTTCGAGGTGCGAGCGTACGGGCGGGCAGCGCAGCGGCGCGGCAGGCGCGCCCGAGGCGGGCCGCGTCAGCCGATGCTCGCGAGCACCTCGTCGCTGACGTCGAAGTTGGCCCACACGTTCTGCACGTCGTCGAGGTCCTCGAGCGCATCCACGAGCTTGAGCACCCGCAGGGCCACGTCGTCCTCCAGCGGCACGTTGAGCGTCGGGATCCAGGCGATGTCGGCGCTCTGGACCTCGAGGCCGGCGTCGGTGCAGGCCGTGCGCACGGCGTGGGTGTCGGTCGCCTCGCAGACGACGTCGAAGGTCTCGTCGGCGTCGGTGACGTCCTCGGCCCCGGCGTCCATGACCGCCAGCAGCACGTCGTCCTCGGTGAGCCCGTCGGTCTTGACGACGCCGACGATACCCTTGCGGCCGAACAGGTAGGACACCGAGCCCGGGTCGGCGGGCGTGCCGCCGTTGCGGGTGATCGCGGTGCGGACGTCGGCTGCCGCGCGGTTGCGGTTGTCGGTCAGGCACTCCACGAGGATCGCGACGCCGCCCTGGCCGTACGCCTCGTAGACGATCTCCTCGTAGGACGCGGCGTCGCCGAGCTCGCCGCTGCCGCGCTTGATGGCGCGCTCGATGTTGTCCGCCGGCACCGACAGGCGCTTGGCGCCGGTGATGGCATCTGCCAGGCGCGGGTTGCCGGAGGGGTCACCGCCGCCGGTCTTGGCCGCGACCTCGATCGACTTGATGAGCTTGGCGAACAGCTTGCCGCGCTTGGCGTCGATCGCACCCTTCTTGTGCTTGGTCGTCGCCCACTTGGAGTGGCCGCTCATGAGCGCGCCTCCTTCACCATGTCTACGAACAGCCGGTGCACGCGGTGGTCGCCGGTCAGCTCGGGGTGGAACGACGTCGCGAGGACGGGGCCCTGGCGGACGGCGACGATCCTACCCGCGGCGGGGCAGCCCCCCGCGAGGTCGGCGTCGCCGGGGCTACCCGGCACCGTAGCGAGCACCTCGACGGCCGCGCCGGTCGCCTCGACCCACGGCGCGCGGATGAACACCGCGTGCACCTGACCGACGCCGGTCAGCGCCAGGTCGGTCTCGAAGCTGTCCACCTGCCGACCGAAGGCGTTGCGCCGGACCACCACGTCGAGCCCGCCGACGCCCAGCTGGTCGGGGCGGCCGTCGAGCACCTCGCGGGCCAGCAGGATCATGCCGGCGCACGAGCCGTACGTCGGCAGGCCGCCGGCCACGGCCGCCCGCAGGGGCGTGAGCAGCTCGAAGACCTGCAGCAGCCGGCTCATGGTCGTGGACTCGCCGCCGGGCAGCACCAGCCCGTCGAGCCCGTCGAGGTCGCTCGCGCGACGGACCTGACGCGTGCGCGCTCCGCAGTCGAGCAGCGCCCGCTCGTGCTCGCGGACGTCGCCCTGCAGCGCCAGCACCCCGACGAGGGGCGCGGCTACCAACCGCGGGTGGCCAGCAGCTCGCCGGCACCGAGGCTGTCGACGGCGATGCCGACCATGGCCTCACCGAGCCCGCGGCTGACCTTGGCGATGCGGTCGGCGTCCTGGTAGTAGGCGGTCGCCTCCACGCAGGCCCGGGCGCGGTGGGCCGGGTCACCGCTCTTGAAGATGCCCGAGCCGATGAACACGCCGTCGGTGCCGAGCTGCATCATCATAGCCGCGTCGGCGGGGGTCGCCACTCCGCCGGCGGTGAACAGCACGACGGGCAGGCGGCCCAGCTCGGCGGTCTCGCGAACCAGGTCGATCGGCGCGGCCATGAGCTTGGCGGCCTCGTACAACTCGGTCTCGTCCATGACCGTCAGCCGCTTGATCTCGGTCAGGATCGTCCGGATGTGCCGGGTCGCCTGGCTGACGTCTCCGGTGCCGGCCTCGCCCTTGGAGCGGATCATGGCCGCGCCCTCGGAGATCCGGCGCAGCGCCTCGCCCAGGTTGGTGGCGCCGCACACGAACGGCACGGTGAAGGCCCGCTTGTCGATGTGGTGGGCGTAGTCGGCTGGGGTCAGGACCTCGGACTCGTCGACGTAGTCCACGCCGATGGCCTGCAGGACCTGGGCCTCGACGAAGTGGCCGATGCGCGCCTTGGCCATCACGGGCAGCGAGGTGACGGCCTTGATGCCGTCGATCATGTCGGGGTCGCTCATGCGCGAGACGCCGCCGTCGCGCCGGATGTCGGCGGGGATGCGCTCCAGCGCCATGACGGCGACCGCGCCCGCCTCCTCGGCGATGCGGGCCTGTTCGGCGTCGACGACGTCCATGATGACGCCGCCCTTGAGCATCTCGGCCATGCCGCGCTTCACGCGGTCGGTGCCGAGCTGGGTGTCGGATGCAGCGTCGGTGGGCATGGGCGTTCTCCAGGCTCGATGGGAGCCTCAGCGTAGGTCAGCCGACCTCTAACGGCTGGTCCGCAGGCGCCAGCAGGACCAGCGTGGAGCCGGGCTTGAGAGGAAGATCACGCCCGGCCGGGTCGAGGAAGCGCGTGCCGACGTTGGGCCCCTTGCGCAGCCACGTCCCGCTCAGGCGCCGCCCGTCCCGCAGCACATCGACGTGCCCGGTGCCGACGGTCGCGGTGTACGGGGTGCGGTTGCCCAGCACGTCCACGTACTGGCTGTCCGAGACCCTGGCGGACTGCACGACCACGTTGGTCGGCGCGAAGTCGCGCATCCGGTCGCCGTCCTGGAAGACCGCGTAGCTGCCGGCCTCCGGGACGTACTGCACCCGGACGCGGCTCATCCGCGAGAACGAGATGCTCGCGGCTGCGGCGGGCGCGCCGGCGGTAGTCGCCAGCGCACCGAAGCGCATGCCGATGTCGCGCACCTGGGAGCCCGCGGGCCTGGCCTGGTCGATCTTGGCCGGGGAGGTGAAGAAGTTGAACGCGTCCTTGCGCCGCTCGGCCTTGCGGTACGGCCCGGGCAGGACGTCGTACGTGGCGTCGAGCAGCTGTCCCGCCTTGGCGGCCGCCGCCACCGTCGCGAGCACGCCGGTGTTGCCGCCGGAGGAGCCCAGCGCGACCCGGCCGTACTGGCGCAGCAGCTCGATGTCGCCCTCGCGCACGCTGCGGATCGGGCCGACCTCGGTGGCGGTCGCCGGGGCGTAGACGGCGAGGAAGCGGCTGGCGCCGCCCTCCATCAGCTCCTGGTAGACGACCGAGGCGGCGCCCATCCCCCGGTGGTACGGCCGGGCCAGTGGCGAGTTGTCGATCTTGACGGCGACGACGCTGCCGGTCGGGACGCCGGGACGTCCGGTCAGCGGGTCCGTCGTGGGCGCCGGCTTGGGCTTGGGCTGGGGAGAGGGCGACGGGCTGGGCGACGGGCTGGGCGACGGACTGGGTGACGGCGACGGGCTGGCAGGGGCAGGGGCGGCCAGCGGCGCGGCGGCGCTGCCGCAGCCGGCCAGCAGCGCTGCTGAGAGCAGGACGGGCAGGACCAGGCGCGGGCGGCTCACGGGGTGCGAGGCTACGTGCCGGCGGAGCCCACACCGGCGCGACCCGCGGGGGCGTCTGCTGTTGGTGTGTCGTCGATCTCGAAGAACTCCGGCAGCGCGCGGTGACCGGCCAGGCGCAGGGCCCGCGGGAGCCGACGCAGCCGTACCGCCCGGGTGTCTCGCACCGCGGCGTTGTGGAACGACCGGGCCAGGCCGACCCGGGTGGCCGCGGTGTCGAGCTCGGCGAGGACTGGGTCGGTGGCCAGGAGCGGCAGGGCCGTGCGCAACGCCCGCGACAGGTCGTTCTCGACGCCCTCGCGTCCGTCCGGTCCGGCGTCGAGCGCGTCGTCGGCGGCCCGGGACAGGGCGTCGGCCGCCGGGCCGGGGGGCAGGTGGGACGCCACGGCCCGGGCCGCGGCGGCGCGTCGCACCAGGGCTGCGTCCAGGGCGGCTGCCGCGGCGTCGACCCGGGCGTGCAGGCGGTCCAGCCGGCCGGCCGTCCAGGTGACGTAGAGGACGAGCAGCGTGATGGCGGCGATCGCGACGAGGACCTGGGTCACGGGTGGGTGCCACCGTCGCTGGGCCGACTCGCCGGCAGGCGGGGCCGCTCCGGCAGGCGGGGCCGCTCGGACAGCCACCGCCGCAGCGTCGTGACCAGGCGACCGGCGTCGTCGTCGGCCTCCTCGAGCGCGAGGTCGTCGGCCAGGCTCTCCAGCTCGGCGTCGACGTCGACGTGCACCAGCGGGACGTGCGCGACCGTCTCGTAGACCTCGACGACCTGACGGGTGACGGTCGTCCAGTCGTAGGCCAGCACCGCCTGCGAGGCGGCGGCCGACAGCGCCTGGCGCCGTGGCGCGTCCTGCAGCAGGGCACCGAGCTCCCGGGCCAGGGCTCCGGCGTCCCGCACGGGCACCAGCACCCCGGAGCGGCCGTCCTGGAGCACGCGACGGAACGCCTCCAGGTCGCTGGCCACGACCGGGGTGCCCGTCGCCATCGCCTCGACCAGCACGATCCCGAAGGACTCCCCGTGGGTGTTGGGGGCGCAGTAGACCTGCCCGCTGGCGAAGACCCGCGGCTTGGCCTCGTCGCTGATCAGCCCCAGCAGCTCGACCCTGTCGCGCAGCGAGGCAGGCACGGCGGCCCGTACGTCGTCGGCGTCGCCCGGCCCGGCGACCAGCAGCCGGACGTCGGGGACCAGCCGGACCAGCTCGGGCAGCGCCTCCAGGAGCACCGCCAGGCCCTTGCGCCCCTCGTCGATGCGGCCGAGGAAGACCACGGTCGGCGCCTCCCCACGGCCGGCCAGCGGGCGGGCGCCGCGGAACCGGGCGACGTCCACGCCGTTCGGGATGAGCACGGCGTCGCCGCCGAGGTGCTCGACGACCACCCGGCGCGCTGCCGGTGACACCGCGATCCGGCCGGTGATCTTCTCCAGGGCCGGCTGCAGGGCCGTGCCGAACACCTGCAGCGCGCGCGAGCGGGCCGTCGCGGTGTGGAAGGTCGCGACCATCGGTCCGCTCGCCGCGAAGGTCGCCAGCATCGACACGCTCGGCACCGTCGGCTCGTGCACGTGTAGCACGTCGAACTGGCCCTCGCGCAGCCAGCGCCGGGTGCGCGCCAGCGACAGCGGCCCGAACACGAGCCGAGCCACCGAGCCGTTGTACGGGATGGGCACCGCGCGTCCGGCCGGCACGACGTACGCCGGCAGGCTCTGGTCGGGGTCGTCGACGGGCGTCAGCACCGACACCTCGTGGCCGAGCCCGATCAGGCTGTCGGCGAGGTCGCGCACGTGGGCCTGGACGCCACCCGGGACGTCCCAGGTGTAGGGGCAGGCGATCCCGACCCTCATCTGGCGCACACCGTCACAGGTCCTCGAGCCAGAGCTTCTGGAGCATGTGCCAGTCGGCGGGGTACTGGGCGATCCCACGCTCGAAGGCCGTCGCGACGTCCTGCGCCATGGTCGGCACGTCGGTGTGCACGACCGCCGGGTGGAACACGACGCGCCAGCCGTGCGGGGTGAACGACAGCGTGACCGGGATCAGCGTGGCACCGGTCGTCAGCGCGAGGGAGGCCGGGCCGGCGGGCACCTTCGCCGTACGACCGAAGAACTCCACCTCGACGCCGCGCGCGGACAGGTCGCGGTCGGCCAGCAGGCAGAGCATCCCGCCGGCCTGGAGCCGTGCGGTGAGCACCTCGTACGGGGGGCGGGCGCCGCCGGTCAGCGGGAGCACCTCCATGCCGAGCGACTCGCGGAACTGCACGAAGCGGTCGTACAGCGACTCGGGCTGCAGCCGTTCGGCGACGGTCGTGAACGGCGCGCCGGTCGCACCGCACCAGGCGCCCGCCTGGTCCCAGTTGCCGGAGTGCGGCAGGGCGAGGATCACTCCCTCGGGCGCGGCGAGGGCCGCCCGGAAGGCGGCCTCGCCCTCGGTCACCGTGGCGGCCAGGATCCGGTCGGTCGCGATGACCTGCAGCCGGAAGACCTCGCACCAGTAGCGGGCGTAGGACCGCAGCGCGTCGCGGACCAGGACGTCGAGGTCGGCGTCGGGGGCGACCTTGGCCAGGTTGCTGCGCAGGCGTCGCACGCCCTTGCCGCCGCGCCGGGCAGCGACGTCGGCGCCGGCCCGGAACAGCCGCTGCGCGACCGGCTCGGGCAGAGCGCGCACCAGCGCCCAGCCGCCGGCGTACGCGGCGCCGGTGAGGCGGTCCCTCACGGCGCGGGCAGCGCGTCCTGGCGGCGGACCTCGACCAGCCGCTGCACGACGGTGATCGCGGTGGCGACCGCCAGCAGCCACAGCGCGACCGGCAGGGCGGACTCGACCCCGAGGCCGAGCAGCACGGTGCCGAGCAGGATGATGATCAGCCGCTCGGCGCGCTCGGCCAGTCCGACGTCGCAGCGCAGCCCGAGGCCCTCGGCCCGCGCCTTCGAGTACGACACGATGCTGCCGGCGACCAGGCAGAACAGGGCGACGGCCCCCAGCGTGGTGCTGCCGCCGTCGCCGAGGTACCAGAGCGCGACCCCGCTGAAGATCGCCGCGTCCGCCACCCGGTCGCAGGTGCTGTCCAGCCACGCGCCGAAGCGGCTGGTGGTGCCGAGCCGGCGGGCCATCGCGCCGTCGAGCAGGTCGGTCAGCACGGAGAAGAACACGACGGCCGTGCCGGCGAAGAACTGCCCACGCGGGAACAGCGCGAGCGACCCCACCACGACGCCCAGGGTCCCGGCGACAGTCACCGCATCGGGGTGCACGCCGGCCTTGAGCAGGGCCGCGGCGACGGGGTCCACGACGTGCGCGAGGGCCGGCCGCACGCGCAGGTTGAGCATGTCGCCACGGTAGCGGTCAGCCGGTCGTGGACTCGCGCCGTCGACACCGGCAGGCTGTCGCCCCCGGGGCACACGCCCCGGCTGACGGAGGTCGCTCGTGCGCACAGCCCAGTCCACCGTCGCAGCGGCGCCTCCCCGCCCGGCTGCGCAGGTCCGCAACGTCGCCCTCGTAGGTCACACCGGCGCCGGCAAGACCACCCTGCTGGAGGCACTGGTGCACGCCGCAGGCGCTCTCGCCCGGCCCGGCCGGGTCGAGGACGGCACGACGGTGTCCGACAGCGACGAGCTGGAGCAGCGCCGGGGCCACTCGATCAACCTGGCTCTGGCCGCCGTGGAGCACGCCGGGGTCAAGCTGAACCTGTTCGACACCCCTGGCAGCCCGGATTTGCTGGGCGAGCTGCGGGCCGGTCTGCGGGCGTGCGACGCGGTGCTGTTCGTGGTGTCGGCAGCAGGAGGGCTGGACGCCGTGACGGCCCAGCTGTGGGCCGAGTGCGCGTCGGTGGGCATCCCCCGCGCGGTGGTCGTGACGCAGCTCGACCGCCCGCGCGCCGACTTCGACGAGGCGGTCGCGCTGTGCCAACGGGTGCTGGACGAGGCCGTGCTGCCCCTGCACCTGCCGATGCACGACGACGACGGCTCGGTCGCGGGTCTGATCGACCTGCTCCGGGAGAGCGTCGTGGACCACTCCTCCGGAGAGCGGGTCGAGCACCCGGCCGATCCGGAGCACCGGACGCTGATCACGTCCCTGCGGGCCGAGCTGGTCGAGGCGGTGATCGCCGAGAGCGAGGACGAGACGCTGCTCGACCGCTACCTCGAGGGCGAGGAGCTCGATCCGGCGGTGCTGGTCGCCGACCTCGAGACCGCGGTGGCGCGGGCGCACTTCCATCCGGCGCTGGCCTGCGCGCCCCTGACCGGCGTCGGGGTGCGCGAGCTGCTCGACCTGCTCGCGCTCGGGTTCCCGTCACCGCTGGAGCACCCCTGCCCGCCGGTCACCCGACCCGACGGCTCGCCCGCGGCGCCCCTGGCCTGCGACCCCGACGGTCCGCTGGCTGCGGAGGTGGTCCGTACGACCACCGACGCCTACCTCGGGCGGGTGTCCCTGGTCCGCGTCTTCTCCGGCACGCTGCGTCCTGACGCAGCGGTCCACGTCAGCGGCCACCAGGCCGACCGCGCGGCCCACGACGGGGACGAGCGGGTCGGGGCGCTGAGCTCCCCGCTCGGCGCCACGCTGCGCCCGGTCCCGTACTGCCCGGCGGGAGACGTCTGCACGGTCGTGCGCCTGGTGTCGGCCGAGACCGGGGACACCCTGTCCGACGTCGACGACCCCCTGCGCATGGCGACCTGGGAGCTGCCCGACCCGCAGCTGCCGGTCGCCGTCGCGGCTGCCTCGCCCGCCGACGAGGACCGGCTGGCTGCTGCCCTGACCCGGCTGGCGGCCGAGGACCCGGCACTGCGGATCCAGCGGCAGCAGGACACCGGCCAGCAGCTGCTGTGGACGGCGGGCAGCGCGCACGCCGACGTGCTCCTGGACCGGCTGCGCGCCACTGTGGCCGTCGAGACCCCGCCGGTCCTCGTCGCGCAGCGCCAGACCCTGGCCGGTCCGGTCCGGGTCACCGGCCGTCACGTCAAGCAGTCCGGGGGGCACGGGCAGTACGCCGTCGTGGTCCTCGAGGTGGCACCGGGCCCGGCCGGGTCGGGCATCGTGTGGGAGACCCGGGTCGTGGGCGGAGCCGTCCCGACGGCCTTCCACAGCAGCGTCGAGAAGGGCGTGCGGACGCAGGCGGCCAGCGGCGTGACGTCCGGGACCCCGTTGACCGACCTGCACGTGACCCTCGTCGACGGCAAGTCGCACGCCGTCGACAGCTCGGACGCCGCCTTCCAGGCCGCCGGGGCCCTGGCACTGCGCGAGGCGGTCTCGGCCGCCGGGACCGTCGCGCTGCAGCCCTGGTCGCAGGTCGAGGTGACCGTGCCGACGGCCTACCTGGGCAGCGTCCTGAGCGATCTGCGCGGCCGGCACGCCCGCGTCCTGGGGAGCCTGCCGGTCGAGGGCGACGACGACCTAAGCGTCGTCCAGGCCCAGCTGCCCGACCTGGAGCTGCTGAGCTACGCGGTCGCCCTGCGCGGGGTCTCCCACGGCACCGGCCGCTTCCGCCGCGACCCGCTGGGCTTCGAGCCCCCCAGCACCCGCTGAGCCTGCAGCCCGGGCCACTGCGTGATCTGCGCGCGCGTTGGGGCCGGCTCAGGCCACCTCGGTCCACGCCCGCGCGAGCAGGTCCCGGGTGTCGGGCAGCAGCTGCGGCAGCACCCGGGTGTGGCCCACGACGGGCATGAAGTTGGTGTCGCCGCCCCAGCGCGGGACGACGTGCTGGTGCAGGTGCGCGGCGATGCCGGCGCCCCCGACGGTGCCGAGGTTCATGCCGACGTTGAAGCCCTGCGCACCGGTGGCGTGCCGCAGCGCCCGCAGCGCATGCTGGGTCAGCGTCGCGACCTCGGCCGCCTCGGCCGCGTCAAGGTCGTCGTAGGACGCGACGTGCCGGAACGGGACGACCATCAGGTGCCCGGCGTTGTACGGGTAGAGGTTCAGCACCGCGTACGCCGTCTGCCCCCGCGCCACCACCAGCCCGTCGACGTCGGACAGCCCCGGGATCTCGCAGAACGGGCAGCCCTGCTGGCCCTCGCCGCCCCCCTTGATGTAGGCCATCCGGTGCGGCGTGTAGAGCCGCGCGAACGCGTCCGCCAGCCCGGCTCCCGCCTGCTCCTCCGGCTCGTTCACGACCGCGACTCGACCGCCGCGACGATCTTGGCCACGGCCTCGTCGACCGGCACGCCGTTCTCCTGCGTCCCGTCGCGGTAGCGGAAGGAGACGGCGTCCTTGCTGATGTCCTCCTCGCCGGCGATGAGCATGAACGGCACCTTCTGCTTCTGAGCGTTGCGGATCTTCTTCTGCATCCGGTCGTCGGAGGTGTCCACCTCGACCCGGACCCCCCTGCCCCGCAGTGTGTCAGCGATGGTGTGCAGGTAGCTGTCGTAGTCGGCGTGCACGGGGATGCCGACGACCTGCACGGGCGCGAGCCAGGCCGGGAACGCGCCGGCGTAGTGCTCGAGCAGGACGCCGAAGAAGCGCTCGATCGACCCGAACAGGGCGCGGTGGATCATCACCGGCCGCTGCCGGGTGCCGTCGGCCGCGGCGTACTCCATGTCGAAGCGCTCGGGCAGGTTGAAGTCGACCTGGATGGTGGACATCTGCCAGGTGCGCCCGATCGCGTCGCGGGCCTGCACCGAGATCTTGGGGCCGTAGAAGGCGGCGCCGCCGGGGTCCGGAGCCAGGTCCAGACCGGAGGCGTCGGCGGCCGCCTGCAGCTGGGCCGTCGCCTGCTCCCACTGGGCCGGGTCGCCGATGAACTTGTCGCTGTCGTCGCGGGTGGACAGCTCGAGGTAGAAGTCGGTCAGCCCGAAGTCGCGCAGCAGGCCGAGCACGAAGTCGAGCACCCCGGTGATCTCGGCGCCCATGCCCTCGCGGGTGGTGAAGATGTGCGCGTCGTCCATCGTCAGCCCGCGCACGCGGGTGAGCCCGTGGACGACCCCGGACTTCTCGTAGCGGTAGACCGTCCCGAACTCGAAGAACCGCTGCGGCAGCTCGCGGTAGCTGCGGCCACGGCTCTTGAACACCAGGACGTGGAACGGGCAGTTCATCGGCTTGAGGTAGTAGTCGGCGCCCTCGAACTCCATCGGCGGGAACATCGTGTCCGCGTAGTACGGCAGGTGCCCGCTGGTGAGGAACAGGTCCGCCTTGGTGATGTGCGGGGTGTTCACGAACGCGTAGCCGGCCTGCTCGTGGCGCTGGCGCGAGTAGTCCTCCATCACCCGACGCACCGCCCCGCCCTTGGGGTGGAACACCGCGAGCCCCGAGCCGATCTCGTCGGGGAAGCTGAACAGGTCCAGCTCGGCGCCGAGCCGGCGGTGGTCGCGCCGCTCGGCCTCCTCCAGCATCGTCAGGTGGGCCTTGAGCGCGTCCTTGCTCTCCCACGCGGTGCCGTAGATCCGCTGCAGCTGCGGGTTGGCCTGGTCACCGCGCCAGTACGCCGCGGCGGTACGCATCAGCTGGAACGCCGGGATGTCGCGGGTGGTGGGCAGGTGCGGGCCGCGGCACAGGTCCTTCCACAGCAGGTCCTCCCCGGCCAGGTTGTCGTAGATCGTGAGCTCGCCGGCCCCGACCTCCACGCTGGAGCCGTCGTCGTCCGAGGACGAGCCCTTCAGCCCGATCAGCTCGAGCTTGAACGGCTCCTCGGAGAGCTCCTCGCGGGCGTCGTCCTCGGTGACGACCCGGCGGCTGAAGCGCTGCCGCTGCCGGACGATCTGCTCCATCCGCTTGCCGATGGCGACGACGTCCTCCGGCGTGAAGGGCCGCTCGGGCAGGAAGTCGTAGTAGAAGCCGTCCTTGACCGGCGGGCCGATGCCCAGCCGGGTCCCGGGGAACAGGTCCTGCACCGCCTGGGCGAGCACGTGGGCCGCGCTGTGTCGCAGGACCGCGCGGCCGTCGTCGCTGCCGTACGGCACGGGCTCGAGCTCGTCGCCCTCGGCCACGACCGTCGCGAGGTCGCGCAGCTGGCCGGCGATGCGGACCACGGCGCTGTCCTTCACCCCGCCGGCCTTGAGGACCTCGAAGGCCGTTGTGCCCGCCTGCTCCGCGCTCACAGTCAGGATGGCGGGGGCGGACTCGGCGGACAAGGAGGCTCCAGACAGGGGCGGGGCATGACGACCCGAGCCTATCGGCGGGCTGCGACCAGTGGGACGCCTGCACGGGCGGGCCCCCGTGGAGGGACCCGCCCGTGCAGGCGGTGCGGTGGGTGCTAGGCGAGCGAGGCGTCGAGGGTGATGTCGACCCCGGTGAGCGCCTTGCTGATGGGGCAGCCGGCCTTGGCGTCCTGCGCGGCCTTCTCGAAGCCGGCGGCGTCCAGGCCCTCGACCTCGCCCACGACCTTCAGGGCGATGCCGGTCAGGCGGAACCCGCCGTCGCTGCTGTCCGGGCCGAGCGAGACGTCGGCCGTGACCTCCAGGCTCCGGGGCGTTCCGCCAGCGGCGGCGATCAGCGCGGAGAGCTGCATGGCGAAGCAGGAGGAGTGCGCCGCGGCGACGAGCTCCTCGGGGCTGGTCGTGCCGCCGGCCTCGTCGGCCGCCCGCTTGGGGAAGGACACGTCGTAGGTGCCGACCTTGCTGCTGGTGAGCTCGACCTGGCCGGAGCCGTCCTCGAGGCCACCGTTCCAGGCGGTGCGAGCGGTGCGTGTGGGCATTGAGGTGCTCCTTCGGGTCAGGGACGGGTGCAGTGCCTCGGTGCCAAGCGCCGTCCGCCTGCCAGGATTCCCGCGCCGTTCAGGGGGGTGGACGTAGCAGGACTCGAACCTGCGACCTCACGCGTGTGAAGCGTGCGCTCTAACCAACTGAGCTATACGTCCGTGCGGCTGTGCGTACAGCAGGCTACAG
>Ga0136611_10002515_pt1 | contig 12794 bp, 12 predicted proteins | sample AntDrymUQ2232306_2_FD_106645 | JGI IMG/M metagenome (GOLD analysis project Ga0136611, IMG submission 106645) | Polar desert sand microbial communities from Dry Valleys, Antarctica - metaG UQ223 (23.06) | ecosystem: Environmental > Terrestrial > Soil > Desert | place: Antarctica: Dry Valley... | reverse complement strand
TCGCCGCCCACGGCCCCGACTCGTGCCGATCCTGCGCCGAGGGTGGGGCCGGCCCGGAACTCGCGAGCGGCGTCACCCAGGGCCTCGATGGCGACGACGTCACCCGATTGGAAGATGCGGCTCCGGCCGCCGGCCCGCACCGTGAGCACACCCAGACCGACCACCGTGGCCGTGTGGGCGTCCAGGTCGAGGACGCAACCGGTGTGCTCATCGACGCCGAGCACGAAGGCGTCGCCGGGGAGCTCCTGCTCCATCCGTGCCAACCGTTCCTCGCCGAGGTAGCAGAACCGAGTGTCGTGGTTGCCACCTTCGGCGTTGTTGTAGTGGGGGATGACCGCGGCGGAAAGACCGGTCGAGGCCAGCAGATCCAACCCAGGAAGCCACTCGGGCTCGATGCCGGCCTTGTAGATCTCGTAGACCGGCAGGGTGACGACGCCGAGCGTGAGTGCCGCCGCACTGGCGAAGGTGACGCATCCCCCGTCCTGCAGCTTGTCGGCAAGGATCTGAGGCACCGACGACCGCTCCCACTGACGCAAGGCGTAGGTCGGGCTGCCCGGGCCGGCGAAGACGTAGCGAGCCTTGCGCAGCTGATCGAGCATGGCTTCGTGGCTGAAGTCTCCCTGCTCGAGGGCCGAGCGGAAGCGGGCAACGGCCATCGGCTGCCCGACGCTGTCGGCGAAGTAGGCCTGCGCCCGAAGGGTCAGATCGTCGGCGTTGGACTGGAACCCGAACGGTGTGTCGAGCAACACGGCCGGCACCGGTTCGGGCCCCAGCCGGGACAACAGCGCCCGGTGGGTCTTGACCATGGTGGGGCTGGTCTCGCCCGACCCCATCAGCACCAACAAGCGAGCCGTCATGCGAAGAACCCGTCCTCCACCGCGTCGGCCAGCAGACGTGCCACCAGGTCCGGATGCTGAGCGTGGACATCGTGGTGGGCCTCGACCCAGTGCGTGCGGCTCACCGAGAGCGCAGCCTCGGCCGCCTCGACCTCGGTGCGCTTCCGCTCGCCCCATGCCGAGCCGTCGGCGCAAGGGATGAGGAGGGTGGGCGCGGTCACCGTGCGCCAGACCTCACGGATGCGCTGCTCCCACATGCTCCGCAGGATCATCAGGTGGCGGTCGTAGCTGAGCCAGGGCGCCACCGTGCCGTCTTGGCGCACCTCGAAGCAGGCGAGCGCTCCCTGGATGCCCGTCTCCGGCCAGTCTTCTCGCCGGGCTCGGAACATCGCTTCGATCTCGGTCGCCGCCATCCCGGTCATCCGGGGCGGGGCCATGGCCCTGGCGCACTCCTCCCAGCTGGTGAAGCGGCGCAGGTCGATCCAGCCGCCGTCCACGCAGGCGATGCCGGTGACCAGCTCTGGGTTCCGGGCGGCCAGCTCCATCACCACGTTCCCGCCCCACGACTGGCCGGCAACGACGGGCCGGTCGAAGCCGAGTGCGGTGATCACTTCGGTGAGGTCGGCCGTTACCGTGGCGAAGTCGTAGCCGTCGTCCACCTTGTCGGACAGCCCGTGACCACGCTGGTCGAGGGCGGCCACGGCGTGACCTCGGGCGACGAGGTGCTCGGCGACGCCGTCCCACATCCTGGCGTTGGAAGCCAGCCCGTGCACGAGCAGAAAGGGCCTGCCCTCGCCCTCCCAGCGGCGCACGTGAAGACCCAACCCGCCGGTTGCCTCGATGCGCAGCGCCTCCACGACCAAGTGACGGTAGTGGTCAGGCACACATACCTCGATGGTCGCGGCACGCGGGGATAGGTCAGGAGGGAAGGCGCCGGTCCTTGCCGATGACGACGACACCGCCTTCCGAGACGGTGTAGCGCTCGCGGTCCCCGTCGAGGTCGACCCCGATCCGGGCGCCGTCCGGGATGACGACGTTCTTGTCGATGATGGCGTTTCGGACAACGGCGTGCTGGCCCACCTCGACCCCCTGCATCAGCACCGATCCCTCCACGCTCGCCCACGAGTGCACGCGGACGCCGGGTGACAGGATCGACCTGCTGACCGTCGCACCGGACACGATGACCCCCGGTGACAGCAGGCTGTCGAGGGCCACCCCTCTCCGTCCCTCCGAAGCGTGCACCGTCTTGGCCGGCGGCCACGCCTCCTGGTCGGTGAAGATGGGCCAGTCCCGGTTGTAGAGGTTGAAGATCGGGTGCGGCGAGATCAGGTCGATATGGGCCTCGTAGAACGAGTCGAGTGTCCCGACGTCACGCCAGTAGCCGTGGTCGCGCTCCGTGCCGCCGGGCACCACGTTGTCCCGGAAGTCGTAGACCTGGGCGTCTCCTTGGGCCACCAGCGCCGGGATGATGTCGCCACCCATGTCGTGGCGACTCGACTCGTCGGCCGCATCCCGGGTGACGGCTTCGACGAGAGCGTCGGTGCTGAACACGTAGTTGCCCATCGAAGCGAAGATCTGGTCGGGCGCATCGGCCAGGCCCTCGACCTCCGTCGGCTTCTCCCGGAAGGCAGAGATGCGGCGCCCGTCGTCGCCCACCTCGATGACGCCGAACTGGTCGGCCATCGATCGGGGCTGGCGGATCCCGGCCACGGTCACGCCCGCGCCGGAGTCGATGTGCTGCTCCACCATCTGCCTCGGGTCCATGCGGTAGATGTGGTCGGCGCCGAAGACGATGACGTGGTCGGGGCACTCGTCGTACACCAGGTTCAGGCTCTGGTGGATGGCGTCGGCCGATCCGGCGAACCAGTGCGGCCCCAGCCGCTGCTGTGCCGGCACCGGCGCCACGTAGTTGCCCAACAGGTTGGACATGCGCCACGTCTTGGCGATGTGGCGGTCGAGCGAGTGGCTCTTGTACTGCGTGAGCACCACCAGCTTGAGGTAGCCGGCGTTGGCCAGGTTCGAGAGCACGAAGTCGATCAGGCGGTAGAGGCCCCCGAACGGCACGGCCGGCTTGGCCCGGTCGGTGGTGAGCGGCATCAGTCGCTTGCCTTCGCCCCCGGCCAACACGATGGCCAGCACCTTGGTCGCCACGGCCGGAACCTACCCTCGCCGGGCCTGGTGCACCTACCGTTCGGCGGTGGCCACCCAAGAGCTCGCGCCGTTCCGAGTCGACCTGTTGACGCGGGAGTACCCGCCCGAGGTCTACGGCGGTGCCGGCGTGCACGTGGAGTACCTCGCCCGTGAGCTGCGTGCCCTTGCCGATGTGCGGGTGCACTGCTTCGGGCCCGAGCGCCACGAGCCGGGAGTGACCGCTTATGCGGATCCTCCCGGCCTCCACGGTTCCAACGCCGCGCTGAGGACCATGGGGGTGGACCTGGAGATGGCAGCCGGGTGTGCCGGCGCCGATGTCGTCCACAGCCACACCTGGTACGCCAACTTCGCCGGACACGCGGCCAAGCTGCTGCACGGAGTGCCCCATGTGGTCTCGACCCACAGCCTGGAGCCCTTGCGGCCGTGGAAGGCGGAGCAGCTCGGCGGCGGCTACCGGCTGTCGTCGTACTGCGAGCGCACCGCCCTCGCCTCCGCCGATGCGGTGATCGCCGTCTCTGCCGGCATGCGACGCGACGTGCTCAGCGCCTATCCCGAGGTGGATCCGCATCGAGTCGTGGTGGTTCACAACGGCATCGACACGGCCGAGTACCGGCCGGACCTGGGCACCGACGTGCTCGAGCGCCTCGGTGTGCAGCCTGACCGTCCCTCTGTCGTGTTCGTGGGGCGGATCACCCGCCAGAAGGGCCTCCCGTACCTGCTTCGGGCGGCGCGCTTGCTGCCCCCTGACACGCAGATCGTGCTGCTGGCGGGCTCGCCTGATACGCCCGAGATCGAGGCCGAGGTGCGGGCGTTGGTGGACGAGCTGCGGGTGACGCGATCGGGCGTCGTCTGGGCGGCCGAGATGCTGGCCAAGGCCGACGTCGTCCAGGTGCTCACCCACGCCTCCGTCTTCGTCTGCCCATCCATCTACGAACCCATGGGCATCGTCAACCTCGAGGCCATGGCCTGCGAGACACCGGTGGTGGCCACGGCCGTCGGGGGCATCCCGGAGGTGGTGGTCGACGGCCACACCGGCCTTCTCGTGCCCATCGACGCAGTGTCCGACGGCACCGGGGCACCAACCGAACCCGCACGCTTCGAGGCGGACCTGGCGGCGGCCATCACGCGGCTGCTGGACGATGACCAGGGAGCGAGGGCCATGGGCCGGGCCGGTCGGGCCCACGCAGTCGAGCACTTCTCGTGGCCGAACATCGCCCGGCGCACGGTGGAGGTGTACCGCTCGGTCCTCTCCGGCTGAGGTTCAGATCTCGGTGCCGGCGTCGTCGAGCCCATCGGCCAACGCCTCGATGACCTCGCCCTCGAGCTCGGTCAGGTAGTAGTACATCGCGAACATGTGGGCCTCCGGGGAGCGCAGCATGTCCTCTTCGTCCATCTCCTCGCTCACCTCGAGCTGGGTGCCGATCACCAGGCGCAGGTCGTTGAGCACCGACAACCAGGCGGAGAGCTGCTCGGTGTCCACCTCCTGCAGGTCGATCGTGGCCTCGAGCACCTCGATGGCACCCATCCGACCCGCCACCAGGTCCGCCTTCATGAGCCGGGAGAACTCGGTGCTCGCCTGGTCGTCGTCGGTGTAGGCGTCGGGGAAGAGGCGCTCGAGGGCCGGGTCGTCCGCCTGCAGGAGCTCACGAAGCTGGCCCGGCAGGTGCCGCAGGAGATCCCGCTCCTCGTCGGCCAGGCGGAGCTTGAAGGTCCCTGACCTCGTCGGCCTGACCCGTCGCCGCCGCATCACTCGCTCTGCTCCATGCCGATCACTCGCTCTGCTCCATGGTCGCCCAGAGGCCGTGGGAGTGGAGCCGGTAGACATCCATCTCCGCCTGCTCGCGTGGACCCGAGCTCACCACCGCCCGTCCCTTGTGGTGTACGTCGAGCATCAGCTTGGTCGCCTTCGCCTTGCTGTAGCCGAACAGCTTCTGCAGGACGAAGGTGACATAGGTCTGGAGGTTGATGGGGTCGTTCCAGACGATCACGAGCCACGGGCGCTCTTCCTGCGTCCATGCCGCCGGAACGGTGTCCTCGACCTCCACGGGCGCCGCAGTGGGGGTCGCGGTGCTCACCGGAAGAGTCTCTCAGGCCGTCGTCAGAGCCGTCGGACCGCCGAGATCCTCGGCGGACTCGGCCAATGCCACCCGCTCCGTGGTGGCCAGCTTCAGTCGCACCACGCTTAGCCACACCGCGACGGCTCCGGCGACGTGCACGCCGACCAGCAGCGGCGGCACACCGGTGAAGTACTGCGTGTACCCGACGGCGGCCTGAGCCACGAGAACGGCCAGCAGCACCTCGGCGCGTCGCAGGAGGAGGCGGGGTGCGGCCGTGACCCGCAGCGAACGGATGGCGAACAGGGTGAGCGCGAGGAAGGCCATCACCGCGATGCCGTGCAGCCGGGCGGCGTCCTCGGCGGCGAAGGGCAGCCGCTGGATGATCTCGCCTTCGTGGCTCCCCGAGTGCGGCCCCGAACCCGACACCACCGTGCCGAGGATGATCACGATCGCCGCGGCAACCAGCAGCGCCCGCAGCAGCCGAGCCGTGCGCACCTCGACCACGAGGGTGGGTGGGGCGTCGGCCTGAGCGGCCCGGTGGTGGAGCACAGCCGCGTTCAACAGCAGGGCCATGGAGATCAGGAAGTGGCCGATCACCAGCGGCGGGTAGAGGTCGGACAGGACGACCAGGCCGCCCCAGACGATCTGGGCCAGCACGCCCGCCACCAGGCCCAGCGACAGCACCGTGAGGTCGCGCCTCCTCGGCGTCCGTACGAGCGACCCCAGCACGGCCAGCATCACCGCCGCCGACACCACGCCCGTGACCAAGCGGTTGACGAACTCGATCATGGCGTTGTACTCCAGCGGAGCGATGACCTGGCCCTCGGCGCAGGTGGGCCAGTCCGGGCAGCCCAGGCCCGAGCCGGTCAACCGAACCGCGGCGCCGCTCACGACGATGAAGCAGAGTGCGATGAGGGCCATCAGCGTCACGCGCTGATATGTCCGGGGCGACAGCCGAGGCATGACCAGCCGAATGCTACGGGGGCGCCGAAGGTGGATCCCAACCGGCGGGCGAGCGGTCGAACAGGGTTGGCACCTGCGATGACACGAGCCGTAGTGTCACCGGGCGATGTCCCGCGTGAAGGCGTACGTGGCCCTCACCAAGCCGCGCATCATCGAACTCCTTCTGATCACCACCGTGCCCACCATGGTCGTGGCTCAGCGCGGCATGCCTCCGCTCGGTCTGGTGCTCGCCACCCTTGTCGGCGGCACCCTTGCCGCTGGGGGCGCCAACGCCATCAACATGTACGTCGACCGCGACATCGACAAGCTCATGGCGCGCACGGCCAAGCGTCCCTTGGTCACGGGCGAGCTCACCCCGAGAGCAGCCCTGACCTTCGCCATCGTGCTCGAGGTCCTGGCCTTCATCGAGCTGTGGTCGCTGGTCAACCTGCTCAGTGCAGTGCTGGCGGTATCGGCCACGCTGTTCTACGTCTTCATCTACACGCTGTGGTTGAAGCGCACGTCGACCCACAACATCGTCATCGGTGGTGCGGCCGGCGCCGTGCCCGTGCTGGTCGGCTGGTCGGCGGTCACCGGATCTCTTGGGCTGGCCCCGCTGGTGCTGTTCGCAGTGATCTTCGTTTGGACGCCCCCGCACTTCTGGGCCCTCGCGGTGAAGTACAAGGACGACTACTCGGCGGCATCGGTCCCGATGCTCCCCTCGGTGGTGTCCCTCCCGGTTGTGGCCCGACGCATCCTCGGCTACACGGTCGCCCTCTGGGCCTGCTCGCTGGTGTTCGCTCCGGTGGCCCGCATGGGCGCGATCTATCTTGTCGCCGCGGTGGTGCTCGGTGCCGTGTTCATGGTGTACGCCCTCCAGCTCCAGCGGGACGGCACCGCCGCTCGGGCCATGAAGCTGTTCAGCTACTCCATCTCGTACGTGACGCTCCTCTTCGGTGCCATGGCGCTCGACCAGCTGGTGGGCTCGACCTCATGAGCCGGGCCCGGCCGACGATCTGGGTAGTTCGATCCGGCCGAGCCGACGCCACTAGGGTTTCGCCGCCCGGAACCCGCTCAGAGCACGCCGACCAGGAAGGCGCATGACGATCACCGAGACCCGCCCAGGAGCGGTAAGCGCGAGCAGCATCGCCCAGCCGCAGGCAAGAGGCACCGTCTTCACCACCGGCGACCACAAGCAGCTGGGCCGGTTGCTCCTGATCTTCGGCCTCATGTCGATCGTGGCCGGTTGCGTCCTCGCCGCCCTCTACCAGTCACCGGTCGGGGCGGAGCGAGCCACCGCGTGGACCGACGGGGCTTCGAGGGTTTCCTCCGCGGCGGTGACGGCCACCTTCGTCCTCGGCCTGCCGGCGGTGTGGCTCGGGCTCCTGGCCATCGTCGTGCCTCTGCAGCTCGGAGCCACCCGGGCGTCGTTGCCGCGTCTGCAGGCGACGGCCGTGTGGGGCTTCATCACGGGGGCAGTGGTCGTGGCCGCGGCCTACGTCTTCGACGCACCCAGCGGCCCCAACCTGGGCTCCACCTTCCCCCTCGTCGGGGCAGAGGGCGACCGGGCCAACGACGTCACCTTGCTGCTGCTGGCCGGGCTCATGCTCGTCGCTGTCTCCACCGCGCTCGCGGCCGTCAGCCTGCTCGTCACCGTGCTGACGCAGCGGGCCGAGGGCATGACGTTGTTGCGCATGCCCGTCCTGGCTTGGAGCGCGCTCGCCGGCAGCACCGTGCTGCTCCTCTCGGCCGGCGGCTTCTTCAGTGGACTCTTCGTCACCTATCTCGACCGACGGTATGGCGGGTCGCTGTTCGGTGAGGCCGGCGGGTTCCGCATCTGGCAGCACCAGATGTGGCAGCTGGGTCGTCCCGAGGCCTTCCTCTATGCGGCCCTGGGCATCGGCGCCTTCTGCGACGTCGTGGCCACTCATTCCCGCCGGCCGCTCGTGGCCTTTCCGATCGCTCGGGCGCTGGCCATCGCCACCATCTTCGCCACCCTGCTCGCATGGGCGGCCAACACCAGCGCTCTCTCCAGTCCCGTCGCCCCTGTCGGCACGCCGGCCCAGGGGTTGATCGCCATCCCCGCCGCCCTCACCGTCCTGGTGTGGATGGCCAGCCTGCGCCGGGGCGCGAAGCTCCACCCGAGCCTGTTGTTCGCCGCCGGATTCGTGCTGCTGCTCGCCGTGCCCGGCCTCGCCGCCGGTGCGGCCGCACTGGCCGGCGTCGAGGCCGACGGCGTCGAGTCGATGCGCAACGGCCAGATCACCGTGCTGATGTTGGGTGCGCCCCTCCTGGCCGTGGCCGGTGCGCTGGCCCACTGGTCGCCGAAGGTGTGGGGAAGCCGCACCAGCCCGCTCAGCGTCGTCCAGCTGCTCGTGCTGCTCGGCGGCATCGTGCTCTTCGCCGGGCCGGCCTACGCCATCGGCTTCGGACTCGACGAGGACATCGCCGTGGTCGGCTCCATTGGCGCGCTGGTCGTGGCTGCCGGCGTGGCCGTGTCGCTCCTGTCGGCTTTGCAGGGACGCAAGGCCGGTGCCCGTGCCGATGCCCCGGACGATGGAGGTGGCGGCGGGCTGACCCTCGAGTGGGCCACGGCCTCGCCTCCTCCGGCACACAACTTCGACGCCATCCCCCCGATCCGCTCGGCGCACCCCCTGCACGACGAGCGTGAGACCCAAGGAGTGCCCGCCTGATGGCCGTACCCCTCGCGCTGCCGTCCGCGGGCGGAACCACTCCGCCTGACCGGCGGAGCGCCTTTCCTCTGGCCGTCGTAGCCGTCGGGCTCGCCCTGGCCACGCTGATCGGTGGGCTGGTCGCCGCGTACCTGACACTCAGATCTGGTGCCGACACGTGGCCCCCCGAGGACACCACGCGCGACAACTACACCTCGACCACCCTCGCCATCACGGTCCTCCTGGGCATGGTGACCATCGAGTGGGCCGCCTTCGCCATCCGGCGTCGTGAGCGCGGACAGAGCCTGGCCGCCTTGGGCATCACCCTGGGCTTCTCCATCGCCTTCGTCAACGGCCTCTACTACCTCATCACCGAGATGGAAGCCGAAGTCGGTGAATCGGCCTTCTCCACGGTGGTGCATGCGCTGCTGGTGGTCTCGTTCCTGGCCGGCCTGCTGGCGCTGATCTTCGTCCTGGTCACCTTCTTCCGCAACGCCGGCCATCAGCTGTCCGAGGCGAACTACTGGTTGATGCGGGGCACGGCCAACTACTGGCACATCGCGGCCGGCGTGTACATCGCCGCCTACTACACGATCTACATCACCAAGTAGGAGCAGACCTTGTTCAGCGCCGCCTCCAAGCTCTGGTTCACGGTCGGCTTCCTGGTCGTCGTGGCCGCCGCTGTCGTCGTCGCCTTCACGGGCGACCGCAGTGCCTTCCTGTTGCTCCTCGCGTCCGGGCTGGCCCTCGCCGCCCTGGGCGGCTTGGCCTACGCCTACATGCAACCTGACCCGCTCGAGGTCGTTGAGCTCGACAGCACCCGCACCGAGGCCCGCCCAGCCGACACCACCGATGTGCCCCGACCGGCACCGTGGCCGATGCTCTTCGCCATGGCGCTGGGTGTCGTCGCCATCGGGGCCGCCCTCGGGAAGACCGTGCTGCTGCTGGGCAGCGTGCTGGCGCTGGCGGCCGGCTTCGTCTGGCTGTCCCAGGTGTGGCGAGAGCACCCGTCGTGGACCCAAGCCATGACCGATCGCCTGAACAACCGCTTCGTCGTGCCGATCGGCCTTCCCGGCACGATCCTCGTGCTCGCCGGCATCGGTGTGTACAGCTTCTCTCGCATCCTGCTGGCCCTCGCCGGTGAGGGCGCGGTGATCGTGGCCGGGGTCACGGCTGTGGTGCTGCTCGTCGCCTTCGCCGTCATCGCCACCAAGCCCAACGCCGGTCGCCGGGCGCTCGGCGCACTGGCTGCGGGCGCAGCCATCCTGCTGGTGGGCTCTGGCATCGCGTCGGCCATGAACACGCCCGAGCACCACGTGGAGGACGCGCCCCATAGCGAGAGCGACACCTCCAGCACCACGACGACGACGAGAAGCTGATCGCACTGCAGCAGGTAGCCGACCGCCTCGTTGGTCGCCGGCAGCCGCCGGCTGCTCGGCTGACGGTGATGGTCGGCGTCGTCGTGCTCCTGGTGGGTGGGGCGGTAGTTGCGTTCGCGGCAGGTGCAGGCTCATCGAGCGCCGGGCCGCCGCCGGCCCCGCGTGTTGCCCAGGCGTTCAGCCTTGAGGATGTCCGGGGCACAGGGGTGGCGGCGTTCTCGCCCGGTGTGCCCACCGTCATCAACTTCTTCGCCAGCTGGTGCGAGCCGTGCCGGCAGGAGATGCCGGCGCTGCAGGCGGCCGCGAACGAGTCCGCCGGGCGGGTCGCGTTCGTGGGGGTCGGCCACCAGGACTCGCGCACGCGCGGCGCAGAGATGCTGGAGGCGACCGGGGTCACCTACCCGGCTGCATACGATCCGACGGGCTCGGTGGCCGCGACCTATGGGCTCCGCCGGGGCCTCCCGGCGACGGTGTTCGTGGCCGCCGACGGCACCATCCGAGACACTGTCCTGGGTGCGCTCGACCTCGAGCAGCTGAACGCCAAGGTCGAGCGCCTGTTCACTTTGCGATCCGACCAATGATGCGAAAGAGTTCCTTCCATGCCTAGCCGCACTCGGCGGATGTTCGTTCTGGCCGTCGCCACACTGGGGCTTCTCGGCGCCGCGTGCGGCAACCAGGAGCTGCCCCAGAACGCGCTCGACCCCCAAGGGCCGGTGGCCCGCCAGCTCGACAACCTGTGGGACCCGGTGCTCCTGGTTGCGGTGGTGGTGTTCTTCCTCGTGCAGGGCCTGGTGCTCTTCTGCATGATCAAGTTCCGGGCCAAGTCGGATGACGACGCCCCGGTGCAGGTGCACGGCAACGCCAAGCTCGAGCTTGGTTGGACCGTCACCCCGGCGCTGATCCTGGCCTTCATCGGGTTCTTCACGGTGGCCACCGTCTTTGACATCAACAAGCGGGCCGAGGGTGCCGAGGTCGTGCAGGTCAACGTCATCGGCCACCAGTGGTGGTGGGAGTACGACTACACCGACGAAGGCATCAAGACTGCCAACGAGCTGCACATCCCCGCGGGTGAGCCGGTGCAGATCGCGCTCGACGCCGTCGACGTCATGCACAACTTCTGGCCACCGAAGCTGGCCGGCAAGGTCTACGCCATCCCCGGGCGCACCAACTACATGCAGATCGAGGCGGATGTGCCGGGCGAGTACGCCGGCCAGTGCGCCGAGTACTGCGGGCTGTCACACGCCAACATGAAGCTCAAGGTCATCGCCCACGACCGGCCCGACTACGACCGATGGGTCGCCGACCAGAAGCGCCCGGCGGCAACTCCCACCGCGGGCAGCGCGGCGGATACCGGTGCGGGGCTCTTCGCACAGTGCACCCGGTGCCACGCCATCGCAGGATTGGCGGGAGCGCAGGGCGACATCGGCCCCAACCTCACGCACTTCGCATCCCGCAGCTGCTTCGCCGGCTGCATCTTCGAGACGAACGACACCAACCTGCGGCGCTGGCTCCGCAACCCACCGGCCGAGAAGCCGATGAACCCGGACAACGGGCAGGGCATGCCCAACCTGAACCTCACCGAGGAGGCGATCACCCAGCTGATCGCCTACCTCAACACGCTCAAGTGAACCCGTCCACGGTCCACGCCTTCCCCGCCATGCCTTCCGAGGAGAGCTGATGGCAATCGTCACCACGCCACCCGTCACGACCCCGACTCCAGGGCCGTCCCTACAGCATCCCGAGTCGGTGCCGGTGCTGCGGCGCCCCCGCGGTGAGAAGGGGTTCTGGAGCTGGATCAGCACCGTCGACCACAAGCGCATCGGCATCCTCTACGGCGTCACGGCATTCCTCTTCTTCCTCGTGGGCGGCCTCGAAGCGCTGCTCATCCGGGCGCAGCTGGCCCAGCCCAACGGCACGCTGCTGTCGGCCGAGACCTACAACCAGGTCTTCACCATGCACGGCACGACGATGGTCTTCCTCGTCATCATGCCGCTGAGCGCGGCCTTCGCGAACTACCTCATCCCGATCATGCTCGGCGCCCGCGACGTGGCCTTCCCGCGGCTCAACGCGCTGAGCTACTGGATCTTCCTGATGGGCGCCATCGTCCTCTACGCCAGCTTCTTCCTTGGTGGCGCGCCGGACGGTGGGTGGTTCGGCTACGTGCCCAACACGAGCATCACGTTCAGCCCCGGCCGCAACATCGACTTCTGGATCTTCGGGCTGCAGATCACGGGTATCGCCTCCACCGTCGGTGCCATCAACCTCATCGTCACCTGCCTCAACCTTCGGGCCCCCGGCATGACGCTCATGAGGATGCCGATCTTCGTGTGGATGGCGATGATCGCCCAGTTCCTGCTGCTCTTCGCCATGCCGATCATCACGGTGGCGCTCTTCCTGCTGATGTTCGACCGCCAGTTCGGAGCCAACTTCTTCAACCCTCAGGCTGGTGGCGACCCGGTGCTGTGGCAGCACCTCTTCTGGCTCTTCGGGCACCCTGAGGTGTACATCCTCGTCCTGCCGGCCATGGGCATCGTGTCGGAGGTGCTGCCTGTCTTCTCCCGCAAGCCCTTGTTCGGCTACCCGGTCATGGTCTTCTCCGGCATCGCCATCGGCTTCATGGGCTGGGGCGTCTGGGCCCACCACATGTTCGCCGTCGGGCTCGGCCCGGTCGCCGTGTCGGCCTTCTCGATCTCCACGATGTTCATCGCCGTGCCGACTGGCGTGAAGATCTTCAACTGGATCGGCACCCTGTGGGGT
>Ga0136611_10002514_pt1 | contig 12796 bp, 13 predicted proteins | sample AntDrymUQ2232306_2_FD_106645 | JGI IMG/M metagenome (GOLD analysis project Ga0136611, IMG submission 106645) | Polar desert sand microbial communities from Dry Valleys, Antarctica - metaG UQ223 (23.06) | ecosystem: Environmental > Terrestrial > Soil > Desert | place: Antarctica: Dry Valley... | reverse complement strand
GTGTACGTCCGCTCGGCCAGCGTGCCAACGGCCGTAGCCCCGGTGCCCGCGGGTCCACCGTCCCCGGCTCAGGTGGATCGACGCATGTGCACAGTTCGCCTAGTCCCGGGTCAACGGAGTGGCCGCGCTCATCAGGGCCGCTACGTCCGCAAGCTCGTCCATCCGCCAGGTGAGAGCCTCGAGCTCCGCCGCCTGCGCGCGGCCCAGCACAGGGTCGACCAGGTCGTGGAACTTCGCGGCCAGGTCGCCGTCGGACAGTCGGTTCTCGGGTGTTCCGCTTGCGTGCGCGACGCGGCTCTCGCTGGTCTTCCCGTCACGGGTGATCAGGGTGGCGACCGCATTCGTGTGGTCGATCGCGGCGTCAGGTACCAGCCGTATCCGGTCCATCAGGGCACGAACGTCGGGCCGCGTGACGTTCGCGTCAGTGAACGCCGCCTCCCCGACCTTGCCGTCTATCAGCGCGATGGCACAGGCGAAGACCGCGCTGAACTTGCCCTCGAGGCCGGTCCTCGGCTCGAGTCTTCCGGTGAGCTCGACCACGAGCGGGTTCACCGAGAGCTCGATCTGCTCGACGTCGTCGGCACTGACACCGTCCTTCTCACGGAACTGACGGACCGAGTCGATGGTGGGATGGATGACGACACCGCACGCATAGGGCTTGACGCCGTTGCGGAAGATTTCCCAGCGGTCACCCAAACCGTCCACCAGGTCCGACACGGTGGATCGCGTGGACATGACAGCGAACATGCCGCGCCGTCCCTGTATTGAGTCAGGGGCGGCGGTGAAGCCTTCCTTCGCGAACATGGCCGCAAGCACCCCGGCGGACGCCGCATGTCCGGCATGGAACGGCTTCGCCATCGTGCCGAACTGCTCTCGGTGCCCGGACGCCTGGGTCGCCGCCAGCCCGAGACAGTGCGCCGCCTGCGCGGCGGTGAGCCCGAGCAACCTGGCACTTGCGGTGGCAGCTGCCAGCGGCCCGGTGGTCCCCGTCATGTGCCAGCCAGCGTCGTAGTGCTCCGGGTAGAGCGCGAGGCTCGCACGGGCGCCCACCTCGTAGCCGACGGCGTGCGACGCGAGCAGGTCCAGCCCCGACCGGCCGAGCCAGTCCGCCAGGCCAAGTCCCGCGGAGTAGAGCGGTGTCGTGGGATGCAGGATCGTCGGCACATGGGTGTCGTCGAAGTCGAAGGCGTGCGCGGCGATGCCGTTCACCATAGCGGCGTCCGTCACGCGCAGCCGGACGGACGTGCCCAGCGCCCGCGTCTGCGGATGCCCTCCCAGCGCTTCGTACTGGCGGCGCGCGATTGTGACCGCGGGCTCATCAGCGGCTGCGATGGTGACACCGAGGTAGTCGAGCAGGCAGCGCTTGCTCTCGTGGATGACCGCTTCGGGGACGTCCCCGCTACCCACTGTCGTCAGGAAGTCCAGCAGCCGGCGCGTCTCGCTCGCGGTGCGGTCGTCAAGCTCGGCGTCGGACATGTGCGCGTTCACTCTTCATTCTCGGACCGGCTCAGCAGGACGGTGTGCACCCCGGCGTCGCAGAGCGCGAGCGCCGCGCCCAGGGGGATGTTCAGCCGGACCGGGCCGCGCCGCGAAGTCCCCAGCAGCACCGCGTCGACCGCACGAACGCCGTCACCCAGGAAAATCGCCAATGGTCGCCGTACGCCGGTCAGCACCCGGTGGCTGGAACGGTGGTCCGGACGGGCGGCGAGTCGGACCGTCGTTTGCTCGCCGCCGGACAACGTCAGGGAGAGCTCTGTGCCGTTGTCAGTGACGCGTAGGCTGTGGACGGCGCCTGTCACGCATCCGGCGGAGCGAGGTGCAGCCACGTCTGTCGTCACGACGAGCCGCTGGGTCGAGCGGCGTTCTCCGCGTCACCGACCCGGATGACCTGTCCGGTCACTGCCGCCGCCGCCTGGGAGGCGAGGTAGGTGACGACATCTGCCACTTGGTGCCGGCGTAGGTCCACGTCGGTGGAACCAGGGACATCAGGTGACACTGCGTTGACCGTGACGCCATCCGCGGCGCATGCCCTGGACAACCCGAGGGTCAAGCCGAATAGCCCGTGCTTGGCGGCGGAGACGTGGACGCGTTCGGGGTCGCCGGCCATAGCGTTGGCGCCCAAGATGTTCACGATCCGCCCGCCGCCGCCGGCCACCATCAGCGGCAGGGCGGCCTGGCTGCAGAGGAATGCCCCGTCCAGGGTCACCGCCATAGCGGACCTCCACTGCGCCGGGGTCAGGTCATGAAACGCGGAGCGACTGCGTAACGAGGCGTTGTTGACCAGCACGTGCACGTCGCCGAGCCGGCTCGCCTCGTCCATCATCCTCTCCACCGCCGCGGCGTCACTGACGTCGGCCGCCACCGCGAGGGCGCTCACCCCGTAGGACTCGGCCTCCCTGGCGACCTCCCGAGCACCCTCGATGTCTTGACGGGTGTTCACGACGACGTCGAAGCCGGCTTGTGCCAGGGCGAGAGCCAACACCGCACCGAGGTTGCGTGCCGCTCCGGAGACGATGGCTACTTGCCCCATTACGAAGGCCCCGCACCCGCTCGAACCAGAGCCCCCATGTCCTCCAGGTCGTCGACCGCCCAGCACTGGTCGAGGAGGCGCCGCGCCTCGGCCTGTCCGAGCACGTTCGTCGCGCCGGACATGAACTTGTTCGAGATGTCCTCGTCGCGCATCGGGTTCTCGGGCGTCCCGCGGTTGGCCGCCACGGTGCGCTCGAGCACACGACCGTCCCGGGTGCGCAACGTGACCGACGCGCCGCGCTTGCTGACGTCCGGGTCAATGGTCACCCGGACACGATCCCTCACGGCCCGCACTATGGGGTCGTTCACGACCCCGTCGGCAAAGTCGGCCGGCGCGAGCCGCCCCTCGATCAGGGCGACCGCCGCGCAGTGGGCGAGGCTGAACTTCGCCTCGTTGGTGGTGGTGGGAGAGCTGTTCCCCGTCACTGTGGCTGCGTAGTGGTGCACCCTCGCGTCGAGGAACTCGACGTCGTCGGCCTTTACGTCGTGATCAGAGCGCAGGCCCAGCACGGCATCGACGGTCGGGTGCGTGAGCGACCCGCTCGGGTAGGCCTTGTAGCCGGTCTGTGCCAGGTGCCAGATCGTGTGGAAGCCCTCGACCAGCAGCTCCGGGTCGGGGTCGGTGCTGACCAGGCGCAGCAGACCCTGCCGCCCTTCCAGCGCTGTCGGCCGGGACGTGAACCCCTCAGATGCGAGGACACCGGCCAACAACCCGTCCATCGCCGACTTACCGGGATGCAGGGGCTTGCAGTCGCTGCCATACACCTCCTTGATCCCGGCGGCCTGCGTCGCGGCACATCCCAGAGCGTGCAACGTGTCCTCCGCCGAGAGAGCCAGCACCTTCGCCGCGGCAGCCGCGGCACCCACGTGACCGGCTGTGCCGGTCACGTGCCAGCCGATGTCGTAGTGCGCCGGGCCTGCGGCGTTGGCTACCCGCGCCTCGGTCTCGAAGCCCGCGACGTAGGCCGTGACGGCGTCTCGGCCGCTGAGCCGCTGCGACTCGCTGAGGGCGAAGACGACGGGCCACACCGACGAGCTGCCGTGGATCGTGGTGCGCCCTGGGTTGTACGTGTCGTCGAAGTCGAGCACGTGGCACGAGTGGCCGTTCAGTAACGCTGCGAACGGCGCACTGGTGCGTTGAGCGGACCCGATCAGCGTGGCCTCGGTGGACCGTGCCAGTCGAGCCGCGGCACGTCTCAGCTTCTCGGACGCGGGCTCCGCAGCACCCGCGAAGCTCACGGCGAGGTGGTCCACGAGCGCCCGCTTCGCCTCGTGCCGGACGACATCGGGGACGTCATCGTGGCGCAAAGTGGCCGTGAACCGAGCCAGGGCGACCGAGTAACCGGTCTCCCGCACCTCGTCCGCCGCGAGGGCTGAGCTCACTGGTCCTTCCTGAGACCAAGATCCTCGAGCAGTCCACCGAGCACTTCGGTGCGCTCCTCGAGGTACGTCCCAAACGCCGCGTTGTCACGGAAGTCCGTCACGAGTCCTTCGGACTCGGCGTATTCCGCCCAACCGTCGGTTGCCAACGTCTTCTCCAGTGCCTCTTGGTAGTAGGCGACCGCGTCCTCGGGCATGTCAGGCGCCCCGATGATTCCTCGGAACTGGAGCGGCAGGCTCTCGACATCGATGTCCTGCTCGAGCGCTGTGGGTGCATCAGGGAACACTGCCAACTTCTCCGAACCGAGGATCGTGATGACCTCCATCTTCCCCGCGCGAACCTGCTCCGAGAAGTCCCCGGCACTTCCCATCACAATGTCTGCGTCGCCCCGAAGGACTGCAGTGATGCGTGACCCGGTGTCCTCGAAGGACAGGAACTTCCACTTGGCTCCTGTGCTCTTCTGCAGCGCAAGCCCCGTGAGAGCGTCTGTGGCCGTCCCCGATCCACCCGTCTGCACCAGCTTGCCAGGGTCAGCCTGTGCCGCCGCGATGAAGTCGTTCATCGACTTGAGCGGTGAACCCGCCTTGACAGCAACGACCTGCGGCTCGGAAGCCAAACCGGCAATCGGGGTCATGTCGGCGACGGTCACGTTCGAGTTCTGGACGGTCATCGGCGTGACCAGCCAGGTCGGGGTCATCTGGGCGATGTAGTTCTCCTCGCCTGACTTCTCCTTCAGGAAGGACATGGCGCCGATCGCATCACCGGCGGGTATGTTGCGCACCGGCCAAAGGCGGTCGATGTTGTCCGACTCCTTCATCAGCTTGATCAGTTGCCGGGTGAAGACGTCACTACCACCCCCGACCGCGTTGTGTGTGACGACCTCGGTGCGCGACGGCGCGCCTCCGGTCGTGCCGTCGGTCGTGCCGTCTTCTGCCGTATCGCTGCCGGAGCCGCACGCTGCGAGACTCAGTGCGGATACGACGATGAGCGTTGTAAGGGTGAGCCTGCGTTGCATATCGGACTTCCTTTGGTAGTGAGACTGGGTGTCAGTCATCGATTTCGAGCACCTGTCGACGCAAATGGCGCGACTGCCCAAGCGTGAGGCTCGCCAGGAGAAGCACGGCGAGAACCAGCAGAGTCGCGGAGATCGGACGCTGCAGATAGATGACTGGGTTGTTGTCCGAAAGGATCAGCGTTTGCCGAACTGCGTTCTCGGCAATCGGTCCCAGGACGAATGCAAGGAGCAAGGGCGCAGGGGGCATCCCGATCTTCTTCATGACGTAGCCGAGGAGTCCGAAGGCAAGCAGCACCCACACGTCGAACATCGAGAAGTTCACGCTGTAGGTACCGACGACGGCGATGAGCAGAATCCCGGGATACATGACCCAGTACGGCACGTTCAGCAGTTTCGCGAAGAGCGGCACCATGGGCAGGTTCATCACCAACAGAGCGACGTTGCCCAGGTACATGCTGGCGATGATCGGCCACACGACTTCAGGGTGATCGGTGAAGAGCAGTGGTCCCGGGTTCAGCCCGTACAAGACGAGCGCGCCGAGCAGGACCGCGCCGGTGCTCGATCCCGGAATCCCCAGGGTCAGCAGCGGGATCATGGCGCCGCCGGTCTCGGAGTTGTTCGCCGCCTCGGGTGCCGCCACTCCCTCGATCGAGCCTTTACCGAACTCCTCCGGGTGCTTCGAGACTCGCTTCTGCACCGTGTAGCTGATAAAGGACGCGACAGTTGCTCCCGCACCGGGTAGGCACCCGATGAAGAAGCCGAGGACTGACCCCTGCGCGATCGCGACCCGAGAGTCCTTGAGATCCTTGACGGTCGGCAAGAGTTCGCGCAGCTTCGAAGGCACCTTGAAGATCTGGCGACCGGTGCGCTGCTCGACGTTGACCAGCACCTCCCCGATGGCGAACAGTCCGATGCTGATGGCAATGAACTCGAAGCCCCCAGCCAGCTCGATCCGCCCACCTGTGAAACGCTGTTCTCCGGTGAAGAGATCGGTCCCGATGGTTGCCAACAACAAGCCCAGCAACATCGAGATGAAGCCCTTGAGCAACGACTCGCCGGCCAGCATGATGACCAGCAGCAGCGCGAAGACCATCAGGGCTGAGTACTCAGGCGGGCCGAAGCTGACTGCGAGGTTGGCGACCACCGGCGCGAGAAAGGTCAACCCGATGACGCCGACAGTCCCGGCGATGAAGGACGCGATGGCCGCCATCCCCAAGGCCGGTCCGGCACGACCTTTCTTCGCCATCTCGTAGCCGTCGAGGCAGGTGACCACAGACGACGACTCACCGGGAATGTTCAGCAGGATCGATGTCGTGGACCCGCCGTACTTGGCCCCGTAGTAGATGCCCGCCATCATGATCAGCCCGGTCGCCGGCTCCAGATTCGTTGCCAAGGGCAGCAGGATCGCGATCGTTGCCGGCGGCCCGAGGCCGGGAAGGATCCCGACCAGCGTGCCAAGGAGGCAACCGATCATCAACCACAACAGGTTCGTTGGGGTCACTGCCGTGGCAAAGCCGTCGGCAAGACCGGAGAACGCGTCCACTATCTACCCATCACAGGTGTCGGAGATGGAGTCATGCGCCGAAGATCCCCGTGGGCAGGCGCACGTCCAGCAACACCGCGAAGACGACATAGATGCCGATGGGAAGAGCCAACAGAGCAACGACCGGCCGATATCCCCGGAGCCGTTCCATGCCCAAGACGAGGAGCGCGAGCATCAGGATCGATGAGAGCAGGAAGCCGAGGGCGGGCATCAGGGCCACGCCGGCAGCTAACGAGAGCCACACCCCACCGGCCCGCCCCATTTCGGGCCGGGAGAGGTTGAGCTTCTCACGGTTGGCCAGCCTCGCCTTCGGCCAGATCAGGTAGCCAAGCGCAAGTGAGAGACCCAGCACGATCAGCGCGCCGCTCAGGATCGCGGGGAAGAGTGCAGGCCCCGGCTCCCCGCTGGCCCCCAGGAAGGCTAGGCCGGTAAGGGCTTGAGCAAGTGTCACGGCAGCAATGAGAGCGACAACCACGCCCAAAGCAATGTGCACCACCCGCGTCATCCCACGTGTCCAATCTGAGGAAATGGTTTCTTGCAGATGGACATTACAACGGGGCCAACGGGGGATGTCAAGATGTCGACGGCGGAGTCCGAGGGAGGATGACCGCATGTGACATCGCGTGCCGCTGCGGGTTTGAGCGGTGTCACGCCCCTGGGCGTGTGAGCTCGCGGGGCAGACTGCGGTCGTGCAGGACCGTCAACCCCGAGACGGATCGCGTCAGCGCAACGTAGAGGCGGCGCAAGCCCTGCCAGGTCTGATCCTCTGCCTCGACGATGGCAGCCGGTTCGATGACCAGCACGTGGTCGAACTCCAGGCCTTTGGCAAGTGTCGCTGGAACCACTGTCAGTCGCTGATCTTCCGCAGAGTTCCCGAGCACCACATGCACGACTCGTGCGGCAGTGAGTCGATGAGACAGCTGTACGGCCATCTCGTCTGCGGCGATCACGGCCAGAGACCCCTCGCGCGTGAGCAGGTCACCGACCGCGGCGTCGAACGCACTCCAGACGTCGGGCACCTGCGTCACGGCGAGCAGCCCGACGTGGTCCGGTACGGCGCTCGGCGCTGGTACGCCAGGGGCGATGGTGGGCAGCAGCCGGCTAGCGAACTCGATCACCAGGCTCGGGACGCGGTAGCTGCGCTCGAGGATCTCGACCCGCGCCTTCCCCTTGCCCAGGTGGTGCAGCGTGGTGGCCCAGTCGGTCGCGGCCCACGGCGTGGTTCCCTGGGCGATGTCCCCCAGGACGGTGATGGCGCTGGTGGTGCACCGCCGCCCGACGGCCCTGAGCTGCATCGGCGAGAGGTCCTGTGCCTCGTCAAGGACGACGTGGCCGACACTTGGCTGACGCTCGACCAGGTCAGCCACCTCGTCCACGAGGACGGCGTCGGCGACCGACCAGCGCACCGAACGGGGCGACTTCGCCGGGACCAGCCACAGGAGCAATTGCTGCTCATCGGCGGTTAGCAGACCGTCAGCACTTTGTGCCAGCCGGACCGGGTCAGAGAGCAGCGACGCGACGAGGCGAGCAGGGTCGATGCGGGGCCACAGCTGGTCGACGGTCGCACGAACCGGCTTGCTGCGCGACAGCGCGTCCTGAGCCATTTCGCCGGGCGAGCTGCCTGCGGACTCCATGGCCGCCACCACCTCGTGTGCTAGCCGTTGGCTGAGCATGCCGCGCGCTGAGCCGTATCGGACCCCGCGCGTGCGAAGCTCTTCGACGATCCTCGCCTGGCGCGAGGTGCTTACCCGCCAGCGGTGGGCGCCGCGCGGAATCACCAATGCTTCGCTGGGGGCTCGCAGGTGCGCATAGACCGCGCGGGACAGCACTTCGGCCATCCTGGCGTCGCCCTTGAGCGCCGCCACCTCCGATGGATCGTCGGCCCGCACCGGGACGAGAGACAGCATTTGCGGCAAGGTGACCTGGGTGACGTCAACCTCGCCCAGTGCGGGCAGCACGTGCGAGATGTAGGAGAGGAACCCCTCGTTCGGCCCGACCACGAGGACGCCACCACGCCGGAGACGCTCGCGGAATGCATAGAGCAGGTAGGCGGCGCGGTGCAGGCCGACGGCCGTTTTTCCGGTACCAGGCGCTCCTTGCACGCAGATCGAGTCCCCGAACCCGGCCCGGACGATGACGTCCTGCTCCGGTTGGATGGTGGCGACGATGTCGCGCATCGGTCCGACGCGAGGGCGTTCGATCTCCGCCGCGAGGATGCGGCTGTGGAGGTCCGGCTCACGCGCATCGATCAGGTGCTCGTCCTCGTAGGCAGTGATCTGGCCGCGCTCGATACCGAAGCGCCGCCGGAGTGCCACGTTCATCGGCTCGGCATGCGTGGCGCGGTAGAAGGCGGCGGCGACGTCCGCCCTCCAGTCGATAACGACGGGCCCGCCGTCCTCGTCGTGCACGTGCCGGCGTCCGATGTAGAACCGCTCCGCCGGCTCCGCGTGGTCGACCCGGCCAAAGAACAGCGTGGTCTCGGGATCGTCCTCGAGCGCGAGCAGTCGTTCGTCGAGCACAGTACGCAGCTGCTGCTCGGAGGCCGCGTCACCGGCGTGGGCACTCAGCGAGAGGACCCGTTGGCGCATACGAGCAAGTTCGGCGCGCGCCCTCGCGAGATAGGCCCGCTCGGCGACGATCCTTGAGTCGATCAACTCATCGGGCCCCAACGCCGGCCGGATGAGCTGAGATCGTGAAGATGTTGTGGCGCAGAGCAGTCACGGCGTGGCCTTTTTTAGATCGTCGTATAGCATGGAGTCTACTATGCAGAAAGAAGTTCCGGAGGCCGGGCCGACCGCGCCGGCCTACCCCATCTCCTCGGTGAACAACGCCTTACGGCTGCTCTTGCTGTTCCGCGAGCAGCAAGCGGTTCGACTGACCGAAGCCTGCCAGTACCTCGGGGTCGCGCACTCCACCGCGCACCGACTGTTGGCCATGCTGGCCTATCACGGCTTCGTCCGGCAGGAGCCCGGCTCAAGGGCCTACGTCGCCGGACCTGCGCTGGTCGACGTGGGCTTGGCTGTAGTGCAGGCATTGGACATCCGCGGACAGGCCCGCCCCGTGCTCGAAGAACTCGCGGCGCAGTTCGACGAGACTGCCCATCTCGCCGTCCTGGAAGGCAACTGCATCCGTTACCTGGACGCGGTCGAAAGCAGTCGCAGTCTGCGCGTGACACCGCGGACTGGCGCTCTCGTTCCTGCGCACTGCACGTCTGTCGGCAAGGCCTTGCTCGCCGAGCTCTCGACCTCGCAGCTGTGGGAGATCTATCCCGAGCCGAGCAGGCTGGAGACCCGAACAAGGCAATCCATCAGCACGCTCGGACGGCTCGAGAAGGAACTCGCCGAGGTTCGCACGCGGGGTTACGCGATCAACCGTGGGGAGTCCGAGGAGGGCGTGGGATCGGTGGCCATCGCGCTGCGTGGTCTTGGTCAGCATTCGGCAGGCATGGCGCTTGCGGCTCCCACCAGCCGGGTGACCGATAAGCGCATGACCGAGATGGCGAAGGCGCTGTTCGACGTGCTGAAGAGGTCCCCCTACCTCGACGCGGTACGACAGGTCGACTAGCTCCGAGCACCGCTCCGGCGCACGAGCACCGCGATGCCGACAAGGACGCCGCCGAGCAGGTAGAACACGACGGTGACATCCGCGCTGCCCGAGAGCAGGCCCGCGAGGCCGGGCACCCCGACCTGGCCAACGCGGTTACTGGTCAACCGGAGACCGAGGGCGGATCCCCGATCACGGATACCGACGAGTGCAACAACCCACACCATGGTCACCGTTTGCGAAAGCGCCAGCAGGTATCCCAACGCGACCATGATTACGATGAGCAGGCTGAAGCTTCGTCCCAGCGGCAGCAGCACGATGCAGAGCCCGGCAGCCAGCGTTGACGCAGCCATCAAGGTCTCGGTGCGGGTGCGGCGCACCAACCACGGCATGGACACGCGAGCTATCAGCGACGCCGCGGAGGCAAGACCAAGCAGTATCCCGACCCGGCTCGCGGAGATCTCGAGCCTGGTCCCGAGCAGCGGCAGGTAGACCGTCACCAGGTCCAGCGCGCCCTTCGCCCCGAAGCTTGCGAGAAGCGCCGCGGGCATGCCAGCGACCACCAGCATCTGCCGCATCGTCGTCGCTCGGTACGGCGGGTCCGACGGAGACTGCGGATCCGGTGTCGGCGGGTGGACGCGGAGCGTTCCCATCGCCAGCGGGATGCCCAGGAGGCAGACGGCCCCAGCGACTCCCAGGCTCAGGGAGGTCGACGAAACGGTGGGGTGATCTCCCGACGACTGCGAAAGGAAGCCACCCAGCAGCGGACCAACGATCTGACCAGCGGCGGCGGACGTAGTCAACAGACCGAAGCCGATGAGACCGTCGCCCCGAGACTGACCGTGGGCGATCATGCTCTGCGCCCCGACGACCACACCGAGGTGACCGATGCCGAGCAACGCCGTCCCCAGGCTGACCTCTCCGACCGTGTCGGCACGCGACATCAACAGGGCGGAGAGACTGGCGACCGCTGCACCGGCGACCAGGATCAACCCGGGACGGCGACGGTCGGTGAATCGGCCGAAGATGATGGCCAGGACCATAGGGGGCAGGGCGAACGAGGCTGCGACGAGTCCGATCGCCGTCGCGTCGGCACCGAGCGCTAGCAGCCGATAGCTGGACACCGGCCGCGCCAAGGACACGGTCAGCTGAACCAAGAACTGGCTGAGCAGGACGGCGACCAGCCAGACTGGCGCACGGGCACTCATGCTTGCCGTCGGCGGACGCTGCGGTGCCGCGCAGCGGCACCGTCATGTCGACGGCGCCGCTGCGGGTGGAGCATCGAGAACGGAGCAGCCGTCAGTACTTCCAGCTCCGGTCGGGGGTGGCAACGTCGACCTCGACGCCATCGGGGTCGCGGAACTTGAAGAACCTGGGCGGGTCGGCCTCCTCCGCTCCGTAGACCTCCACGCCTCGCTCCTTGAGCGCGGTCACCACGGCACCGGTGTCCTCGATCGTGACGCCGATGTGGTTCGGGCCGAGGGTCCCCTGCGACCACGTCTGGCGCGGGATGTCCTCGTTGGGCTGGAGCAGAGAGTAGTTGACCTCGCCATCGGTGAGGTCTAGGGCCATGCCGGGAAAATGGCCCGGCTTGCGGGGGCCGCCCAGCCGCTTGAAGCCGAGGACGTTCTCGTAGAAGTCCGCGGTGGTCTCGAGGTCCGCCACCACGATCCCCAGGTGTCGAATACGCACCGTGTGATCCTTTCGTCGGGCGGACCATCGTCCGCTGAATATTCTACTCTCCGGACAGTCTGTCCAACTAGCAGACGTGAGTGTAACCAGCGTCTTCCGCCAGCGTCAAGCGGGCGCGTCCCAGGCTCAGCTGGATCGACGCATGTGCACGTTCTGGAGCAGGCCCACCGCGAGCATGTTGGCGAACATCGAGGATCCGCCATAGGACACGAAGGGCGAAGGGACACCGGTCACCGGCATGATCCCCAGCGTCATCCCGCTGTTCTCGAAGGACTGGAACGCGAACCAGCACAGGACGCCGGTGGCGACGAGCCGCCCGAAGAGGTCCTCCGCCTCAGCGCGATACGTCCGGCCGCCACAGCAGGAGACCGACCAGGCCGACCAGGAGCGCTGCGCCGACGAAGCCGAGCTCCTCGCCGGCCACCGTGAAGATGAAGTCGGTCTGCTGGGCGGGACGAACTCGCCCTGGGTCTGGGCGCCCTGGAAGAGCCCCTGGCCGTCCATCCCCCCCGGACCCGATGGCGATCTGGGCCTGGCGGACGTTGTAGCCGACGCCCTTGGGGTCGGCGCCGGGGTCGTAGAAGGCGCGGAACCGGTCGAGCTGGTAGTCCTTGAGCATCCCCGTATGCACCGCCACGAGCGCGAGCACCGCCGCCTGTCGAGGAGGTCAGTCGCCGCACCCAGCGAGGTCGTGGCGGCCGCCCACAGCACGCCGGGCCCATCGACGGTCGGCTGGCACCGGCCATGCCGGCGGGCGAACGGTTTCAGTTCGTCGAGGAGCCGCACGGCAGCTGCGTCGCGCGGATCGGGTGCCGCCGGGGCGGCGACGCCGGCGACCTGGGCTGGGTGGGCGAACAATGCGCGGGTGTGCGAGTAGATCGCGGAGAGGAGCCCCCGATAGGTCGCGAATGGGATGGGTACGCCTCTGTTGCAGACCCGATGGTCTCTTGGGGGATCGCCTACAACCCCGCTGACCGCCTCATGCAGATCGGCCCGGACGGCGTTCTGCGACTCGTGACTGCAGAGGAGACCGCTCGAACATTGGCTAGGTGCGCAAGATCATCACATCGGCTGCCACCGCACGGACCTAGGC
>Ga0136611_10002513_pt1 | contig 12799 bp, 15 predicted proteins | sample AntDrymUQ2232306_2_FD_106645 | JGI IMG/M metagenome (GOLD analysis project Ga0136611, IMG submission 106645) | Polar desert sand microbial communities from Dry Valleys, Antarctica - metaG UQ223 (23.06) | ecosystem: Environmental > Terrestrial > Soil > Desert | place: Antarctica: Dry Valley... | reverse complement strand
CTGCATGATGTCAGGCGTAATGACACTTAGCGCAAGAGTTTGGTACTGCCTTGGCGCAAACATCTGAAAATATGAATCAAAGTTGCCTTCAAGCGATAATTTCTCATTCGGATTTATTAGTAATTTTGCATTTTGTGATTTGTCATTTGCGTGTGAGTCTAGGAAAATGTGCGGAAAATGCTTAGGTAATAAAACCTCTATCCCAGAAAATACGGCGTTTTTGTGGTGGGCCTTATTATCAACTAGGGTGTACTCATAAAAGCGTATCTTTTGCTCATCTATGAAGAATCTACCAGCCTTAGACCACTCTGTAGGCGATAACTTTCGCCACAATAACCAACTACCCGTTATTATCAAAACCCAATACAAAATATTGAACAAAATATCCACTACTGTTTCTTCCGGGCATCCAGCCAAAAACAGCGCGGGCACTGGGTAAACAGCTCGATTTTACTGCGACTAACCCTAAAAACGGCCTTCTGCCCGGGTGTATATGGTTTGTTCCGCTCCGCCCAGTAGTTATTTGCCATGCATAACTATTGTAACAGCTTAGCAGCTGTGAAAAGTGCCTGCATTCTTGGAATGTTCATTACATTTTCCTCTGAAAATACCAATGTATGTTCATCTTTATTTGTTACCAAAAAGTCTTTACTGCCAGACAATAAAGTAGTATTCCCCTTTGCTAGGCGTATTACCGTAAAATAGTCCGGTTTAATATAGCTACCGCCACTGAAGATGTGTCCAGATAACCAGAACTGCACAAGATAGAGACTAAAAGTAACACCATTAACTTCGCCTTTTATTTTATACCGTAAAAATGGCCACAAGTAGCGATAGGAAAACTCAATCGGAAAAAGATTTTTGTCGGTTAGTTTCTGCCGGCCCTCATACTGCCAGCTATTGTCTTGGGCAAACTGACGCATGGTCGCGTCGTTGCGACGCAGTTTGTGTCGTAAGATAAAAGGCACACCAACAAAGCAGAAAATAAAAAAGACCAACAAAGCCACGCCAACAATACCTGCTGCCCAGGTTTCTTTCTGCGCTGAAGGCAAAAAGGCCAACCCAGCCATTACCAGCAATATACCGGTTAGCATGCCGATAGCTAATAAAACATTTCGCCCAACGCTACTGCTGGGGCCTCTTACGGGAAGAGTCGAAAAATCTATCAAGGCCATCTGTTTATTTCTTGTATAGCTACAACGCAGGCGGTTTCGGCGCGGAGAGTGAAATCGTGTAGGTTGAGGTGGTTTAAGTTGGCGTATTTAAAGAGTCGTTTTTCTGGGTCGGACCAGCCGCCTTCGGGGCCTATAAAAACGCCAGTCGGTAGGTTGGAGCCCAGAGATGAGAGGCTAACATCATCGGATTGTTCACATATGTACAGGCTGACTTTGTCTTTGTAGTCCTCTGTTGCGGTTTCGAGTGTCATGGGTTCGCGGATGGCTGGGATGTCGCTGCGGCCACACTGTTCGGCGGCTTCAATGACAATTTTGGTGGCTCGCTCCAGATTAAAACCGGTTTTTTCTGAACGGTCCGCAATTATAGGGACAAAGTGGCTAACTCCCAGTTCGGTACATTTTTGCAGCACCCAGTCATTTTTGTCTTTTTTAAGCAAACTCCAAAACAAATAGATCTCTTTTGAGGGTGTTTTACGGACATAATCGGTTATAAGCCGCACATGGGCTTCGCGGTCGTTAAGCTCGACAAGATCATACAACCGCTCAATCTGGCGGCCATCAAACAATACTACCTGCTGCCCTGCTTTAAAGCGCAGCACATTGCGCCACTGATGAACTAACTGCTCATTGTGCAGCCAAAAATCATGCGTTAGTTCGGTGTTAGTTGCCGGGTCAATATAAAATCTATGAATTTTCATGTTATCTCCAGTATAGCTAAAGATTCAATATGCGGGGTGCGCGGAAAAAAGTTATAGCCCTCAAAGGCACGGATTTTGTATATATCTTGCAGTAAGGCAATGTCGCGGGCTTGAGTGATAGGGTTACAACTAAGATAAGCGATTATAGGCGGCTTAACGTTTCGGATTTGCTCTATTACCTTGGGGTGCAGGCCGGCACGCGGTGGATCCACTATTAACGTGCCTTTGCTGGGGGTATGATCCAGGGCGGTTTCGGCGGTGGCATGGATAATTTCAACCGGACGCCCAGCTACGTTCTGCTTGGCCATAGCAATGTTATGTGGATCGCTTTCTATCAACTTGGTGGCGTTTACGGGCAAGCCTATGGTACCAACGCCGCTATAAAAGTCCACTTTGGGATCAGCCCCCCCGGTAAAATAATCTATCCGCTTGGCGGCTAATTCAAATACTGGCACATTGACTTGAAAAAAAGAATTTACATCGTATGTTATATTCGTATCCATTATTTTGTCGGTCAGAGTTATATCCCCGTAAACGTATTTTTTTTGAGTTAAAACGCTGGCTGGACTTTTGGGGTTAGAATAATACACGGTGATTCCCTGGCAGATATTTTTTAGGCTGGTAATTGCTGGGAAATCAACATCTTTGACAAAAATAGCCGCCACGCTAGCGCCAGCTTGGTCGCAGCGCACCACTACCGTTTTAAGCTGGCTACCGCGAACAGCGGCAGCATTTAAAGCCGCGCAGATTTTGCTGGCAGTTTCGTCAATCTGGGGCATGGCAATACTGCTGCCAGGTACGATTCTTTTGCCGTGGCTGCCGCGATTAAACAACGCCAAATGCAATCCGTCGTCATCTGCCCAAAAGCTGTATTCCATTTTGTTCCGGTAATGCCACTGTCGGTCGCTGGCATGAAACATTAAACCGCTTGGCAGCGCTACCTTTTCTCGTTCAAAAGTTTCTTTTAAAATTTCTTGTTTATATTTATTTTCGGCATCATAGGTCATTATTTGCCAGGGGCTGGTGCTTAAATAGGCATCATCAACTGGTTTAATTCTTTCCGACGATGGCTTTAAAATATCTACCGCTAGGGCTTCAGCATATTTATTTTTGCTTTTGGTCACCTGCACCATTACTGTCTCACCCGGCAAAGCGCTCCATACCAAAACCTTGCGGCCATCCGGTAGCGTACCGATTGCCTGGCCACCATGAACTAACTTTTCAATTACAACGGCTTGGTTCATCTAGTGCCCCGACCGCCCTATCTTGACGGGTTTCTGGGCAACCAGCAAATGTGCCAGGCAGCTCAGGCATCTTCGGATGCGTACCCGTAGGTACGTAGGCCGGAGTGAATGAGTTGTCTGGTGCGTTTGATTGTTGTTCAGAAACCTCATTATAGGGTGGTCGGGGTACTAGCCTTTGATAAGGCCAGTGATCAGAATAGTAGCAAAAGCCACTCGGGTTAACAGGTTTATGAGCAGATAATTGCGTTCCGTTAGCTCGTAATCAACTACTTGGACGGTTCTACGCAGTTGTTTACGCAGATTAAGCGCTGTTAACATAAAGCCTAGCAGTCCCACGGCGTACAGCGCGTACACAAACCAGGAATTCCGTACCATCCCATATAGTGGCGTACCCGCCGCGTACGCTGCAATTAACAGCCAAGGCAACGCGCCAGCAATAACACTCAACACGTATGTAACACGCATGGGCTTAACGGCAATTTCATTCTTTTGGGTTTCTGCCAGCCATGCCAGCAGACCGCTTATAACCACCATACCACCCATAAGTTTAAGCGTCATTACATCTTGCACGCCGCTTAACAATGCGACGACTTCTACCATTAACGCTCCAATAACAGCCATTTCAATCCAACGCCACAGGTGCGTACGACCAGCTAAATTGGCTGCGTACTGACGCTTGAGCCGGGTTGCATATAACAGTGGTAAAATTGCCGACGCAACCATTATTGCCACTACCGCCCAGCGAAGTTCGATATCATAAACGCGGTGAACTGCCGGCACAAAAACTGTGGTAACTTTGCTGACCAGTTCGTCCTTAGTTAGCAGACCAGTAACTAGCTGGTAACTGCGACTGTTCATAAACAGGCCGGCCAGTATCGCCAAACCAGCAAAAAGCACGGCAGAGATAACATTGAGTTGGGTTAATGCCCCCGACCTGTCGCGACGAATGGAAACTTTTTTTACGGGCGCCTTGGCTACCTTTTCGGGGATTGTAACTGCTTTAAATTTTTGCGGAGCTTTAACTGCCTTAATGGATTTAGTGGTTGTTCGTTGAACAGCTGACTTTGAGGTTTTAGTTTTTGCCTTGGATGATTTTTTAGTTGTAGCCATGAAAGGAGTATATCACCCCGCATCAACAGTATGAAATACTATATTTGTAATCTACCTTTTTAAATGTTTCTGTATCTGCAAGATCATACATTCTGTAGTGAAATATGGCACATGCCCCGGCCGGTTCGGTCGGCGAATTTTTGGTGATAGTCCTCAGCCGGATAAAATTCTGTAGCGGAGGCAATTTGGGTAACAACTGGCTTGCCAATACTGGCTTCAGTTTGCGTTTTTACTTTTTCAGCAATAGTTTTCTGATTTTCATCAAAATAAAATACCGCCGAACGATAACTATCGCCAATATCCGGGCCTTGGCGGTTGAGTTGTGTCGGATCGTGCATTTTGAAAAAATGCTTTACCAGTGTTTCGTAATGGACCAAGTCAGAATCAAACTCCAGCAAAACCGCTTCGGCATGACCGGTAGTATGGCTGCAAACGTCCTCGTAGGTGGGGTTTTTGGTATGACCGCCGCTGTAGCCCACGCTGCTTTTTATAACACCTGGGATTTGGTCAAAATAATACTGCACACCCCAAAAACAACCGGCCGCAAAAATAGCTTTTTCCATACTTAGTGTGCTCCTTTCGGGAACTTAGGGTGATGAGATACAAGGAACCAGTGAAGCACAGAGCGCGCCGTACTTTTGGTAGGGTAAGCGAGTACTGCATCTGGTGACGCCGTAGATCGCACGCTACGTTTCCGAAACCTGGACGCCGCGCCAGAAGGCTACATAATTAGTAAAGTCTTTTTTAACCTGTTCTATAGCAGAGGCCTTAGGCTCTGGGTAAAACCAGATGGCATCGTCATTTTTATGCCCGTCAATTTCAACACTTAAGTAACTGGCTTCGCCCTTCCAGGGACACATCGTCTGCGTAGGACTGGGCGTGGTAAGTTCCTTTTTAAGTGATGATGGCGGAAAGTACCAGTTGCCTTCAATATAAATTAAATCTTCTTTAGGGGCCTCTGCAATAACTTGATCGTTCCAAACTGCTTTCATAATCAACTCCTCATTAGTTCATAGACAGTATACGGCATGATGTTCATGCGGTCGTCTGATATGATTGTTTTATGAAAATACTTTTTGTACAGACGGGCGGAACAATTGATAAAGATTATCGCCAAGGAGCGCTCAGCTACAACTTTGAGATTGCGTCTCCTGCCGTGGAAAGAATACTTACCCAAGCCGGACCGTCTTTTACATTTCAGATTACTTCTATAGTGAAAAAAGATAGTATGGATATAACTGATGAAGATAGACAAAATATTCTTGTCGCATGCAGAGACTCTGATGAAAATTATATTATCATCACGCATGGCACCGACACGATGAAGCAAACAGCTGAAGTGTTAACCAGTATTCATAACAAAGTAATCATCCTGACCGGAGCATCCCGTCCTGAACGTTTTACGAATTCAGATGCATGTTTTAATATCGGTACTGCAGTCGGTGCAGTTGAGCATTGCAAACCGGGTGTTTATATCGCAATGAGCGGGAGGGTTTTATCATGGGATACAATCCAAAAAGACCCAACTAGTGGCATGTTTGTAGAAAAATAAATCTAAATAATAAAATTTATTGAATTTTTGAGCACTTGCGGATGAGTTATAGAAAAAGTTTCAGTAAGGTTGCTTTATAGATAACTAGGAGTAAAATCAAATCAAAGGTTTTTGAAAGAGTAATAAAAATGCCTAATCTTTGGACACCCGAACGCAAATCTCCTCAAATAGCACCCGAAGCAAAAGACCGAGTCATAGACGGTATATTTTCAATAGGTTTAACCACATTTTATAATGAATTAGCCTTGCCGTTGTTTAAAGAACGCTATGAACCTCTTCAAGATCAGATAAGTCGCTTACAGTTTGAACACAGAAATGCAACACGTAGCGACAAAACAAACCCAAACAAAGCGCTTTACGCAGCTATAGTCGTTACAGCATTTGCATATCTAGAAAGTGGGTATGATCAACCATTTGAGGGAGATGCGATTACTATCGCTGATATGGAAGCTGAATTTGTTGGTGTACCTGAAGTTTATTTAGAAAGTTTAGCTGACGATCCCAATTTAGGAGCTGTGCTAGAGATTGTAGGAGATACTCCCGAATTCCGCGCAGATAAAAGAAACGCACCTACTTATGCGACCATACTGGATATAGGAGGAGGTTGGATGCGCCATAATCTTCAAGCATCAATAGCCTCATAGCTAAACTCTCAGTCTATGAATATTTCTGGGGCTTTTGGGAAACCGTTGTAGCCTGAGGCGGCCATGCTTGCGCAGTAGGCGCCTGAATCCTCAATGACAAGGTAATCCCCAATGGCGGCAGTGTGTAATTTACGCGGTTCGATACGTTCTGGGTCATCATGGGCTACCGTCAGACAGTCGGATGATTCACAGCAATGCCCTACCACTACATAGTTATCGTACGCTTCTAATGCTGCTGGTTCGGCGGGAATAACCACAAGCTCGTGATACGCCCCGTACATTGCTTGGCGCTGGATTTCTGTCATACCGGTATTTGTGCGAATAAACTTAAAGCCCTCTATTCCTGTGTCAGTCATGTCAATCACACTGCTCACAATTGCACACGCGTGGACAACTAAAAAACGGCCTGGCTCAATTTCTATGTGTAATTTTGTGCTGGTTTTATCTGCAAAGGCTTTAATCAGTTCTGCGATTTCGGCGCCTACGGCAGCCATGTCCGTTTCTTTTTCTTCTGGCTGATAGGAAGTCTTGAATCCGCCCCCAATATTCAATACGGTTACATCGGGGAGCTTTTCTACTATTTCAAGACAAATTTTTACCGCCGTCACCCATTGCACGGGATCACTGCCGCTGCCAATGTGCATATGCAGACGTTCAATTTTACTACGGTGAGCCTGCACTATTTCTAACACTTGAGAAATATATTCATACCAAATGCCAAAACTAGCGCTTAATCCCCCAGTGGTGATGCGATTATTATGTCCGTGGCCTATTCCGGGATTTATCCGCACGCTGACAGGTTTGCCTGGAAATAATTCACAGAATGTTTTGAGTTGATGCAAGCTCGTTGCCGTAAAACCTACACCACTATTAACTAGAGCACCTAAATCTTCTGGCAGTTCTTGCGCGGTGAGTAAAATCTTTTGTGGAGCTATGCCGCATTTGACGATATTTTCAGCTTCAAACCCACTGCTGGCGTCAAATGATAAACCCTGTGCGTCAAAAAATTTTAAGATGTCTGGGTGTTCATTGGCTTTAGTGGCATAACGCGGTGTACAGCCATAGGGCATTAAATCACGAAACCCTAGCACATCATTAACCGCCCTTTGTAATTCTGCCCTGGAATACACATAAAATGGTGTCTTGTGCTTGCTGGTTAGTTCACGAACTTGTTCATTATTTAAAAATCTTAGTCCGGCTATGTTTTCTGAACTCATTTTATTGTTTCTCTTTTCAATTTAAGCATCACTTTATAATATCTGAGTGTGGCATTTAAGCCAATCCGCAATATCCTGAATAGATAGATGTTCTATGGCGATTTGTACAGCAAAATCTTCTAGTTCTGTGGCTGTAGCCCTTAGTTTATAGTTGTTGCGGGCTAAGAAAATACCCATCACAGTAATACCCGTGCGCTTATTGCCATCTATGAAGGCATGGTCTGCAATTATGTTTCGGGCATATACCGCCGATTTTAGACATACAGTCGGATACTGGTCTTGGCCAAAAACTTCTTGGGCAGGAGCTGCTATCACAGACTTAATTCTGCCTTCATCCCGGATGCCATGTGTGCCACCATAATCTTCGATGATTTGAAAATGCAAACGTAGCACTTCTTGTAGTGTCAAGTAATGCATTAGCGGTCAGCTAAATTTTTGAGCGCTTGACCGTATTGAGCCGTAAATAAAGCGTACTCTTTGATGACTTTTTCATCTGTGCTCTGAACCTTAGGCGCCGCCTCGACGGTAATTTTGACGTCGTCACCAAATTTAATATTCTGGCGCTTCATTTCCTTAGCCGGAATCGTAACGCCGGCGCTAGTACCAATTCTTATAACCTTTTGAATACTTTTAATCATATAACCATTATAACAATATTATAATAAAACATCAAGCACGGTGTTACTTTTTTAAACTAAGACGCGCAACAAGCCATTCGCGTGGCAAAAGGCTCAGGAACCAGCCGGCGCGCGGTCCAGAGTCTTTGCCTATCAGCACATGGTACAGGGTCGTAAACAGTTCTTGTGGTGGCATGTCAATTTTGTCTTTGAAGTCATAAATCGCCTGGTGGAACCATCCGCCGTCTGCATCTTGTGGCGCTGAAGCTATTTTTTCTGCCAGCTGGGTTAAATATTGTTTCTGCGAATCACTCAGTACAGAAAAGTCTGGATTTGCCTGTAGTTCAAATTTTACCTCTTCTGGCGCCCACCGTCTCAGCCATTCATCTATAAAACTCAGCTCGGCTTTTATTGTGGCTGATTCCGCCTGAACCGCCCCCGTATATTCTGTTCGGGCAATAATATTCAAGGTTTTGTCGACGTCTTTTAGTGCGGCCTGAAAGCTAGCAACCAAGTGGGAAAATGGTATGCTACTAACGATTGATTCAACACCGGCGGTACATATTCTTAATAATTGCTCATCTTCTGGTGTTTTATTGATTTTGGCCAATAATTCCGCGAACTCATCAATCAGTTTTATGACACCATCGACTTCACTAAAAAATAGCTTTTTATCGGGCGAGTAGCGGAGTGTAAAGAACCGTATTACTTCTGGTGGCAACACCTGTGCGAGTTCGGAAATTGCAATGCTGTTTCCAGCGCTTTTACTCATTTTTTTGGTTTCGCCTACCCTGTTTATGAAGTCGTAGGGAATCGGGATAGGAGGCTCGACATTAAATATTTTTCTAACTAGAGCAGCTCCGGTATCGTAGGAGCCGCCTTTGGTAGCGTGGTCGCGGCCAAATGGCTCTGCCTCAACACCCAGTAACCACCACCGGGCGGGCCAATCCAAACGCCAATCCAGCTTAACCTCGCCATGGGCATAGCTACTGGTTTGCTCATTGCCATCCTGATTTATATAGACAACCGTTTTGTCGGCGCTATGAATGGCTACGAGCTTGCGTTTTTTAAGGTAGCCGCTCTCGATAACTTGAATGGGCGTCCAATGCTCATCCAGCTTACGGCCAGATATTTCCTCTAAGATATCTTTGGCTTCGCTAGCGTTTTCCAGTATTTTTTCAATCGCCTTAACCATGAATCCGTTGCGGTATTTTTCATGCATTCGCATAACATCCATGGTTAGATGAATTTTTTGGGCTGCTTGCAAAAAGTCATTTAAGTAATAGTCCGCATAGGATTCGTTGGGATTATTAGGCGATGGTACATCACACAATGGTCTACCTAAATATTGGCCGTAATTTTCTGGGATTCCTGCGGGTACTTTGCGGAAGATATCTAAGTCATCGACCACATGAATATGACGGCTCGCCCTACCCCGCTGCCGCAGTTCCAGCGTGATGGCATCGGCGGTCAAAACCTCACGTAGCGTACCAACATGATACGTCCCCGACGGCGAAACACCAGATGAAACAATAATCTCTCCATCCGGGTGCCGAACAATAAGTTCATCAACAATTTTATTCAACCACTGCATATCAGGGGAAAGTATACAGCTTACAGCATAAACACAACAAGTGATTCATGATAATTTGTGCGGCTTAGCTGATGTGGGTGATTTGGTAGGCACTGGTTTCGGCTGGGGTTACTATTTCTACGTCGTCACCGACTTTTTTGCCCAGCAGGGCCTGGCCGATTGGAGATTCGTCGGAAATTTTACCATTTAGGGGGTCGGCTTCTACGGTGCCGACAACCTGGAAGTCTTTGGTCTTGCCGCTTTGTTGGCTTTTCAGTTTAATGCTGCTACCAATTTGGACCTTACTGTCCCCTTTTGGTTTTTTAATAACCTCTACATTTTGTAAAATGTGCTCGATTTCAGCAATCCGGGCCTCTAAGCGTTCTTGCTCTTGCCTAGCGGTTTGGTATTCGGCGTTTTCGGCTAAGTCGCCAAATTCGCGAGCGGTTTTAATACTATCGGCGACTGGCCCACGTTGCGCGGTTAAACTGGCTAACTCGGTTTCTAACTCGGTAACACCGTCTTGGGTAAGTAAAAAGGATTTTTTCATAGGTAAACTTTCTTATATTCTTAAATTATCTGCACACCAGCTTTGGTCACTCTGACGCGCTGATTATACCAGCGATTTTTTTAACCTGCTAGGGTTTTTATTATTAAGATTATCAAAAATGCACATTTTGCCTGTGGAACTTCCGCTCCGATGCGCGTAGTACCTTTGGTACGCCTGTGCTTCAGTGCTCATTTTTGAGCCAAACCGCACTATTTTACGAAAACCTTAATTACTTCTTCGATGTTCATCGTGGTTGGTTCGGACTCTGGGCGTTTTTTTAGTTCGTATTTTGATGTTTCCAGGGTCTTTTCACTGATGACTACTCTGTATGGTATCCCCAGCAGATCCGCGTCCGCGAATTTTTGGCCTGGACGGACATCACGGTCATCGTACAGTACTGTTACGTTTTGTTCTTGAAGCTGGTCGTAAAGCTCATCTGCCAGCCGTACAACTTCTGCCTTATCGCCAAGCCGGGCTATATACACTCTGGCTGGCGCAATGTTTTCTGGCCACACCAAACCCTTATCGTCAGAAAACTTCTCGGCAATCACCCCCATAACGCGAGTTATGCCAATTCCGTAAGAACCAAGGTGGACGAATTGGCGATCGCCTGCTTCATTTGTAAAACCAAAGTCCATTTGTTCAGACTTTTCCGTACCAAAATTAAAAATATTGCCAACTTCAGAACTTTTTAACTCTTCTAGTTCGTCACGCTTGATACCCAGCTTTTGAAGACTTTCATCGTCTAGAACTTCTTGATTAATCGCAATATTTTTGCCGCGATGCAGATAAATTACGTCTTCGCCCGAATCACAGATGGTCTGAAATTCGTGACTGAACTTTGTAAAAGACCCGCCGCTAGCAAAAGTCACGTAAGTATCCTGCCCCAGACCTAAACGCTCATAAACGCGAATGTAGGCTTCCATGACTTCGTTGTAGTAAGCATCATGCTGGGCGGCGTCAATAGACATAGAATACATGTCTTTCATGAGGAATTCGCGGCCACGCATAATACCACTCTTGGCTCTTAGTTCGTTGCGCAGTTTGGTCTGGAATTGATAGACACTAACCGGCAAATCCTTGTAGCTGCTCACAAACTGCTTCATCATTTCGATGATAGCTTCTTCGTGCGACCACGCCAAACCAATTTCCGTGTCATCTTTCAGCTTAGTTTTAAACCAAACGTCCACAATATTATCATCCCAACGGGTTGTCTGCTCCCAAGTCTGTTTGGGCTGTAAGTTGGTCATGATGAGTTCTTGACCATTAATCGCATTCATTTCTGCACGCACAATATTTTTGATGTTTTCAACTACCTGCAAGCCCAAGGGCGTGTAGGCGTATACGCCGGCCATAACTTTATGAATAAAGCCGGCCTGAATCAGCAACTGGGCGTTTTTAGAAGTTTCATCCGCCGGGGCGTCTTTACGGGTTTTGGTAAATAGTTGTGATAGTTTCATGGTTATGCTCCTTGTTGCATTAATAGTACCCTGTTTAAACGTTAGCCACAAAGTGCGTGCCGGTTTGGCCCGCCAAAATTTTCTGGATATCCTCGCCAGCCCCTGCGATATAGGCATCAATGCCAGCGTTAGCCGCGGTGATGGCGGCCTCGACTTTGGTGGGTATGCCCTGCCTGCCCGTGCCTCTTTGACGCGCCAGTGCCAGTGCTTCATTTTGTTCACTAGGAGTTATTCTAGAAATAGTGTTGCCACCATCCGCGAACAAACCATTACTGTTGGTCATGAGACATATGGCACCCGCACCCATTAATACGGCAATGTGCGCGGCTAGTTGATCGTTTTCGCCGTCCCAACGCCGTTTTTCTAATTCTTCAAAACTAAGCTGGTCATTTGTATTTACAATAGGCACCACACCACATGAAAGGTTTTTTAACAACGCACCGTGCAACGTATCACCCTCTTGTGGGTCGTCAATTTCATGGTCGGTCGCTAACACTTGGCTGGCATATATGCCAAAGCGACCAAAAGCCTTTTTCCAACCCATAACTATGCTGGCGCTGCCAATACCAGCCAAGACTTGATCGTCTTCAATTTCGGGCGCCTCCGCTTTACCCGCCATCACGGCGCCCGAAGTAACCACAATAAGGCCTGCTGATACGTTGCGTAACTGTTCGGTGTAGGCATTAAGGCGATTCTGATCTACACCTGGTTTATCGGCCACAGTTTTAGAACCGTATTTTACTACTAGTAACTTTTTCATCTTTTTTCTCCAATCAAAAACCCTTCTTTGTAGAAGGGTGTATTAATTAACCAAAATATTTATTAACAGCAAATTGCACCCTAAAAGGGCGTTGTCGGCACGTTCCAATAAACTTTTTGAGCTAAACTCATAAAATAACTATAACACATTATCTGAAATATTGGGTAATGTTAAACAAAATTACGAAGGCTATGCCGTT
>Ga0136611_10002512_pt1 | contig 12801 bp, 9 predicted proteins | sample AntDrymUQ2232306_2_FD_106645 | JGI IMG/M metagenome (GOLD analysis project Ga0136611, IMG submission 106645) | Polar desert sand microbial communities from Dry Valleys, Antarctica - metaG UQ223 (23.06) | ecosystem: Environmental > Terrestrial > Soil > Desert | place: Antarctica: Dry Valley... | reverse complement strand
GTATAATACGTATCTGGATACTTTTCGTTAAAACGTAATTCATACATTAGATTGGGGAACGTTGCCTGAACCCTGGATTAGCTATTTAAAACTCTAAAGTTCATCAACTACGCAAACGTTGCCCTCGCGGTGTATGAAATTGCCGCCGCCTGGGCTTCCAGTTGGCGGCATTCCGATAGGGCAACAATAATTACGGTCAATATTTCTGCGCTGTTGTTAACTGTCAGTCTCACGTCTGCGCCGAGGTCTCATCCGACAACCTGAAAGGTTATTATTTCAAAAAATAAAAAAATGTTTCCTCTCTAATTGAGTACAGCCAATCTTACTATTGGCAATATGTTTCATTCCTTCATTTACAAAAAGTGAATCTACTAAACGATGTATTTCTTTCTTAAAATAAACAACTTACTGCCCAACACAAACGCTGAACATCGTTAATACCGAAGTGAAATGGTATTTGATTCAAAACGCTTTCCTGTCGGTATAATACCATCTAAGATTTACACATAAACCTTCGGTCAATTTTTTAAATCAAGATGGTATAACATAAAACCTTTACCCTCTATGTAAGCCCATAAAAAAAATGTCTCCTTTTACGAAGACAGCTATTTATGATTTTGAATTTCAATTTTTTATTTTCTTACGCTCCTTTGCCATGGCATTGCTTAAACTTTTTGCCACTACCACAAGGGCAGGTATCGTTGCGGCCAATTTTAGGTTCTACCCGTATCGGCTCCTGCTTCACTGCTGGTGAAGGATCGAAATAATCATTTTGGTTTGCCGCATAATCTTCACCGGCTGCATCCACTGCGGCTTTGTTGTTGGCCATGCGGCTCATATCCGTTTTCTGCTCACGGCCCTCTTTTATTTGTCCGCTATTGCTTTGCTCCATGGGTATGCCTGCATGGCACAAAAAGCTTACAATGTCTTTGTTTACTTCTTCATCCATTTGTTTGAAGGCAGCAAATGCTTCTATTTTATAAATCACCAAAGGATCTTTCTGCTCATAGCCTGCGGTTTGTACACTTTGGCGTAGATCATCCATGGAGCGCAAATGCTCTTTCCATGCATTGTCAATGGTAGCAAGGGTAATGGTACGCTCTATGGCGTGGGCAAGTTCTTTTCCATTGCTTGCAATATATTTATCCAAATTGGCAAGGGCTTGTATTTGCCGCTTTCCGTCAGTAAAAGGTACGGCTACATTTTCGATGTGGTCTCCTTGTTCTTTGCGAATATTCTTTATGAGCGGCATGGTTTGCTCTGCAATGGCATTGGTGCGGCGGTCATAATTTTCTATCGCTTCAAAATACAATTTGTCTGCAAGCTGCAAAGCATTTTGTTTGCCTAGTTCATCTTTGGTAATGTTGGTGTCTAAACCAAAGTTCATGATGGCTGCCAATTTAAAACCTTCGTAATCGTTGGCTTCTTTAAAAGAAAGTATCAGTCCTTCTGCCACGGCATAATAAGAATTATCAAGATCGAGGGCCAGGCGTTCGCCAAATAAAGCATGGTTTCGTTTTGCATACACCACATTGCGCTGCTTGTTCATTACATCATCATACTCCAGCAACCGCTTGCGAATTCCAAAGTTGTTTTCTTCTACTTTTTTTTGCGCACGCTCAATGCTTTTACTGATCATGCTGTGCTGTATTACCTCGCCTTCTTTGTAACCCATGCGGTCCATTAAAGCAGCAATACGTTCGCTCCCAAACATGCGCATCAAATCATCTTCCAGCGCCACAAAAAACTGCGACCCACCCGGATCACCCTGCCTTCCTGCACGTCCACGCAACTGTCTATCCACCCGGCGACTCTCATGGCGTTCTGTACCAATGATGGCCAAGCCACCGGCTTCTTTTACACCGGGCCCAAGTTTAATATCCGTACCTCTACCCGCCATGTTGGTGGCAATGGTAACGGCGCCTGCAAATCCAGCTTCTGCTACTACTTCGGCTTCCCGGGCATGTTGCTTTGCATTTAATACATTGTGTGGTATACCTTTTTGCTTTAGCATTCTGCTGAGCAATTCACTTACTTCCACAGAGGTTGTGCCCACAAGGGTAGGGCGGCCTGCTTTGCGCATCAGTTCAATTTCATCAATCACTGCGCCGTATTTGCCACGCTTTGTTTTATAAACTTTGTCTTGCTCGTCTTTTCGTATCGCAGGTACATTGGTGGGGATGCTCACCACATCCAATTTGTAAATGCTCCACAACTCTGCCGCTTCCGTTTCTGCCGTACCGGTCATGCCCGCAAGCTTGTGGTACATCCTAAAATAATTTTGCAGGGTAACGGTGGCATAGGTTTGCGTACTTGCCTCAATTTTTACATTCTCTTTTGCCTCTATCGCCTGGTGCAGTCCGTCGCTGTAACGCCTTCCGTCTAAGATACGTCCCGTTTGTTCGTCTACAATTTTTACAGCCTCATCCATTACCACATATTCTATATCCTTATCAAAAAGCGTATAGGCTTTTAGCAATTGTTGTGCTGTGTGTATGCGTTCTGCCTTTGCAGAATATTCATTCATCAAATTTTCTTTCCGCTGTAGTTTTTCGTCTGCCTCCAGATCTGTTTTATCTATTTCGCCAAGCTTGGTGGCAATGTCTGGAAGTATAAAAAATTCTGGATCTTCTCCACTTTTGGTAATGAGCTGTATGCCATTGTCGGTAAGTTCTACCTGGTTATTTTTTTCGTCGATGCTAAAGTAAAGCTCGGCATCTACTTTTGGCATGTGCTTCTGCTGATCTGCTAAATAGTAGTTTTCACTTTTTTGTAATTTCACACGCATGCCCGCTTCGCTCAGAAACTTGATGAGGGCGCTATTTTTTGGAAGGCCGCGGTGAGCACGCATAAGCGCAAGGCCACCATCTTTTGGATCATCATTGCCTTCGGCTATTTTCTTTTTTGCTTCTATTAAAAATTGATTGGTTGCTTTTCTTTGTGCCTCTACCAATTTTTCAATTCTCGGCTTCAGGTCAAAAAACTGTTGGGTGTTGTCACTATGTCCCACGGGCCCACTAATTATAAGCGGTGTACGGGCATCATCTATCAATACACTATCCACCTCATCTACCATAGCAAAGTGGTGTTTGCGTTGTACCATTTCGTCTGGTGAGTGCACCATGTTATCTCGCAGGTAATCAAAACCAAATTCGTTGTTGGTTCCGTAAACCAGGTCTGCATTGTAGGCATCTCTGCGGGCATCGCTGTTGGGCTGGTGCTTGTCTATACAATCTACGCTTATGCCAAGCCATTCAAAAATGGGCGCATTCCATTCACTATCGCGGCGGGCCAGGTAATCATTTACGGTAACCAGATGTACGCCTTGTCCAGTAAGTGCATTCAGGTAACTTGGCAGCGTACTTACCAATGTTTTTCCTTCACCTGTCGCCATTTCCGCTATGCGGCCACTGTGTAGCACGGCACCACCTATAAGCTGTACATCGTAATGTACCATGTTCCAGGTAATGAGGCCGCCTGCGGCAGTCCAGGTATTTTTGTAGATGGCTTTGTCGCCGTCTATCAGCACATTGTCTTTCCGTTTTGCAAGCGTCCGGTCCATGTCGGTGGCGGTACTTTCCAGCCTTTCGTTTTCTTTAAAGCGCCTGCTGGTTTCTTTTACTGTGGCAAAAGCTTCCGGCATTATTTCATCCAGAATGGTCTCGGTTTTGGCATCGCGGTCTTTTTTAAGCGCATCTATTTCTTTGTACAAACGGTCGCGGTTTTCCATGTCACCGTTTTCCAACGCCTCGGCCTGTTCTTTCAATTCGCCAATTTGTAGATCTATGTCCTTTAGATGTTCGGCAATGCGTGCTTTAAAAACGTTGGTATTGTTGCGTAGCTCATCATTACTTAACTGCTGATAAGATGCAACGAATGCGTTGGTCTTGGCAACAATTGGGTTAATTTTTTTTACATCTTTCTCACTCTTATTTCCGCCAAACATTTTGGAGATGATCCCTATCATAACTTTATTTTAATGCTGAAAGCTGTATACAGCTGATAATTTATTGTAGTTGTTTGTCAAATATGGTGCTATCCAAATTGTCTAGCCAAAATGACAGGCTGGCAAAGATAATTGCTCCTTTGTGGAAAGCTAAAATTATAATGGTAAATTTTCGCGTTCACCATTGCTATAAATGCAAGGAGCGCCAAGTGGCGTCCGCAACAAGGATATTGCGGATAATGGGCGCTCGTTTTTTGCTGAATTATAGCGTTTAAATTGTACTTTTGCGCACAAATTTAAAATTTCAGGTAAATGAGTGGTGCATTAAAGGAAGTACGAAACCGAATTGTAAGTGTGCAAAGCACGCAGCAAATAACCAAAGCCATGAAGATGGTAAGTGCTGCAAAACTACGCCGTGCACAAGATGCCATTACGCAAATGCGTCCTTACGCTCAAAAATTACAGGAAATGCTTAGCAATATTATTGCGAGCAGCGAGGGCAACCTAACTATGGCACTTGCGGCCGAAAGGGCACCGGAAAAGGTTCTAATAATCATTGTAACTAGTGATCGAGGCCTTTGTGGAGGATACAACGCTAACTTAATAAAGCTTGCTAAACAAGTGGCAAAAGATAAATATGCTACGCAACTTGCGGCGGGGAATGTGAAGATGCTGCCGATAGGAAAAAAAGGCTACGAGCATTTTGTAAAAAATGGTTTTAAAGTAGAAGAAGGTTTTTGGGATATTTTTTCCGGATTAAGTTTCGAGAAGGTACAAACCGCTGCCAGCTATGCAATGAAGGCTTTTTCAAACAAAGAAATTGATGCCGTAGAATTGGTATACAGCGAATTTAAAAATGCTGCCACACAGCAATATATAGCAGAACAATTTTTACCGGTACAAAAACCAGCAACCACAGAAAATAAGAAAAAGGCAGATTTTATTTTTGAGCCCAGCAAAGAAGTCATTCTTAGTGAGTTGATGCCAAAAATATTAAATACACAACTTTACAAAGCCGTATTGGATGGCAATGCCAGTGAGCATGGCGCCAGAATGACGGCAATGGACAAGGCAAGCGAAAATGCCAATGAGCTACTGAAGAATTTAAAGGTAAGTTACAACCGAGCAAGGCAAGCTGCCATTACCACGGAGCTTACTGAAATTGTAAGCGGAGCAGCGGCACTTAATGGGTAATTGTTTTTACAAAAAGGCATAGGTTGCTGCTCAGGCATTATCGGTAAATTGAAACCTTTTAGAAACAAGATGCTGTAATAAGAAATGAATATCGCTTTCTTTTGCAGGGTTTTAAATCTGCCACCAATAACTGCTAGCTTCTACTAAAACATAAAAATCTTTAACCGAGGTAATGGATATTTCTACCATCATTCCGCACATAGAAGCACTTGTATTTGCAAGTGATAAGCCATTGACCACATTAGAAATTACCGCGCTTATAAACAATGCGTTTGGTTTTATAGACGATGTAGCGCACCTCGACCAAACAGAGGCAGCTATAGCCGGCATAAAAGAAAAATACAGCAGCGAATTTTATGCCTTTGAATTGAAGCAGAGTGGAGGTGGCTGGCAATTTTTAACCAAGCCTGAGTTTCATAAAACTGTAGCACTTATAAACGGCGACAAATTTATGAAGCGGTTAAGTACGGCTGCCCTGGAAACCCTCTCCATTATAGCTTACAAACAGCCCATCACCAAAAGTGAGATGGAAAGCATACGTGGTGTTAACTGTGATTATGCCGTACAAAAGTTATTGGAGAAAGACCTTGTAATTATTACGGGCAGAAATGAAGATGCCGTTGGAAAGCCATTGTTGTATGCAACCTCTAAATCGTTTATGGATTATTTCGGTATCAACAGTACCGATGAGTTGCCGCAAATAAGCGAGGTGTTGATGGAGCAATTGCTTAACGCAGAAAAAGTAAGTGCAATAGAAGCCGAGAAACGTGCGCATGAAAACAATGTGGCAGCCGACACTCAAAATACAGAAGATTTAGAATTGACCACCAATGAAACAGAAGGAGGCGACGACCAACAGCAACAAGACCAAACATTGCAAGTGCCTACGGTTATGGAAAACGATGTTTTAGTAACAACGTACGAGGAGACGCCAACATTTGAAGAAACCAGTGAAGTGGAGATAGAAGCGCCCTTGGAGGATAGTGATAATGAAAAGGATGAGGAAGCAGATGATAATGCATAATGAAATTACCTTATTGCATTTTCACTGCTGAAGCACAAACCATGCACGGTATTACGGTCGAAAAAATTAAATTGGGAGGAAGAAGTCTTGCCTCCACAACCAAAAGTTTATACATCCGTTTAGTGTATTTTTGCACGCACTAGCAAACTAATTTCAATAAAATCTCAATAAAAATTCTTGCAAAAAATGGCATCGCTTTCATCCTCGGCACTTATAGAAATAGCACAGCAATATGGCAGTCCGGTTTACATTTACGACACAGAAAAAATAGATGAGCAGTATGCTAAATTGGAAAATGCATTTGCAGATTGTAATGCAAGGATATTTTATGCGTGTAAGTCGCTCACCAATGTAAATATCCTGCGCCACATAAAAACCATTGGCGCCTCTTTAGACTGTGTAAGCATTAACGAAGTAAAGCTTGGATTGCTTGCAGGTTTTGAACCACAAAATATTCTCTTCACGCCAAACTGTGTAGACCTCGAAGAAATTCTGGAAGCAAAGGCACTTGAAGTAAACATCAACATAGACAACATTAGTATTCTTGAGCAATTTGGAAACAAGTTTGGCGGCAGTTATCCGGTTTGTATTCGGCTAAATCCACACATTATGGCCGGTGGAAATTACAAAATATCTACAGGGCATATTGATAGCAAGTTTGGCGTTAGCATTCACCAACTGCGACACATCGAAAGGGTTGTAAAGACAACTGGCCTTAACGTTGAAGGCATACACATGCACACTGGAAGTGAGATAAAAGACATCAATGTTTTTCTCCTGGGGTTGAATGTAATGTTTGAAATGGCCGAACATTTTCCAAAACTAAAGTACATCGACTTGGGTAGTGGTTTTAAAGTGCCTTATGAAGAACATGACCCCGAGACCGACGTAGCGCTGCTTGGCCAGAAACTGGCAGAAGCATTACGAGTACATGAGCATGAAACAGGTAAAAAACTAGAAATTTGGTTTGAGCCCGGCAAATACCTTGTAAGCCAATGCGGCTATTTTGTAGTAAAGGCAAACGTAATAAAGCAAACACCTGCTGCGCTGTTTGTGGGTGTAAACAGTGGGTTTAACCACCTCATACGCCCCATGATGTATGAGGCATACCACCGAATAGAGAATTTGAGCAACAGTACAGGTACCCAAAGAATATATAATGTAGTGGGCAACATTTGCGAAACGGACACCTTTGCTTGGGATCGCACGTTGAATGAAGTGCGGGAAGGCGATTTTCTGGTATTTTACAACGCGGGCGCTTACGGCTTTGAAATGAGTAGTAATTTTAATAGCCGCCTGAAACCGGCAGAAGTAATGGTCACCAATGGCATTGTTACCCTTATAAGAAAGGCGGATGTTTTTGAAGATTTACTTCGCAACCAATTATTTTCGGCATAGGGAGGAAATTTGTGTTGGTCAGTCTTTTGCATATTCACTTTTTGTAAATGGTGATTTTAATTTCAATCATAACTTCATTTCGGGCATTTGCCTTGTACGCTTGCAAGTTGCTTTTGATGTATAAAAGTTAATAATCTATCAATCCAATTTAATAATCAATGCCTGCTTTACCTTTGCCCGCATAAAAACAAGGATGATGTATAAATGGATGTTTATTGTATTGGTCGCCACCTCGCTAAGCGCCAATGCGCAGCAAAAAAAGTTATATAACCCAGCTGCGGACGCAGCAGCAGATATCAAGATAGCTACCGCACAAGCAAAATCATCAGGCAAATATGTGTTGATACAGGCCGGTGGTAACTGGTGTAAGTGGTGTATAGAATTTGCACGTTTTGCTACTGCCAATCCAAAAATTGATTCTGTAATGAATGCCTCTTTTGTATGGTACCATTTAAATTTTAGCCCGGAAAATGAAAACAAAGGAACTCTTGCAGCGTTGGGTTTTCCCCAGCGGTTTGGCTTTCCCGTTTTTATAATTTTAGATGGCGATGGCCAGCGGTTGCATACCCAAAACAGTGAGTATTTAGAAGATGGAAAAAGCAGCTATAATTTGTACAAAGTGCAAACGTTCTTAGAAATGTGGAGCCCGGCGGCCCTCGACAAACGGATGTATTCTACGCAATAACTTCTTTTGCTACACGAGTATGGTACGGAAAACCTCAAAAGCGTTACATTTAAAAAAAATATTTTAATGCAACCTGCTTTCCTTGCTCTTGTAAAAAACAGTTTCCGTTTTAATCTTTTTTTATTAATAAAGTTACCCGCTGCTTTTTTTAGCGGTGTAAGGGTAGATTCGCTGAGCGCAGAACAATGTGTAGTAACGGTTCCTTACAAATGGTTTAGCACGAACCCTTTTAAAAGCACCTATTTTGCTTGTCTTGCCATGGCAGCTGAGATGAGCACAGGCATTCTTGCCTTGGGAAATACCTATGAGCGAACCCCGGCAGTAAGTATGTTGGTTACAGCCTTAGAAGGTAATTTTTTTAAAAAAGCTACAGGCATAACCACCTTTACCTGCAAAGACGGGGCGGCAATCACCCAAAAAATTAATGAAGTAATTGCAACAGGAGCAGCAGGTGTCATTACTACATTAGCTACTGGCGTAAACAATCGCAATGAACCGGTGGCCAACTTTAGCATCACCTGGAGTTTTAAAAGTAAAGCCTAAGATGTTTCACCGCAACTGCATCTAAAATACCTAAATTGCAGCCCAAGGTTAACATTGTATTGTCCAGTGGGGCAACAATGCATCCCGCCAATGCAATGCGTATTTATGCATTTCGCAAGCAATGGCAATCACAAACCATAAATGAGTATGGCAACAGAAGTCCGCAGACAACAAGCTTTAGAATATCACGCCAAGGGGCGTCCCGGAAAAATTGAAGTAATTCCTACCAAAGAAGCAAAAACCCAGCGCGATCTTTCGCTCGCATATTCGCCGGGTGTAGCAGAACCCTGTAAAGAAATTTTCGCCAATCCTGAAGACATATATAAGTATACCGCAAAAGGAAATTTAGTAGGTGTAATAAGTAATGGTACCGCAGTACTTGGTCTTGGTAACATTGGCGCTGCAGCAGGCAAGCCCGTAATGGAAGGCAAAGGCGTGCTCTTTAAAATCTTTGCTGATATTGATGTATTTGATATTGAAATTGATGAAACCGATCCCGTAAAATTTGTGCAGATCGTAAAAGCATTAGAGCCCACGTTTGGTGGCATCAATCTGGAAGATATAAAAGCCCCGGAATGTTTTTACATTGAGCAGGAGTTAAAGAAGCAGTGCAATATCCCTATCATGCACGACGACCAGCATGGAACGGCCATCATTTCTGCAGCGGCACTTTTAAATGCGCTGGAAATTCAAAAAAAGAAAATAGACCGGGTAAAGTTTGTCATCAATGGTGCTGGTGCTGCCGCTATGGCTTGCATTAAATTGTACACTTCGCTTGGAGCAAAGCATGCCAATTTTATGGTTTTTGATAAAGACGGCATTTTGCACAAAGGCCGTACAGACATAGAAGAACTAAAGCAATTGTTTACGGTAGATGAAAGATACCGCGATTATGACCTTACGAAAGCATTGAGAGATGCCGACGTTTTTGTAGGCCTCAGCGTTGGCAATGTAGTAACACCTGCTATGCTAAAAACAATGGCCAAGAATCCCATTGTATTTGCCATGGCCAATCCTGACCCGGAAATTACCTACGAAGATGCAATAGCCAGCAGAAAAGACATCATCATGGCAACGGGCCGCAGCGACTATCCAAACCAGGTAAACAATGTACTGGGATTTCCTTACATTTTTAGGGGAGCGCTGGATGTACGGGCTACACAAATAAATGAAGCCATGAAACTCGCTGCGGTAAAGGCGCTTGCAGAATTGGCAAAAACCGCCGTACCCGATATTGTAAACCTTGCATACAACGAAAAAAATATTTCATTTGGTGCAGATTATATTATACCCAAACCAGTAGATCCGCGGCTATTGGCCACGGTGGCGCCAGCTGTAGCAAAAGCTGCCATAGAAAGTGGGGTAGCAAGGTTGCCGATTACTGATTGGGACAACTATGTAATTACATTAAATAAAAGACTAGGGCTCGACAACCAGTTGAGCAGGGTGATCGGAAATAAAGCCCGTAGAGATCCAAAACGCGTCGTATTTGCAGATGCAGAAAATATTAAAGTACTAAAAGCGGCACAGCTTACCCTCGATGAAAAAGTAGGGTATCCCATACTTTTAGGCGACGAAAAACGCATCCGGAAAATAGCGTTGCTCAACAGCATCGATCTGGAAGGCCTACCCATTGTAGACCCAAAGGCAGACGATTCGGAAGAGCTACGGCAGCAATTTGGAGACATATTTTTCACCAAAAGGCATCGCAAAGGCGTCAACCGATATGAAGCGGCAAAAATGATGAAAGATCGCAACCACTTTGGTTGCATGATGGTAGAAACGGGCATTGCAGATTGTATGATCAGCGGCTTGAGTAGAAGTTATCCTGAAGCCATCCGGCCTGCGTTGCAGATAATAGGTACGGAGCCTGGCGTTAAAAAAATTGCAGGTATGTATTTGCTATTTACCAAAAAAGGTCCTTTGTTTTTGGCAGATACCACCGTAAATTTTAATCCTACGGCAGAAGAGTTGGCAGAAATTACACTGTTGGTTGCCAAAGAAGTAAAGCAATTTAATATCGTTCCTAAAATAGCCATGCTTTCTTATTCTAACTTTGGTAGCAGCGATTCTCCTGAAGCGGCACTTGTTCAAAAAGCCCGGGAATTGGTAAAGGCCAAAAGCCCGGAACTAATTTGTGAAGGCGAAATGCAAGGCATACTTGCTTTTAATAAAGAATTGTTGAAGGAAAATTATCCGTTTTGTGAGCTCGCTAACGGGGATGTAAATACCCTTATATTTCCCAACCTCGCCGCAGGCAATATTGCGTATAACTTGTTGCAGGAAGTGGGCGGGGCAGACAGTATTGGACCGATACTGCTTGGACTTAACAAGCCCGTGCATGTGCTGCAACTTGGTAGCAGCATACGGAGTATTTTTAATATGGTGGTGATTGCTGTGGTAGATGCACAGTCGAAGGCAATGGGCAATGCCAGGGAGGAAGTGAAAAAAGCAAAATGGTGGCGGAGAACATCAAAAACTACGGCATAGTAATGGCTTTACTGCAACTTGTAAATATTTAATATAGTAAAATGAATTTTTTTACACACATTGGCAGGTATTTTTTAATGATAAAAGGCATGTTTAGCAAGCCGGAAAATGCAAGGTTGTATTGGAAAGAATTTATGCACCAATGCGCCGATATTGGTATGGGCTCGCTAGGTATTGTAAGCATTATATCACTTTTTATGGGTGCAGTAAGTACCGTGCAAACTGCTTACCAGTTGGTTAGTCCCTTGATACCAAAAACAACCATTGCCCAAATAGTAAGGGACACTGTAATATTAGAATTTGCGCCCACGCTCGTTTCTATCGTTCTGGCGGGTGTAATTGGTAGTAAAATAGCAAGTGAGCTCGGCAATATGCGGGTGAGCGAACAAATAGATGCGCTCGAAATTATGGGTATCAACACAAAAACGTATTTGATATTGCCTAAAATTGTAGCTGCAATGATTACCATACCCATGATGGTAACGCTCGCCATGGTATTGGGTATCTACGGTGGGCGACTTGCAGGTTCGGCGTCGGGTATTCTGTCTACCGATACGTTTGACATGGGCCTTATGCAAAACTTTCAACCCTTCAATGTTTTATTTGCTTTAATAAAAGGCTACACCTTCGCGTTTATTATTAGCAGTATTTCTGCCTATTTTGGTTATTACGTAAAGGGTGGATCTTTAGAGATCGGACGCAGCAGCACAAGGTCGGTGGTAGTAAGCTGCGTACTCATTCTTTTAGCAGATTATTTTCTTGCGGCAGTATTGTTGTAATAAGCTTGCCAACATAAAAGGTTTAAATTAATTAAGGAATTACCATGATCAAATTTACAGACATCAAGAAAAGCTTCGATGATAAAGTGGTGCTTGACGGGATAAGCCATACCATGGAAACCGGAAAAACCAATTTAATCATTGGTTCGAGCGGAAGCGGTAAAACGGTATTGCAAAAATGTCTTGTGGGTTTGTTTGAGCCCGATGCAGGCGAAATAGTGTACGACGATAAAAGTTTTACAGACATGAGCCAGGAAGACCGCAAATTATTACGTCAGCAAATTGGCATGTTGTTTCAGGGCTCTGCATTGTTTGATAGTATGACGGTGGAAGAAAATATTAAGTTCCCGCTTGATATGTTTACCAACAGTACCAATAGAGAAAAGCGCAAAAGGGTAAACGAAGTGTTGGAACGCGTAAACCTGGTAGGCAGCAACAAAAAACTTCCGAGCGAAATTAGCGGTGGTATGATGAAGCGGGTAGGTATCGCAAGGGCGATTGTATTAAATCCGAAATACCTTTTTTGCGATGAGCCCAATTCTGGCCTCGATCCGCTAACCTCAATGGTGATAGATAAATTGATTAGAGAGCTCACCATAGAATACAACATTACAACGGTTATTAATACCCACGACATGAACAGCGTGATGGAGATCGGTGATAATATTCTGTATCTGGTAAAAGGCAAAACAGAGTGGACCGGCTCTAGCAAAGACATCATTTTCAGCAAAAACAAGCAGCT
>Ga0136611_10002511_pt1 | contig 12803 bp, 14 predicted proteins | sample AntDrymUQ2232306_2_FD_106645 | JGI IMG/M metagenome (GOLD analysis project Ga0136611, IMG submission 106645) | Polar desert sand microbial communities from Dry Valleys, Antarctica - metaG UQ223 (23.06) | ecosystem: Environmental > Terrestrial > Soil > Desert | place: Antarctica: Dry Valley... | reverse complement strand
GCCTCGGCCTTGATCTTCGCCTGGAGCTGCATGATGCCGTGGAGCAGCGCGTCGGGCCGGGGCGGGCAGCCGGCGAGGTACACATCGACCGGGACGAAATTGTCGATGCCCGGCACCGTGCTGTAGCTGCCCTGGTAGGGGCCGCCGGCGATCACGCAGGTGCCCATCGCGATCACGTACTTCGGGTCGGCCATCTGGTCGTACAGGCGGCGGACCGAGGGGGCCATCTTGGTGGTGACCGTGCCCGAAACGATCATCACGTCCGCCTGGCGCGGCGACGGTCGGAAGACCTCGGCGCCGAAGCGCGCGATGTCCCAGCGGGCGGTGCCCACGGCCATCATCTCGATGGCGCAGCAGGCCAGCCCGAACGTGAGCGGCCAGAGCGAGTTGCTGCGCGCCCAGCCGAGCAGCGAGTCGAGCGACACGACCATCGCGTGCCCCTTGAGCTCGGTCGGCACCTGGAACTGCGCGTCGAGGACGTCGTCGGCCGGGCGCGGGACGTCGAAGCCGAGGCCCGTGCGGTCGTGCGGGTTGGTGTTAGTGAGGTCGGATTGCTTGTCGGGAGCGACGGTCATGAGAGACTACCTCTGGGGGTCTCTGGCGGCTATTCCCACGCGAGCGCGCCCTTCTTCCAGGCGTAGGCCAGGCCGAGGAGCAGGAAGCCGAGGAAGATCATCATCTTGATCAGCGACGCCACCCCGAGCGTGCCGAACGCGACGCCCCAGGGGAATAGGTACATCACCTCGACGTCGAAGATGACGAACATGAGGGCGTACAGATAGTAGCGCGTCCGAAACTGCACGTGGGTTGGGCCGATCGTCTCGACGCCGCTCTCATAGGGCTGCGACTTGACGGAGTTCGGGCGCTTCGGCGCGATGAACTGGCTCAGGATGAGCGGGACGACCGGAAAGATCGCGGCCACGAGAAAGAAGATCCCGAGGGGACCAAAGGACTCGATCATCGGCGAACTCCCGGCAATGAGGCTGCGGGGCAGATCAGCGGCCCGACGTCACATGCAGCATAGCAGGGGAAGGGAAGGCCTGTAGTCGAGAGCGAAAGCGCGTCGGACGCTGGATGCAAGTATAGCACGCCCTCGGAGCGCTGGCGCGTGCTCCGAGCTCCCGACGACGACACGCGCCTTTGCGCGGATCGCGCCTCGGTGCCCAGCAAATGCCCGAGCAGGTTATGATCCGAGCAGCGTCGTACGAGGTGACCCCGCATGGCGATGACTCGGACATCACTGACCATCGAGGAGTTCTTGCAACTTCCGGAGGAGAAGCCGGCCCTCGAATACTTCTACGGGACGGTTACGCGGAAAATGTCCCCTAAAGGTCCGCATTCTATGCTCCAGCCGATGCTGGCGGTCATGGTGTTCAGCTATGGTCAGCAGACCGGACTAGTGCGCGTGATGACCATAGCTGCGCACCAACTGGGCCGGCGCCGCGTCGCTCGTGCCCGATCTCGCGGTATATCTCGTCGAGCGCATGCCGACGAAGCCCAATGGCGAGGTTGCGGACGATTTCTTCGAGCCACCGGACGTCGCCATTGAGATCATGTCGCCGGGGCAGTCCATGCGCGCCATGTGCGAGCGGGCGCGCTGGTTCGTCGAGCACGGCGTCCGCCTCGTCGTGACGGTCCAGCCGCGCGGTCGCTCGGTCTACGTCTTGCGCGCCGATGGCGAGACCGGCCCGCTGCGCAGCGACGACGTCGTGGAACTTGGCGATGTCCTGCCCGAATTCTCCTTCGTGGTCCGCGAGCTGTTCGCCGCCATCGACATTCGCTGACACGGCGTGCCCAGGCTGCCTGCCCCGAAGGGCAACCGCCCAGCAGCCCGTGATCTGCCCGGCGGACCAGCCATAGGGTGGCGGGCACCGACGCGGGTAACTTGGGCTACATTGCCCAGGCCGGACGCATCTCCGTGCCATCGGCGCCGAAGAAGCGGGCGTCGGCCGCGAGCTCGAGCAGCCATTCGGCGGGCTCGGCGCCGGCGTTCTCGATCCGGTGGAGCACCCCGCTCGGGACGATCACCGTGTCGCCGGCTCCCGCCTCCACGCGCTCGTCGTCGAGGGTGATGGTCACCGTGCCCGCGCTCATCAGCACGATCTCCTCGCGGTCGTGCCGATGCAACGGGTTGGCGCCGCCGGGCGCCTGCTGCTGGCGGATGATCCGGACGTCGCTGGCGCCCCGGCTCGGGGTCGCGAGCGGGGTGGTCACGTTGCCGCCGGGCGTCTCGTGGCGCTGGAGCTCATGGGCGCGGAGGACGGTCATGTGGGTGACTCCCAGGCGCGGCGCGGATGCTCCCGCGTCGGCATAGTAAAGTAGCCTTACTAGCTTATAGTAAGCTGTGTTGTCTAATTCGTCAATGGGGGTGTCGCGTGGACGTGCCCGGGCGTGCCGACCTCGACGCGATGCGCTCCGACAACATCGGTCGACTCCTGCTGCGGACCTTTCGCGCCTACAATGCGCGGGCCGTGGCCGGCTTGCGCGCGCGCGGCCACGCCAGCATCGGGCTCGCGCACGCGTCCCTGCTTATCCACCTCGACCTGGAAGGCACGCGCGTCACCGTGCTGGCTGAACGAGCCGGCATGACCAAGCAAGCGATGGGCCAAGTGCTCGTCGATCTGGAGCGACGCGGCTACGTCGCGCGCTCCACCGACCCCACTGACCGGCGTGCTCTACTCGTGACGCTGACCGAGGCCGGTCGTCGCTTCTTCGACGACGCCCACGCCGTCCATCTCGAGCTCGAGACGCAGCACGCCGCGATCCTGGGCGTCGAAGGACTCCGTGCGCTCCGTGCGTCGCTGTCGAGGCTGCTGGACCACGAGCAGGAGAAGGTTGACGGCGCGGAGGAACCACCGGACGTGCGCCCGGTAGCCGAGCTAGCCGAGCCGAGCTAGACGGGCGTGAGGCTCTCGCGGAAGATCGACAGGTGCTCCAGCGCGCGCCCGGAGCCGACCGCCACGCAGGCGAACGGGTCGTCGGCCAGGTAGGCCGGCACGCCGGTGTCGCGCGCGAGCAGCCGATCCAGGTTGCGCAGCAGGGCGCCGCCGCCGGTCAGGATCATGCCCTTGTCGTGGATGTCGGCGGCCAGCTCCGGGGGCGTCTGTTCGAGCACCGACTTGACGTTCGAGACGATCGACGACAGCGCATCGCCCATGGCGAGCGTGATCTCGTGCGACGTGATCGTCCGCACTTTGGGCAGGCCGTCGATCTGGTCGCGCCCGCGAATCTCGACGCACGGGTTGTCGCGCAGGGGCAGGGCGCTGCCGATCTGGAGCTTCACTTCCTCGGCCGTGCGCTCGCCGATGACGAGGTTGTACTTGCGCCGCACGTAGGTCTGGATCAGCTCGTCGATCTTGTTGCCGCCGACCCGAATTGAGCTGGATACCACGATGTCGTTCAGCGAGATCACGGCCGCCTCGGTCGTCCCGCCGCCGATATCGACCACCATGTTGCCGGACGGGCTGTCGATCGGGATGTTGGCGCCGATGGCGGCGGCGAGCGGCTCCGGGATCAGGTGCGCCTCTTTCGCGCCGGCTTGGAGCGTGGCGTCCAGGACCGCGCGGCTCTCGACGTTGGTGACGCCGGCCGGGATGCAGATCATCACGACCGGCCGGAACAGGTTGAAACGGCCGCAGACCTTGCGGATGAAGTAGCGCAGCATCGCCTCGGTGATGAGGTAGTCGGCGATCACGCCGTCCCGCATCGGGCGCGAGACCTTGATGCGCGCGGGGGTGCGCCCGAGCATGTCGCGGGCCTGCCGGCCGACCGCGACGACCTTATAGTCCTGCTCGTTGTAGGCGACGACGGACGGCTCGTTCAGGACGATGCCCCGGCCCTTCACGTAGACCACCACGTTCGCGGTGCCGAGGTCGATGCCGATAAACTTGCCGAACGTTGGAGTGTCCTCCGTGGAGCCAATGTGCTGTGCGGCACACCACCGACGGCGAAACGGCTCGGCCGCCTACGGGGGTGTCATCCTGAGGCAGGCAGAGCCTGTCGAAGGATCTCGTCCCCGCCGTAGCCGAGTGCAAGTGGGAGAGGCCGATCCCAGGCCAGAGGTAGCGCTAGCCCCCGCTGCCCATGCCGCCGTAGTCGCCGCCGCGTCGGCGCCGAGCCACGTTGAGACGCACCGTCGAGAGCCGCAGCAGCGCCCGCGCCGACTCGGCCTGGCCTCGATTGCCGGCCCGTTGCGCATCCGCGAGCGCGGCCTCGGCGTCGCGGCGGGCCTCCTCGGCGCGCGCGGCGTCGATCTCGTCGGCGCGCTCGGCCGTGTCGGCGAGGATGAGGACGCGGTCGGCATTGACTTGCAAAAACCCGCCGCCGACCGCCATCGACGACTCGGCGCCGTTCTTCTTGATGCGGATCACGCCCGGATGGAGCAGTGTCAGCAGTGGCGCATGGCGGGGCAGGATACCGACGACGCCCTCGGTGCCCGGCGCGACGACCATATCGACGTCGTCCTCGGCCAGAACCTGGCGCTCGGCGGTCACGATCTCGACGGAGAGCTTGGCCATTCACGTCACCTAGCGAGGTTGTACGCGCGGCGGCCACGCGATCGACGCCGGCCTGATGCGCATGCCATCAGGATACGAGCGGCCCGCTGAGGGCCGCAAGCGGGAACGGGGCCCTCACCCCCGGCCCCTCTCCTTAACCGTGGGAGAGGGGGAGACATTCGATCTGTGCTCCCCTCGCCCGCGTCAGGGAGAGGGGCCGGGGGTGAGGGCCGTCCTACGGCTTCAAGTAGTCGCGCAAGCCCTCGTCGAGCGGACGCATGCGGACGCCGAACACCTGCTCGGCCCGCGACGGATCGACATTCGCCTCCATCGTGATGAAGTCGACGGCGCCAGGCGAGAGCGGCGCGTTCGGGACGTACTGGATGACGGCCGCCGGGATCTTGACGAGCCAGGCCGGCTGGTGCAGCAGCGGCTTCGACTTCCCAAGGATCCGCATGATCGTACGGAGGATGTCGTCCATCGTGATCGCGTCGCGCGAGCCGAGGTCGAACACCTGATTCGTTGCCGCCTGCATATCGACCGACCGCGCCACGACTTTCGCCACGTCGAACACCGAGACGGGGTGGATCTTCTCCTTGCCCGACCCGATCACGGGCACCACCGGCAACCACTTCACGAACGCGACAAACTTGTTCATGCTGCGGTCGTCCGGCCCGTAGATCCAGGACGGCCGGAGGATCACGTACTCCATGCCGCTCGTCGTGATCGCCCGCTCGGCGCGCTCTTTGGCCTTGAACCAGGGCTCGGTGCGTCCGGGTCGAGTGCCCGCGCCGCTCAGGTAGATGAAGCGCCGCACGCCGCTGGCTCGCGCGGCGGTCACCATGCGCTCGGTCCCCTCGCCATCGACCTTCTCGTAGGTCCAGCCCTTGGCCGGGTTCTCGACGGGGTGATTGGGGAACTGGACGGCGTGGATGACGACCTCGACGCCCGTGGTCGCCTCGACGAGCGAGGTCGCGTCGCCGACGTCGCCTCGCACGTACGTGACGCCCGCGCGGCGCGGCGCTCGGGCCGGATCGCGGGTCATGACGGCGATCTCGTGCCCGCCCTTCGCGAGCAACTCGTCCACGACGCGCTTGCCGATGAAGCCGGAGCCGCCGGCGACGAGAATCCGCATGCTGCCTCCCGAGGGCGCGCTGTCTCTGTACACAGTCTATGCACGCCCTGTGCGCGCGGCAACCGTAGTTGCGGGCAGGGCCGAATTGTGGATGCCCCGCGCAGGTGACGGGAGCGCCGTCAGCTTCGCACTGGCGCTGTTCTACGCACCGCCAAGCGGGAGGCGCTGCTCGCCCTCGAAGCCGCGCAACAGCTTGAGGTACTGCTCGCGCGTCATGGCCGGCGTGTGTGCCGCGAGCACCTGGCGGGCCTGCGCCGCGTTGCCCGACAGCAGATCGACGATCGTCATCGCCATGCACTTGGCCGGCACGATCGCCGCCGTCTCGTAATCGACGACCTCGTAGTCGCTGCCGTGGCCGGCCCCGGTCGCGCCACCGGCGTAGGGGTGCAGCGCGGGCATGATCTGGGAGAGGTCGCCCATGTCGGTCGAGCCGCTGCGGTGGCCGAGGTTGGCCACGATGTCCCTGGGCTCGACGACCCGTTCGGCGTTCTGGCCGTAGAGATCGACCAGCGCCTGGCTCGGCGCGAGGGGCAGGTAGCCGGCCAGCGTGGTCACTTCAAGGCCGGCCCCGATCGCGCTCGCCGCGCCGCGCAGGGCTCGATCGACCTTCCTGTTTGCGTCGAGGATTGCATCGACGGTCGCGCCGCGCACGAACGTCTCCATCGTCGCCTCGCGCGGCACGATGTTGACCGTCTCGCCGCCGCGCGTGAGAATCGGGTGGACGCGGATGTGGTCCTCGTCCTTGAACGTCTCGCGCTGGTAGTGGATCGCCGAGAGCGCGAGCGACGCCGCGTTGAGCGCGTTGACGCCCTGATCGGGCGCGCCGCCGGCGTGGGCCGCCTTGCCGACGAAGCGGATGAACTTGGCGATCATCCCATTGTTCGTGCTCTGCAAACCGACCCGCCCGTCCTTGGCGCGCGACGTCGCGTGGACCATCATCGCGAGGTCGGTGTCATCGAGCGCGCCGAGCCGCACCAGCTCGGCCTTGCCCCCGAGGAACTCGATCTTGCCCTGCCGCTTCAGATCGAGCCGGTACTCGATCTCGACGTACTCCTCGGCCGGCACCGCGAACAGCACCACCCGCCCGGCCAGCTCGTCCATGACGCCGGAGGCCAGCAGGCCCATGCCCGCGCCGAGCATGCTCCCGATCTGGGCGTTGTGCCCGCAGGCGTGGACGGCGCCGGTGACGGAGTCGGCGTGCGGATTGTCGCGGACGACCAGCGCATCGAGCTCGCCCATCACCGTCACGGTCGGGCCGTCACCACCGGCCTTGATGTCGGCGCGCACGCCGGTGACGGCCAGCCCCTCGCGCGGGCTCAGGCCGAGGTCGCGGAACGCGCGGGCCACGCGCCGCGCGGTCTCGACTTCCTTGTAACCGGTTTCCGGCTGCGCGGCGATCTCGCGCGCGATGCCGACGATCTGGTCGCGGCGCTCGTCGATGGCCGCGCACACGCGCGCCTTGAGCTCGTCCGTCGTCACTGATTCCTCCTCGGTCGGCAGGCCGGCTCGGACAACTACGCGCGGACCATCCGGGAGCGCCGACAACAACCTTGTCATCCTGAGCTTGCGAAGGATCTACGGACTGCCCCACGTTGGACTGTCTGGAGACGAGATCCTTCGTCAGGCTCCGCCTTCCTCAGGATGACAAGGTAGATGACGATCGCTCCAATGAGTATCGCGCCAGGTTGACCATCTTCGCCGTGCTACTCAGTTGTACGGTCGTCCGGCTTCCGCTCCTGCTCGCCGCCCTGCTCGCGACTGAGGTTCAAAATCTCTTCGAGCTCGCGCAGCACGTCGGCCGGATCGGGCCGACTGATCGGCAGATCCTTGGCCGGATCCTCGATCGCCGCCTCGAGCGGGACATCGAGCGTCACGCCGAGATGGTTGACGTACTCGCGCAGGTCGGGGTTGTCGCTCATCGCCTCATCGACGCGCGATTCGAGCTGGTCGCCGCCGATCTGGAGCTCCGTCAGATCGACGTCGACCTCCAGCCAGGAGCGCAACGTCGAGAGCACCCCGTGGGACACCTTGAGGTTCGGCGACACCCGCACGTAGTGGGGCGCGTGTCCCCAAAGGCTGGCGGCGGCGATGCCCCGCCGCTGCGCCGATTCGACGAGCGCGGCCTGGATGCTGCTCGGCCCCTCGTAGGTCGAGAACTCCACGCCGAGCCGTTCGAGCTGGCGGCGCAGCTCGGGCGTCGTCGCGTGGCCGCTCAGGCTGACCGCGCCACGGTGCGACACGGCGTCGTAGGTGCCGCCGAGCGCGAGCGCCTGGGAGACGCCGCACTTCTCGGCGAGGTCGAGCACCGCGTCGATGTAGCCGCGCCAGTTGACGTTCGGCTCGCGCCCTTGCAGGATGACGAGGTCGCGGACGCCGGAAGGATCGCGCCAGGCGAAGAACTCGTTGGCCGGCCATTCGAGGGCGCGCTGGCCGGGCGCGAGGATGATGCTGGTCGGGCGCGTCTCAGTGAAGACGTAGAACTCTTCCGGATCGAGCTCCGCGAACCGGCGCGCCCGCAGCTTCCGCGCGAGATAGCGCGCCGAGCCGGAGGCGACCTCGCCCGCGTCGGGCCAGCCGGCGAAGGCGGCGACCAGCGTGGGGGTGCGCAGGCTCGGCAGCTCGTGGATCTTCAGCGCATCCATGCGCGCGGCTCCTTCGGGACCGAGATCGGTCCCGAACAGTGTAGCCAATGCGCGCGGCGTACGAGGCGACCAGCTTAGGCGAACGGGTTCCAGCCGACCTGCGCGCCGACCTGGATCGCGTCGTTGGCCGCGCAGTCGAGGCCGTGCGCCGCGCAGCCGTCTGTCGTGCGGACGTGGTGCAGCTCGATCTCGCTGTACGGCGCCCACGGATGGTGCTCGACGAGCACCACGTCGCGCGCAGGCCGGCTGAGGTGCTCGTAGGCCGAGCGGGGCGGATACACGATCCAGCTCTCCCGCCGATCGCGATCGAAGAGCACCAACTCGTTGTCACTCATCCGCGCCGGCTCGAAGCGAGGGACGAACGCGGCCAAGGGAGCGCGACGCGATGGTGCGCCCGACGTGGCGGGCGTCTCGGATGGTAGCGGGTCAGTTAGGCGTCGAACGATCATGGCACGACCAGCCCGTAGCTTCCGGATCTGCTCACACATGATAGACGGTTGCGCCGCGCTCGGCATGCGCTCGCAGCATCGACAGGTCGTCGCCGGCCGCGCTACAGTCGAGCGCATGCCAGCCGACGCGGATCTCCCAGCAGACGACACCATCCGCGCGAGCCTCTACGACGCGCCGCGGCTGCTCGCGCTCCGCCGATCGCTTCGCGCCGTCACCGAGGACGCCGAGCCCGCCGCGCGCATCTCGGATGGCCCGGACCCGAATCTGGCCGGGCGCATGGCGCTGCTCCCCGGCTCGTTCAATCCGCCGACCCTCGCGCACGTCGCGCTCGCGCACGCCGGCCTGGGCCTGGGCATGTCTGCCGCCTACTTCACGCTCGCCACACGGACGGTCGATAAGGAGGCGGTCAGCGGCGCATCGCTGGATGACCGCCTGCTCCTGCTCGACATGCTGGTCCGGCACGATGGGCGCCTCGGCGTCATGGTCGTCAATCGCGGCCTCTACGTCGATCAGGCCGCGCTCGTACGGGCCGCCTTTCCGGCGGTCACGGACATCGCGTTCCTGGTCGGTTTCGACAAGATCGTGCAGATCTTCGATCCGCGCTACTATGACGACCGCGATGCCGCGCTGGAGCGCCTGTTCGGTCTGGCCCGGTTCCTGGTCGCCCCGCGCGCCGAGCACGGCCCCGACGAGCTGGACGCGCTCCTGGCGCGCGCGGAGAATCGCCGATTCGCGCACCGAGTCGCCCGCATCGACATGCCGACATCGCTCCGCCTGGTCGCGTCGAGTGCCGTGCGCGCCGATGGCGCGTCCGCTCACGACCAGCTGCCGCCCGAATGCCGCGCCTTCGTCGAGGAGACGGGCGCGTACGATGCGGACGGCACGCGGTACGGGCGCCGCCAAGCCCTCCTGGCAGAGCTGGAATGTCACGCGGGCCGGCAGTCCGACGCCGAGCTACGCGCGCGGTTCAGGTCATCGAGGCGATGATCTTCGCCTTGAGGCCCTCGTACTCCGCGTCGGTGACGAGCCCCTGGTCGAGCATCGTTTTCGCCTTGGCAAGTCGTTCGACGGGCCCATCGGCGTTGGCTGGTTGCGCCCCCGTCTGGGCGCCCATCCCGCCGAAATGGACGCCGCCGGACTTTGCCCGTGCATCTTCAAGGTCGCGGATCCGGCGCTTCTCGCGCCACTCCTGCTCTTTTTGTTGGGCGACGGCATAGAACCGGCGGACCTGGCTCTTGTCGAGGCCGCCGAGCATCTCCGTGCTCCCGTCCATCATCTCGACGTGAATCTCGGACGACAGCATCCCGTCCTTGAGCTTGACGTTCCTGACGTCCTCCCAGAGGAAGTCGGAGAAGTTGCGCCCCCCGAAGACGGACGGCCGATAGAACAGGAGCCGGTTCGTCGTGGCAACCGCGCTGTCCTTCTTTATGCTCATCGCGGTCATGTTCTGGAGGGCGACGTACAGAATCTGCTCGTTTGGCGTGAGGATGGTCGCGACGTCGTCAGCAACCTGCTTGAGCGCGGCCGAGCTTTGCTCGGGATCGGTCTGCGCGATCGAAGGCGTCTCGTCTGGCATGGTGGCCTCCGCCGGCATCCTACCACTACCCGCCGTGCAGGTGGGCCTGAATGCGAGTCGGCGCGGGCGCCTCGCCCAGCACGGCGCGGTACACGGCGATCGTGTCGGCGCACATCTGCACGGGGCCGAACTGCTGCTCGACGCGCCGCCGGCCCGCTTCGCCCATCCGGTGTCGGAGCTCCGGAGCGCGGACCAGCCGCAGCAGCGCCTCCGCGAGCGCCTCGACGTTGCCGCGCTCGACCAGCAGGCCCGTCTCGCCGTCGGCAACCGCTTCGAGCGCGCCGGCGTGTGCCCAGGCCACGACCGGCGTCCGCATCGTCGCCGCTTCGAGGAACACCATCCCGAACGGCTCTTCCCAGCTCGGCATCGCGAACACGTCGAACGCCGCCATCAACTCGGGGATGTCGCGCCGGAAGCCGGTGAAGATGACGCGGTCGCGCATCCCCAGCTCGTCGGCGAGCGCCTCTAGCTCAGCCCGATAGCTGTCGCCGCCCGGGTGGGCACGCGGGTCGTCCTCGCCGACGATGACCAGCCGCGCCTCCGGCACGGCGTCGAGCACGCGCCGCATCGCGTGCATCAGGAACGTCTGGCCCTTCCACACGAAGAGCCGCGACGCGATGCCGACGACCGGGACGCCCGGCGCGATGCCGAGCTCGGCGCGGGTCGGCTCGCCGTCGATGGCATCGTTCCAGCGGGAGCGCGTGAGATCGAGCGAATTGAGCACGGTGTAGGTGCGCTCCGGCGGGAGCCCGCCGCGCAGCATGTTGTCGGTGATGAAGCGCGACACGCCGATGAGCCCGTCCGCCCGGCGGATTGCCCATTTCGCCTGCGGCGACAGCCAGTCGTCAAATCCGACGTGCAGATGGACGACGCTCTTGGCACCGGCCAGGCGGGCGAGCAGTACGCCGTAGAATGCGTCGCGCGGCTTCTCCGTGCAATGCACGATCTGGATCCGCTCGCGGCGCATGTACGCCGCGAGCGTGAGTAGGCTGTCGAACAGCTTCGGGCCGGCGAGCAGTGCGGCGGCGCGGTCGGACTGCGAGCCGCCATGCACCGACGGACCGAAGTAGGTCGGGCGGATGCGCAAGCGCGGGATCGTCCGCAGCTCGACGTTCGCGGACGGATTGGACGGCTCGATCTCATCGACCGTGAGCGCGACGTACGGCTGCACGACCGAACGGTCGAAGTGGCGCATCAGGAGGGCATGGATGCCCGAGTCCGCGCCAAGAAACGCCTGTGACTGCATGAACATCACCCGCACGCTCGCCCCTGGAACTATCGACACCAGGGATGCCTCGCGGCAAGGCGCGCTGCCGTCAGGACACCGACGGCCGAACACTCATGCCCCTCGCATTGTGCGGTGATGTTGACAAGTAGCGAGCCGGCTGGTACATTAGATCGGAACGGGTGTTCTAACGACTCGGAATGAGTGCGAGGCGAGGACGACGGTATGGCGAAGCTTTCTGAGCGGCAGCGAAAAATCCTGACATTCCTGGAGCGCTTCACGGCGGAGCACAGTTACCCGCCCAGTATCCGGGAGATTGGGCAGGCCGTGGGTATCTCGTCGACGTCGGTGGTGGATTACAACTTGCGCGCGCTCGAGCGCGAGGGGCTCATCCGGCGCGACCGAGAGGTCTCGCGCGGGCTCGGCCTGGTCGCCAAGGCCGCTCCGAGTCGGTCGAAAGTCATTCGCGTGCCGATCAAGGGCCGCATCGCCGCCGGCGAGCCGATCGAGGCGCTCGAAGGGCACGAGGATCACCTCGAGTTCATGGCCGGCACGGTGCCGGACGGCTGCTACGCGCTCCAGGTCAAGGGCAAGTCGATGATCGAGGATCTCATCGACGACGGCGACCTGGTCGTGGTGCGCCCGCAGGCCACGGCCAACAACGGCGACATCGTGGTGGCCCTGCTCATGAACCAGGGCGCGTCGCCCGAGGGCGTCGCGACGCTGAAGCGGCTCTACGTCGAAACCGACCGCGTGCGGCTGCAGCCCGCGAACGCCGCGATGCAGCCGATCTACGTGGACCCGGCCCATCTCCAAGTGCAAGGGAAGGTCGTGTCGGTCATTCGGCACCTGTAGACCGGGCGGCCCGGGCAACCCCAAGTCGTCGGCATACCCGTTCGGCGCACGATGACGCCCCGACCCTCGGTGAGGGTCGGGGCGTCGTGTCGTAACTGTGACCTCATGTGCGGGGCTCGGAGCCGCATGCCTCGGCCGTCGCGTGCTGTGCGGAGGGACATGTTAGCACGCCACGTTCGCGCGAGGAGCCCGAGGCCGACTAGGCGGAGCGGCGGGCGCCGCCGCTCGCCACCAGCTCCGGCTCGGGGCGCGCCCGGACCGCGCGGCGGGGGATGCCGCGCCGCAAAATGCGCACGTTCCACCACAGTTTCAGGATGGTCCGTTCGGCGTTCGCGGGCTGCAGCCGCACGCGGTCGGTTTCGACGTAGAGCCGCTTCAGCGTCGCGACGCCCTCGGGCGACGCGCCCTGGTTCATGAGCAGGGC
>Ga0136611_10002510_pt1 | contig 12804 bp, 12 predicted proteins | sample AntDrymUQ2232306_2_FD_106645 | JGI IMG/M metagenome (GOLD analysis project Ga0136611, IMG submission 106645) | Polar desert sand microbial communities from Dry Valleys, Antarctica - metaG UQ223 (23.06) | ecosystem: Environmental > Terrestrial > Soil > Desert | place: Antarctica: Dry Valley... | reverse complement strand
GGTTTTGAACAATCTCTTCTGCCTCTCCTTAAACCACATCATACAAAGGCATTAATACTTGGAACAGGAGGTTCCTCAGCTGCAGTAAAATACGTGCTTGAAAAACTAAATATTGAAAGCATTTTTGTTAGTAGAAAAAGCACAAATGGGTTTAACCATTTGGTGTATGCCGAACTAGGAGACAAACTTCTTCAGAATTATAATTTAATCGTTAACACTACACCTCTTGGTATGTTTCCGGGAGTAGACACTTATCCTGATATTCCTTACGATTCCTTGAATGAAAGCCACCTCCTGTATGATCTTATATATAATCCGGAGAAGACAATGTTTTTAAAGAAAGGGGAAGATAGTGGGGCAGTCATTAAAAATGGCTTAGAAATGTTAATGATACAGGCAGAAGAAAGCTGGAAGATCTGGAATAAAAAATAAGTTTCAAGTTAAGGATTTGGCGATAATTTTCCAGATGCCTCAATCGGTACAGGTACTTTTTTCTTTGCAGAGTAGTCATAACACATCATGCCTGTTTTTGCTTTTGCTGCTAGAAAAACTTCTCCTTTTTTATGTACCTCCAATAAGTAGTGAAGATCAAATCCTATTTTATCAAAGGCAGTTGCTCCCACTGAAACCTTTACCTGATCCCCGTAGTGTAATTCTTTTTTGAATTCTATCGATACATCACACATGATGAGGCTCGTGCCTTCGAATGCTAATTCTGAGTAATTAAAATGATGGAGAAATTGTTGCCTGGCTTCGTGAATTAATGATAAGAAAGAGTCATTGCCAACATGGCCGCCATAATTTATATCGGTTATTCTGATTGATATTATTGTAGAAAAGGAAAATTGTTCAATTAATTTAAGTTTAACCCGGTCCATTATCCAAAGTTAAACCTTAGACTATACAAAAAAGTTTAAACAAGCGAAAGTACTATAGCACCCATCAGCATAATAACTGCGGCGTATAAGATGTACTTTCGATTATTATTTATTTTCTTACTTGCTTTTGCATACGATGCCTGTGCCTGTGCTTTCATTCGCTCCTGTTCATCAAGAACACTTGCAATTTTATCCCATACGTGCGCTGGGGGGGCAACTTCTTGTTGGGGCATTGGTTGTGGTACTGTAAATTCTTGAAAACTAAATGGATTATCAACGTTGGTTCCTCTTACACTATCCCAATTTGAACTCAATGGAAAAGGTTGAAAAGTTGATTTTTGAATAGGACTTGGTTTCATAATCTATATTGTTTTTTAATTCTTTTGTTGCAACGAGGTTTGATGCCAAATGTCTCATTGCAGAAAGACGAGTTTAAAAGGAACAGATTATAATGTATTTACAATCTATTTATTGTATTAGATGTCAACTAAAATAAAAAGGTTGCAGAGTTTTGCATTAAAATTCCATTAAGAAGACATTTTCTTCCCAGAGTGGGATAAAAAAGCTAACAATTGGTCTGTTGCTTTTCGGCGGTGGCTGTACAAATTTTTCTCTTCAATTTCCATCTCAGCAAAGGTTTTGTTTGCTCCGTCCGCCATAAAAATGGAATCGTAACCAAAACCTGAGGATCCTTGTTCCGTTTGCGTTATATAACCTTTGCAAACTCCTTCAAACAAATATTCAGAATCATCTATTAGTAAAAAAATCACCGTTCTAAATTGTGCTTTTCTATCGGTTATTCCATTAAGGTTGTAAAGAAGTTTTTGAATGTTTGCCTGGTCATTTTTGTCAATACCAGCGTACCTCGCACTTAAAACACCAGGCTCGCCATTTAATGCGTCAACTTCCAGTACGGTATCCTCGCTAAAACAATTTTTACCCGTAAGTGTGTTTATCACCCTGCCTTTCTCTCTTGCGTTTTCTTCAGGGGAGTTGTGTGGCTCAGGTATATCCCTTTCTATTCCAGCTTCCCGGAGTGATATAATGTCATATTGCCCACTGATAACACTTTTAATTTCATAAACCTTGTGTTGATTGTTGGAAGCAAAAATTAGAGATTGCATAGATGTTGTTACGTTTTTATTCGACTGTAAAAACCTTTTGAAGGCATGTCCATAATTGCCTTTTTAGTCTGATATTTTCAGGTAAATCTAAAAGCATGCTTTCCAAAGAAGGTGCGCGTACAATTGTACAATCAGCAAACTGTTGCACCTGAAAGTTGGGCATGGTAAATGGTAATTGAACAGAAGCAGGTTCTACACCCAGCAATAAGATAAATTCTGCCTTCAACTCACTCATAACTTTGTCAAAAGTAATATCGTTTTTATTGACATTTATGATTGCTACATCCGCTATAGTTAAGTTTAATGCGTTTAATATTTTACTTAAAAAAGTCAACTCGTCATCGTTAATAAAAGTCGTTGTTGAATTAGAAACAAGAACAATTACTTTCTTTGCATTTCCCCCTAAGTAATGGATGAGTTTAACTTTACTCCCCTCTTTTTCTATTTCGTTTTCTTTTTCTAAAGTTTTTGTGTCTTGATCATTTCCCTGCAAAGGTTGTATCAAATGATTTTTATAAAGATCTGCAATAACAAACTCAGGTAATATGATTTTTTCTTTGTTCATCGTAGCACAATATTTAATTCCTCAACAGGACGGTTTTCGTTTTCTTTGCAGTTCAAATTTAGCAATATGATTCTTGCCGCAGGCATAAATATACAGAGGGTTGAGAGGAGTAAACTCAACCAAATGACTTTGGAAAATATACCATTTGGTAAATATTATACCGACCATATGTTAGAAGCCGATTATGAGGACGGTGAATGGAGGAATGTAGAAATAAAGCCTTATCAACCGTTATTATTAGAACCCTCTATCGCAGCGATACATTATGGGCAGTCGATTTTCGAAGGAATTAAAGCGTATAAACTTGCAGATGGAAGTGCATCTATTTTTCGTCCGCATGATAATTTTAACCGTTTTAATATTTCAGCCGCCCGTATGCAAATGCCCCTGGTTCCGGAGCATATTTTTATGGAAGGAATGCGAATGCTGGTAGACCTTGATAAAAGCTGGATTCCTGAACAGGAAGATCACGCGTTATACATTCGTCCATTCATGTTTGCCAATGATCCTATAATTGGGGTTAAGCCATCTGAAAAGTACAAATTTATGATCATTTTAAGTCCTACCGGGCCCTACTATAATAAGCCAATGCGCATCTATGTTGAGGAGCAATATACAAGGGCGGCTCCGGGTGGAATAGGCTATGCTAAAGCAGCTGGCAATTACGGAGCCAGCATGTTAGCAACTGCTGAGGCAAAAAAGTTAGGTTATGACCAGGTGTTGTGGACGGATGCCTTTGAGCATAAATATGTTCAGGAAATTGGAACAATGAATGTATTTTTTATCATTGGAGGCACTGCTTTTACACCTGGGCTTAACCAGGGAACAATATTGGCAGGCGTTACAAGAGACAGTTCAATGGTGATTCTTAAAGACCTTGGATTTGATGTCGTAGAAAAGAGCATCAGCATTCAGGATATTATTAATGCCCATCAATCTGGAATATTATATGAAGTTTTCGGCACCGGTACTGCTGCTACTATTTCACTTATAAGGGAGCTGCGCTATAAAGACTATGTTATGCAGTTCGATGTTGAGAAATGGAGAACGGCTCCGGAATTAAAAAAACAGTTGGATGATATTCGAAAAGGTAAGGTGGAAGATAAATATGGTTGGATGTATAAAGTTTAAATTAACACCTTATTATTAAGTAAAAAGTGATCTTCATGTTCATTTTTTTACAAAAAACTTTGCAATGTTTAAAAGTTCTATTAAATCCATGCATTTTGCCATAACCACTCTTTGTCTTTTTATTACTGTTGCTTTTACAGGCTGCTCAAAGTCAGATGATACACAAGCAATACAAGGAAAGTCGAAAGAATATAAAATGTACAACACGTCAAGTGGAAATACACTTGAGGCAGGATCCTTTACAATAGCTGAATTACAAGATGGTAATGCCCGGGTTAGTGTTCGGTTAAATGCCAATTACAGGGTTGCAGGTGTACTTTATAAATCGAATATAACGACCACAGATGCTTCAAACAGTGTGGAATTGGTATTTGCGGTTTTGGCTGATGTTGATGGTGGCACTGGTATTGGTGAAACAAATGTTCTGGTTTCAAGTGGGAATAATATGGCCGTTAAATATGCTGACGCAGTAAACAAGGTCGGGTATGTTGTTAAGGTCTTCAGCGGAGCAAATGTACAGGCCCGTGGTACAATACAGTAAGCTTAATTGACTGAGAACAAAATAATAAATCTTTGGATTTGTTTAATTTAATTCAACCTCGTACTTTTGCGGTCCGAAAATTAAAAGGTTACAGATGCCTACAATACAGCAATTAGTTAGAAAAGGTCGCGAAATTATTAAAGCTAAGAGTAAATCAAGAGCGCTTGACGCTTGCCCGCAACGTCGTGGCGTATGCACAAGAGTGTATACTACTACACCTAAAAAGCCTAACTCTGCTCTACGTAAAGTTGCGAAGGTTCGTCTTACCAACAAAATTGAAGTTATTGCTTACATTCCAGGGGAGGGTCACAATTTGCAGGAGCACTCAATAGTCCTGATTCGGGGCGGTAGGGTAAAAGATCTACCCGGAGTTCGTTATCATATAGTACGTGGAAGCCTTGATACAGCAGGGGTTAAAGACCGTAAGCAAAGCCGCTCAAAATACGGTACTAAAAAAGTAAAAGCGAAAAAATAATTAATATCACTATACAGTTTTACTGTACTAAACAATACTAATATGCGGAAGACGCAACCAAAGAAAATTCCCTTAGCGCCAGATCCAAGATTTAATGATAAACTTGTTACCCGTTTTGTAAACAATCTGATGTGGCAGGGTAAGAAAAGTATTGCTCTAACAATCTTTTATGATGCGCTTGATAGGGTGTCTAAGCAAACTAATGAAGATGGTTATGAAATCTGGAAAAGAGCTCTGGGTAATGTTACACCAGGGGTTGAAGTTAAAAGTCGCCGCATTGGGGGCGCAACTTTCCAGATACCTTCAGAAGTTCGTGCTGACAGGAAAATATCTTTAAGTATTAAGTGGCTGGTGCGTTTTAGTCGGGAGAGGAATGGTCGTAGTATGGCAGAAAAATTATCCAGTGAAATTATAGCCGCCAGCAAGGGTGAAGGCGGTGCTTTTAAGAAAAAAGAAGATACCCATCGGATGGCAGAAGCTAACAAAGCTTTCTCACATTTCAGAATCTAAAAATTTGCTTGAATACAAACCCCGGAATTCCGGGGTTTTTTTTTCAAACCCAAAAACCAGTTCTTTAACACCGGAGGGTTATATTGAAGCTTGATTATACCTTCATCAGGCAAATTGTTACAGTTTGGTATGCTCCTTAAAAGCTGTTTTGCATGGCAATCTTTTGCTCATTAAAATCGTTTGCTCATTAAATTAACCTGCCTTTTATTTCAGGCAATAAGGTATTAAATTCTCACACTTTCCAGGTTAATAGACACTTTCGGCAACTATTAACTTTACCTGCTTCAAAATCTCATTCATTTCCCTACCTTTGCGCCTCAAAAATTAGGGCATACCGTTGTTTTTGAGTGCATTATCTGAACTAGTCAATAAAATTTTACTAACAACCACAAATAAGAATAGTCATGGCGGACTTAAGGTATCAACGGAATTTTGGAATTGCAGCGCATATCGACGCAGGCAAAACAACTACTACAGAACGTATCCTGTATTATACTGGTGTTAATCATAAAATAGGAGAGGTACACGATGGGGCTGCCACAATGGATTGGATGGCACAGGAGCAGGAAAGAGGAATTACTATAACGTCAGCAGCCACTACCTGTTTTTGGAACTTCCCCACGGTCCAGGGTGCAAAAATACCTGATACCAAGCAATACAAATTTAATATCATTGATACCCCTGGTCACGTGGATTTTACTGTTGAGGTAGAGCGATCCCTTCGTGTGCTCGACGGCTTGCTTGCACTATTTGACGCTGTCAGCGGAGTAGAACCACAGAGTGAAACTGTTTGGCGCCAGGCAAATAAATATAAAGTACCCCGAATAGGATTTGTAAATAAAATGGACAGGGCTGGTGCAGATTTTTTAAATGTGGTAAAGCAAATTAAAGAGATGTTGGGTGCCAAAGCAGTGCCCTTGCAATTGCCTATAGGTGCAGAAGATCATTTTAAAGGTGTAGTCGATTTAGTAACGATGAAGGGTATGGTTTGGGACGATGCAACCCAGGGAATGACTTATAAAGAAGTTCCTATCCCGGAAGACATGATAGATGAAGTGAAAGAATGGAGACAACATCTAATTGAAGCTGTGGCAGACTATGATGACACTTTATTGGAAAAGTTCTTCGATAATCCAGACAGCATTACCGAAGATGAAATCCATGCCGCAATGAGAAAAGCGACCATTGATATTTCTATTATTCCTATGATGTGTGGATCTTCTTTTAAAAATAAGGGTGTGCAAACTGCACTGGATGCTATAATCCGGTATTTGCCTGGGCCATTGGATATAGCCGCTATTAAAGGTATAAACCCTGACACTGGAGAGGAAGTAATTCGTAATGCTAATCCTAAAGAACCTTTTAGTGCATTGGCATTTAAAATTATGACAGATCCTTTTGTTGGACGTCTGGCGTTCTTTAGAGCTTATAGTGGTCGTTTAGATTCCGGCTCATATGTTTTAAATGTTAGAACAGGAAAGAATGAACGTATCAGCCGCATCATGCAGATGCATGCGAACAAACAAAATCCAGTAGACTATATTGAAGCTGGGGATATAGGTGCTGCAGTTGGCTTTAAAGATATTAAGACAGGTGATACACTTTGTGATGAGAAAAATCCGATCACTCTTGAAAGTATGACCTTCCCGGAACCCGTAATTTCAGTGGCTATCGAGCCGAAAACACAGGCTGATGTTGATAAGATGGGAATGGCAATAGCGAAATTAGTAGAGGAAGACCCAACATTACGTGTAAAAACGGACGAGGAGACGGGACAGACGATTTTAAGTGGAATGGGCGAGCTACATCTCGAGATTATTGTCGATCGTATGCGTCGTGAGTTTAAGGTTGAAATCAATCAGGGAGCACCGCAAGTTGCCTACAAGGAAGCATTTCAGAATACGGTCGAACACCGTGAGACGCTCAAAAAACAAACCGGTGGTCGTGGTAAATTTGCTGATATTGTTTTCGAGATCGGGCCTGCTGACGAAGAATACCTTAAAGAGGGTAAAGGAAACTTTCAGTTTGTAAATGGATTGTTTGGAGGTTCAATTCCAAAAGAGTTTGTTCCTGCTATTCAGAAAGGATTTGAACAGTCTATGACTACCGGGGTTTTAGCTGCTTACCCGGTAGAAAGTATGAAAGTAAGGGTATTTGATGGTAGTTTTCACGCAGTTGACTCTGATGCTATGAGCTTCGAACTTTGTGCAAGAGGCGGTTTTCGCACTGCCGGTAAAAAGGCAAAGCCTGTTTTACTCGAACCTATTATGAAAGTAGAGGTAACAACACCGGATCAGTATATGGGAGACGTTACCGGTGATTTAAATCGGCGTAGAGGTATGTTGGAAGGTATGGATAGCCGTGCAGGATTGCAGGTAATAAAGGCGAAAGTTCCGTTGAGTGAAATGTTTGGATATGTTACCCAACTTAGGTCTTTATCCAGCGGACGTGCTACATCTACTATGGAATTCAGCCATTACAATCCTGCCCCAACTAATATAGCAGAAGAGGTGATGGCAAAACAAAAAGGAAAGTTGAAAGTAGAGGATTAGATATTTTATATAACTTTAAAAAAAGCCTTGTTTTCCTTAGCCTGTTGTTAAAGGATGCAAGGCTTTACCATATATGGTTTAAGGTGTAGGATGTACTATGCAATATGTAATATTTAGTGTACTGATACAAGGTTCATACAACTTTAAATGATGTTTTATGGCATTAGATAGAAACCGACAGGAAAACAATGGAGTACCATTGGAGGAAAAATTAACCCAGCGTGAAATAGAAGTTCTGGGATATTTGGCCGAGGGCAACACATATCAGGAAATAGCAGACATTTTATTCATTAGTCATGAAACGGTTAAGCAACATCTGAAGAATATCTACCGTAAAATGAATGTAAAAAACAAAATACAGGCCATAAACAGAATGAAAAGTTAAAAATCCCCCGAAAGGGTTATTTGTTTGTCAATATTTTAATTCATATTTGTTGCTTAGAAAATCTTTAACAATTATTAACTCTCAACGTAAATTTGATCTATGCGACAAAATTTCACTCAAAAATTTTTAACAATTTTTGTTCTTTTATCATCCGTCTTTGCCTTTCAATATCAGGTAAATGCACAAGCATGCACCGATACAGGTGGAGATATTGGAAATGGAGCAGTTGGCAATAACAGCACTTCTGTATGCCCTGGCAGCAATCCATCGTTAGTTGGCGATATGGGTAGTGGTACTAGTGGAGGTCCTGTAGTGACTTACCAATGGCAGTTTAGGAATGCTTCTACGGGAGGTACTTTCCAAAATGTTCCAAACAACAACACAACAGCACCAGTTGAGCCAGACAGTGCAGGAACTGGGCAAAACTACCAGGTTGTTAATATTACGCAGACTACTGACTATGTGAGGATCAGGTATTCAGGTACATCATCTTTTCCGCAGTCATGTCAGAGTTTTTCAGACATTATCTCAGTTACAGCAGTTGATAATCAAGCACCTTCAATTGACAATTGTGGGTCACTTAGTCAAACGCTTAGTGCGGGAACAGACACATGTGGAAGAAGGTTGATATTTACAGGCACCAGCCGTAATGTTAACGCGCCTTTTCTAGCAACAGCAACGGATAATTGCACTTCTTCGTCTTCAATAACGTTTAGGTATTTTGTTGGTACAAGAAATTCACCTGTTCTAATCGGGTCAACAGGGTTTGTTTTCCCGGTAGGTAACACCACTGTAAGAGTTGTTGCACAGGATGCTACAGGAAATGTAGGAAAAACTACTGCTGATACGTGTGTATTTACAATTACAGTTACAGACAACCAGGCTCCTTCACTAACCATTAACAATCCATCAGATACTGCTCAAACAAACGTATCACAATCTCCTACACCGCCACCAAACTGCCAGGCTACTGTTACCTTTGCAGTAACGACCAGTGATAATTGCGGTACTCCAACTTTAACTTATGTAGTGTCTGGAGCTACTTCTGCGAGTGGAAATGGTGTTTTTACTGGTAATTTAAACTTAGGTAGAAACATTATTGATTATACTGCCACAGATGCTAACGGTAATTCAACAACTAGAAGAGATTCTATCTTCGTAGTAGACCGAACCGGTCCTACCTTTAATAATGCCAGAACAACAAGAACTTACACCATTGGTGGACCCGGTCAGAATCCACCGCCTGCACCTGGTAATACTAATAGTACAAGCACTCCTGTTGCAGGATGTTTTAGAAAAATTTCGTCTTTACCTCAAAATTCAACTAATCCAGGAGGTACCTATACAATTGGTGGTGAAACACGTGGTGGAACACTTGCATATCAAACAGTAGGTCAAAGTTCAGGACTTTCAGATAATTGTTCGGGAATAAGTACAATAACAAATATTACAAATTCACCGGGTGGACCAGATACACTTGTCCTTGGAACTAATACCATAACCTTCACAGCTACAGATCAGGCTGGTAATACAAGCACCACAACTCAAACAGTTATCTTAAGAGATACTATCGCGCCATTAATTGCATCTCAGGGTAACAGGACAATCAGGTCATCTGCAACAAGTTGCGACACAACTGTTTCAGGTTTAACTGCATCTGTTACTGATAATTGTAGCGGAGTTGGAACAGTTTCTTTCACTACAACTTTTAATGGTGTAACTACTTCTGGTACGGGTTCTGATGCAAGTGGAACAAGGTTTAGAAGAGGTATTACAACTGTCACATATACAGCGACTGATGGTAGTGGAAATACGGGGTCAACTAGCTTTACCATAACGGTTTTAGATTCATCTGGTCCGATTGTTCGTACAAGAAATGTATCTGTTAGGCTGGCTTCAAATAATACGGCAACTATGACAGCTGATACACTGAATAATGGAACTACTGATTGCAGTGGAGGTGTTAGATTTGCAGTTGCGCGTATAAATAACATTTCTGATACATTGAACAATCCAAATGGTAGTGGTAGAAGATTAGCATTTACTTGTACCGAGACGGCTTCACCAATTATAGTTTTCTTGTTCAGTATTGACTCCGCAGGAAATTTCAATTCTGCACCAGCTACAGTAACAGTAAATTCATCTATGACTGTTAGTGCTGTTGGAACGTCAACAAGTTGTACAAACGCAGCAGATAATTCAATAAATACAACAGCCTCTGGATCGGGAGCAAAAACATTCATGATTTCTGGGACTAATCTACCAGGTGGTTATACTGCCACAAATTCAACTGGTCAGTTTAACAATTTACCAGCGGGTAAGTATGTTGTAAGGGTGAATAATGACGCAACTCCTACTTGCTTTACAACATCAGATAGCGTTACGTTGTCACCAGGTGTTGCTGGAAGCACAGGTGTAGATCAGGCACTATCAACTGCTGATGTATCGTCTTCTAACTTCTTTACTCCTACATCTTCTAATACGCTGGTATTAGGTGTTTCTGAAGTGGGTGGTTTTACAGCTGCTTCAACTGTGATCAGGATAGTAAAACCAGCTGGTTATACGTTTACTTTTAACCAGTCTCAAACTTCTGCAACAGCTACATCAACATATACTGTTCAGAACTCAAGATTTACTTTTGCTGATAACGGCACGATAGTCACCCTTACTTTAAATGGTGGTGGTGTGACTTGCCAGGAAACTGTTAGAGTAGCTCTTACCATGACTCGTAATACTACTAACGTAGGTACATTTAGCCTAACTCCTTCGGTTCAAATAACAAGTGGAGAAAACAATAGCACAAATAATAGCCAATCAATTCAATTCGTAGTTGAATAATAATTTAAAATAAACCGGGGATTGTAACATCCCCGGTTTTAAATTCACCGAAGCAAATCAATTAACATGAAGAACATATTTTTTATTCTTTTTCTGGCTATATCGTTTAAAACAATGGCTCAGCCTACTACGGCAGACCCCGGAGTTGGAGCGATGAGTTTAAATTACCTCGATGGTAATACAGTACCTGCGAACAATGTTAGTAATAATGCTGTCAGGCTAAATATGCCAATTTTTAATTTTAATCAATCAAACGCAATACCTCAGGGGTCTACAAAGGTTATTGTTTCATTAGGTTCAAGGGCCAAGGTAGATTCTACCTTCGATGTACGTACTGCACCGCTAAGTACATATTTTAGCTGGACTTATGATACCGTTAACAATCAAATTGTAGGTGATCAGATAGCTCCAATTCCCGCAGATTTTGGAATCGGAAATAATACGACTACTAACGTAACATCCTTCGTTGTAAGAGGTAGAACAATGGGAAACTCAACCTTTACTGGTCGTTTTGCAGTTACCAACCACAATACAACTCAGGTACTTTCTGATACCGATCCAAATAATAACAATACAAGCTTACAATACACGGTAAGCTCTCTTACCTTACCAGTTAGACTTACCCAGTTTGATGTAGTAAGAACAGGTTGCAGTATTGATGTGAGTTTTGCTACCGGTAATGAAGTAAATGTAAACAGGTATGAGATTGAAGTAAGTAAGAATGGAAATGATTTTGTTAAACTTTCTGAATTATCTGCAAGAAACGCAGGAACCTATAAAGGAAGCTATCAAATTACCGATGCCATCAGATCAGCTTCTCTTTTTGTAAGACTAAAATCTGTTGATAATGATGGAAGATTTGAATATAGTTCAGTAAGAAGGGTGGCAGCTACATGCGATGCAGCTAGAAACTTCGTATTGAATCTTTATCCAAACCCCGTAACCTTTAGCAGATCAGTAACCATTGTTACAAGGGAAGGAATTTTCGGAGGTAAGTATAATGTTTCTTTACTCGATGTAGGTGGACGTACACTTCAAGTGAGAGAAATGGATCTAAATAATGTAACTAATTTTAAATTTGATATTGGTAATATCACACCAGGTCAGTATTTAATAAGGGTTTCGAACACAGATAGATCAGAATCAGCTGTGATTCGTTTTCAAAAGCACTAATCTCATAGGTTAAATTAGAATACAAGGCTCCCAATCGAAAGATTGGGAGCTTTTTTATATAACTCGATTTTCAATGAAATAGCTAAGTAGCTGTCCAAAAATAGAATTTTCATGTTAACAATACCGTCGGTCAGGCGACCAACGGTGGCGCAGTTGCCGTTGCCGGTCGCCTGACCGGCAACTTTCATTACGATACTAAACTACAGAAAACGTTTTCAGATAGTTTCTAAGAATATTATTTTGCTTTTAAAACAATTGTTCTCTTAAGGTTACTTTTGAAATTACATTCCTTAGTTAGTGATTTATCATTCTCTTCTTCATACAAAATAACTTTACAGTATTCAATGTTTTGGTTGTAGGTAGTTTGCCATTTTGCTATAATTGAGTCACCATTCTTTTTTATTTTTATTTTTTTAAAATGTTGGTATATATCAAGCAGACCCTTACCTTTGCGCTCCCAATTAGAAAAATTGGGTTTCGATTATGTCCCAACGAATCAGAATAAAATTACAATCTTACGATCATAACCTGGTAGATAAGTCTGCTGAAAAGATCGTTAAGACTGTTCGTAGCACAGGTGCTGTAGTTACAGGTCCTATTCCTTTACCTACACAAAAGAAAATCTTTACTGT
>Ga0136611_10002509_pt1 | contig 12807 bp, 11 predicted proteins | sample AntDrymUQ2232306_2_FD_106645 | JGI IMG/M metagenome (GOLD analysis project Ga0136611, IMG submission 106645) | Polar desert sand microbial communities from Dry Valleys, Antarctica - metaG UQ223 (23.06) | ecosystem: Environmental > Terrestrial > Soil > Desert | place: Antarctica: Dry Valley... | reverse complement strand
GTCCGCCAGCTGCACCACGGCGGTCGGGAACCCGGCCTTCTCGACCTGTGTGCGGGCGGCGGCGACCGACAGGTCCTGGCTGGACGCGTAGGTCACCACCCGACCGCCGGTGAACTCGACGCCGAAGTTGAAGCCGCGCAGGAACATGCCGGCGAGCGCCAGCACGAGCACGAGCCCGGTGATCGCCAGGTACTTGCGGCGGTACTGCATCAGGTCGGGCTGGCGGCGCTCGAGCCACTCGCGGAACCGGCCGAGCGAGGCCAGACCGGTCAACCGTGGCCGGGTGCTGAGCAGGTCGCGCTTGACGCCGAACTCGACGAACACGCGCGTAACTAGCAGGGCGGAGATCACCGAGGCGAGCACGCCGATGACCAGGGTGACCCCGAAGCCGCGGACCGGTCCTGACGCGAGCAGGAACAGCAGGCCGGCCGCCAGCAGCGTCGTGACGTTGGAGTCGGCGATGGCGCTGAACGCCTTGGAGAACCCGTTGTCCACCGCCGGCAGCAGCCGCTTGGAGCGCGAGGCGGCGTACTCCTCCCTGGCCCGCTCGAAGACCAGGACGTTCGCGTCGATCGCCAGACCCGCGGACAGCAGCAGACCACCGAGGCCGGGCAGCGTCAGCGTGGCGCCGAGAGCGACGAGGGCGCCGTAGGAGATCAGGCCGTACGTCGCCAGCGCGACGGCCGCGAGGAACCCGACGAAGCGGTAGACGATCATCAGGAACAGAGCCGTGAGGACCAGGCCGATGGTGCCGGCCTTCACGCTGGCGTCGATGGCCTCGACGCCGAGCGACGGGCCGACGGTGCTGCTCTGCAGGACGGAGACCTTCAGCGGCAGGGCACCGCCCTTGATCAGGCCGGCCAGGTCAGCCGCCTCGGCCTGGGTGAACGAGCCGCTGATCTCGGTGCGGCCGCCCTGGATGCCGACGTTGCACTCGACGCTGTCGACCGGCGGCGGGGAGCTGATGACCCGGCCGTCGAGCACGATCGCGACGCGCCTCTTGTCATCACCCGGCGGGTTGCAGGCGGCGGCGCCGGTCATGGCCTCCCACTGCCGGCCACCGTCGCCCTGGAAGTCGATGGACACCGAGACGAGCCCGGTGGTCGGGTCGGTCACGGCCGCGGCGTTGCCGACCCCCTCGCCGGTGAAGGTCGCCGGTCCGAGCAGCAGGGGCAGGCCACGCTCGTCGGCGAGCGTCTGCTGCGGCAGCGTGGCGTCGAACTCGCCTGGGTCGGCGGGCGCGCGCGGCGGGGCGGGCAGCAGCGTGGGCACCGGGCTGGGTGCGCGGCTGGGTGCGGGCGGCGTCTGCACGTCGACCAGCCCGCCGGGCACGGCCCGGCCCGCGCTGGTCGAGCTGGGAGCAGGCGCCGGTGGAGCGACCCGGGCGCCAGGGCTCGCCGCGGGGGCAGGGCTCGCAGCGGGGGCCGGGCTGGCGGCCGGGGCGCCCGGGCTGCCCGACGGCGCGGGCTGCGCCGACGGCGGCACGAACCCGGGGATCGCGCTGGGGTCCCCCGGGCCGAGCACCGGGTGGAAGGTCAGCTGTGCGGTCTGGCCGATGCGCCGCTCAGCCTCTGCGGCGTCGGTGACCCCGGGCAGCTCCACGATGATGCGCCGCTCGCCCGAGCGGGCGAGCGTCGGCTCGGAGACGCCGAGGGCGTCGACGCGCCGGCGCAGGACCTCGACGGTGCGGTCGGTCCCCTCGGCGTCGGCCTTGTTGCCGTTGGTGTCCTGCGTCTCGAGGGTGATGGAGGCGCCGCCCCGCAGGTCGAGGCCCAGGCGGGGGTCCTTGGTGAACGAGAAGTAGGCCGACAGGCCCAGGATCAGCAGGGCGAGCAGCGCTCGCAGGACGGGTGGACGGGTCACGGGGGTTCCTCACGACGAGGTCGCGGCAGCTCGGCCGCCGCAGGACAGGGACGCTCAGGTGCCTGTCGTCGTGGGAGGCGCGCGCCCGGCCGCCGCGTCGTGGCCCGCCGCCAGGTGCGGCGCGCCCGGCCGACGGGACTGCGCCCCGGGGAGGGGTGGGGTGACGAGGTGGGGGCCGGCGCCTGGCGGGAGGTCGCTCCCCCCCGAGCTCGGGACCGAGGTGACGGCGTAGCCGGCCCGCGTGACGGTGCCGGGTGCCTGGGAGTCCGCCCGGTGCACGGGAGCGGTGCGCTGCGCCGGAGCGGTGCGCTGTCCGGGAGCGGTGCGCTGCGCGGTGGGGACAGCGGCACTGGCCAGCACCGACACCACCCGCGCACCTGTGGCACGCGGCGCGGGCTCCACGCCCCCGGAGCCCAGCAGGCCGAGGACCGCGACGACGAGCAGCAGGGGACCCAGCAGCAGGGAACGCAGCGCGGCGGTGATACGGCTCACGCGCTGGCCGCGACGAGCGGTTCGAGCACGACCTCGGGATGGTCGCGCTGCACACGCGCCAGCCGCCAGTTGCCGGCGAACAGTGCCAGCAGCGCGCCGTCGCTGGTGCGCTCGAGCACCTCGACACCGCTCTCGCGGTCCAGCACCCTGCCCCACTCGCGGTCGGTGCGCCGGGCCATCGTGTACTCGAGCCGGTCGAGCCGGACGGGGGCGGAGAACTCGTTGGCCATCCGGTGCTCGGCGACCTCGAACTGCATGGGCCCGACGGCGGCGAGCACGGGCGCCTGGTCGCCGCGCAGCTCCGAGCGCAGGACCTGCACCGTGCCCTCCTGCTCGAGCTGCTCGATGCCTCGACGGAACTGCTTGTAGCGGCCGGAGTCGACCGCGCGGCAGACCGCGAAGTACTCGGGGGCGAAGCTCGGGATGGGCGGGAAGGTGACGGCGTCGCTGACGTACAGGCTGTCGCCGACCCGCAGTGCGCTGGCGTTGACCAGCCCGACCACGTCGCCCGGGTAGGCCAGGTCGACCGTCTCGCGGTCGCGCCCGAACACCTGCTGGGCGTACTTGGTCGCGAACGGCTTGCCCGTCGCGCTGTGCGTGACGACCGAGCCGCGCTCGAACACGCCGGAGCAGACCCGGACGTAGGCCAGTCGGTCGCGGTGGGCGCTGTCCATCCCTGCCTGGATCTTGAAGACGAAGGCGCTGAACGGCCGGTCGAGCGCCCGCGGTTGCCCATCCACGTCGGGCCGGGGACCGGGCGCCGGGGCGAGCTCGAGCAGCGTGTCGAGCAGCTGGCGCACCCCGAAGTTCAGGACCGCGGACCCGAACAGCACGGGGGTGGTGATGCCTTCCAGGAAGCTGTCCTGGTCGTGCACCTGGCCCATCACGTCGAGCAGCTCGCACTCCTCGACCGCCACGCGCCACGCCTCGCCCTCGCGCTCGGCGGCGGCCGCGGCCGTCATCCGCTCCTCTGGCGCGATCGTGGCCCCGCCGGCGGTGCGGGTGAAGCGCAGGAAGTCACCGGTGGCGCGGTCCAGGACGCCCCGGAAGTCGCCGGCTATGCCGACGGGCCAGGTCAGCGGGGTGGGCTCCAGCCCGGTGCGCTCGCGGATCTCGTCCATCAACGCCAGCGGCTCGCGCCCGGGCCGGTCCCACTTGTTCACGACCGTCAGGACCGGGATCCGGCGGTATCGGCACACGTCGAACAGCTTCATCGTCTGCGGCTCGAGGCCCTTGGCGGCGTCGAGCAGCATCACCGCCGAGTCGACGGCGGCGAGCACCCGGTAGGTGTCCTCGGAGAAGTCGGCGTGGCCGGGCGTGTCGAGCAGGTTGACCACGGCGTCGCCGTACGGGAACTGCAGGGCGGCCGAGCTGATGGAGATGCCACGGGCCTTCTCCATGTCCATCCAGTCCGAGACGGTGGACTTGCGGCCGGCCTTGCCGTGGATCGCGCCGGCCTCCTGGATCACCCGTGCGTGCAGCGCGAGCGCCTCGGTCAGCGTCGACTTGCCGGCATCGGGGTGGCTGATGACGGCGAACGTCCGACGCCGCACCGCCTCGGCGGTCGCCGCGTCCGTCGCTGTCGGGGCCGCAGTGGTCATGACGGCCCCCTTCCACGAGTCCGGTGTGAGCCATCGTACGGTCGGGCCATGAGCACCGAGTACGCCTACGACGGCTTCGACAAGACCATCGGGCTGCAGATCACGTCCGCCACCGCGGACGAGGTGGTCGCCACCCTGCCGGTCACCGCCCAGCTGTTGCAGCCGTACGGCCTGCTGCACGGCGGCGTGCTGTGCGCGGTCGTCGAGACGCTCGGGAGCGTCGGCGGGGCGGTGTGGTTCGGCGAGCGCGGCAACGTCGTCGGCGTCAACAACTCGACGCACTTCCTGCGCTCGGCCCACGAGGGCGACGTGCTGACCGCCGTCGGCAGGCCGGTCCACCGCGGCGGCAGCCAGCAGCTGTGGCGGATCGAGGTCCGCGACGCCGAGCAGCGGCTGGTCGCGACCGGTGACCTGCGGGTCGCCAACCTCGCCAGACGCGAGCCCACGCCCGGTCCGTGAGCGACGTGCAGGTGGACCTGCTGCTGCAGCCCTGGGTCGACTCGCTCGGGACGGAACCGGCCGTCCTGCACGAAGGGCGGGCTCTGGTCGGGCGCTACGACCAGACGCAGCGGAGCTACCACGACCGGCGTCACCTCGCCGAGGTGCTGGCCGCGCTGGGGGCGCTGACCGCCACGTTGCCGGCGCCCGTGCTGTGGGCCGCCTACTTCCACGACGCCGTGTACGAGCCGGCGGCGCACGACAACGAGCAGCGCAGCGCGGACCTGGCCGCCGCGACGCTGCAGCAGCTCGACGTGGCGCCGGCGCAGGTGGCTGAGGTCGTCCGGCTGGTGCTGCTCACGGTCACGCACGAGCCGGCGGCGGACGACGCACACGGCGGGCTGCTCTGCGACGCCGACCTCGCGATCCTGGCCGCGGCCCCCGCGCGCTACCGGGCCTACGCAGCCGACGTGCGACGCGAGCACGACCACCTCGACGAGGTGACGTTCCGGGCGGGGCGGGCGGTGGTGCTGCGGACCCTGGCCGGCCGGCCCCGGCTGTTCACGACCGCGCTGGGACACCGTCTGTGGGACGCGCCGGCTCGGCGCAACCTGGCGGAGGAGCTGAGCGGGCTCGGCGCAGCCCCGCACCCCTGAGCCGCGCCACCAGCTCGCGGGCCCGGACCGGCTGGGCGCCCAGCTCGACCGCCCGGTCCCGCAGGGGGGAGGGGATGTCGTAGTGGTCGCCCTGGAAGGCGCCCCGCGGCACGCCGAGCCGGGCGGCGAAGGCGTGCAGCTCCTCGTAGGACACGTCGCTGACCAGGTGGGCCCACAGCTGTCCCCGCCACGGCCAGACCGCGGGATCCACGAGCACCGCCACGCCCCGATCGTAGGCCGCCTGCCTGACGGGTCGGCGCCGGTGACGACGTCCCCGGTCGCGACAGCTAGGCAGCCGAGGTGGACGGAGCGCCCTGTGGTCCGGCGACCAGCGTCCGGCGGCCCAGCAGCGTGACGGCGCCGGCCGCCAGCGCCCCGCCCAGCGCCACCACGAACGCCGTGCGCGCTCCTCCGTCGTCGGCCACCGCGCCGGCGACGGCGAAGCCGAGGGCCACCCCCACACCCAGCCCGCTGTTGAGCCAGCTGAAGCCCTCGGTGCGCGCCGCCACCGGCACCAGCTCGTCGACCAGGCCGTACGCCGCGATGAGCGTCGGGCTGATGGCGAACCCGGCGAGAAGAGCCGCGGGCGCCATCACCGCCACGCTGGGCGCCAGCAGCAGCGGCAGCAGCCCGAGCGCGAGCAGACCCAGGCTGGCCAGGAAGCGCCGCGGCAGCGGATAGCGCAGGTGCAGCGCGCCGTACAGCAGCCCCGCCAGCGCGCTGCCGACTGCCACCAGGGCAAGCAGGACGCCGGCGCCGGAGCTGCTGCCGCGCTCCTCGGCGAAGGCCACCATCGCCACCTCGACCGTCCCGAACAGCACGCCGACGAACAGCATGGCGACGGTCAGGGTGCGCAGGCCGGGCACCGACATGGCCCGGCGGTGGCCGTCCTGGAGGAGATGCACCGGGGGCTCGGTCGCCCGCTGCGCCACGAACGCCAGCGTGCCCGCGGCGCCCAGGGCCAGGGCGACGAGCAGTCCGACGGCCGGGTCGATCAGGGCGCACAGCACGACGACCAGCGGCCCGAGCACGAACACGACCTCGTCGACGACGGCCTCCCAGGCGTACGCCCGGGGCACCTCGCCCGGACGGTCGGCGAGCACCTGGCTCCACCGGGCGCGGGCGCACGAGCCGAGCTGCGACGGCGCCGTGCTCATCACGGTGGCGGCGAGCAGCAGCAGCCACACCGGCGCGCCCGGGGCCGCCAGCAGCACCACGGCGACGGTGCCGAGGGCCGACACGAGCACCGTCGCGGGCAGGACCCGCCGCTGGCCCCGTCGGTCGACCAGGCGGGACACGGCGGGCCCGATGCCGGCCAGGCCCAGGGCGTACGCGGCGCTGACCAGCCCGGCGAGGGCGAAGGAGTCACGCCGGTCCTCCACCAGCAGGACCGTCCCGATGCCGAGCATGGAGATCGGCATGCGGCCCACGAGCCCGGCCAGGCTGAAGCCCAGCGCCCCCGGTGTCCGCAGCAGCGGGCCGTACCCGCGCGTGACGGGGGCAGGAGGTGCGGTCATGACGACCAGCCAAGCAGGCCGGGCCAGCCGGTTGCCGTCGAGTCCGAAGCGTGATCACGAATCGCCCCGCCCGTAGCGCGGCGGCCACTAGCGTGCGCTCTGTCCCGGGGCGGTCCCGCACGGGACCACCCCGTCCTCCCGGAGGAACCCCTTGCGCCGAAACGCCCCCCGCCGCCTGCGGCTCGCGGCCGTGCTGACCGTGGCCAGCCTGGGCCTGCTGGCCTGCGGCTCGTCCACCGAGACCGCCACGCCCGAGACCCCCGGCGCCCCCTCGGCCTCCGCGGCGCCGGAGAGCGAGCTCAAGGTCGGCCTGGCCTACGACGTCGGCGGCCGTGGTGACCGCTCCTTCAACGACGCCGCCGCCGCCGGCCTCGACAAGGCGGTCGCCGAGCTCGGCATCGAGAAGGAGGAGCTCAGCCCCAACGCCTCCGGCAGCGACCGCGGTGACAACCTGCGCTCGCTGGCCGAGGGCGAGTTCAACCCCGTCATCGCCGTCGGCTTCGCCTACGCCGAGTCCCTGGCCGCCGTCGCCAAGGACTTCCCCGACACGACCTTCCTCATCGTCGACGACTCCTCGGTCGAGCTGCCCAACGTCAAGGCGCTGCTGTTCGCCGAGGAGCAGGGCTCGTTCCTGGTCGGCGCCGCGGCGGCCCTGAAGAGCAAGAAGGGCAACGTCGGCTACATCGGCGGCGTCGAGACCCCGCTGCTCAAGAAGTTTGAGGCGGGCTTCGCCGCCGGCGCCAAGCAGGTCAAGCCCGACGTCAAGATCCAGGCCAAGTACCTCTCCCAGCCGCCGGACTTCTCCGGCTTCGGCTCGCCCGACAAGGGCCGCGAGACGGCCAACGGCATGTACGACGCCGGTGCGGACGTCATCTACGCGGCCGCCGGCGGCTCCGGCACCGGCGTCTTCCAGGCGGCCCTGGCCAAGAAGGCGCTGGCCATCGGCGTCGACTCCGACCAGTACGAGTCGGTCGGCGACCCGACCCTGCAGCCGGTCATCCTGACCTCGATGCTCAAGCGCGTGGACGTCGCGGTGTTCGAGACCCTGGAGAAGTTCTCCAAGGACGAGGAGATCCCGGCCAAGACCGTGTTCGACCTCGAGGTCGACGGCGTCGGCTACTCCGAGTCCGGTGGCTTCGTCGACGACATCAAGCCCATGCTCGAGGAGCTGAAGGCCAAGATCATCGACGGCAGCATCACGGTCCCGACCACTCCGTAGCACCGTCGCTCACCCCGCGTCATCTGGCCAGCGGAGCACCTGTGACCTCCCCCGACGTCCCCGTCGTCCAGCTCGCGGGCATCACCAAGCGCTTCCCGGGTGTGGTGGCCAACCGCGACGTCGCCCTGGTCGTGCGGGCGGGGGAGGTCCACGCCGTGGTCGGGGAGAACGGCGCGGGCAAGTCCACCCTGATGAAGATCCTGTACGGGATGCAGCGGCCGGACGAGGGCACCATCAGCGTCGACGGTGCGCCAGTCCGCTTCCGCGACCCCGGTGACGCCATCGCCGCCGGGATCGGGATGGTGCACCAGCACTTCATGCTGGCCGACAACCTCACCGTGCTCGAGAACGTCATCCTGGGCGCCGAACCCACCCGGCGGGGCCGGCTCGACACCGGCGCCGCCCGGACCCGGATCCTGGAGCTGTCCGACCGCTACGGCCTCGGCGTCGACCCCGACGCCCTCGTGGAGGACCTCGGCGTCGGCGACCGCCAGCGCATCGAGATCCTCAAGGTGCTGTTCCGCGGCGCACGGGTCCTCATCCTCGACGAGCCCACCGCCGTGCTGGTCCCGCAGGAGGTCGACGAGCTGTTCGCCTCGTTGGAGGGGCTGCGCGCCGAGGGCGTGTCGGTCATCTTCATCAGCCACAAGCTCGACGAGGTGCTGCGCGTCGCCGACACCGTCACGGTGCTGCGCCAGGGCACGACCGTGACGACCGTCGAGGCGGCGGGCGTGACCGCGCGCGAGCTCGCGACGCTCATGGTCGGCAGCGAGCTGCCGACGCCCGAGACGCGGGACTCCACCGTGACCGACGTCGTCGAGCTGGCCGTCGAGCACCTGACCGTGCGCAGCCCCGAGGGCCGCCCGGTCGTCGAGGACGTGTCGTTGCAGGTGCACCGCGGAGAGGTGCTCGGCATCGCCGGGGTGGAGGGCAACGGCCAGGTCGAGCTGGTCGAGGCCCTGCTCGGACTGCGTGCCTCGACAGGCACGGTGCACCTGGGCGGCCGCGACCTCACCGGCCGGTCGACCCGGGAGCGGCGCGAAGGCGGCATCGGCTACGTCCCCGAGGACCGCCAGCGCCAGGGCCTGCTGCTGTCGGGCTCGCTGTGGGAGAACCGCGTCCTGGGTCACCAGGGGCGCCCGCCGTTCGCCCGCGGCCCGTGGATCGACCGCGGCGCCGCCCGCCGGGACACCGGGCGCATCGTGCGGGAGTACGGCGTGCGCACGCCGGGCGTCGAGGTCCCGGCGTTCGCGCTGTCCGGCGGCAACCAGCAGAAGCTCATCGTCGGCCGCGAGATGAGCGGCGACCCCTCACTGCTCGTGGCCTCCCACCCCACCCGCGGCGTCGACGTCGGCGCCCAGGCGCAGCTGTGGGAGCACCTGCGCGAGGCCCGTCGGGCCGGCCTGGCCGTGCTGCTGGTGTCGGCCGACCTGGAGGAGCTGATCGGGCTGAGCGACCGGCTCGTAGTCATGCTGCGCGGCCGGCTCGTCGCGACGCTGGACCCGGCCACCACGACCCCGGAAATCCTCGGCAGCGCGATGACCGGTGCCGGGGCTGCCGCGTGAGCCTGCTGACGCCCGAGCGGGCCGAGCCCGCCCCGCCGCCGCCCGCCGGGCCGCGGGTCGACCTGCGCCGGCTGGCGCTGGGGATCGCGGCCCCGCTGCTGGCTGTCGTGGTCGCGCTGGCCGTGGCCTCGGTCGCGCTGCTGGTCAGCGGGAGCAACCCGCTCACCGTCTACGCCCGCATGCTCGAGGAGGGCACCACCCTGCGGTCGGCGCTCATCACGGTCAACAACGCGGTCCCGCTGTACCTGTCGGGACTGGCCGTGGCGCTGGGCTTCCGGATGGGCCTGTTCAACATCGGGGTCGAGGGCCAGTACCAGCTGGCTGCGCTGCTGGCCGCGGCTGCCGGTGCCGCGGTCGTCCTGCCCGGACCGCTGCACCTGCTGCTCGTCGTGCTGGTGGCGATGGCCGTCGGCGCGGCGTGGGCCGGCGTCGCCGCGGTGCTCAAGACCACCCGCGGCGTCAGCGAGGTCATCTCCACGATCATGCTGAACGTCATCGCAGGCGGCATCGCGGCCTACCTGCTGTCGACCTACCTGCAGGAGCGGGTCGAGGGCAGCAACAACAGCCGCACCCCCAAGCTGGAGGCGAGCGCGCAGTTCCCGAACCTGGACCCGCTGCTGCGCGCCGTCGGGATCGAGCCGCCGCAGGGGACCCGCCTCGGCGGCTTCGTGCTCGTGGCCGTGGTCGTCGGCGTCCTGTACTGGCTGCTGGTCAGCCGTTCCCGGTTCGGCTTCGACCTGCGGGCGACCGGGCTGTCGCCGTCGGCGTCGGTCGCCAGCGGCGTGGACGCCACGCGGATGACCATCGTCACGATGCTGCTGTCCGGCGCGATCGCCGGCCTGGTCGGGCTGCCGCAGCTGGTCGGCAGCTCCTACTCGTACGGCCTGGACTTCACCTCCGGCCTGGGCTTCACCGGCATCGGGGTGGCGCTGCTCGGTCGCGGCTCGCCGGTCGGCGTCGCGGTCGGCGCCCTGCTGTTCGCCTTCCTCGAGCGCTCCTCGGCCACCCTGCAGCGCATCGACGTCCCGACGGAGATCTACGTGATCATGCAGGGCTCGATCGTGCTGTCGGTGGTCGTGGCGTACGAGTCGGTCCGGCGCATCGGCGTCGCCCAGGCCGAGCGGGCCGTGCGGCGGGCCGTGGACCCGGCGTCCGCCTCGTGAGCACCGCCCTGAAGTCCCCCGCCTCCACGACGGACAAGCGGCGCCGCTCGCTGTCGGTCCGGCCGCGCACCCTTGCGCTCGGGGCCGGGCTGCTGCTGGTGCTGCTGTCCACGGTCCGCGTCGTCAGCGGCGCCGACGACATCACCAGCAGCGGCACCTCAGGCGCCGCGCTGCGCCTCGCCGTGCCGATCGGGCTGGCCGGGCTGGGCGGACTGTGGGCCGAGCGCGCCGGCATCGTCAACATCGGGCTCGAGGGGATGCTCATCCTGGGCACCTGGTTCGGTGCCTGGGCCGGCTTCTTCTACGGGCCGTGGGTCGGCGTGCTGGCCGCGATCGCCGCGGGCGCCCTGGGCGGCCTGCTCCACGCGCTCGCCACCGTCACCTTCGGCGTCGACCACGTCGTGTCGGGCGTGTCGATCAACCTGCTCGGCGGCGGCATCGCGCGCTACCTGTCGTCCCTCGCCTACGGCGGCGACGACCGGCCGCCCGGCTCGGGGCAGACGCAGTCCCCCACCGTCGACGCCCTGCCGAGCGTGTCGCTGCCGGTCCTGTCCAGCGGGCCGGACCTGCTCGGCGACCTGGAGGACCGCGGCTGGTTCCTGCTGTCCGACCTGGCCGGCATCCTGCGCGGGCTCACCGGTGACGTCTCGCTCATCACCCTGCTCGCGGTCCTGCTCGTACCCGCCAGCTTCTTCGTCCTGTGGCGCACCGCGTTCGGTCTGCGCCTGCGCGCGGTCGGTGAGAACCCCGTCGCCGCCGACTCGCTCGGGGTCGCGGTCTACCGGCTCAAGTACGCCGCAGTGATCGTCTCCGGTGCGCTCGCCGGCCTGGGCGGGGCGGCCCTGGTCATCGGCTCGATCTACCGGGAGGGCCAGACGGGGGGCCGTGGCTTCATCGGCCTGGCCGCGGTCATCTTCGGCAACTGGCGTCCCGGTGGCCTGGCCGCCGGCGCCGGCCTGTTCGGCTACGCCGACGCCCTCGCCCTGCGCTCCAACGACGCCGTGCGCGGCCTGCTGCTGTTCGTCGCGCTGCTGCTGGTGGTCGTCGCTGTGCGTCAGGCGCTGCTCCGCCGGATCGGGCTGGCGCTGACCGCCGTCCTCATCGGGGCGGCGTTCTTCCTCTGGTACGCCACCGTCGACTCGGTCCCGTCGCAGCTCGTCGGCTTCACCCCGCACCTGATCACGCTGCTGGTGCTGGCGGTGGCGTCACAACGGCTGCGCCCACCCGCGGCGGACGGCCTGCCCTACCGCAGGGGCCAGCAGACATGACCACGGTGGACTGGGAGCTGCTGCGGGACAAGGCGGTCGAGGCCGCGGCCGGCGCGTACGCCCCGTACTCGCGCCTGCACGTGGGGGCGGCGGCGATCACCGACGACGGCCGGCTGCTGCAGGCCTGCAACGTCGAGAACGCCTCGTACGGCCTGGCGCTCTGCGCGGAGTGCGGGCTGGTGTCGCAGCTGCACTCCTCCGGCGGCGGGATACTCGTGGCGATGGCCTGCCGCTCCGGCGACGGCGACCTGCTCATGCCGTGCGGCCGGTGCCGTCAGCTGCTGTGGGAGCACGGCGGTCCGGAGCTGCTCGTCGACTCCCCCCGCGGGCCGGTGCCGATGACCGAGGTGCTGCCCGACGCGTTCGGCGCCCGGGACCTGCCGCCCGGTGACGCCCGCCAGGACGGCCCGTGAGCGCCGTCGACGTCATCCGGACCAAGCGCGACGGCGGGGAGCTGTCCGACGCCGACATCGCCTGGGTGCTCGGGGCGTACGTCGCCGGTGAGGTCGCGTCGGAGCAGATGAGCGCGCTCCTGATGGCGATCGTGTGGCGGGGGCTCTCGCCGCGCGAGCTGTCGGCGTGGACCGGCGCCATGGTGGCCAGCGGTGAGCGGATGGACCTGTCCGGCACCGGCCGGCCGGTGGTGGACAAGCACTCCAGCGGCGGGGTCGGCGACAAGGTGTCGCTGGTCGTGGCGCCCCTGGTCGCAGCGCTCGGCGTCGCCGTGCCCAAGCTGTCGGGCCGCGGGCTCGGCCACACCGGCGGCACCCTGGACAAGCTCGAGAGCATCCCCGGCTGGCGCGGCGAGCTGACGCGCGCGCAGTTCCTGGCCCAGCTGCGCGAGGTCGGCGCCGTCATCGGCTCGGCCGGCGCGGACCTCGCTCCCGCCGACAGGCAGCTCTACGCGCTGCGCGACGTGACCGGCACCGTGGAGTCGGTCCCGCTGATCGCCAGCAGCATCATGAGCAAGAAGATCGCCGGCGGGGCCGACGCCGTGCTGCTCGACGTCAAGGTCGGCGCCGGGG
>Ga0136611_10002508_pt1 | contig 12812 bp, 13 predicted proteins | sample AntDrymUQ2232306_2_FD_106645 | JGI IMG/M metagenome (GOLD analysis project Ga0136611, IMG submission 106645) | Polar desert sand microbial communities from Dry Valleys, Antarctica - metaG UQ223 (23.06) | ecosystem: Environmental > Terrestrial > Soil > Desert | place: Antarctica: Dry Valley... | reverse complement strand
TGCCCAACGTCACCAGGAGTGCGCGCCCGTACAATCGGCCTCCAGCATCGCCGGCATGCGCAGCGCCCGCGCCGCGACAGCGAGAGTCGCGAACGCGTATGGTACGCTCGCGCCATTCGAGGAGGTCTCCGTCCATGCGCCTAGTGCGCCGCGCATTCCCGCTCATCGCCGCCGTGGCCGCGGCGGCCGTCGTCGCCGTGCCGTCCGTGTTGCCGACGTCGGCCGCCCCCACGCAGCAGCTTACCAAGGTCGCCTATGGCGCCGACTTCCTGATCAGCGGCACGACGGCGCCGATCTACATCGCGGCCGAGAAGGGCTACTTCGCGGAGGGCGGCATCGAGGTGACCGTCTCGCGCGGCTACGGCTCGGCCGACGCCGTCAAGCGGGCCGCGACCGGCCAGGCCGACATCGTCCAGGGCGACATCGGCACGGCGATGCAGCTCCGGGCGAACGAGGGCGCCGAGGTCAAGGTCGTCTCGCCGCTCTATGACAAGCTGCCGCACGCCGTCCTCTACTACGACGACCAGGGCATCAGCACGCCGAAGGATCTCGAAGGCAAGACGCTCGCGGACGCGCCCGGCTCGGCGCCGCGCCAGCTCTTCCCGGCCTTCGCGGCCGTGGCCGGCATCGACGCGTTGAGGGTCGAGTTCCGGAGCGTGGACGCGTCGGTCCGCAATACGACGTTCGCGGCCGGCCAGCTCTCGATCATCACCGCGTTCATTTTGAACCTGGCCGACGTGGAGAAGCTCGCGTACTCGCAGAACCCGAATCGCAAGATCCTGTCGATGCGCTACGCCGATTATGGCCTCGACATGTACGGCAACGGGTACATCACCTCGGACAAAATGCTCGCCGAGAACCCACAGGCCATCGCCGCGTTCGTCGCGGGCGCCGCCAAGGGCCTCCGCGACACGTACGCGGACGTCCCGGCGGCGGTCGCGACGGTCCAGCGCTACGCGCCCGAGGTCGATACGGAGATCGCGACGCGCCAGCTGGAGCTGATTCGGGATCTGGTGATCACCGACCGCTCGCGGACGCAGGGCATCGGCACGTTCGACGAGACGCTGCTGGCGCGGACGATGCAGGCGATGGTCGCGTACAACGGCATGGCGACGGAGATCCCGCTCGGGGACGTGTACGCGGCCGGGATGGAGCCGGCGACGCCGGTGCTGCCGTAGGGGAGGAGCCAGGAGCCAGGATGAGTATCGGGAGCGCCTTCACCACACTTGTCATCCTGAGCGAAGCGAAGGATCTACGGACCGGCCCACGCTGGTCTGTCCGTAGATCCTTCGACAGGCTCCGCCTGCCTCAGGATGACAGATCTGTTGGCGGTGCTCCCGTCAGCAACTCCGCGATTTCCTCCTGGCTCCACGCCGCGTGAGGCGTCGGCCCGATGGCACCTGGCTCCGCTCGTCATGATCGAGCTTCGCTCCGTGTCGATGACGTACCGAACCCGCAAGAAGGGCTCGGTGACGGCGCTCGCTGACCTCAACCTGACGGTCGAGGCGGGCGAGTTCGTGGCGCTCGTGAGGCCGTCCGGGTGCGGCAAGAGCACCATCCTCAAGCTGGTGTCCGGGCTGCTCGCGCCGACGTCGGGCGAGGTCCAGATCGACGGGCGGGCGGTGCGCGGGCCGCGTCGCGAGATGGGCTTCGTGTTCCAGACTCCGGTGCTGCTGCCGTGGCGGACCGTCCGCGACAACGTGCTGCTGCCGATCGAGATGCTCGGGCTGCCGGTCAAGGCGCACGCGGCGCGCGCCGACGAGCTGCTCGCCAAGGTGGGGCTCGGGGACTTCAAGAAGGCCCAGCCGTGGGAGCTCAGCGGCGGCATGCAGCAGCGAGTGGGCATCTGCCGGGCGCTGGTGCATGATCCGGACGTGCTGCTGATGGATGAGCCGTTCGCGGCGCTCGACGCGATGACCCGCGAGGCGCTGGGCATCGAGCTGCTGCGGATCTGGGAGGAGCGGCGCAAGATGGTGCTGTTCGTGACCCACAGCATCCCGGAGGCGGTGCTGCTCGCGGATCGGGTGGTGGTGATGTCGCCGCGGCCGGGGCGGATTGCCGGCGTCGTGCCGATCGACCTGCCGCGCCCGCGACACATCGAGCAGGAGTACGACGAGGGATTCAAGTCTGCCGCGCTCACAATCAGGCACCTGATCGAGCACGGCGGGCCGACGCTGACGCCGACGCCGATGGCGGCCGGGTCCGGGGAGGCGCGCGATGGTCGTCGCTAACGCCGCCGGCGGGTGTGCGGCGAGCGCCCGTCGCGTGGCCGGAGAGCGCGCGGCTGGCTCGGCCGGGAGGGCACGCGATGGTCGTCTCTAACGCCGACGACGTCCGTATCGCCGACGCGGCGAACAACCTCGGCCAGACGCCCGACGCCGAACCCCGTCGCTCGTTCCCCCCGAGCGACACCGGCCGCTGGCTGGCGCCACTGGTGAGCTTCGTGCTGATCCTGGCGCTCTGGCAGGCGGTGGTGGTGCTGTTGCGGTTGCCGCGCTTCATCCTGCCGCCGCCGCTCGACGTGCTCACGGCGCTGGTCAACAACTTCCCGCTGCTGCTGCGGGACACCTGGGTGACGATGCGCGAGACGCTGCTCGGCTTCGCCCTCAGCATCGTCATCGCCGTGCCGCTGGCGATCGGGATCGCGTCGTCGGCCACGCTGCGCAATGGCATCTACCCGTTCCTGCTGCTCGGCCAGTCGATCCCGAAGCAGGCCATCGCGCCGCTCTTGCTGCTTTGGATCGGCTACGGCGAGATGCCGAAGATCCTGCTGGCGTTCCTGACGGCGTTCTTCCCGATCGTGGTCAACACGGCCATCGGGCTGTCGATGACGCCGCCGGAGATGCGCGACCTCGGGCGGCTGCTGTCAGCCTCGCGCTGGCGAGTGTTCAGCAAGGTGACGTTCCCTTCGGCGATGCCGTACTTCTTCGCCGGCCTGAAGGTGGCGATCAGTCTGGCGATCGTCGGGGCGGTGATCGGCGAGTTCATCGGCGCGGACCAGGGCCTCGGTCAGCGGATCGTGGTTGCGAGCGGCAACCAGCGCACGGAGCTGGCGTTCGCGGCGATCCTGATGCTGTCGCTGCTCGGGATCGTCCTGTTCGCGGCGGTGTCGCTGGCAGAGAAGATCATCTGCCCGTGGTACGGCAAGGACTGAGTCGAGCGGCGAGCGGCGAGCTATTCGGTGCATGTAGGGAGCAGGGGGCTAGGCTTCTTGGTCCTGGGTGAAGCGAAGGCGCAATCACACTCCCGCTCGCTCATTGCCAATGCGCGAATCTGCTCGCGGCTCCGGTCCCGCAAGCGCGTCGAGGGGCTGGCCGATGCGCAGGAGGTTGCCGCTCGGATCGACGATGGCGAACTCGCGCAGGCCCCAGGGCTTGTCTTCGAGCGTGCTCAGACACTCCACTCCATTGCCTTGAAGCTCGGCGAAGAGCGCGTCCACGTCCATGACGCGGAGGTAGCATCCGCCGTAGCTCTCGCGCGGGTCGATGCCGGCGTGCCCGAAGAAGTGCAGCTCCAGGTCGCCCCGAACCACGATGGCGTAGTCACCGCCAAACTCGTTGAAGCGGTTGCGCAGCCGGAAGCCGAGACGGTCGTAGTACGCGAGCGTCTCGTCCATGTCGCGGGCCGGCAAAGTCGGGATCGCCATGTCACGGACTGGGCGCACAGTCGACGGTGAAGCGGAGCTGGTCGTGGCTTGCTCGGTCATGTGCCGCCTCCTTCCGCGTACTTGGCGCCGAGTGCTTCTTCCCAGCGGAGGTACTCGATCATGTCAGCCGGGGAACGGTCGGTGCCGGCCGGGACGACGTCGTCGGGCGACTCCATGATGCCGCTCAGGCCCTGCTCGACGGGTAGCCCCGCCGCCCGCCAGCCGCGCATGCCGCCCGCCAGCACCGACACGTCGTGGTAGTCGATCCCTTCGAGCGTACGCGCCGCGAGCAGCGCGCCGGTCTCGTCCGTGTCGATCACCACGATCGGCTCGGTCCAGTCCGGGATCAGGTCCTCGATGCGCAGCTCCAGCCAGCCGCGCGGCACCCAGCGCGACCCCGGTGGGTGGCCGGCCGCGAACTCGCGGCTGGTGCCGACGAAGATCGCGGCCGGCGGCGCCGACATGCCGAGCAAATCGCGCACCGTGGCGGCGGGCACGTGGCGCACCGACTCGCGGGCGCTCGCGAGGCCGAACGGCGCAGGCTCGGCCATGCCCGCTTCGAGCTCCAGACCCGCCGCGACCCAGGCCGCCGTGCCGCCGTCCACCGCGTAGACGCTGGGGAAGCCCAGCTGGCGGAACCACGAGCCCGCGATTGCCGCGCGGGCGATGGCGTCGTCGCAGAAGACGACGTGGCCGGTGCGGACAGCGACGAGGTCGTCGGCGCGCTGGACGGCCTGTCCGCCGGGAAACCACCAGAAGCCGGGGATGTGGCCGGCCGAGAACTCCTGCTCGGTGCGCACGTCGACGAGGTACACCGTCTCCCGCGTCGCGCGGGCCATCAGGTCGCGCAGTGCGCCGACCGCGAGCAGCGTGACCCCGTCCTCGGCGGCGACGCGGCGGGCGAACCGGTCGGCCAGCTGCCTCGATGCGGGGGACGGCTCCGGGAGCGCGTCGCGGTCGGCGCCCACTTCGAGCTGGTAGCCCGCCAGCACCCACCCCGAGGTGCCGTTCTTGAGGCCGACGACGTTCGGCAGGCCCAACCGTTGGAGGGTGCGCGTGCCGATGATGCTGCGCGTGCGGCCGGCGCAGTTGACGACGACCGTCGCGTCGGGCGCGTCCGCGACGATCTCCCCGATCCGATAGGCCAGCTCGCCGCCGGGCACGTTGCGTCCGCCGGGGATGCAGGCGCGGCGGTACTCCTCGGGCGTGCGGGTGTCGAGGATCACGACCTCGTCGCCGCGCTCGATCCGCGCCCGCAGCTCCCGCGCGTCGATGGAGGGGACGTGCTGCCGCACCTCGACGCGCTCGCCGAAGTCCTTGCTCGGGACGTTCATGCCCCACTCGGTCGGGTAGCCCTCGGTCACCCAACCCATGATGCCGCCGGCGAGCACCGCGACGTCCGCGTAGCCCATCCGCTCTAGGGTCCGGGCGGCGAGGGCTGCTCGCGCGCCGGTATCGTCGTAGAGCACGACCCTGACGCCCGCAAATGGCACCAGTCGTGCGAGGCGCTGCTCGATCAGACGGCGCGGCAGGGCGGTCGCTCCCGCGATGTGGGCGCGGTTGTACTCGCCGTGTTCGCGGACATCAAGGAGAGCTAGCGTATCCCCTTGTCGCAGCGCGTCGTACAGGTCGTGCGGCGAAATCTCTCTCATCGATGTGCAGCCATCGGCGAATCTTATCCAAGCGTGGCACGGCCGGATCCACGCGCGCGCCCCACCTGTCGGCTCAGCAGTTGTCGAACTTGGTGCTCTTGAAGTGGGTGACGCGGCCGGTGTCCAGGTTGTAGCTCGTGCGCGGCAGGCCGACGAGGTCGGCGCCGTAGACGTGGATCTCGAAGGTGATGCGGTCGCTGCCGTTGTGCATGGCGTGGATCTCGTCGACCTCGGGGATCAGCAGCGAGACGTCGCCGGGCTTCACGACCGTGGTACGGTCCAGCTCGAGGCGGGCGGTCGTCGCGTTATCGCGGTCGTCGACGCGGCGGTAGCGCGTCTCCTCGATCGCGTTGCCGGCGACGCCGATCATGCCCCAGGTGCGATGGTCGTGCGGGCCGATGCGGTCGCCCGGCCCCCAGACGACCGAGCTGACGAACAGGCCCGGCCCGCGATGGAGTGCGTAGCTGCCGTGATTGGGACGCTTGCCCGTGCCGACCGGGACGCGGAACTGCTCGGGGATGGCCTCGGGATCGGCGACGAGGCGCTCGAGGTACGCGGAGCCCGTGTCGAAGAGGGCCTGCTGGTCCGGCTGGCTGTCCACCAGCGCCTGCATGTCGGCGACGAACTGGTCCAGCGAGTATCGCGTGAGTACCATGGTCCCTCTCCTCCACGCCATCGGCTGCCTTGACCCATCTCTACGAGTATACCCATCGTCTCGACAGGTGCGCGGCCCGCGACGAGGCGTCGGGTCGGATATACGCGTATCTGCTGATGCGGGTGGTGTAGGATGCGAATGGACGAGCGTCGGGGCAGGCTCGATCGAAGCGTGGAGGCGCACATGCACGTCGTCAAGATCCGCAAGGTCGGCAGCGGCAACGTGGTGTCCGTGCCGAGCGCACTTGCCGAGCAGGGGTACGGGGCGGGCCAGCGGGTCACCATCGAGGCGCTACCCACCGGCGAGCTCCTGATCCGCCGGGTTGCGGATCGCGAGGAACAGCTTCGGGCGACGGCGCGCCGGCTCATTCGGAAGCATCGCAAGTCGCTTGACATCCTCACGAAGTATGACAGGGGTGAAATCGACCGCCCGACTGCCGAGCCTGACGATGTCTGACTGCTGAGCCGCTGATCGTGCCGACCCAACTCGATGGCACCCAGTATCTCGATGTGGACGACGTACTGGTGCTCTTTGCAGAGCTATTCAACTGCTCGATCGAGGCGGCCAGAGACCAGTTGACTCGACCTGAACTGCTCGCGTCGGCGCTTGCTCGGCCGATGCAACACGCCCACTATCAGGATGCCGATGTCGCCTTGCAGGCGGCGGTCCTCGCGCATGGAATCGCCGAGAATCAGTCGTTCATCGACGGCAACAAGCGCATCGCGGCGTTGACGGTCCTGACGTTCCTCGACGTCAACGGCCACGAGATGACCGGTTCCGACCCCGACGAGGTGGCGCTCGCCGCCTGGATCATCGATTTGAGCGAGGGGCTCACGTTGGAGAAATTGGCGCGTTGGCTTCGCCCGCGACTGCATGCGAGAAGTTGATGATCGCCGAGGTGCATTGACCACCGCCGACGAACGTTGACGGGGCGGCGGCGGGGCTGCCACACTCGCGCAGGCGACAGGGAGGGGCAGGATGGGAGTCCTCGAGGGCAAGGTGGCCCTGGTCACTGGTGGGGGGCGCGGCATCGGGCGGGCGATCGCGCTCAGGTTCGCACGCGAGGGGGCGCACGTCGCGCTCGCCGACCTGGACGAGCGGAGCGCGCGGGCGGTGGCCGACGAGGTCGCCCAGCTCGGGGTGCGGGCGCTGCCGATCGTGGCTGACGTCACGCAGGCGGCCGGCATCCGCGAGATCGTGCGGGGGGCCGTGGCCGAGCTCGGCCGCATCGACGTGCTCGCGAACAACGCCGGAGTGGTGCGGGTGGATCGCTTGCTGGACGTGACGGAGGAGCACTGGGACACGGTGCTGGGCGTCAACACGCGGGCGGTGTTCTTCGTCATGCAGGCCGTCGCGCGTCAGATGCGGGACCAGGCGCCCGGCCCGGACGGGCTGCGCGGCCGGATCGTCAACACCGCATCGATCGCCGGGCGGCCCGGCGGGCGGCCGATGTTCGCGCCGTACGCCGCGAGCAAGGCGGCGGTCATCTCGCTCACGCAGTCGGCGGCCGTTGCGCTGGCGCCGGACATCACGGTCAACGCGGTCTGCCCCGGCGCGGTCGATACGGCGATGTGGGAGCAGATCGACGCCGACCTGGGCGAGCTGGAGGGGCGCGCGAAGGGGGAGTCCTGGAAGCAGCGCATCGCGCCGATCCCGCTCGGGCGCCCCGAGACGCCGGACGACGTGGCGGGGCTGTTCCTCTTCCTGGCCGGACCGGACGGTGGATACATCACCGGCCAGGCGATTACCGTGGATGGCGGCCTGGTGATGAGTTGACGAGCGGTTCGACGACCGTGGAAGTGTCCCGCGTCAGGCAGTCCGCGGATCCCTCGCAGTCTCGGGATGACAAGTATGTTGACGGCTGTCGGACCGTGTCGCGTCCGCCAGATCGCGTCTCCGTCGTTGCGCTTCGGGATGGCAGGATAGTCGGGCGGCATCGAGTGACGTTCCACTCCGAAGGCGACACCATCGTGCTCCGGAACAACTGCAACCACGATATGCTGAATCGGAATCCCAGGGCGAGGCGCCGGCACTCTGCGATTCCGTGCCCACGTGCATTCCTGATCGGGCGCGGTTAGCGGGTGAGCTCCGAAAGGCGGCGGAGGTCCGCTTCGAGGGCGCGCTGCTCCTCGCCGTAGCGCGCCCAATCGCCGGCGCGGAGCGCCTCCTGCGCGCGTGCGAAGCGCTCGCCGGCCGAGCGGATCAGCGCGGCGGCCTCGGGCGAGACGGCCTGGGTCGCGCCCGCGCCGGGGGCAGCGCCGGGCTGCACCTGGGCGCCCGCCGACAACTGGCCGGACGCCGGGCCGGCGCCGGCCGCGGCGACCGGCGCCGCGATCGGCCCGCCGAACAGCTTCGCGAGTGCCTCGTCGAGCGTCGCCTCCATGACCACGCGGTTGCCCGTCGAGACGACCACCCGGCGCAGCTCCGGAATGCCGCCCTCGGTCCGGCCGGCCTCGGCCTTGAGGTAGATCGGCTCGACGTAGAGGTTCGCGTCGCCGATCGGGATCACGAGCATGTTGCCGCGGATCACGGTCGAGCCGGACTGGCTCCAGAGGGTGAACTGCGGGGAGATGATCGGATCCTGGTCGATGCGGTTCTCGACCTGGAGCGGGCCAAAGACGAGCTTGTTCTTCGGGTACTTGTAGACGAGCAGCTTGCCGTAGTTTGCCTCATCCGAGCGCGCCGCGAGCCAGGCGACCATGTTGTGGCGGTTGAGCGGCGCGAACGGCTGCATCAGCAGGAACTCTTCGCGGTCCTCGCCCGGCAGCCGCATGATGACGTAGTACGGCTCGACCGGCACGGTGGCGGCCTCGACCTTCTCTTGCGGGATCGACCAGACGTCCTCGCGGTTGTAGAACGCGGTCGGGTCCTGCATGTGGAAGGTGCTGTACCGCTCGGCCTGGATGCGGAACAGGTCTTCCGGATAGCGGATATGCTGGCGCAGGTCGGCCGGCATGTCGGTGAGGGGCACGAACAGGTCCGGGAAGATCTGCTGGTAGGTGCGGATGAGCGGGTCGGCGCCGTCGGCGACGTAGAACTGGAGCGAGCCGTCGTAGGCGTTCATGACGATCTTGACGCTATTGCGGATGTAGTTGATCGCGACGCGCGGGCGGGTCTCGCCGGGGCGCGGCTCCGGCGGCCAGATGCGGGGCTGGGAGTACGGGTAGGCCGACGAATGGGTGTAGGCGTCGAGCATCCAGAAGAGCTGGCCCTCGGAGACGACCATGTACGGGTCACCGTCCTGCATCAGGAACGGCGCGATCCGCTCGACGCGCTCGCGGATGCCGCGCCGGTAGAGCAGCTCGGACTCGGGGCGGATGGCCCCGGAGAGGAGCAAATTTGCATCGCGGAAGCGGAGCGCGAAGGCGGCGCGCGGCAGCAGCCCGCCGACGTTGACGCCGGCGCCGCCGGCGTGGCGCGACTCGACGTTGTCGTCGCCGCGCGGGTAGTCGAACTCCGGCTCGTTGGTCCGCACGACGACGTAGCTACTCTGGCGGGCGCCGTAGTAGATCTCCGGGCGGGTGATCGGGATGTCGCCGCGCGGCGGGATGTCCTGGACGATGAGCTGCGGGCGGCCCTCGTCCGCGACCGCCGCCACCCCGGCCATCGTGACGCCGTAGCCGTGGGTGAACTTGAGCCGCTGGTTGACCCAGGTTCGCGCGAGGGCCTGGAGCCCTTCGGGGGCCAGCTCGCGGGCGGCCACCATGACCTGACGGTAGCCCTCCGGCAGCAGGTAGCGGTCCACGTCCACGTCGTCGAAGCGGTAGTAGCTGCGGATGCTCTGGATCTGGTTGAGGGTATCTTGCAGCGGGCGGGTGTCCCAGAGGCGGATGTTGCGGATCGTCTCCGGGCTGGCGCGGACGGCGTCGATGGTGACGGCGTCCTCCGCGATGAAGTCGTGCTCCTGGATCTGGTCGAGGCCGTAGGCGCGGCGCGTCATGGCGATGGCGTTCTCGATGTACGGCCGCTCTTTCTCGAGCTGATTCGGCTTGACCTCGAAATTCTCGATGGCGCTCGGGAAGAGCAGCCCGCCGGCCACGGCGACGCCGCCCCAGAAGGCGAGCGCAGCGAGCGCGGGGCGCACCGAGCCGGCGACGGCGCTGAAGGGCATCAGGGCGGCGGCGACGAGGGCGGCAGCGATCATGACGTAGAGGGCGGGCAGCTCGGCGCGCACGTCGGTGTAGCTGGCGCCGAAGGCGACGCCGCGGGTCGAGTAGACCAGCTCCGAGATGTCGAGCCAGTGATTCGCGGCCACCAGCAGCATCAGCCCGGCCGCGAGGGCCGCGACGTGGAGCTTGACGGCGCGCGGCAGGTTGAAGATGACGCGCTCGAGGTTGATGCCCAGCTCGTAGGAGCTGACGACCGCGTAGACGGCGAAGGTGGTCGTCACGATCAGCATCATCGAGCCCAAAATCCAGGAGTGGATGGCGCGCAGGAAGGGCAGGGTGAAGATGAAGTAGGCCACGTCGCGGCCGAAGATCGGGTCGGTGGTGCCGAAGGGCGTCTGGTGGAGGAAGCGCATCGCGAGCGGCCACTGGCCGGCGGCGACGGCGCCCATGATGACGGCCAGGAAGGCGCCGAGCACGACGATGCCGACGGTGACGACCTGGCCGTAGCCGGACGGCTGGCCGACGCGCGCGCCGACGCGGGCGATGTAGGCCCAGAGAACGTCCTCGTCGGGCGCGGCGGCGTGCTCTTCGAGGCGGTGGGCGAGGCGGCGGGCGGCGAAGGCGCTCGCGAGGTAGCCGGCCGTGAACAGCAGGGCGGCGGCGGCGAAGAGGCTGACCTGCGCGAGGAGCACGGTCGAGAAGACGCCGGTGAGGCGGAGCGTATCGAACCAGAGCCAGTCGGTGTAGAGATCGACACCGACGGTGCCGAGGACGATGGCGGCGACGAGCAGGCCGACAAAGAGGACGCGGCGGAGGGCGACCGGGGCGTCGGAACGGCCCCGCCGACGTGGCCAGCGCTCCAAGGGAACTACGGGATCCAAGCCGGGGCGCCTCCAGGGAGGTGGGGCGAATGGTGGCCGAGCGCGTGGAACGAGTCGCCGTAGCCGATTCTACCACGCCCCGAGTCGGCCTCCCTCCCTTTGCTATACTCGCGACGGCGCGGCGACGCCGGACCGAGCGGGCGCGGCGCGTGTTCACACCGAGGTGAGGGTGACGCTCGAAGATCGGGTGAAGGTCGGCCGGGTCGAGCGCGTGGACCGCTTCCACGCCGCCGAGCTGGGGTGCAATCCGTCGTTGCTGGTCGCGCCGGGGGTCTACGTGATCCCGTCGGAGCGGCGGACGCGGCCGGGCTGGGGCGGCTACACGATCCCGATGCTGGGGCTGGCGACGCCGAGCGGCGGCGTGGTGTCGGTGCGGCCGGATCTGCTGGAGCGGACGCGCGGGCAGCTCTCCCTGCTGAACACCGGACGGCCGATCGGCGTGGCCGAGTTCGCGCGCCTGCAGCAGGTCAGCCGGGCGGCGATCCCGTACGCGTACAGCCTGAGCGGCTTCGTGCTCTACACCGACGCGGAGCATTTCGTGCCGCGCGAGAGCCGGGCGCGGCCGATCGAGCGGAACGACGTGCGCGGGGCGGACTTGCGGCGGCGTTTCGACGGGGAGATCTTCGCGATCTGGGGCATGCGGGGCGAGATCGCGGCGTGGTCGGCGATCAAGCTGAAGTCGGACGACGTGTGGGAGATCGCGGTGGTGACGGAGGCGGCGTACCGGGGGCAGGGGCTGGCGCAGGAGACGGTGTCGGCCGCGACGGCGCACATCCTGGAGCAGGGGCGGGTGGCGCTGTACGTCCACGACCGCAACAACCACGCGTCGGCGAAGGTGTGCCGGTCGCTCGGCTACGTCGAGTACGCCGAGGAGTACTTCTCGGAGTACTGACCGCAGCGTCGCCTGATCTTTGGCGCCTCTAGTGCCACGTAGTTGACGCTCGCCCGACCTCTTGTCCTGGGATCAGGGGCGGGAGGAAGCCTCGCATGGACGATCTGGTATTCCCCGCCCACGCGCGCATCGCGATGGCGCGCGACCAGATCGCGGTCGAAGGCGTCTATCATGTGATCGGGGATGCCGACGAGATCCTTCCCCGTGACGACGGCCGCACCGAGTACGTCGGCGTCTGGGATGGGCGGACCTTGATGGTGGTGATCGAGGACGACGGCCTGACCGTCGTCACGGCGTTCGAGTTGAAGCGACGGCGGAGGAGGGCGCGATGAAGATGCGGTATGACGCGGCTGTGGACGCCGCGTTCGTGGAGGTGCACGGCCCGATCCCGCCCGGCGGGACCGACGCGAACGCGCGCCTCGACCAGGATCGGAGCGTGAAGTACGACGCCGACGATCGGATCATTGGCTACGAGTTCCTGAACGTCCGCCGCCACGGCGTGCGCCTGGACGACCTGGAGCACCGCGACGAGCTGCGGGTGCTCTTCCGGGAAGCCGGCTTCTCGGAGCGCGACTGGGGGGCGCCGATCCCGACCCGGCGTATCGCGAGCCCGCCCGCCAAGACGGCGGCCATCATCGAGCGATGGCGCCGAGCGCGGAGTGACGCGGCCCCGCACGCCCAACGGTGAAACGCTGACGCACATCCGTGGACCGTATGTGCCCTTCGCACCCGAGATCGCGCAGCGCGCTGCCGAGATCGCGCGCCGGCCGTATCGGAAGGTGGTTTCGGGCGACGCGGACGACGGCTTCTTGATCGAGGTGCCCGATCTTCCGGGCTGCGTGACGGCCGGCGAGACGATGGAGGAGGCGGTCGGGCTGCTCCCGGATGCGATGCTGCTCTGGATCGGGACGGCGCTGGAAGATGGGCACACGATTCCGGAGCCGAGCGCAGCATCGGAGTACAGCGGCAAGGTGCTC
>Ga0136611_10002507_pt1 | contig 12812 bp, 3 predicted proteins | sample AntDrymUQ2232306_2_FD_106645 | JGI IMG/M metagenome (GOLD analysis project Ga0136611, IMG submission 106645) | Polar desert sand microbial communities from Dry Valleys, Antarctica - metaG UQ223 (23.06) | ecosystem: Environmental > Terrestrial > Soil > Desert | place: Antarctica: Dry Valley... | reverse complement strand
GTCTCATGGGCCGCGACGCGGGTGCGGGAGAAGCTTGACGCGTTGAAACGGACGGCGGCGGATGGACACGCGAATGTGCAACTGGTCGCTGGCCGGGTAGCGGAAATTGCGCGGCTGGCGGCTCTCCCACCCGAGCTGCTCGGGCACGTGGGGATTCAGATACGTTCAGACGCTGTTCCTGCGCCGGAGGCGCTCCTCGTCCACGCCGAGACTGGCGAGTGGGACAGTTTCAAGAGCGCCTTCGATGGATGGCGCGACACCGTTGAGGCAGCGCTTCCGAATTTACTCACCAAAGAGGAAGTCGCGCGGCGCGAGCGCATGCTGCTCAAGCTTCTGCACCTCGTTCCGAAGGAGTATCACAATGGAGTGCGCGACGGCGCGATCGTGGTGCCGCTCGAGTATCGCGAAGCGGTTTCGTTCACCGTCGAGGCGGAGCAGATCGTGAACGAGCTCGCGGCGAGTTGGCGAACAGACAAAGCCGCCGCTTTTGCGAGCAGCGGCGTCGCCTTGCGCGAGCAGCTCGAGGCCTTAGAGGGAGCAATCAAAGCGAAAGTCGATCCGGACGATGTGGAGGATCGGACCGATTCGATCGTGAAACTGCTCGACCGGGAGTTCGCGCTCTCGCTGGCGAGGACGGGCGTGAACTTCGTTGAAGAAACGGTGCTGGAGGTCCGCTCGGCGCTGGCCCAATCGCTCGCTGCCGCGCAAGCAGGGAAGTGGGCACTCGCGGAAACGGGTCGGCTCGATGCCTATACCAGCTTTGATACGGCCATTGAGCCCCGCGTGTTGCCGCGCGCGCCGAAGCTCGGCATCGCTGCGGAGCGCAGTTTTCTCGATGGAGACGAGGCAGGACCGGGGATCAAGACGGTGCTGGATCGAAGGCTGCGCGGCCCGGAACTTGAAGCGGCTTACCAGCGCACGCTCGAGAAGGTGAACGAATGCGCCTCTCTTCTGAAAGTCGCGGTTTCGCCAGCGACTATTGCCTTCACCACCTCCACGATCGTGATGCGGGAAGGAATGGAGGCGGTGGTGATCCTCGCCGCGATCCTGGCCGGGCTGCGCGGTGTCGAGAATCGCCGCCCGAGGCGCCATCTGGTGGCGGGTGCATGGTGCGCGGTCGGCGCAAGCGTGCTGACCTTCTGGCTCTCGCGGACGCTCATCAAATCCCTCGTCCAATACGGCGAATATTTGGAAGCGATCATTTCCGTGCTCGCGGTGGTGATCCTCCTCATCGTGACCAACTGGGTTTTTCACAAAGTGTATTGGGTCCAGTGGAACGCGAAACTGCGGCAACTGACGCGCGCGGTCGAAGCGCAGGAGGGGAGGCGATGGGAATGGCTGGGCCTTGTCGGAGTCGGCTTTCTGACGATTTACCGTGAAGGGTTCGAGACTTCGCTTTTCCTGCAGTCGCTGATCCTCGAAGGCGGCGTGCAACCGGTCCTGGTGGGATTCTCGATTGGGGTGGCGTTTGTCGGGACTGTCGGCACAGCCGTTTTTCTGATCGGGGCGAAGCTTCCCTATCGGAAGCTGCTCGTGATTACCGGCGTGCTCGTCGTCTCGATTATGGTGACGTTCATCGGCTCCACTGTCCGGCTTTTCCAGACGGTGGATTGGATGCCGATTCATCCAATCCCGTGGCTGCACCTGCCCTCATGGGCGGGTCTGTGGTTTGGCCTGTATCCGAGCTGGGAAGGGATGCTGATTCCGCCACTGGGACTTGTTTACGTGGCCGGCGCGTGGCTCTGGACGAAGTGGCAGTCCCGGCGCAAACAGGCTGCCGACGCGGCGGCGGCTCGGATCCCGGAGCAGCCGAGCGTTGCCCACACCTTCGTCGAGGCGAAGTAGACGCGCCCTACTCCGTTTCCGAGAGGAAGGGGTTCGTCGCCCGCTCTCGCCCCACCGTCGTTCGCGGCCCGTGACCAGGAAGCACGGAGACATCATCGCCCAGCGGAAAAACCTTGCCGCGGATTCCGCTGAGCAGGAGTTCGCGATCGCCTCCCGGCAGGTCCCATCGGCCGATCCCACCGGCGAAGAGCACGTCACCGCCAAATAACACGCGCTCCTCCTTGGCAAAAAAGCAGAGGCTCCCGGGGCAGTGCCCGGGCACCAGCAGAGTTGCGAACTCCACACTGCCGAAGACAGAAGAACTTGCCTCGTCAATCAGGCGCCCGCCTTCCACCGGCGCGATTTCCCACGCGAAGCCGAACTTCACGAAAAAGTCCCGCTCCTTGACCATCGGCTCCGTCTCCGCGTGATAAGCGACCTCGCAGCGATGCTCGCGCTCGATTCGGGCAGCGTCCCAGACGTGATCGATATGTCCGTGCGTCAGCAGCAGCAAGTCGACGCGAAAGCCCCGCGAGGCCAGCCACTCCGCCGTGTCCTGCGGGGCGTCGATGAGGATCTTCGCGTCAGGCAGATAGAAGCAGTTCGTGTCAAAAATGCCGCCGGTGAAAGTTTCGATGATCATTGGTTCGCGCCGTTCAGGGCGGCGTGGAAGCACCGCCTCGAACAGAGAACGCTGTTTGCGCTTTGAAGCAAATCTGCCAGCTTCCCCAGCCTTTTTGTTCCCGCTCTCTTACGCATGAATTCGAAACGTTCGCTTTTCTGGCTCCTCGCGGCCATCGGGGTCTGCTCGCTTCTTCGGCTCGGCGCCAATGAACCCGATCCCAGCCAGGTGCAAATCTCGGTCGGGCGTCTCCTCGAACAAGGCCATTACAGCCGCCGGAAGCTCGACGATAACGTCTCGCGCCTGCTCCTGACGAACTATCTCGAGGCACTCGACTACAACCATCTGTTCTTCACGCAAAAGGACGTCGATGGATTCAAGAAAAAATACGAGACGAGCCTTGATGACGACATCCTGCTCGGCGCCGCCGCGCCTGCCTTCGCGATCTTTGAGGTTTACAAGAAGCGCGTGGAAGAGCGGGTCACGCAAGCGAAGGATCTGCTGAAAGAGAAATACGAATTCACCACCGAGCGCACCGTAGAGATCAATCGGCAAAAGGCCGCGTGGCCAAAGGACGCTGCGGAAGGCGACCAAATTTGGCGTGATCGTGTCGAAAACGAGCTGCTCCAGGAAGCGCTCGGCAAGACGACCACGAAAGATCCCGTCGAGCGACTGACCAAGCGTTACGACCAACTGCAGCGCACCATCCGGGAGCAGACGAAGGAGGACATCAACAAGACCTTCCTGAGTGTGCTGGCGCAGACTTACGATCCGCATAGCGAGTATCTGAGCCGGTCCGAGCTCGAGAATTTCAGCATCAATATGCGCCTCTCACTCGTCGGCATCGGGGCCGTCCTGAACAGCGAGGAAGGTTATGCCAAGATCATGGAACTCGTGCCCGGTGGACCCGCGGCGAAAGACAACCGGCTGAAAGTCGGCGACCGCGTGGCCGGTGTCGCGCAGGGCGACAAAGACTTCGTCGATACCGTCGACATGAAGCTCGACAAAGTTGTCGAGATGATCCGCGGCAAGAAGGACACGATCGTGCGGCTGCAGGTCATCCCGGTAAATGCCACCGATCCGACGATCAAGAGCGTCATTGAGATCAAGCGGGACGAGATCAAGCTCAAGGAGCAGGAAGCAAAGGCCGAGATCGTCGACCGCCCACTGCCGGACGGCACGACGCAGCGCCTTGGCTGGATCACTTTGCCGTCCTTTTACGCAGACATGGACAAGAGCAGCGCTTCCGGCGCGAAGAGCACCACCAAGGACGTGCTGGCCTTGCTCAATCGCCTCAAGCAGGAAGGGATCACCGGCCTAGTCATGGACTTGCGGCGTGACGGCGGCGGCTCTTTGGAAGAAGCCGTGAACCTCACCGGGCTTTTCATCAAGCGCGGCCCGGTCGTGCAGGCGAAAGACAGCAACGGGAACCTCCATGTTTCTCGCGATCGCGACAGCACCATCGCCTACGATGGCCCCATGCTCGTGCTGACGAACCGTCTGAGTGCGAGCGCGAGTGAGATTTTCGCCGCGGCGCTCCAGGACTACGGGCGCGCTGTCGTCGTTGGCGACTCGAGCACCTTCGGAAAGGGGACCGTGCAGACAATGCTCGAAATTGGTCGCGTGATGCCGTTCCTCGGCGGCGGGAACGAAGCCGGTGCGCTCAAGCTGACCATCCAGAAGTTCTACCGCATCGCCGGCGGCTCGACGCAGTTGAAGGGTGTGGTCCCGGACGTGAAAGTTCCTTCCCCCACCGATCATCCGGAAATCGGCGAAGGCGCGATGAAGGGCCCGCTGCCCTACGACACGGTCGAGCCGATCCCATACGATAAATGGGATCGCCCGCTATATCGGGACGAACTCGCGCGGCGCTCCGCCACCCGGATTGCTGCTGAAGCGGAGTTCCGCTACATCATGGAGGACGCGGAGCTGGTGACAAAGCGGCTCGCCGAGAACCGGCTCCCGCTGAATCTCGCGAAGCGGAAGGCGGAGCTCGATGCCGATAAAGCCCGCAAAGCCCAACGCTCGGAAGCCCGCGCGAAACTCAAGCCCGGCGATGACAAGCGTTACACCTTGACGCTGGATAATGTCGCGAAGCCGGAACTCGAGCCGTTCGTCGAAAAAAAGAAGGAGCCGGAGCCGAAGGCCAGTGAGCCGAAGCCTGAGACCAGCGAAGGCGAAGATCCAGAAGAAGACCCCATCAGCAAGGCGCCCCTGGTAGATGCGATCCGGGGCGAAGCGCTGAATGTCCTTGCCGATTTGGTTTCGCTCTCACGAGGACCGAAGACTGCGCAAGCGGCACCCGGGAAATAGCGGCACTGTCTCCGGGGCGGCGGAGTTGACGAGAGGTTCCCACAAAGCGAACGCCTCCTTCTAGCGGCCGCTCCGTCTCGTTCACGCGGGCGCGCGTGCCGATTGCGTTTCAGCTTTGCTTCGCCGCTGCGTAATCTCCGCGCGTGGAACCTGCCCGCATCACCTCTTCCTCAGAGCGCCTGCTCCGTTCGTTGGGCGCTGTTTTGGCGCGGTTAATCTACCGTATCTCCCCGCATGGTCTGGAGAATCTGCCGTCCGGCGGCTTTCTCCTCCTCCCGAACCATCTCACCTGGGTCGACGCGATCATCCTGCAGATCGCCTGCCCGCGCCCGATCCGGTTCATCATCTTCGACACGATCTATCGCCTCCCCGGGCTGAACCTGATCTTCCGCGCGATCGGCTCGATCCCGATTTCCGCCACGCACGCGAAGGATGCGATCCGCAACGCCACCGAGCGGCTTCGGGAAGGAGAAATCGTGTGCATCTTCCCAGAGGGCGAGCTCTCGCGCAGCGGCATGCTGCTGCGGCTAAAGCGCGGCTACGAGCTGATTGCGCGTGCCGCTCAAGCCCCCGTCGTCCCGGTTTGGCTGGATCAACTCTGGGGCAGCATCTTTTCGTTTCGCCGGGGTCGCTACTTCTTCAAAATTCCGCGCCGTCTTCCATACCCCGTCACGGTTGCGTTTGGTGCTCCGATTCCCGCGGCGGAGGCGAATATTGCCTTGGTCCGCCAACGCTTTCTGGACCTCGGCGAATTCTGTTACCAACAGCGCCCGGCGTTGCGCGAGCACCTCGGGCGGGCATGCCTGCGGGGATTAAAGCGCGCGCAATTTCGCACGGCGGTCATCGACGGCATGGATGGCTCAAGCCTCTCCCGGGGGATGCTCCTGGCGGCGGGGATTGCGCTCAGCCGATCACTCTCGCGCATGAGCAGTGCGGCACGGGTGGGCATCGTGCTTCCGCCGGGAAAAGGTGGGCTCTTGGGAAATCTCGCGGTGCTGCTCGCGGATCGGATTCCCGTGAACCTCAACTTCACGGCGGGACGTTCCGCGATCGAATCGTCCGTCACGAGAGGCGGCGTCGTGGACTGTCTTACCGCAGGTGCCGTGCGGAAGAAGCTGGGCGACTTTCCCTGGCCGCAGCGCACCTTGCACATCGAAGACGTGCTCAAAAAACTAAAGCCGCGAATTCTCGCGTGGCGGGTTGCGATCTTCGTCCTTCCCTCGCGTGCCCTTGCCTGGCTGCTCGATCTTCCACGCGAGGGTGGCGATGCCGAAGCCTTCCTGCTTTTTACCAGCGGCTCCAGTGGTGAGCCAAAGGGGGTGGCCCTGACGCACCGCAATCTGCTCGGCAACTGCGCGCAATTCGGAGAGATGCTCGACCTGGACCGGCACGATTCCATCCTCGGTTGCCTCCCGCTATTTCACAGCTTCGGCGCAACCGTAACTCTCCTTTTTCCGATGATCCACGGAGTCGGGCTGGTGACGTATCCGACCCCGCTGGAGGTCGCCAAGCTCGCGACGCTGATCGAGCGTTATCGCGTCACGCTCTTCCTCACCACGCCGACGTTCTTGCGAGGATTTCTGCGGAAAGCAGAGAAGGCCCAGCTGGCGAGCATCAAGCTTCTCGTGACCGGCGCGGAAAAACTTCCACAGGATCTCGCCGCCGCAGTGCGCGAGAAGTTCGGGATCACGGTTTTGCAGGGCTACGGCCTGACGGAGACGAGCCCCGTCGCATCAGTTAATCTTCCGGAGCCGTCGGCACCCGCGGGAGCAAGCGTGCAGCCCAGCAGCCGGGAAGGTTCGGGAGGAAAGCTCGCCCCCGGCGTCACCGCGCGCGTCCGCGATCCCGAGACGGACGCCGAGCTTTCACTGCACGAAACCGGGATGCTCTGGCTGCGCGGGGTGAATATCTTCAACGGCTACCTCGGTGACCCGAAGCGCAGCGGGGAAGTGCTGCACGACGGCTGGTTCAAAACCGGAGATCTCGCGCGATTCGACGAAGACGGCTTCCTCTTCATCGAAGGACGCCTCAGCCGTTTCTCAAAGATCGGCGGCGAAATGGTCCCGCACGAGACCATCGAGTCCCGCATCATCGAAGCTCTCGATTTGCCGAAGGACGAACGCCTCATTGCCATCGCTGGCATCCCTGACGAGACGAAAGGGGAGGCCATCGTCCTGCTCGCCGCCCGTGATATCGACGCGAAAACACTGCGCGAAAAGCTCGTCGCTGCGGGCACCCCGAACCTCTGGATTCCGAAGACCATCCGCCGCATCGAAGCCGTCCCGCTGCTGGCCAGCGGCAAGCTCGATCTCGCTCGGTGCAAGGAACTCGCACTCGCGAGCAGTTGAGAGCTCTTCGCCCGATGTGGCGGACAGCAATTGGGAGGGGTTGCGTCCGCTCTCGCAGGTGCTCCGTTCCCATGCCCCCGCCGTGCTCCTCCCGTGAAATTTTTCCGCCTCGCTGCGACTCTCGAATTTCTCCTGCTGGCTTTCCTTGCCCGGTCGGCTGCGATCGATGCCGCGGTGATCATGCACGAGATCCAGTATCATCCTGCGGCGGGCGATACGGAATGGATCGAACTACACAGCCTCTCCGGGGTGGATATCGATATGTCCGGCTGGCGGTTGGTGGATGCGGTTGAGTTTACCTTTCCCGAGGGGACGAAGATTTCCGGGCATGGCTATCTGACCGTCGCAGCCAACCCTGGAGCGGCGACATTGGCGGGGGTTGGCGCGCTGGGACCTTGGACGGGAGAACTGAACAACGCGGGGGAACGGATTACGCTCGTCAATCGCGACGGACGCGAGATGGACGTCCTCGAATACAAAGACTCAGGGGACTGGCCGGTCGGCGCAGATGGCTCGGGAGCAACACTCGCTCGTCGCAATGGCGAATCCGCTGATCCCGACGCTCGGAGTTGGACAACCAGCGCGGAAATCGGCGGAACCCCGGGCCGGGCGAACTTTGCCGTCCCGGGACAAGCCCCCACGGTAACGGCAGTCGCCCAGCTTGACTCCGCTTGGAAGTATTTCGTCGGCGCACCACCGGCAGGGTGGCAGCAGCCGAGCTTCGACGACAGCGGCTGGGCCTCAGGACCATCACTCCTTTATTCCGGCGCGCCCACATTGGGCGGTGGCAGCGAGGGGTTGGCCGGGTATTGGCCGCTCGAGGAGGCGACGGGGAGTGCCGCGCCGAATCTCGCGCCCGGGGGCTCAGCAGCGACTCTTTTCAACAATCCGGCGTGGGTCACGGACGCGCAGCGAGGGCGGGTGCTGCAATTTAACGGAGCGAACCAATACGCCAATGCCGGGAGTGCCATCATTCCGCAAATGACGCTCACCAATGATTTCACCTGGGCATTTTGGGCGAACTCCGCACAGGGGCCGAACAGCAGCGTGATGCTCGGAAATCGATATTCGCCGACCGCAGGCGTCGATTGGAACCCACGGGAATTTATCAAGTTCACCACAAGCACGTTCGAGTTTCATCGCAGCGGGGCGGGCGAGAATCTCGACTATGCGCCCATCGCGGCGAACAGCGGCTGGATGCATCATGCGATGGTCAAGACCGGCTCAACGCTGACCTACTACCGGAACGGGGCGATGAGCGCGTCCCGAACGATTTCGCAGGGGCTCGTCCACCCACAGCCACTGTATTTCGCGGGAGATCAGAACCAGGAATTCTGGGCGGGCAAGCTCGACGATGTCGCGATCTGGACACGCGCCCTGACCGCGGCACAAGTCGGCTCGCTGAACAGCGGCGCGGCGACCCCGCTGAACGTCTCGAACGCTGGCACCTTGCGCACGCAATTGCCCGAAGCAGCGAGCTACGGATTTCGCCGGGCGTTCACCTTCAGCGGCAGCCCATCGCGCACGACGCTGACGCTCAAGCTCCTCGTCGAGGATGGATGCACGGTGTGGCTGAACGGACAACAGGTTCACACGCAGAACAATCCGCCGAGTTCCGGAACGGCTGCAGCTGACGTTTCGGGCGAGATCGCGATCCCCAACAGCGCCCTGGTGAAGGGGAACAATGTGCTCGCCGTTGAAGTGCGGACGTTCGCAAGCGAGCCGGACATGGTGTTCGGTGCGAGTCTCGTTTTGAGCGAGCAGGCACCAGCGGCCGGGGACACGTCGCCCGCGCTCGTCTTCAATGAGATCAGCCCCGGCGGCTCTGGCTTTCAGCTCGAGCTGGCTAATCTCGGTGGCGACCCAGCCGATCTCACCGGCTACACCATCCGTTCTTCCAGCGGCGCAAGCGCGGTGCTTTCCGGCACCTTGAACGCGGGCGCGTTTCTGACCGTGAACGCCGCACAGCTTGGGTTTACACCCGTTAGCGGCGACCGGATCTTTCTGTTCAAACCCGGCGGTGCGGAGCTCTCGGATGCGCGGGAGGTGACAGGGCGACTGCGCGGGCGCTCGGCGCAGCATCCTGAATGTTGGCTGTTCCCGAGCAGCGCGACGTTCGGCTCGGCGAACGCCTTCACCTTCCACACGGATGTGGTGATCAACGAAATCATGTATGATCAGCGCCCGCTCAGCCAAGCGCCGTTCACTGAAGATCCGGAGCAGTGGATCGAGCTGTATAATAAAGGCAGCGCGCCGGTTGCGCTCGGTGGCTGGCGGTTCACAGAAGGGATCGAATTCGAATTCGCCGCAGGCGCAAACATCCCGCCTGGTGGCTACCTCGTCGTCGCGAACAACCGGACGGCACTGCAAGCGAAATGGCCCGCCGCAGGGAACAACATCGTGGGGAACTTCTCCGGCTCGATCCAGGGGAAGGGCGAGCGCCTTCAGCTCAGCGATGCGAGCGGGAATCCGGTGGACGAGGTCACTTTCGCTGGAGACGAGCCGTGGCCTGTGGCTGCGCATGGCGGAGGTTCATCGATGGAATTGCGTGACGCGCGCGCGGACAACGACCGTCCCGAAGCGTGGGGGGCGAGCGACGAATCCGGACGCGGTTTGTGGCAGACGTATACTTACGAGGGGCAAGCGACGCCCGGCGTCGGAAGCGACCCGACGCAGTGGAACGAGTTCATCTTTGGTCTGCTCGATCGCGGTTCCTTTCTGATCGACGACATCAGCGTGATTGAGAGCCCATCGGGCGCCAATCGGCAGATTATCCAAAACGGCACCTTTGAAAGCGGCGGGAGCACCTGGCGTTTCCTCGGCACGCACCGCCGCGCAACGGTGATCACTGATCCATCGGGCACGGGACAGGTGTTGCGCATGGACGCCACGGGCGCCACCGAGCACATGCACAATCACGCCGAGACGACGCTGAGGTCTGCCGGCGCCGAAGTAACGATCAACAGCGCACTGACTTACCGCATCAGTTTTCGCGCACGCTGGCTCAGCGGATCGAATCAGCTCAATACGCGACTCTATTTCAACCGGCTCGCTCGCATTACGCGGCTGGCCGTCGCGCCCGGCGGCGGAACACCAGCGGCGCCGAATACCGCGACGGTCGCGAACCTTGGGCCGACTTTCAGTGGGCTGCTTCACGCGCCTGCCGTCCCCGCGCCGAATCAGCCGGCGCTCGTTACTGTGGTCGCCAATGATCCGGATAACGTGGGTGCGGTCGCGTTGTTTTACGCGGTGAACGGCGGTGCCTTCGCGAATCTTCCGATGGAGAGCCAGGGTGGCGGCCGGTTCAGGGCAGCGATTCCAGGACAAGCCGCGGGCGCAAAGGTGCAGTTCTACGTGCAAGCGGCGGACGGGCTGGGCGCGATCGGTTTCGCTCCCCCCGGTGGGGCGAGTTCGCGTGCCATCATCCCTTGGGACGACGGCCAGGCGCGCCTCGTGCAGAACGGAGTCATGCCGACCAATATCCGTATGGTGATGACTCCGGGTGATGTGAGCCTCCTCCACACGCCGACCAATGTCATGAGCAACGACCGTCTCGGCTGCACCGTGATTTGGAACGAGCGCGATGTTTACTACGACTGCGGCACGCACCTGCGCGGCAGCCAGCGAGGGCGCAATCAGCCGACGCGCGTCAGCTTCAATCTGCGGTTTCCCGGAGACAAACTGCTCCTGGGTGTGCAGGACTCCATCGTCGTAGATCGGAGTGGTGCGGGCAATCAGACCTCGCAAAAAGAGATTCTGATCAAGCGCGCGATCACCCATGCCGGAGGACTGCCGGGCAGTGAGGATGATCTCTGCCGCCTAATCGCGCCGCAACCCGCGCACACCGGCCCAGCGCTTCTCGGCCGCCAGCGCATCGTCACGGGCGAATACCTCGACAGTGCGTATGAGAACGGCGGAGAGGGTGACCTCTTCAAATACGAGTTGGTTTATTACCCGACCACGACCGTCGATGGCAACCGGGAGGGCTTGAAGCTACCGGAACCCGATAGCGTGACCGGTGTGGGAGTCGGGAGCCTTGGCTCGAACAAGGAAGCGTATCGTTGGCACTGGCTCATCTCGAACAACGAGGAGGAAGACGATTACAGCGGGTTGATGACCTTCCTGACCGCGTTCGGACGCAGCCCCGACGCGCAGTATTTCACCGAGATGAGCGCGATGATCGATGTGAGCGAATGGCTGCGCAGCTTCGCTATCGAGACGCTCTTTGGGATTGGCGACAACTACGGCACCGGCTCGCAGCACAACCTTTATCTGTATCGCCGGCCCGCGGATGGCCGCTGGATCTTCTTTCCACATGACATGGACTTCACCTTCACGTCGCGGACGGACTCGCCGATGTTCCAAAGCGGCGACCTGAACAAACTGGTTTCCACTGCGCGGCCGCAGGGGGTGGCGAATCTAAGGACGTATTGGGCGCACGTTTACGACCTCTGCCAGACGACCTTCTCGAGCGCGTATCTGCGGCCATGGGCGGTGCATTACAGTGCGTTCGCGAGCGAAGACCTCACGCAGTTCATGGGCTACATCGATGCACGCCGCGCGTATGCCTTGAGCCAACTCGGATCGGCTATCCCGCAGGTCGCCTTCGAGATCACCACGCCGGACGGTTCCGCCCCAGGGCCGACCGTCACGATCGCCGGGAAGGCATGGGTCGATGTCGCGCAGATGCGCCTCGCGGGATCGTCGGTGCCGCTGAATCTGACGTGGACGAGCACGACCAACTGGCAGGCCACGGTGGTTATCGCGCCGGGTCCCAATGCGATCACGATCAACGCCTACAATTCGCAAGGGGCGCTCGTCGGCGCCGACTCGGTGAACATCAACGGCACGGGCACAATCGTTCCGGCGAACGCGACGAACCTGGTGATCTCAGAGATCATGTATCACCCGGGCGACCCAAGCGGGGCGGAGCAGGGGGCGGGATTCACCGATGCCGAGGTCTTCGAGTTCATCGAACTACAGAACATCAGCCCGACCGACGTCATCGGACTTCACGGTGTGCAGTTCACCGCTGGGATATCATTCGATTTTCCTGCCGCCACGCTCGCGCCGGGCGCACGGCTGCTGGTGGTGGGAAATCAGGCCGCCTTTACTCAGCGCTACGGCGCAAATTCCACGATCGCCGGGCAATACCAACCGACGCGCTTCCTCGCGAACAGCGGCGACCACATCCAACTGGTCGATGGCCGCGGCCAAGTTCTCCGGGATTTCAGCTATGGCGACGATGCCCCGTGGCCGACCTCGCCCGACGGCCTGGGCTTCAGCCTCGTCCTCCTCAACCCAGCTTCGAATCCTGATCACGCAGACCCATTGAATTGGCGCGGCAGCGTTTCGATCGGTGGCAATCCGGGCGCGAGTGACGCGACGACCTTCACGGGCGATCCAAACGCCGACGACAACGGAGAAGGGATCAACAACCTCCTCCAATACGCGCTCGCCGGCACCACGCCGGTTCAACTCCCGACGGCGGCCAACGACGGCGGCTTTCTCACGATCAGTTTCCGCCGCAATCTCGCTGCGGACGACGCGCGCATCACCGTCCAGCGCAGCACTGATCTACGGACATGGACCAGCGGCGAGGACGTCGCTTCCGTTAGCGAGACACGTAACGCCGACGGCACCGCGACCTATGTGTGGCGCTCGACTCATTCGTTCGTCGAAAGTCCGCGCGAGTTCCTGCGGCT
>Ga0136611_10002506_pt1 | contig 12813 bp, 12 predicted proteins | sample AntDrymUQ2232306_2_FD_106645 | JGI IMG/M metagenome (GOLD analysis project Ga0136611, IMG submission 106645) | Polar desert sand microbial communities from Dry Valleys, Antarctica - metaG UQ223 (23.06) | ecosystem: Environmental > Terrestrial > Soil > Desert | place: Antarctica: Dry Valley... | reverse complement strand
CCCCCGAGGAGCTCAACTTCCCCGACGCCGAGCAGCAGAAGGTGCGCCCGCAGGAGATTGCGATGGCGGAGCAGCTCATCGGCAACCTTGCCGAGTCGTTCGACCCGTCCAAGTACCACGACGAGTACGAGGAGAAGCTGAAGGCGCTGCTCAAGGCCAAGCTCAAGGGGAAGAAGATCCCCGACGACGACGGGGACGACGCGCGCCCGGAGCGGACGAACGTCATCGACCTGGTCGCACGGCTTCAGGAGAGCCTGGCCGCGTCGGGCGCGAAGAAGCGTGGCGGCAAGTCCTCCACTACGGCGACGGCCAAGGGGAAGCCGGTCCGGGCGAAGGCCGCGAAGACGGCGCGGAAGCGGAAGGCGTCGTAGGACCGGGGTTGGACCGGGGTTGGTTGATCGCGTCAGCGCTTCTGCGCGCTAGTTATTGCCGCCATCCCATCGCCGCCGAGACGCGCTCGAACATCGGGCTCCGCGTCACGTGACCTCAGCCAATCGTCCTCGCAAGCGTCATGTCCACCTGACATCGGCCAAGCCGTTGGCGGCTTAACTGCCCCGCGCGAATGGCTGCGATCGCTTCCGCGGCGAACTCCCCGACGAACATTGCCTTGTACGCGGCGCGTCGCTCCTCCCGAGTGCCCCCCAGGGCAACATAGGCAGGATGCTCACGAATGAGCGGATCGGTCCGCCCGTCGACGTTGTGGTGAAAACTCGACCACGGATAGGACCGCGGTTCATTCGTCATGGCGGCGCGGACCGGATTCAGTTCGATGTATCGGCTACATGTGAACAGGTAGGACGCTGAATGGACGAGCGCGGATCGGAATCGACCCTCCCACAGCGTACCAGTCCGGTGGTGGCGAGCGTTGAAATGCCGCACGTATCGCCGCCCGAGCGACCGGAACATCGCGGCCGGACTCGCGCTGTCCTCCGGTGTCACGAGCAGGTGCACGTGATTGGTCATCAGGACGTAGGCGTGCAGCGCACAGCCTGTCTCCTTGACCGCTTCGTGCAGGGCCCATCGGTAGTACGCGAAGTCCTCCTCGCTGCGAAAGGTCGTACAGCGATCGACGCCCCGCTGCGTGATGTGCAGTGGAACGCCCCCGAGCACTTCTCGTTTCAGTCGTGGCATGATCGACTTGGTGGGTGACGCGGTGGAGGTCGGTGGTGGTCTGTCCGGTCACCCCCTCAAACTGCGCGCTGACCACGAACCAGTAGCCATCACGTCATCCCCGGCCGTACCGCTCTGATCCCGGTCCGACCCCGGTCCGACCCCGGTCCCTCATCACGTACGTCAGGCGCTCACCAGCCCCGCGTCTCCCCGAACGCGGCGATCCACAGCAGGTCGGGATCGAGCGCCCGACGCTCCCACTCTTCCCGCACGCGCCGCGGCGGGTCGTCCATCGCCTCGCTCGTGAGGCGGAACGTCCCCCAGTGGATGCCGAGCATGAGCGGGAGTGGCGCTGCGGGGTAGGCGGCGCAGGTATCGAGGTATGCCTGCACCGCCTCCGCCGGGTCCACGTGCACGATGCGCATGAACCAGCGCGGTTCGTATGCACCGATCGGCATCAGCACCAGGTCGAAGGGTCCGCACTGCCGGCCGATCTGCCGGAAGTCGGGGTGATAGGCGGTGTCCCCCGCGAACCAGACGCGGCGCCCCTCCAGCTCCACCACGAACCCGCACCAGAGCGTCGCGTTGCGGTCGCCGGCCCGGCGCGCCGAGAAGTGGCGGGCCGGCGTCGCCGTGATCCGAGCCCCCTTCACGATGGTGTGCTGCCACCAGTCGAGCTCCACCACCTGCCGCACGCCGAATTCGCGGACGTACGCGCCCAGCTTGAGCGGCACCACCCAGATCGCGTCGCGATGCAGGCGGGCGAGGCGGCGGACCGTCGGCTGGTCGAGGTGGTCGTAGTGCGAGTGCGACAGCAGCACGACGTCGAGCGGCGGCAGCGCGTCCAGCGCCAGCGGTGGCGGCATCACCCGGCGCGGGCCCATCCACTGCACGGGAAAGGCCCGCTCGCTCCACACCGGGTCGGTGAGGATGTTGAGCCCCCCGACCTGCAGCAGCACGGTGCTGTGCCCCAGCCAGCTGGCTGTCGCGATGGCGCGGTCGGCCTGCGGACGCACCACCTGCGGCGTGGCGGTGGGGAAGCTGCCACGGGCGGGATTCGGCGCGCGCGTGCCACGCTGCTCCCAGAGCATCCGCGCGACATCGCGCAGGCCGTGCGACGCGCTGTCCGGCCACGGGTTGCGAAAGGTCCCGTCGGGCGCGTGGTGCGGTGGCCGTGCGGGCCTCGTTACCGCAATCTCGTGATCAGTCATCGGGATCGGTGCACCGGTCGCAAGGTCAACGGCAACGGCAACGGCAACGGCAACGGCAACGGCAACGGCAACGGCAACGGCAACGGCAACGGCAACGGCAACGGCAAGATCAACAGCAGGGGTACCGCTCCAACCGAGGACGCGGGGCCCTCCTCAGCAGCTCAGCCTCCAAATGGCCCGCCAGGCTGCAATCCTTCGTCTGCCATCGCTCCTTTACTGGTCAGCATCCCGGCGGGGCTGCCATCCGAACTGAAGCTTGAAGTGGCAGGGTGAAAATCACTCACCCCGCACCCTCAAGAAACAGGTGCCGGCTCCGAGACGGGCCCATGACAGTAAAGGAGCGATGCCCGCGTGGTCGCGATGCCTGGCGGGCCATTGGAAAGGCGGCGGACGTACGACCGCTCCGCGGCTCTGTTGGAGCAGTACCCCCGCTGTTGCAGTTGCTGTTGCAGTTGCTGTTGCAGTTGCTGTTGACGTCGCGACGACACGCCCGCTACGCCACTAGCACTCCGTCCACCCGGCGAGATTTTCCGCCAGGTGACCGGTGCTGCGCATGCCGGCGACCACGGCGCTGATCCCGGGCAGCGACGCGGCGAAGCGGATCGCGCGCTGGGCGTCGGTCGTGCAGCCCGGGAAGTGCGCGTGCATCTCCGGCGGCATCCCGCTCGCGAGCTTGCCCTGCAGCAGCGGCGCGCTCCCGATCACCCCCACGCCCAGCGCATCGGCTGCCTCCAACAGCGGCACCAGCTTCCGCCCCAGTAGCTGCGTCGGCAGGCGTGCCGCCTCGGGCATCGCCAGGCTCACCGGGAGCTGCACGGCGCGGAAGTGGTGCGCCGTGCCCGCCACGTCACGGGCCAGCGCCACGAACTCGGCCAGGGCGAGATGCTGCCGGTGGTCCGGCGTCACGCGGAATCCCGTCCACGTTGCGCATCCGTAGCCGGCGATCTCGCCGGCCGACACGCGCTCCTCGAGCAGCGCGAAGGCATCGCGCACCCGGGCCAGGAAGGTTGGGCGGTCCACCGCGAGCAGCTGCTCTTCGGGGTTGTGCAGGTGGTAGATGTCGATCGCGCGCAGGCCGAGGTTCTCGCGGCTGCGCGCGAGCTGGTGCGCCAGGAAGGCGGGCGCGATCGAGTGGCCGCCGCGGACCAGGGCATCGCGGGCCAGGATCCCCGGTGCGTACAGCTCTCGCTCGAGGTAGGCGTCGTATTCCTCGCGCGACGCCGGCGGGCGATCGTCGAGCGCGACGTAGCCGCCCTTGGAGCACACCACGAGCTCGTCGCGCCGCACCGCCCCCGATGCGATCGCCTCCACCAGCGCATGACCGAGCGCACGCTCGGAGCGCTGGCACCGATAGTTGATCGCCGTGTCGAACAGGTTCACCCCCGACGCCAGCGCTCGTCGCACGACGGCAGCGTACGCCGCGTCGTCCTCGTCGGTGCAATCGCCGAGATAGGTGCCCAGCCCGAGGGCGCTCGTCGAGAGCCGGCGGGGCAGCGTGCGATGGAAATCCTCGTCGCGCGCCGGCGATCGCTCCACGAAGCGCCGCGTGCCGAGTGTCGTCGCCTGGTGGGCATCGCGCCCGGCGGCCACCGGGGTCACGGTGGAGCGCAGTGCGTCCGGGGCGATGGGGTTCGAGGTGCGGGGCATCCCGGTGAGGCTACGTGGCGCCGGGTCGGAGAGCAAGGGGGCGGGGCCGAAAGAGCGTGAATGGTGAATGGTGAGTGGTGAATGGTCAGGCGCCGGGACGCTTCCGGAGGCCGAGAACCATTCACCGTTCACCATTCACCATTCACGCCCTCGCTTTTCCCGCTGGACTAGATTTCGCATCACCGATCATCTCCACGAGGAGCCCCATGCCTGCCACCGTCACCTGCTCGCGCTGCAGCCAGACACGCGAGGGATTCGAGCGCCCCCCCTTTCCCGGCCCCGTCGGCGCGCGCGCGGGTGCGGAGATCTGCCGGGATTGCTGGGCGCAGTGGTTGAAGCAGCAGACGATGCTGATCAACCATTACGGACTCAACGTGATGGATCCGCAGGCGCGGAGCTTCCTCACCAAGAACATGGACGCCTTCCTCTTCAAGAAGGGAGGGGAGGAGGGCGTCGATACGACCAAACAGGGGACGATCGCATGGTAGAGCACGCCGCCCGGAACCTCACTCGTCTCGCGCTGCGGTCCGCCGCACTGGCCCTTGCGCTCACCGCCTGCGTCCGCGTGTCCACGACGCGGTCCGAAGCCCCGCCGCAGCCGGCGGCGACGCGGCCGGCGTCCATGCCTGGCACCGTGGCCTCGATGCCGATGATGCGCGACCCCGCGGGCGACGCCCGGTGGGCCGACAGCGTGCTCGCGACGCTGTCGCCTCGCGACCGTGCCGCCCAGATGGTGTGGCCATGGATCCTCGGCGACTACACCTCCAACGACGACGCCGCGTTCCGCCGCGTCGAGCGCCTGTTCCGCGAGCAGCACCTGGGCGGGCTGATCATCTCGGTGGGATCGCCGACCGAGATCGCCTCCAAGCTGAACGCCCTGCAGGCGTCCAGCTCCCTGCCGCTGCTCGTCGGTGCCGACCTCGAGACCGGTGCCTGGTTCCGCGCCCGCGGCGGCTTCTTCATCCCCAACGCCATCGACCTCGGCGGCAGCACGGCGTTCCCGTATGCCATGGGGATCGGCGCCACGCGCGACGAGGCGCAGGCGTATGCCATGGGGCGCGTCACCGCGCGGGAGGGACGAGCCCTCGGCATCCACATGGCGTTCGCGCCGGTGCTCGACGTCAACAACAACCCGAAGAACCCGGTTATCAGCCTGCGGTCCTTCTCCGAGAACCCGCAGCTCGTGGCGCGCCTCGGTACGGCGTTCGTCCGCGGCATCCAGGAGAACGGGATGCTGGCCACGGCCAAGCACTTTCCCGGGCATGGTGACACGGAGCAGAACTCGCATCTCGAGCTCGCCCGTGTCACGGCGAGCCGCGCACGGCTGGACAGCGTCGAATTGCTCCCCTTCCGCGAGGCCATCCGCGGCGGCGTGCGCGGCGTGATGACCTTTCACGGCGACCTTCCTGCCCTCGACGCCTCGGGACAGCCGGCGACGCTCAGCCCGAAGGTGATGATCGACTTGCTCCGCACGCAGATGGGGTTCCAGGGGATCCTCGTCACGGATGCGCTGGACATGAACGGCGCGCTGGGCAAGGCGACGATGGCCGAGGTCACCCAGCGAGCGGTGGAGGCGGGTAACGACGTGCTGCTCATGCCGACCGACGTCGTGACGGCCATCGATGCCGTGGTGAGCGGCGTGGCGCAGGGCAAGTTCACCCAGGCGCGGATCGACCAGTCGGTACGCCGGCTCCTCATCGCCAAGCGCGAGATGGGGCTCGACCGCAACCGCTACGTGGACGTGCAGCAGATGCGGGCCGTCGTGTCCGACAGCACCAACGTGGCTTCGGCGCGTGTCGCGGCCGAGCGGGCCGTGACGCTCGTGAAGGATTCGCTGAACCTGGTGCCGCTCAACCGGCTCTCGCGCGACGCGCTCGTCGTGAGCGTGACCCTGGCGCCGCGGGCCGACCTGGCGGCGGGAGTGACGTTCAATGGCGAGCTCGCCCGCGCCTTCCCGCGGCTCCGTTCCCTTACGCTGTCACCGGAGTCGCTCTATGGTGCCGCGTCAGGTGAGGGCGCGGGCGCGGCGGTGACTGGCGGCCACTACGTCGCCAGCCCGCAGCCGGCGCTCTTTCCCGCGTCGGTGGAGAATGCGTTGCGCGCCGCGCAGGGTGCCGATGTCGTGATCGTGTCGTCGTACTTCGGCGCCAGCTCGTCCACGGCGCGCCTCGCCGCGCCCACCGGGATGGCGGAGCTTCTCGCGGGCCTCCAGAAAGGCGGCGCGAAGGTGATCCTCGCGACCTTCAGCAACCCGTACATCGGCTCGGAACTGCCGGCGACGTCGACCTACGCCATCTCGTGGAGCTTCTCGCCACCGTCGCAGCGTGCCATGGCACGCGCGCTGCTGGGCCTTGCCCCGATCACCGGGCAGCTCCCGATCACCATCCCCGGCATCGCGCCATATGGTGCGGGGCTGCGGCGCGACGTGGCGATGCCGTAGGCGGTGCGTGCGGGTTGCAAGGTATCGGCGGGCCACGACGGGGTGAGTGGCTCGCCGGTCATCTTCTTGCGCCGCACCGATGTCCCGGACGTCGTCCGAGACATCCGGCGCGCACGCCGCGCGCTGATCGGTCAGAGCGTCCGTTGACGCGCGGTCGGGAAACCCGTATATCCTGCTGCAGCGCGAGCCACTAATTCAGGGCAGTTTGTTACTAATTCCGTGGCCCCGTCGTGATGCGCCCTTGACATTAGTGGCGATTTGGTACTAATTCGCCCGACATGCGCGAGCGCTCCACAATCCTCATGAAGTCTGCCGTCCGACGGACCACCCTTGCCGTGGACGTCGTGGTGCTCTCGCCGCACGCCGATGCGCTGGCCGTCCTCCTCGTCCGGTCGCCGGCTGGCGCGCGTGAGCGGTGGAGCCTGCCGTGGGATGCTCCGCAGGCGACGGAAGAGCTCGAGGACGCGGCCGCGCGTATCGCGGAGGCCGTGCTGGGCAGTACCCCGGACTACTTCGAGCAGGTCGGCGCGATCGCCGACGGCAAGCGGCATCCGGGCGACGCCGAGGTCTCGGTGGGGATCGTGGCCCTGTCGCCGGCCGGTGCCGGTAGCCCGAGCGGGGATGCCGAGTGGTTCCCGATCGCCAGCCTGCCGACCCTCGCGCCCCGGCACCGCACCATCGTGGAGCGGGCCGCTGCGGTTGTGCGGCAGCGCGTGGACCAGTCGCCACTCGCCTTCCGGCTGCTGCCGCCGACCTTCACCCTCAGCGACCTGCAGTCGATCTACGAGCTCCTGCTCTCGCGCCCCTTGCACAAGGCCAGCTTCCGTCGCGCCCTCCAGGCGAGCTACCTGGTGGAGCCGACGGACGAATGGCGGAGCGAAGGCCGCGGCCGCCCTGCGCAGCTGTTCCGGTTCGCCCCGAAGAAGCGCCGCGGCGCCAGGCGGGGCGTCCGCTTCGACCTCTTTTCGGAGTAGGCGCGCGCCGGTCGCACGGTCAACGGCAACAGCGGGGGTACTGCTCCAACATTCCTCGGATCGTCCCTTGTATCGTCACCCTCCAAACGCCCCGCCAGGCTGCAACGCTTCGTCTGCCATCGCTCCTTTACTGGTCAGCATCCCGGCGGGGCTGTCATCCGTACCTGAAATTTGAAGGTGCGGGGTGAGCACGACTCACCCCGCACTCTCGACATCCCGAGGCCGGCTCCGAGACGGGCCTGTAAGAGTAAAGGAACGATGCCCGCGTGGTCGAGCAACCTGGCGGGGCGCTTGGAAGGCGACGGTACAAGGGACGATCCGAGGAATGTCGGAGCAGTACCCCCGCTGTTGCCGTGACCGTGCGACCGGCAGGATGCCGTCCCGGTCCGCCCCTATTGCGCGTGGCATATTAGTCGCAATATGTTCTTTAGGTCCAATCGCGGACGGAACATGCTCGACTACCTGGACGGCCTCTGCGCGGCGCTGCTCGCGCGGAATGGGACGGAGATCCGACGGCTCCTGCGCCATCCCCTGGCGCGGGCGCTGCCGAGGCGCGTCCGCGAGGAGGGGTTCTCGATCGCCCGCGCCGGCCCGGAAAGCCTGCGCGCTCCCGTCCAGACCCTGCACTTCTACCACCAGACCCTGCACCTGCTCGGCGCCCGCACTACCGCAGTAGCGGCGCGCCCCGGCGTGGCCACACCCCCCGCGCACCCGGCACACCAGCCCGACGGCAGCCAGATCGAGATGCCCCTGCGCGCCGCTGGCGGCTGACCGCCCGCCCCACGTCGCCGCCCTAGACCTTCCGCGCCACCACCCATCGGCGGCGCAGTACCCGCCGTGCGATCGCCGCGTTGTCGCGCGCGATGCGAAACAGTTCCGCGACCACTGCGTTCTCGTCCTCGCCCTCCACCTCCTCCACCACCAGCGGCGCGTCGTCGGCGCGGCGCGGCATCGTGTCCCGCGGTTCGATGACCACCCGCCCGCGACGCCGTGCGCCGCTGGCGTTCCCGCGATCGCTCGACACCAGCTCCACCCGAACATATCCGCCACCGGGCATCGTGCGCGTGTAGAGCGGCGAGCTTGCCGCCGCGAGTTCCTGCGCGCCCAGTCCCGCGGCGTCCCCCTGGTACTCCAGCACTGACCCTCCCATCGGCTGCGTCTGGCCCTCAGCGCCGCCCCGCCCGGGGCGGTGTCGCGATCGCATCCTCCAATACCTGCATGGCCCGTGCGAGCCCGCGAGCCGTCGGCCGCTCGCTCACCCCCTCACGCCAGATATCCCCGATCCGCTCCGACCGCGCCGGCATCGTGGTCACGGTGAATCCAGTGAGCTTCAGGCGCGGCGTGAGCTCGCGTGGGCGTAGCGGGGCGGATGCCGTGGCGGTGGGCCTGGCCCGCAGGCTGTATGCCGCCGCCATGCTCTTCCCATGCGCGTTCTGCATCGCGTCCACGTAGATGCTGCGCTCGGGACGCGATCGGATCGAGCGCTCGACAGTGGCAAGATCCGGTCGCGCGACTGTCGCGGCCTGCGCCACCAGCTCCGACAACCGGGCCGAGGTCTCGAAGGTGCTGCGCGCCGGCAAGGGAAACACCAGGTGGATCCCGCGCGAGCCGGATGTCTTCAGCACCACCGGCAGCGAACACTCCCGCGCGATGCGCACGATCTCCTGCGCCAGCTCGACCACCCACGCGAACGGCACCCCCTCGCCCGGGTCCAGGTCGATCAGGCTGCGATCCGGTGCGTCCGGATCCTGCACCCGCGAGAACCAGGGATGCACCTCGATCGCGCCCAGTTGAACGGTGTAGAGCAGCGTGGCGAGGTCGCCGCCGATGATCCGGTCCTGCTTCCCCTTGTCCACCGTATTCACCTGGTGCACGGTGACGACGTCGGGAACGTGCGGGCCAGCGTCCTGCTGAAAGAACATCTCCCCCCCCACCCCCGTGGGATAGCGCTTCAGGATCAGCGGGCGCCCCTCGAGGTCCGGCAGCATGAACCGCGACATGCGCGCGTAGTAGCGCATCACGGCGCCCTTGGTCACGCCGACGTCGGGAAACACGACCCGGTCCAGGCTGGACACGTGCAGCCGGCGTCCCCGCCCCAGCTCCACCTCGCCATCGCCGCCATCCTGCTCGATGGCCTGCAGCTGCAGCTCGACATCGGGCGGAGTGCCGATGGTGCGCTCTGCCTTCTTCGCCGGTGCCTTCCGGGCTGGCGTCGCGGGGCGCTTGGCCGGCACGGCGGGCTTCGCTGCTCCGCGGCCGGTGCCCTCCTCGTCGCGCTTCGTGCCGCCGCGCGCCGGACGCCGCGCGCTGCGTGGCGGCTTCGCGGGTCCGGTCCGGACGTTCGGACGGGCCTTCGTGGGCGGCTTCACGCCGCGCTTCGCTGGTGTCGTGCTCTTACGCGGCATCGTCCTTCATCTCCCCGGTTCCCCAGCGCTGCAGGCTCACCCCCTCGATGGTCACGTCCTTCGCCACCTTGTCGTCGCGCACGCCGAGAAAGATCGGCTGCCGCAACAGTCGGTCGCTCGTCCACTCGGCGAACTTCACCTCGACCACGACCTTCGGCGTGACCCAGTGGGCGCGCTCGTTCGTGCGCGGCGGATCGGCAAACGGGCTGCTGCCCCGCTCGATGCGCTCCAGCGACGCGTGCATCTCGGCCAGGCCCGCATGCGTGAAGCCGCCACCGGTGTGCCCCACGTACACGAAGCGCCCGCCCCGGTCGTAGGCCCCGAGGAGCAGCGCACCGAAGTACTGGCGAGCCTTGCGTGGCTCGGTAAACCCGCCGACGACGAACTCGGCACGGAACAGCAGCTTGAGCTTCCGCCAGTCGTCGGACCGCGCGCCCGCCTGGTACCGCGCATCCATCCGCTTCGCGATGATCCCCTCCCAGCCCGCGCGGCGTGCCCTGGCGAGCATCGTCGCGCCGCGCGTGGTGCTGTCGCTCAGCGCAACGGTGGCGTCGTCGTCATCCCCCGCCTCGTCCATCAGCGCAACCAGCCGCTCGCGGCGCTCGGTCCATGGCTGCGCCGTCAGCAGGCGTCGTCCGTCGCGCAGCAGGTCGAACACCACGAACGATGTCGGCGCCTCGAGGGCAAGCCGCAGGATCTCGTCGTGATCCTTGAGGTGCATGCGCCCCTGCAATTGCTGGAACTCGCTGGCCTCGGCGGCGGCCTTGCGGCGGCGGCGCTTGCGCGCCACCACCTCTCCATCGAGCACCAGCGTGCGGCCCGCACGTTGCGCGAGCTCGCGCAGGGCAAGGATTATCTCGGGGAACTGCGTGCTCTTGTCCTTGCCGTTCCGCGTGATGATGCGCGCGGTCCTCGCCGAGGCTTCCGCGATCACGCGCATGCCGTCGTACTTGGGCTCGAAGGTCCAGTTGCCCCCGGTGGGCAGGGCGTGGCCGAGCGTGGCGTACATCGGTTGGGGAAGGCTGGCGCGCGGGGTAGGCACGCCCCCCTCCGGGGCAAAAGGGGTGCCCGGTATGCTTGCGGCCGGTACCGGAGAGCGCGTTACTTCCTTCCGCGGCGTGACACGGTCGCGACAGCCGCGGCCCGGTCGACATACGTGCCAGCCACGTCGGTGCCGGGCACCATGGCGCGCACCGTCTGGTCGTCCGCGCCCGCTCCCATCGACCAGCGCGCCTCGACACGTCCACGCGCGTCGGACAGGGCACGGGAGGGCGTCACCGCCCCTGACTTGACGCTCAGTCGCACCGGTACGTCGGCCACCGGGTTGCCGTGCACGTCGCTCACCTGCACCACCAGCCGGCGCCCCTTGTCCGGAGCTGCGCCCTTCACGGGCGGAACGGCGTCAAGCGAAAGGTTGGCGACGGTGCCCGCGCTACCGCGCGCCGCGACGGTCACCCCCGCGCGCACTCCCTCTGCGCTGGCAGCCAGCGTCTGCGTGCCGGCGGTCCGGCCGAGCGTCCACCGGATCTTGACGACTCCAATGAGTCGGTGCGCGGCGTGGAGTCGGCAACGGTCCCGGCCGACAGCGCAAGCGACACCGCCACATCCGGCGCGCCGTTGCCGGCGGCGTCGGTCACCCGCAGGAGCACGACGCTGGCGAGCGGGCGCCCCGCCGCGAGCGCGCTGGCGACGATCTCGGCCGGCATGATGCGGCTTTCCGGTGCGCCGACCAGTGCGCGAAGCCGCTGCGCACCGGTCCTGGATCCCAGCGTCCACCGCACGCGGGCGATGCCGGCCGAGTCGGTGCGGCTGTCGATGGACTGCGCGGCGCCGTTGGTCGCGCTCCATCGTACCGGCACTCCGGCCAGCGGCCGGCCGGTGGAGTCGGCGATTCGTACCGCGACAGAGTCGTCGAGCACCGCGCCGGCGCGGGCGCGCAGCATGGCGAGCACCGGCACGACGCGCGTGTTCGCCGCCACCGGCTCCGCTTCGGCCAGCACCAGGGTCGCGCTGTCCACCTGCTCCACGCTCGCCCTCAGCGCCTGCGCGCCCGGGATGTCGCCAAGCGTCCATCGCGTTCGCGCGCGCCCGTCGGCATCGGTCGTCGCGGTGAGCGGCTCGGCCAAGCCGGTAATGCCGGATACCTGGAAGGTGACGCGCTTTCCCGGGGCCGGCGCGCCGCGCCGGGTGGTGGCACGCACGACGACCTCATGCGCGAGCCGCTGCCCAGCGAGGGCGCGCTGGCCCTCGCCGTCTACCAGGTGCAGCGTCGTCGCCGTGGTCAGCACGGCCAGCGGGACAGAGGCGGTCGTGCCGTCGAGGGAGGCGCTCAGCACGCCGCGGCCCGCGTCCCGCGCCTGCACTCCGCCTTGGGCGTCCACGCTCGCGACCGTCGTGTCGTCGACGCTCCACCGGGCGGGCCGGGCGGCGACGAGATGTCCACGCGCGTCCAGGGCCCGGGCGTGCATCGGCAGCGACTGGCCCTCGGCGAGCAGCAGCGTGTCGGCCGAGGCGGACATCGCGACGGGGCCGGCGATCGACAGGGTGGCCACGCGCTGGCGCACGACCAGGTGCGCGCGCGCGACCTGGCGTCCGACGACCACCGAGATCGTGGTGGTTCCCGGGCCGCGTGCGATCACCGATCCATTCGCACGAACGGTCGCGATGCTGGAGTCGCCCGTCGTCCACGTGGGCGTCGCGCCACCGAGGATGCTGCCATTCTGGTCGGCGGCCGTGGCGGCGAAGGCCACCGTATCGCCGATCGCCGTCGCGGTGTCGACGGCGGGCGTGAGCCGCACCCACGCAGCGGCGGCGTTGGCGGCCGATGTGGTGGAGGTGCCCTTGCCGATCACCCCATTGGAATGAAGCGCGGACACGATGCTGGCGATGGCGGCACCGGTGGACGCCACGACGGCGACTCCCTTGGTGACGTGCTGCAGCCAGGCGAACTTCGGCACCGCATCGGGAGTGGGTGGCATGCCTGCAGGACGGCATGCGTCGCGAACTCGTCACGCACGGCGGCGGTG
>Ga0136611_10002505_pt1 | contig 12814 bp, 12 predicted proteins | sample AntDrymUQ2232306_2_FD_106645 | JGI IMG/M metagenome (GOLD analysis project Ga0136611, IMG submission 106645) | Polar desert sand microbial communities from Dry Valleys, Antarctica - metaG UQ223 (23.06) | ecosystem: Environmental > Terrestrial > Soil > Desert | place: Antarctica: Dry Valley... | reverse complement strand
TCGCGCGGACGCCACCGACCCCGAGACCGGAGAACGCTACGCGGACGTGATCGTGTTCTGGGTTGGGTCCGAGTCGGACAAGCAGGCCATGGTCCAGGACCGGGCGTCACCGTTCTTCACGACTGCAACACTTCGACGGTCATCCGTCGGTGTTGCTTCGATCGAGCCGGATCGGCGAGCTCGCCCGGGGCGAACTCGCTGAGATGGTTCAGGATGCTTGGCTCGCGCAGGTTTCTGAGCGCAGGAGGACGACCTGGCTTGCCACCCAGACGGTCCGGTAGCGGATCCCCACTGGGCGGTGCTGCTTGTGGCGTCCGGTTGTTAGCGTCCAGCCCGCACTGGCAGGATGACCGCAGGCTGGGCAGGACGACAGGCAGGAATGGGTATGACGCATCGCAGGACGACGGTCCGATGGCTCGGTGCGCTGGCCGCCGCGACCCTCGTGTCGGTCTCGGCGGCGTGCAGTTCGTCGGAGCAGCCGCAGGCAGACGGAGCCAGTGAGGCGCCGGCCGGCACCTCGCCGCCGCAGGCCGGTCAGGACGAGCCGTCGGCCGACGCGTTCCCGCAGCCCATGCAGGTCGCCGTCAGCCGGGAGCAGGCTGTCGCGACGAGCGGCGACGCCAGACCCGTACGCGCCGATCTCGCCCCGCTGCAGCGACGCGGCGACGTCGTCGTGCTCAACCTCAGCCTCACCCATACCGGTGAGGACAGCCAGTGGCAGATCGCCGACGACCTCGACGACGGCACAGTGAACGGCCTCGAGGGCGGCGTGACGGACCAGGACCCGGCCCGCTTCAGCGTCGACGGCATCTCGCTGATCGACGGGCAGAACAGCAAGCGGCACCTCGTCGCCCGGGACACCCGCGGCTTCTGCGTCTGCAGCACGGCGCTGTCCGGTGTCTTCCTCAAGCCGGGCAGCACCGTCGTGCTGTCGGCCACCTTCGCGGCGCCGCCGGAGGACGTGGACAGCCTCGACGTCGAGATCCCGGTCTTCGGGACCTTCCCCGCGGTCCCCATCCAGTCGTGAGACGCCTCGCGCTCTGGCCGTCGTGGCGCTGTGCTTGTCGATCACCTCAGGCCTGCTGACCACCTTGGCGTCCGCGGCTACGCCGACGCCGCAGCGGACGGTCCAGGTCATCGAGCCCGACGCCGGCCCGCCGGTCGACCTGCCCGTGCTGCCGCTCGAGCTTTCACGCCTCGACCTCTTCCTGGTGACCGGACCTGTGGACGGCGCGGTCAGCGACGCCGTCGCACCGGACGAGCAGGTCTTCACCGCGGCGGCAGACGTCTTTTTTGCCTTTGGCCAGGCCGAGCTCAGCGAGCGGGCCCGCACCGAGTTGAATCGCGTGGCGACGCTGATCTCGGAGGCAAGTCTGCGCGCGGTCGAGGTGGTCGGGCACACCGACGCCGTCGGGAGCGACGCGGATAACCTGGACCTGTCCGGCCGCCGCGCCGAGGCGGTACGTGCCGTACTCGCCGAGCGCCTGCCCGGGGCGACGTTCACAGCCCGAGGGGTCGGCGAGGCCGAGCCCGTGGCGCCCGAGCAGTTAAATGGGGCGGACAACCCCGACGGCCGGGCCGCCAACCGCCGCGTCGAGATCCGCGCGGTGCGCTGACCTGCCCGCGATGGTTAGCGACACTGAGCTAGTCCGACACCTGCAGGAGCGTGCCGCGCGCGCGCAACCAGCCGAGCACGTGGTGCACTTCGAAGGTTGGTGGTTGCGCTACTCCGCCAGCCGCTCGTGGTGGCTCTCAAGCGTCCTGCCACATGACGATGCCAACGGGGATGACCTGTTGCGACTGGTCGAGGCCGCCGAGCGCTTCAGCGCGGCCGAAAGCACGAGGACCACCTTCCAGCTGACGCCCGGCGTGTGCCCAGCGCAGCTCAACAAGCTGCTGGCTGGGAGAAGCTTCGAGCGGCGTGGCTCAATGTCGCTGCAGACGGCGCCGGCCGCCCACGTCATGGATCGCCTCGAGCCGCCCGTTGTGCAGGTAGAGGTGGCGCCCGCGCCTGATAACGCATGGCTGTCGGTTTGGGCCGACACCAACGGTGCCGACGCCGATCTGGAACGCGAGCTCTTAGGGCGTCTGGACAGACCTGCGGCCTACGCCAGCGCAGTCTTCGACGGCAAGGTCGTAGCGGTCGGCCGCACGGTCATTGACAGCGGCTGGGCCGGGATCTTCGGCATGGCTACGTTGCCAGCCGCGCGGGGCCGGGGCGCGGCCTCGGCGGTGCTCGCGAGGCTCGCAAGCTACGCGCGTGAGCAGGCCCGCGAGGCTCATGACATCCAAGTGGAGCGGGACAACCAGCCCGCAATGCGGCTCTACCAGCGGTCGGGCTTCTCGCAAGTGTTGGGTTACCACTACCGGCAGCGCTGAGTGGCCGCAGCGTCAGCGGCTGTGTGCTGCGGCCACGCGGCCGGATGGGCAGGAAGGACCTCCTGGTGCTCGCCTTGCGCTGCACGGATAAGCGACGACCTGGCCCGCCAGGCGGCAGAGACCCCTACCACGAGTGTCCCGGTAGCGGAAGGCGGTCCGGGCTCCCCGTCGTGCTCGAAGCGGGACCGGCTGCGGGAGACCCTGGACGATGCCGCCGCAGCTGACCGCTTCCTGGCGGGTGTGGCGAGTGGTCGCGAGACCACGCTCGCACAAGAGAGTCAGCCGTCCTCTTGGCCAGGTAGCGGCATTCCGTCGAGGAACGCCGTGCCCGAGACGGACTCCGTTTCAGCGCGCCCGGTCCAGCGATACCTGCGTCGTGGCCGGCACGACCGTACGACTGCCCTTCTTGCTCTGGAAGCCGCGGTAGAAGGATTGCGTCGCCTGCGGGTCCTCCCGGTCGGACAGAAAGAACGTGTCGAACTGGACCCGCTCAGGGGTCAGGTCGACCACGGAGTAGCCGTGTGAGTCGAGCTCGACCTCCTTGATGTGGCGGTTGGCCAGCTTGATCTCCTGCTCCACCGCGAGCGAGGTGGTGCGGGGCGGCGTGCGGGTGATCTCGTTGAGGTTGTCCGAGGTCACCGAGGTGCAGACGAACTCGATGCCGGCGCTCGGCGACGGCTCGGTCGGCGTGCCGGCATAGGTGCCGGCGTCGATCGGCAGGTCGGCCGCCCACGTGGAGTGGATGTCACCGGTGAGGAAGACCGGGTCGCCGACCCCTTCGCTGAGCGCGAACTCCAGCACCCGCTGGCGGTTCGCGGTGTAGCCGTCCCAGGGGTCGACGAGCAGCGAGAAACCGCTCTGCGGGAGTGAAACCGGTGTCGGGCCGCCCTGCAACACGGCGAGGGCCGACGCGAGGTCCGCCGGTAGCGGCGGGGTCTTGACCGGCATGATCTGCACGCTGTTGCCGAACAGCCGCCAGGCCGGTGAACCGGCCGCAGAAAGCCCCTGTTCGAGGAAGGCCTGCTGCTCCGGCCCGGTCATCGTGCGGGCCGGGTCGTCGATCGCCGCACCGTCAGTGGCCGGCACCTGCTCGTCGCGGTACTGCCGAAGGTCGAGCATCGTGAGGTCGGCCAGCGCGCCGAAGCGCAGCCTCCGGTAGATGCGGGTCTCCTGCTCGTTGCGGCTCTCCGGCAGCCGGATCGGCATCCACTCGTCGTAGGCCTGGTAGGCCCGGTTGCGGCGCGGGACGAAAGGCCCCTCCGTCTCCTCCTGGTGGTTCTCGGCGCCCTCGCGCCACGTGTCGTTGGTGACCTCGTGGTCGTCCCAGGTGGTGACGAAGGCGTACTTGCGGTGCAGCGCGGCGAGGTCGGGGTCCGCCTTGTACAGCGCGTGCCGGCGACGGTAGTCCGACAGGGTCACGATCTCGACGGCCGGGTCGTGATCGCGCCTGCCGATCAGGGTTGCCGGGCCGTAGCGGTCCGCACCGTTGCCGTACTCGTACAGGTAGTCACCTAGGTGCAGGACGAAGTCCAGATCGTCGCGCGCGGCGAGGTGGCGGTAGGCCGAGAAGTAGCCGCCGGTGTAGTTGGAGCAGCTGACCATGCCGAAACGCAGACTGGCATTGAGCGCATCCGCGGCGGGGGCGGTACGGGTGGCGCCGATTGGGCTCGACGCCTTGAGCGCCGTGAAGCGATAAAAGTAGGCGCGGCCGGGCTGCAAGCCTCGGACGTCGACCTTGACGGTGTGGTCGGTCAGCGGGCTGGTCGTGACCGTGCCCCGCCTGACGACGCGTTTGAGGTCCGCGTCCTCGGCCATCAGCCAGGTCACCTTGGTAGGGGCCCCCTCGCCCGATCCGGGCGTCGCCGCCGGACTCGGCGTGACACGCGTCCAGATGACCACCTCGTCGGGCAGCGGATCACCGGAGGCGACGCCGTACTGGAAGGCCGCGGCCAGCGGCGCGCCCAGTGCGGCGGAGAAGGACGGGCCCGTCAGGGCGCTACCCATGGCGGTCGCGGCGGCGGCGCCGGCCGCGCCTTTCAGGAAGGTGCGGCGGTCCACAGGGCTCATGAATACCGAAGGTAGGGAAGCGATGGAACGGCTCGATGGACGGCAGATGAACGCTCGGGTGTCACCGGTCCCGAGTCGCCCGCGTCGCCCAACTGTCGACCGCCGTTCATCTGCCTGACGGCAGGTTTTGTGCACAAGACGGGGAAGAACTTTGGTGACCTTCCCCTGATCCGAGGAGCCCTGCCCGTGGACCTGGACCGCCGCTCGTTCCTGCGCAGCACCGCACTCGCAGTGGGTGTCACCGCGCTCGGACCGGCTTTCTGGCAGACCGCCTATGCCGCCAAGCCGATGCCGGGCGACGGGCCGTACGGGCCGTTGCAGGGCCCCGACGGCAACGGTGTGCTGCTGCCGACCGGCTTCTCGAGCAAGATCCTCGCGACCACCGGCTCACTCGTGACCGGCACGCTCTACCCGTGGCACCCGGCGCCGGACGGCGGCGCGGTACTACCCCAACCCGACGGCGGCTGGGTCTACACCTCGAACAGCGAGATCCCCTTCACGGGTGGCGCGGGCGCGCTACGCTTCGACGCCGCCGGCGAGATCGCCGGCGCGTACCGCATCCTCACCGGCACCAGCCAGAACTGCGCGGGCGGGCCGACTCCTTGGGGCACCTGGCTGTCCTGTGAGGAAAACCCGTTCGGCCAGGTCCACGAGTGCGACGTCACCGGCACCTCGCAGGGCGTGGTCATGCCCGCGCTCGGGATGTTCGCCCACGAGGCCGTGACCGTCGACCCCGGTCGCGGCCAGCTTTACCTCACCGAGGACACCCGGGACGGCCGTTTCTACCGCTTCACGCCGGACGCCTACCCGAGGCTGAGTTCCGGCCTGCTCGAGGTGCTGTTCGCCGACCCCGCTGGCAGCGTGAGTTGGCAGCCGGCACTCGCTCCGGACCAGCCGCAGTCCCTGAACCGGCTCGCCGGTGCGAAGGTCTTCAACGGCGGGGAGGGCGTCTGGTTCGACAGTGACCACGTCTACTTCACCACCAAGGGCGACAACCGCGTCTGGGACCTCGACATCACCACGCAACGCCTGTCCGTGCTGTACGACGCGGCTGTTGCCGGCCCCGACGCGCCGCTCACAGGCGTCGACAATATCGTGGTCTCCCGCTCCGGCGACATCTTCGTCGGCGAGGACGGAGGCAACCTCGAGGTCGTCATGATCAGCACCGAGGGGCAGGTCGCACCGGTCGTCCGGCTCGTCGGACACGACCTCAGCGAGGTCACCGGCCCCGCCTTCAGCCCGGATGGCTCACGGCTCTATTTCTCCTCCCAGCGCGGCACCGACGGTCGTGGCGTGACCTTCCAGGTCACCGGTCCGTTCCGGACCCGGCGGCGTCGACGCCGCTGACCGCAGGGACATCCGGCGGGCACAACGAGTCGTACGGCTCAGCGACGTCTACTGGTCCTGCTGGAGTCAGATCAGACCCGCTCGCCGAGCGGGAACACACCTCACGCCCGCCGGTCTGTCGCCCTGCGTTCGCCGGCCGGTCACCTCGCACCTGCACTCTCTACGCAACACCTTTTCCCTTGAAGTTCCCATGGATCGCCGTGCCTTCCTGCGCAGCAGCGCCCTCGCCGTCGGCGCACCGCACCTAGGGCAGGTGCTGCAGCCCGAGCCGATGACCGGCTCGCGGCAGGACCCCCGTCCGCCTGCGCCGGTCGCGACCCGCAGCCGTTCGCACCGTGGCAAGGAGAAGTGACGTGGAGCTGTCCCGACGCACCCTGATCAAGGCCGGGGGTCTCACCGCTGCGGTGGGCGCTTTCGGACCCGGACGGGCCTACGCCGCGCCGCGGGCCGCGCAGACGATCTCCCTCGCCGGCACCGCCTTTGGTACCGGCAACTACCAGTACCACCCGTTCCAGGTCCCGCCGGGGACCAACCGGCTCGACGTCCGGATCGTCAAGCAGGGCGACGCCAAGACCGGTCTCGGCATCTTCGACCAGCGCGGCGCGCACTACGGCACGCTCAGCGAGCCGAACGGCTTCCGCGGCATCTACGGCGAGGAGCGCGGCGAGTTCTTCCTCGCCCCCGACGCCGCATCCCAGGCCTTCCTGCCCGGCGTCATCGAACCGGGGGAGTGGACGGTCATCGTGCCGGTCTTCGCCGCCCGGCAGCCGACGCCGTACACCGTCTTCGTCACCCTGTCGCCGGGACCGCAGGGCCGGATCTTTCGGCTCGGTCGCGATCTGGACGTCGTCCTGGACCAGCCCGGCTGGTACCGCGGCGACCTGCACGCCCACACGCCGGAGAGCTCGGACGCGTGGAAGTCCGGTAGCGCGCTGACGCCGTCGCAGTGGGCGGCCGAGTGCCGGCGGATCGGGCTCGACTTCCTCGCCCTGACCGACCACAACGTCGTCAGCCAGAACTTCGCCATCGCCGACAGCGCAGGGGAGGACGTGCTCCTGATGGCCGGTGAGGAGATGACCAACTGGTTCCACGGGCACGCCACGGTCTCCGGGATGACACCCGGCGACTGGTTCGACTGGCGCCAGCTGCCCGGCGGCGAGCTCACCGCTGCGCCCGACCCGCGCTCCGGCTCGATCCAGCAGTTCATCGAGGCCGCCCGGGCCAGCGGCGCTTACATCTCCACCGCGCACCCGTTGGGCGCGACGCTGGCCTGGCGTTTCTTCCCCGAGGCCGCGGCCGACCCCGCGGCGCGCACCGACGGGCTGGAGATCTGGACCGGTCCCTTCCAGGCCGACGACGAGGCGATGCTGAAGCTGTGGGACTCGATGCTGCTGTCCGGTCAGCGCATCGTCGGCAACGGCGGCAGCGACCTGCACGGCACCGACAACAACCAGGGGTTCGCCTCCGGGACACCGACCACGGTGGTGCACGCCGACGCACTGTCCAAGCGTGCGGTGGTCGATGCCCTCAAGCGGGGTCGCTCCTTCGTCACGCGACTGCCCGACGGCGTCGAGGTCTACCTCACCGGCACGGGCGTCGACGGTCAGCGCCAGATCATGGGCGGCACGCTCTACGGCGAGCCGACCGATCCCGCCGACTTCGAGATCCTCGTGCGCAGGGCCGGCGGGATGCGGCTGACGGTCATCCGCGACGGCGCTGTGGCGACCGTCGTGCCGATCACCTCCGACGAGCAGACGGTGCCGTTCAGCACGCCCGTCGGGTCCGGCGGCTTCGTCCGGGTCGAGGTGCGCGGCGAGCCGTTCTTCGGCGGCCAGGCCGCGCCGCTGGCCAGCCGTACCGACATGGAGGCCTTCTCCAACCCGGTGTTCCTCGAGCCGGGTCCTCCACCCGTCGGCACGCAGCCGGACCCGACGCAGCCGCCAGCGCAGCCCGGTCCGCGACGCGGTGGCGGGCTGGGCCTCCCCACCGTCGGTGCCGTCGGTGCCGTCGCGACGGTCGGGGCTCCAGCAGCGGTGCTCCGGCTCTCGCACAGCGAGCTCCGGCTACGGGCGGCGACCGGCGACACCCTGCAGGGGCTCGACGTGCTGGTGACCGGAGAGGTCACAGCGGTCGACGAAGACTCCTTCACGCTGACGTGCTGGGTGCCCGGTTGCTGCTCGGCCGAGGATGCGCTGAACATCGAGGTCCTGCTCCCCGGCCACGCGGCCCAGGTCGGTAGCTGGTGCGAGGTCGAGGGGCGGTGGGTCGAGGGCACGGGAACCGGCGTCGGAGTTCCCCCGGCGGTCGTGGCCAACGTCGCACGGACGGTGGCCAACCGTCCGCCTCGCCGGGAAGACCTCGGCTGACGGCAGCGCTCGCCGCCGCGCCGCTGCCTCCCCCCGGTGGACGAGTCTGCGCCCGACGCAGGCCTGCTGCACGGATCGCCCCGGCTGGACTGGACGCCGTGGTGGACAGCGCTCGCCGGCAACGCCTGAGCCGGCCCGCCCCGGTGGACCGGAGGACCGGAGGACCGGAGGACCGTCATGCACGCCGTGATGCGGTACACCGTGAGAGCCGACCAGTTGCAGAGCCACCTGGACCTGCTTCGTGACGTCTACGACGACCTGGCTGACACCCGGCCAAGCGGCATCGCCTGGACGACCTACCAGGTGACGGGCGCACGCACCTTCGTGGAGTTCGTCGAAGGTCCGAAGTTGCCCGAGCCCCTACCCCAGCTGGAGTCCTTCCAGCGGTACCGCATCGGCCTGGACGACCGCTGCGAAAGCGACCACGAGTTCCTCGAGCTGCAGCAGGTCGGCACGTTCCAGGCTTTGTGACGGGGACTGAACGGTGACCCACCGCTACAGACAGCCCCGGCTGAGCACGTCCTGGTGTCGGCCTCCCCTGATGCTGCGGTCACGAGACACCGTTTCGGCGCAGCGCCGCAGGAGACGTCCCGGTAGCCGAACGGTGCCCGGTGAACCGAGCGGCGGATTCCTAGACAAAATCGATTCTTCCGCAGCAGAAGGTGCATTCCGTCGTTATGGCGCGCGCCTCACAACGAGATCCACGGTGGATCCGGGCTAAGCGGTGTCGTCGGTGGAGCCATCGCGAGGGCTGATGTCCGCGCCGTGAAGGGCCTCACCTGCCGGTCACTATCCGCTCCGGTGAGGGCAGGTATCTGCAGCTGGCTCGCAGCGCCAGCGATCTACAGAGCTAGTACGAGCCGTAGTGCAGCGTCGACGTGACGGAGTTCGTCGAACGTCAGGTTGCCGACGCTGGCACCGAGACGGGCAGGGTGGACCGCTGCGGTCTGCTCGGCGAGCACGCGCGTCGTCCTTCCGGCAATCTCGACCTCAGGCCGGAAGCTGGCCGGAAGTGACGACATAGACGTGGGAGCGACCAGCCAGGTAGAAAGCGGGAACTGGTCCGACTGGACGACGACGGCGTACCGAGACCCTCGCTGCTCGTGCCCCTGGGCATTGCGAGGTGCACGTAGCCGGTAGACATCACCACGCACGCAGGCTCTCCATGTCCCGCAGGACCTGTGCCGCCTCGGCCCGGTCCTGCTCGTCGGCGGCCAGGGCCTCTGCCTCGGCTCGAAGAGACGCTCGCGCCCGCTCACGAGCGGCGTCGATGAGAGCCGCTCGCACCGCGCTCGACACCGGCGTTCCGTCACGGGTCAACACTGCCAGAGCGCGCGCGGCGTCCTCGTCGGGACGAAACGTGATCGTGTCAGCCATGCCTGAATCGTAACACGTTGTGTAAGACAACGCAAAAACACCGACTGGCCCGGCTCGACGGTCAGGAGCAACCGGCTGCACACGCAGGCACCTGTCGACGACCGGGACGTGGCGCTTGCGGTTATTCGCGTCGATGAGCGAGACCCCGTTCATGTTGAAGTCGAGCGCACAGCAACGAAGGACGACGTGAGGGGCATTCCTCCGGTGCCGCGGTTGGTGAGCCGCAGGTCGAGCATGGCCAGGCTCCCATTGCGGCGTAGCGACAGCTGCTCGCTGACGGAGAGCAGGTAGTGGACGTGCCGCCGACGCTGTTGGCGCAGGTGCGCGTGTTCTCCACCGGCCAGGGCCGCAAGACCGACGCCACCGACGCGCACTCGGTCGCTTTGGTCGGCACCCGGAGGGCTGCGACCGGTCGTCGACGACCAGCAGCTCGCTGTGCTGCGGGCGGCCCGCTCGGTGGGTGACAGGTGCTGCGCGGCCCAGCGCGCCAGCTCGATCCCGGGGTGCTGCGTCTGGTCGCCGGTTGCGACCACGCGGTTGCGGCCCTCCGCCAGCCGGCTGCCGTTGGCGCCGACGAGGACGGAGCCGAAGGGCTCATCACCTGCGGCCAGCCCCTGCTCGGCGAGCTCGATGCACCGCTCCAGGTGCCCGCGCTCCTCGGCGGGAAGCCCCGGCTCGCCAGGGCTCATCGGACTCACGTTGCCTCACCGGCACGGATGGGTACGCGCAGGTGCAACTGCCCCTCCTCGCTTGGGTGCGATGTCCAGGTAGGGCCCGGCGCCGTACGCCCGCTTACCTGTCAGTGGTCCCTCGCGGAACGGCGGTGGCGCGACGCAGCCCGAGGTCCTCGACGTCCCCGAGACGCTGGACGCCTTCGCCGACTACTACCGCAGCATCGCCGGCGAGCACCCGACTGGGACGAGTACCGGCAGGCGATGGTGCGCCAGGGCAAGTCGCTGCTGCGGGTGACGGTCGAGCGCTGGGGGCCGGTGGCGACCGGCGGCGTCCCTCCGGACGAAGCTCCGGCCGGCTAGGACGCCGGACCCACCGAGAACAGATCCCCGGGCTGGCAGTCCAGCACGTGGCAGAGGGTCGTGAGGGTCGAGAAGCGCACCGCCCGGGCTCGGTCATTCTTCAGCACCGAGAGGTTGACGATGGTGACGCCTACCCGAGAGGCGAGCTCGGTCAGCGTCATGCCGCGCTCGGCCAGCAGCACGTCCAGGTGGCAGACGACACGGTGACTGATGTCGTCCTCGGTCACACCAGCCCCTGCACGTCCTCGGCGAGCATGACCCCGCTGCGGAAGGCCTCCGCCAGCGCGAGCAGTAGGACCCCCAGCACGGCGGCGGTTAGATCGACGCCGGCGCCCAGGTCGAACAACCCTCCCGGGCGGGAGCCGACGGCGTCGAGCACCGCCAGCCGGCTCACCGCTTCGAGCAGTTGTCCGCCCACGCCTCCGACCAGCACCGCGGCCGCGAGCAGCACCAGGCGTCGCGGGTTGCGCCGGTCGAAGGGACGCCCGGCGCGAATGCTGGTCAGCAGCTGCCAGAGCAGGAGCGCCCCGGCCGCGGTGCACAGTCCGCGCAGCGAGGCCGGCAGCTCGGTGAGCACGCGCAACGGCCCGTCGATCTCGGCCACGTCGAGCCTGGCCCTGGTCCCCTCGGCGTCCACGGACAGGGCGACCCCCGCGGGCAACCCGTCGAGCTCACGCAGCACATCATCCAGCGACGCCGATGTCAGACCGACAGAGACGGTGCCGCCCGGCTGGGTCAGCTGGTTGACCGGCAGGACCACCGCCGTGATGAGCGAGACGGCTGCCATGACGAGCAGCAGGACGGCGACGGCGCCGGCAACTCCACCCCGGCGGGCAGGGGGCGTGGGGTCCGCAGCCATGGTGCTCCTTATTATCGACAGTCAATATTATCGATGAACAATATGTAGGGGCGGGGGGGGCCGTCAAGCTGGTCCCAGCGTTACGGGTACGCCGCGCACCAGCGCGGGCAGGCCCTCGGCGTCGAGCACGGTCGGTGGGGCGGACCGTCTCGCCGGAGCCGACGTAAACGAAGGCCACACGCACGCTGTCGAGCGGCGCCCCTGACAGCCGGTGCCAGGCCAGCCGGTAGACAACGGCCGGCCTCGCGTCCAAGCTCTCCTTATGACCGCACAAGACAAGTACTCCATGAGCCTGGACGAGCTTGTCGCGACAGCGAACGTGCCGTTCGACCAGCAGGTCGAAGAGCGGGATACAGGGGAACGCCCGGAGCATGACGAGGCTGCAGGACATCTTCCAGGAAACGTCCGGCCGTACGGCGCGTAGGTGCCGCTAGCGCAACCGCCCGCAGTAGTCGTATGGGACGGTGTCGGTGGCGCCGTTCCGCGGGGATCTGCGGACGTGGCGGTAACGGGCACGGTCCTCCACTGTGCGTCGAAGTGGTTAGCCCTCGCCTGACCCAAGACCTGGCCGTCGAGGTCCACCTACAGCAACCTCGTCCGCCTGCTCGGTGCTCACTGGGCAAGGGCAAGTGATGCCACTTGTTGCCCGCGGCACCCGGTGACGGCATGTGTGGAGTCGTTAGCCGGGGTGATGGGTGTGCGCGGCTCAAGCACCTCAGAACTCATGCAGCCAGTGGGCCTGAGATGCACTGGTGGCCGAATGTCGATCGGGACGTCGCGGCGGGACAACTAGGCTTCTCGGGTGCCTGCGCCACGGTCAGGCTGTTGTAGGCATCTGTCTGCTTCGGCTGGGCGGTGCGCGGCCCGCGGGCTGCCGGGCGCATTCGGACTGGGCAGTGAGAACGCCGCGCATCGCGTCGCCGTCGAGTGGGATACGCCGGAAGGCATACGATCCGGCGTGTACATCCCGCGCCGTGTTTTACACGCCCGCCAGCTGGCCGGCCGACGGACGCATGTAGACGACGTAGGTCACCACCGCGCAGGCGACGTAGAAAGCGATAAAGGCCAGGTAGGCCGCGCTGCCGTTGCCGTAGGACAGGAACGATTGGCGGAAGGCCACCTGGATCAGCACGCCGCCAAACGCGCCGACCGCGCCGGCCAGGCCGACGAGCGCGCTGGCCAGACGACGGTCCTGCTGCGCCGTACGCTCCCCGCCTCGCAGTGACTCGGCGTGGAAAATGGACGGGATCATCTTGTAGACCGACCCGTTGCCCAGGCCGGTCAGCATGAACAGCACCGTGAAGGCGCTCGCCAGCAGCGGGATCGAGCCGGAGTCGGCAGCCACCGCGACGGCGATGGCGGCGACCGTCATGGCGATGAAGGTC
>Ga0136611_10002504_pt1 | contig 12816 bp, 6 predicted proteins | sample AntDrymUQ2232306_2_FD_106645 | JGI IMG/M metagenome (GOLD analysis project Ga0136611, IMG submission 106645) | Polar desert sand microbial communities from Dry Valleys, Antarctica - metaG UQ223 (23.06) | ecosystem: Environmental > Terrestrial > Soil > Desert | place: Antarctica: Dry Valley... | reverse complement strand
GCTCCGTAAAGCGCTTCGTCGGCACGCTGCACAAACTTACCGATCCGCTCGTTGTCTTTGATTCGAGCTATGCCGGAACTAATGGTCACGGGGATTTTCTGGCCGTCTGCGTCAATTGGTTTGCTGGCGATAGATAGCCTGAGTCGTTCCAAAACACTGGCGGCAGAAAGAACCTCTCCTTCAATAATGATCCCAAATTCCTCACCTCCATAGCGCGCGACCAGCAGAGACTCGCTGCTAATTTCTCTTAAGCGGTCGGAGATTTCTCGCAGCACCGCATCTCCTGCGGGATGGCCAAAGTTATCATTTATTTTTTTGAAGTGATCGATGTCGATCAAAGCCAACGAGAACGGATGCTTGGATGCCTGCCACTTTGCATAACATTCGTCCATTTTTTGATCAAAGGCTTTTCGATTCGCTAGCCCTGTTAACCCGTCTGTCCGAGCTTCGGTCAAGTAACAGGCTAACTGTTTGGTTTGCATTTCGAGTTTGCCTTCAGCGGAATCAAGCCGAGACTGCAGTAAGCTGTTTGCCTCGACGATCCTATCGACGATACATTGTACTTCCTCTTTGGTTCGGACTTTCTTGGTGTCAGCCGCATCTCGCTTGAGGGTCTCCATTGTCGATTGATAGCGGTTAAAGTCACCCGCGAAATCCGAGGTCCAGCTGGCCATGTTGCGAAGTGCAGCCACTATTTGCGTTTGATCAATCAAGGGCTGCCCGATACCTAGCGAGGTTCGTTTCGCCATCCAAAATCCGAGCGCTATTCCGACCGCCAAAAGCGTCGTTCCGAACAGTAAACCCATTAATAAATAGAGAATTGGCATAGTACTCATTACTCAGAATCCTCCCTCGCGGAATCGATGATACGACTAAAATGGGTGGAGCCCATATGCCCGCTCAACCCTTTTGGAGGAGCAACAGTTCCTTTGCCCGGTTCGGTACGGGAGGGGATGGCATTCGAATGAAAGGCGAGCGACGACAAGTCTTCGGTTTTCGCGACTGTTACGATGCCATTGTTAGAAATCGTGAAGCCTCTTTTTCGGTCTAGCTCAATGTCGAATCCGATTTCGAAGCCAGACGGAATGCAAACACCTTTATCGATGATCGCATTACGAATCTTAGCGCGTCTCCCAACCTCAACCCCTTCGAATAGTATGCTATCTGAGATTTCGGCGTAGGAGTTGACTCGAACCCCAGGTCCCAAAATACTCCGTTCGACTCTGCCACCACTGACAATAGTTCCTGCGCAGACGATCGAGTCCAAGGCCAAACCGCACCGATCGCCATCACCTCGCGATCCGAATACAAACTTCGGTGGCGGCAAATTCTTTTGCTGAGTCCGTACCGGCCAGCTTTCGTCGTAGAGATTCAATAGCGGATCGATGCCCACCAGATCCATGTTGGCCTCGTAGAACGCGTCCAACGTACCGACGTCACGCCAGTACGCATCTCGCTTTCTGTTTTCGTCTTTGAAAGGAAAGGCAAAGACACGGTGACGATCAATAATGGACGGAATAATGTTTTTTCCGAAGTCATGATGACTCTTCGGATCGTTGGCATCATGGCACAGCTGTTCAAAAAGGAATCTCGTATTGAATACATAGATTCCCATCGATGCGAGTGCATACCCAGGGTCGTTTGGGATAGGGCGAGGATTGGCAGGTTTCTCCTGGAAGCCCACGATGCGTTGGTCCGAATCGACTTGCATGACTCCAAATTCTTTTGCTTCCTCGCAGCTGACACGCAGGGCACCAATGGTCAGATCTGCTTGCGTGTCCTTGTGGTATTGAATCATCGAATGATAATTCATCTTGTAAATGTGATCGCCAGCCAAAATGATGAGGTACTTGGGACGTTCTTTTTCGATGGCGTAGATATTTTGATAAACGGCATCCGCGGTGCCCTGATACCAATTTTCGTCGATGCGTTGTTGCGGCGGAACAATATCAATGAACTCATCGAGCTCGCGGCAAAAGAAGTCTCGCCAGCCAAGATTGATGTGGCGGTCAAGGCTCATGGCTTTGTATTGCGTCAGGACGAGCATCTTGCGCAGGCCGCTATTGAGGCAGTTGGAAAGTACGAAATCAATAATGCGATAATTGCCGCCAAACGGTACGGCCGGCTTGGCCCGATCGCGTGTTAACGGTTCTAAACGTGTTCCTTTTCCGCCGGCCAAGATCACTGCAAGTGTGTCTTTCATGTCATCCCTGTACGATTAGACCTGTTGGAGAGGTGAGTAGCGAATTTTTACGAAACTGATTTAGAACAAGGAACTTGGTATAACGTACTATAACAAAAATAAGTACGACCCGCACCATTGGAATGCAGCCACGTTCCTTGAAGTGCTTCATGGGCTGGTTTCAGGCTTGGATATCGGTAAGTGTGCGATCGTACAAGCGGTATGTTTTGGTCTGTTTGGTTCCCGCTCTCTCAAGCGTGCCGCGAGACAGATGGTTGCTTTCGAGAACCCATGAAAACTCCGCATCGTGAATTCCCATGGCCAAACAATCGGGCAGCATTCGGTCCAGCACTACCAGCCCGAGCCCCCAGCGCTGGTACTCGGGAATGACATTGGTACTCATCACACGGACCTTCCTGATCTTTTTGCGTCCAAAAAGCAGAGTCAAAAAGCCGAAAGGAAACAATCGGCCGTCGATTTTTTTGATGAGTGGATTGAAATCTGGCAAGCATATGCCAACCGCAACCGGTTTTCCGTCAACTTCGACAAACGAGGTTAGCGTCGGATCAATAAGTAGTTTTAGGGATGCGCCTACTCCGACGCATTCCGCATCGGTCAACGGCACAAATCCCCAAGTGCCCTGAAGTGCTTCGTTGTAAATTTTTAGAAACAGTTTGACTTCCTCGCCGAACTTTTTTTTGTTTGCTGGTCGAAGGGTCACATTAAATCGACGCTTCACTTCATCGATCACGAATTTGAGCTTCGGGTCAATCGTCTTGAGCATCTCCATGTTGCCTTCGTAGGCGTACAGATCTTGGGTTTTTTCGAAACCAAACCCCTTGATCAACTTATCGTAGTACGGCCAGTTGTAGGTCATCATGAATGTAGGAGGAGTATCGAACCCATCGACGAGCGTGCCGATTTCGTAATTGAGCGACGGGTTACAAGGGCCGCGAACATCGTCCATACCTTCGCTTTTCAAGTAGCGACTGGCTTCCAGTAGGAGCGCGTTGGCGGCTTGCTGATCATCGATGCAATCAAAGAAACCAAAAAAACCGCGTTTTTCGCCGAAGCGTTTGTTGTGGCCATTATTGATAATAGCCGCAACGCGTCCTGCCACCTCGCCGTCCTTACGTACGATAAAGGTGCGGCACTTTGCATTCTCGTAAAACGGATGCCGGCGGAAATTGACAAGTTCTTCTTGGTTCATGCGAAGGGGAGGAACCCAATTCGGATCATCCTTATGCAACTTCCAAATGAAATCGATAAACTCCCGACGATGGCGGCGATCTTCGACTCGAATAACTTCGTATTTGGAACTCATGAATCTTTATTCTTGTTGTGCATGAACAGACAATGGAAATGGTCAGGCTACTTTAGGTCCTGAATTGTAGCGCCCTGGAACGGCACCACTCTATACAATCCATTCGTAAAAATCTGCTGGAGGCCGTTATTGAAACGAGTTATTGGTGTCGATGGCACGATGATTAAGTCGTTGTCTCGAAGCCAGATTTCATCGGAGGGATTGGGGCGCTTTCCGAAATGAGCTCCTCGTAGATCGAGCATGGTTGCAATCAGCCGCCAGTCTTCGGCTCGTCGAAAAACAACAATTTGCCGCGTATTGGCACCCAGGCGCATTCCCTCGGCTTGCGCGAGGATTTGGGTGACAGTGGTTGGGCGATCCATATCGTAGCGACCTGGCCTGTTCACTTCGCCAAAAACAAAGCAAACATGGTTGGCGGTTCGTGTTAGAGTGGGTTCGATATCAATGCCGACATATTCCTCGCGATACCGAAGATTGACCTCGCGTTTGACTTCTTCGATGGTCATTCCCAGCACGTAGACGCTTCCAAGTCCGATCAGTTGGACCTTGCCGTCCGGATTGACGTTGGCCGCTCGGGCTCGCCCCCCGGCCGCAAACGGTCCGTTGACTGCGTCCTTTAGATCTTCGACCGCCGTATTCACTTTAACAGGTAGAATGTCGATCGCCGGCGCGACGATGTACTGCTGATACGCGACTTCGAGATCCTTCCTCAGTGTTTGGATCGTTTTACCTGAAGCCGGGATTGGATTCTTTAGCAGGGGCACAATGACAGTCCCGTCCGGCTGGATAGGAACCCGCACTTGTTTGATGCTACTGTCGGATATCGAATCCAAACTAATCTCGTCCCCGACCATCAATCGATACTCATCTAGGGTCTTTTGACGATTTGGAATATAGGTAAACGTGATTTCATCGTTGATGCGAATGCGATACTCGAGCAGTGACGGGAGTCGAACCGGGCCGATATACTCACCGTGCCACAGGGGTTCGAAATCGATTGTTTGCGCGTTGCCCCATCGCTTTTCTCCGCCAGGATCTTGAGCGCAGTCAATGCCCGTGATACACGGCTTGCAAGCGCCTGTTGTCACACCCGTCGGTTGTTGCGGCGGACACATTTGAACGGCAGCTGGGATTCGGCTTGCGCCGCATGTTCCGCAACCGACCATGCCACCGCATCCGCAAAATTGCGTGGTTGCATTTGCATACTGAGTTGGAGCACCGCCATACTGCGCGCTTAGCCGAGGCAGGAACGGAGTGGAGATGCCTACGCACCAGAATGCTGCGACGCGACCAAAGTTCAGCGCTTTGATTCTGTATTGGTTTTTCATCTTGTAAACAACTTTGAAAGGAAACTGTTCCCGGCCTTCGCATTTCGAACACTTGGATCAACACGGCCCTGCCCGACTGTTGGCGGACCACTTGGCGCGAAGTTTTGCGTCGGGGCCATCATGGTTGGCATCGGACTGTACTTTGCAAATACTGCGGGATCGACTTCGGTAATTTCGGGGTTTTCCGAGGAATGCTGCGATACCTGGGAGCTCATGGCGGTGGCTTGCTGAACCGCGTATTCGGCTTCCGCGACTTTTCCTGTCCGACGAAATACTTCGGCCAGATTGTTCCAGGCGTTCGCGTTGGGTTTCGTTTGAATCGACGCTGCAAGTGCATTGTATGCGTCATCCATTCTGTCCAAGTGGATCAGGGCGTATCCCAACTGACTAGCCGCCTCGCTTTGATTCGGAGCGATTTGAGTTGCCGCTTGATAGAACACAACGGCTTGGTTGCGAAACATGTTGGCGCGTGATGGGTTCAGCTCCGCATCCTTCTCAAGCGTTTTGCCATAAGCATAAAGCAGATCGGCGGCCCACGGATGGCCGTCGGATGCCATAACGAGTTGGTAGCGGGCGTACCATCGATAGTGCATGGCAGCCATCTCAGGCGACGTCGATTCGATCGGTCTGTTCTTGAGCGCTTCGGTTGAGTGGGTATCCACCACAGCTTGAACCCCCGAACCCTGACGTCCACCGAGTATTTTCTGGAAATCCGCTTCCTCGCGAATCGCTGCCATGGCTTTCTCATACGCGGGTTCACTGTACAAGTGTCCTCGATACAAATCCATAGTTCGATAGAGTCGCAAAAGCCCTTGACTCGCTTCCTCTCGAGCACTCAACACAGCACCTCGCTTGAGCAACGAGTCGCATTTTTCCAAACATAGTTTCAACTCGCGTTTCACCGAATCGAACCCTGGCAGCGACTCAAGGGCTTCAGGGGCTCTAGACGTCGCTGCTGGAGTGTTGGACAAAGTTTCGTGACTGACGCGTTGCGCTCTAGCCAACCTTTGTATTTGAATCTCATTGATTGGAGGGGCATTCCACTCAACACCTTGTTGGCGAGTTTGCGATTGCTGGGTTGTCGAGACGCTTGAAACGCTTGAAACGCTTGGAACGCCTAGAACATCGGGCAGCGTGACCTCGCGTACTGGATGTACCAATGGTGAAAGACTAGAGCTTGGTCGTTGCACCACAACATCCTGCCGTGGTGCCTCCGTTGTGGAGGACCGAAGGATGATCGGCTCAGTTGTATCGACGTTTAACTTGGCTGAAACCATTTGCGAAGCTTGTACTGTGGTGCCTACTGCGTAGTTCTGAGCTGGGGCTACAACGCGGTCGGGCAAACCAATTCCAATGCGTCGGCTGGGCTGTGCTACCAATCTTTCCTGGAATTGTTCGCTCTCGACTTCAAGATTTGGGTCCGAGTCGATCACCAACCCGCCAGAGGGCACGCGTTGCCACTCCGACTTGGTTGTCGTACTGGTTTCAAGAGGAAACTGGAGCAGCCCTTCGGGAGTCGGTGGCAGTAATGACTCGCGGTCCATTGTGTTTTTCGCTGGTGCGGGCCTGGGCGACATCGGCCCCAGGAGCATGACCGGGGCGGGACGACGTGTTTCGTTAAGTTGTCGATCGCTCGCTCGCAAATCAAAATTGCCTTGCAATCGCTGTGCATCAGGTTGGTGAAGTCGTAGTTTTGCGTCCGGGATTCCTGAGTCGCTCCGCATAGTTTCGGATCGGTTGGCCCATGGAGAAGCGGGTAGATCGCCTGAGTTGTGCTGTGCGTTTAACTTGGGGTGCAAGCCGTTCGCCGAGACTCCGAACGCAATCGCAGTAGCTAGCGCTCGTTGCAGCAGTCGCTTTTTGAATGCATGGGCTGTGCATTTTGGGTTCGCTCGCAGGCTAATTGTCGCGGACATTTACAACTCCAACCGGAACTAGGATGTTGCGATCGGAATTAACGCAACAGGCGTTATATTCGGTATCTTGAGCGTCTGCGATTCAATCATCACGACCAGTATGGTGTGCATCGTGACTTTGGTCGTCGCATAAACCGAAAAACGGGATCAGACCGCCCAAATTCCCAGCTTTACCCGACCGTTGGACTTTCTAAAAGACAAGGCTACAATCTTCGCCGAATCGATTCGTTTCTGTTATTGTTTCATTATTTAACGAGCAACTATTAATGACAGCTATAAAGCGAGTGGCCATTTTGTTTGCAGGTGGACCGGCCCCGGCGGCGAACTCGGTAATTACTTCTGCGGCGTTCACTTTGCTCAATGCTGGCGTTGAGGTCATTGGGATCAAGCATGGCTACTCGAACTTAATCGACTTTGATCCAAAGACACCGCTCATCGAGGGCAAGCAATTTTTGAAGCTATCTTTGGAACGGCTCGAGTTTTCCCGGACGGAACCTGGGATCTTAATCGGAACCGCTCGATCCAATCCAGGGAAAGGTGTTTCGAACCCTGCCCATTTGCGAGACCCAGAAAAATCGGCTCCTTTACACCGTGTTTATATGGCATTGCGATCGCTTGGGGTGGATGCTTTGGTGAGCATCGGAGGGGACGACACTCTCAAGACGGCAAACAAAATGAAGCTGTACCAGGATACTTTGCCACCTGACCAAGTTCGAATGCCAGTCATTCATTTGCCGAAGACAATCGACAATGATTATCCAGGAATCGATTTCACTTTTGGTTACTTTAGTGCGGCGGAGACATTGGCCAACGAGATTCGCAATCTGAATCGCGATGCGGCGGCAGGGCAGGCGTACTTTCTTTGCGAGGCCATGGGCAGATCGGCGGGTTGGTTGGCTTATGGAGCGGCTATCGCAGGCGATGCCAGCATGGTGCTCAGTGTCGAGGACATTGCGGGGGAGCTTAGAAATACGGAGTCGACAACTCAGGCGGACGGCACGATTAAGACGCGCGCCGTCATGAATCTCGATGCCGTGGTTGACAAAATGATTTGCACTATGCTAGCTCGCGAAAAAGTTGGCCGAAACTACGGGGTGATCGTGATTGCAGAGGGGCTTGCTGAGTACTTGCCCAATTCGTATTTGGAGGGCATTGCGAGGGACGACCATGGTCATATTGCGATTTCGAACATTGCGATTGGCAAAGCATTCGCGACGATGCTGATCGCTGCTTACGCAAAGAAAACGGGCAAGAGCCGCAAGATCAATGGTGTCCAGTTGGGTTACGAGTCGAGGTGTTGTGTACCGACAGCCTTCGACGTGATGCTCGGTTCGCAGATTGGCGTCGGAGCTTACCGCGCGCTGATTGAAGAAAAGCTGAACGGAGTTATGGTTTCAGTGGGTGGGCAGTTCAACCTGTCCTATGTTCCTTTCGAAAAATTGGTAGACCCTGAAACGCTGGTAACGAAAGTGAGGTTCATCGAAACGAGCAGCGATTTTCATCGGATGGCAAGACTTTTGGAAATGCCAAGTTAGTGGGCTTAATCAGAACCAAGAAGCCTTGCTGAAAACAGGCAAACTGGTGTAGATTAGTTGTCAGTACTGGAGGATAGCCGAATGGTTAGGAACCTGATTCGAAATCAGGCGCGGAGTAATCCGTTGAGGGTTCGAGCCCCTTGTCCTCCGCTTGAGTTTACCGAAGAATTCACTAGAAAAAACCAATTCTTCGTTGTTTTTTCTTTATCTAATTCATTTGTGCTTGTTCTAAGTGGCTCCCGTGGGCGCCACGATTCGAGAGTTGACTCTTGGAGGTGCATTGATGTCAGACAACAATCGACCGGTCCTAACGAGAATAGCGAAAGCAAAAAACTTTCGAGTTCCTGGATTCGTATTTTTCTTTGTTTCTTCAGTCATTAATGCATCATCCAGCTTGGCAAATGATGGGCAGCCAGTGGCCGTTCGATACTGGCCCAACAACGGCGTCTCGATCGAGACGATGTGGAATTATCACATCGCCATCGGCATCAATGCGACGAGCCGTCAACTTTTGCCACGAACCGCAGATGTTGAATTTATTGACGATTTCTGGGAAGCCTCCGAGGGCAACATTCTCGTGCTCGACCGGAATCCGAATGAATCCAAGCCTACGCTCAATGCATTCGCCGCAAAACACCCGTATTCCTCGGAAGCGATTCGCATTGCTCGCGTTGCCCTCAAGGGTAGTGAAACGAACGACCAGCTGTATGTCACATCTCTGCAGGTAGACGGAGTGAACATCGTTGATTGCAAGAATAATTCTGCTCAGGAATTGGTTAGCAACTTGAGACGTCGAGAGCTGCCAAACGAGCTCCAGAGGGTAGACGTGTTGCTATTGGACGACGCGAACGATCAGCCGACAGCGTTGCAGACGCTATCCGAATTGGTGAGGCCGAAAGTTATCTTGTTACGCAAGAACTTTCAGCACGAAAAAATCTCTTCGTCTGCAATTGAAACAATCGAACACAATACGATCGCCGTCTCAAAGTCGAACGAGCCAAACGGCAAAACGCGGTGGGTGAAATTAGGAGACTCCGTTTGGAAAATGGACGAACAGCTCGCAGGGATGTTTGCAAAAAAAGAGGCAGCCTGCCTTTCTTCCCGACTCGTATTTAAAGAGCTTTCTCGTGTCCAAATGAATTTCCGTCCGGCCAATGGAACGCACACACCGCGTTGGAACGCTGAGCACATGATGGGACGAGAACTGCTTTTCTTCTCACAGATCTATCATGCCGTCGACCCAAACATTCCGGTCATGGACCTCAACCCCAAGCAGATGCCGAACGAATACCAAGCCGCACATTTGGATTGGACGGGAGCCGAAGAAGCAATGCAAATGGATCGAGTCGAGGCGTTCACTCGTCGCTATGTCTATCTCCTGAGTGGCATGGTTCTTGATCAAAAAGCCAAGGGTAGCAGTTTCTGGACGCCCAAAGCTTTGCTGTTGCAAATGGAGAAACACTACTCCGAACATACAGCCAACGTAGTCAAGAAGAAATCGCTGGTCGACTGGCCTGAGAAATAAGGAAGCAAGGGGCTGTAGGCTTCCACTTACTTTCGTAAGCTGGTCAGCTTAGTGATGGTGGACTTGAATCGTTCGTCACCACGCAGAGGGACGAGGTCCGGCTCGTTGGCAATCGGAAATGGATCGCTCAGCCCGTCTTCGACACATCGATCAAGAGCGGCGAGCGATGCGTCCCGCAGTTTACTTCGAAGTTCACCGTCAGCTCGTCGCGAAAGTTGCGCGAGAGCGCGAGCAATGTCGAGCCGTAAGTCGGGATCCTTTTTGTCGGACTTAGTCAGATCGTCCACAAGCCTTTGTGTCGCCTCGACGTTTCCAAGCCTCGATTCCGAGAGCATCAAGTTGACTTTGTTGGATTGGTCTGGACTATTCGCGACCATCTCGGCTCGCAAAACCCTCGAGCGCTCAAACAGGGCAATTGCGTCCAATGACATCCCCTGTGCGTCTCGGACCGTGCCAAGATAAAACTGACTGTGACCAAACGTTCGCTTGTATCGAGCATTCTTGGGGTCTACGTTAAACAGCGATTCGCTCAAGTCATTCGCTTCGCCTAGCAGTCTAGCCGCGTCGGCCAGTCGATCCACTTTGAGCATGCTTTTGCCATAGTTCTGCAACTGAATAGCGAGTTGGTCTGTTGCGTTGCTGTCGCTGGGCGCCACCTCCGTGTTCTTTCTTCGGCGGGCGATCAAGCTTTCGTAAATCGCGATTGCTTCATCGGATTTGCCTAGATTGACGAACACATTTGCAAGGCCCGCCATTGCGAGATCTTTGTTTTGGTTGAAAACGGTCTTCAAAAGTACTTTTCTTTCCTCGGTCAAAACGGCAAACCAAGCCGCAGGGGTTTCCATCTCTTTCAACGATTTGTCGCAGATTTCCGCCGCTTCTTCGAGTGACTCTTGCGCCTTAATGAGGTCCCCACGTTTCCTAGCTGCACTTGCTACGGTCATCAGGGTTTCCTGAAACACGTTGGCGATTTCGGAGGGTCCTGGGCTCTTTGGTTCGGGGCGTGGATCGCGAGCCATATCTCTCAACAGCGAGACCGCCTCTTCCAATAGTCTTTTCGCCTCTTGTGGATTGCCTGTTAATCGCTCTTTGATTGGGGCCCATCGTCTGCAAAGTGCGGCCAAATTGAATCGCGACGCGTCGCTCCGATTCTTGGTAATGATTCGGTCGCTTGCTTGCTCGTAAATTTTCGCGTATTGTTTGTCGGCTTCCAGGATCTTGTCCAGACTAATCCAAGCGTCCGCAATCTGAAATCGAACTGCCATCAGAGTCGGAATGGCTTCTCCCGCAATGCCACCGGTCATCGCTTTGTCAAGTTCGTCCCACTTCTTTTCCATCAACTGCAGAATGCCGATTCGAATATCGGCAGCCCCAGGCTGCTTTGCCAATCGAGTGTCGACGTCCGTCAAAACGAGTTGTATGTTTTGCAAGGCTAGAGTGGCTTGTTTCTCTGCGATCTTTTGATTCTTCTCTGCTTGCAATTGGGCTTCGTTGGCCAAAACCCGTTGACGGTCCGCTTCGTCGCGCTCGTTCTGGGCAATGTCTCGTTCTTCTTTTACATTGTCGCGTTCCTCAGCGATGATTACGGCGCTGGCCGATGACTCTCGCCAAGCCCAAGTGGAGATGAACGTCGTGGCAATGAAGAAGAACCCAGCCGCTGCCGATGGAATGGCAACCGTTGGATTCCGCTTGCACCAACGAACCACTCGCTCAATGCGACCCACCGGCCTCGCGAGAATCGGTCTGCCGTTGATGAACCGTCGCAAATCCTCCGCTAGTTCCTTGCAAGAGCCATAGCGGACCGTTTGGTCCTTCTGCAATGCCTTCATGCAGATCGTCTCTAGATCGATCGGAATACCAGGTTGCAATTCACGCGGCTGTACCGGCTCGTTGTTCATCACTTGCAAGATCGTTTCTAATGGACGATCGGTAATGAAGGGAGGACGGGCGGTAAGCATTTGATAAAGGATCGCTCCCAGCGAATACAGGTCGGAACGAGGTGACATCGATGAGATGTCACCGCGAGCTTGCTCGGGTGGCATATAGCTAGGGCTGCCTAGAATCGTACCATCATTGGTCGCCAACGAGCCTTCCGTATCCACTTGCTTGGCCAAACCGAAGTCGGTGATCTTGGGTTTGCCATTGGCATTCAGCAAAATGTTTGCGGGTTTTAAGTCTCGGTGAAGAATTTTGTTGTCGTGAGCATGCTGCATTGTTAAGGCTAACTGCTCAACCATTTCAGCAGAGGACTTGGCGTCGCGCGGAGTTCCATTAAGATCCTTATGAAGATCTTTTCCTTCGACAAACTCAAGAGAAAAGTAAGGAAGGCCGTTGTGCTCTCCAATATCAAAGATTTGAACAATGCCCGGATGCTGCAGGTGCGCTACGGCGCGAGCTTCCGAAACGAAACGCTTGAGTGCGCTGTCGCCAGAATGCTTGCCGTTCAGAATCATCTTGAGCGCGACGATACGTTCTAGTTTGCGATGGCGGGCTTTGTACACAACACCCATGCCGCCGCGACCAAGCTCGCCCAGAATCTGATAGTCACCCACGACTCCTTCGAACGGCCCGGATTTGCCTTTGCCTTTTGGGTTTTGAATCAGTGTTTCGATGTGATCCTCTAGACCTTTGCGATTTACTCCCTCGCGAATCATCGTTTCATCGACATCGAAGCTCTTATTCTCACCAGACCACTCAAAGGTTTGCTGCGTTTCGTTGCCTCTATCTTGCTGACCTATGAAAGCAGTCACTTGCGTCCCAGAATCCTCATGCGAAGCGTTCACGCGGCTTCCGGACAGGTGGTCTGATTTACTTATACCGTCCGTCATGCTTTCCGAAACATCAACTGTTGAAACTTCACCGTTGCCGTCTCGTTTGTCCGAATGCGGAACTAGGACCGTGGTTGGTTCTGACCTAGCCACTGTATCTGGAGCAGCATCGATCGTAGGACTCAGATCCCCATTGCCGATTGTGCGATTCTTGCCGTCAAACGATTGATTCCGTTGC
>Ga0136611_10002503_pt1 | contig 12818 bp, 11 predicted proteins | sample AntDrymUQ2232306_2_FD_106645 | JGI IMG/M metagenome (GOLD analysis project Ga0136611, IMG submission 106645) | Polar desert sand microbial communities from Dry Valleys, Antarctica - metaG UQ223 (23.06) | ecosystem: Environmental > Terrestrial > Soil > Desert | place: Antarctica: Dry Valley... | reverse complement strand
CTCCTAGGTAGTGCAGTTCCACGCCGACACCGAGATCACGAGCGGCAGTTCGCATGTCGTCACGTTCGACCCGTGCCCAGAGCCCGAAGTCGACGATGACGCTGAGGCCGCGCCTGAGGATGTCTTGGGCCAGGGCCCAGAGCTGTCGTTCGATCTTCTCCCCAGTGGGTCGGTCCCACGGAGTCGAGCCAAGTGCCCACTGCCATTCATCCTTTGAGAGGCGGACGGCGTTCCGCTCGGCGGCGAGCCGCGTTGCGAGTGTCGTCTTGCCGGCCCCGGGCAAGCCGCAGGTCAGGATCAATCGGGCCTCGCTCACGGTGTCCCAGTCCAGCAGGCCTGAAAGCCCGACGAGGACCCGCGGCGTCCCGACGCGCCTGAATCGGCGATAGCGGCCACTACGTCGGCGACGATCGCGACAGATCGTCAGGATGGGACCGCCGTTGCCATCGATCCGGCGTGCGCGCGGCGGGACCATCGGTCGACGACGACGCCGATACTGCCGACCGGGACGCCTTTCCTCAGATCGGCCGCATGTCGCATCGGCAGGCGATCGACATGATCTACACCAGCGACGTGTTCCGGCATCGCTGGGACCTCGCCCGAGGCACCGGCCAGGACGAGCCGCTGCACGGGACAAGTGCCCGCAATGCTCGAAGGCATGCTCCCGTTGGACGAGGTGCTGCGCCAGAGCGGCCAGTACGGGCCGCGCGTCGAGGTCCCCGACGACGCAGACGTTCAGACCAAACTGCTGGCGTTCATCGGCCGCACCCATAGAGCATCGTGTCAGGCCGGTGCGTCTCCACCCATGAGGTCGGCCGAGCGCTTCGCCATCTCTTCGTCGGAGACATCCTCGATATGCGATGCGACATACCAGAGGTGACCGTAAGGGTCCTCGAACTGTCCCGAGCGGTCACCGTAGAACTGGTTCTCGAGCGGTCGCCGCTCCGTCGCACCGGCGTTCAGCGCTCTTTCGAAGACCGCGTCGACATCATCGACGTAGGTCATCACCGTGACCGGATTGCCGCCCACGGTCTTGGGGCTTTTGCCTCCCATGTCGGGGAACTCATCGCTGAGCATCACCATGCCTCGACCGATTTCGAGCTCGGCGTGACCGATCTTGCCGTCAGGACCTGGCATCCTCATGCGTTCCTTGGCGCCGAGCACCGAGACATAGAAGTCGATCGCCTGCGCGGCACCGTCGACTGTGAGGTACGGGATTACCTGCGGATAGTTATCCGGGATGGGGTTGATAGCCATGTAGTCTCTCTTTCGTCGGAGGGGAACGTAGGTTCGTACGTCGCTGATGTCAAGGCTCACGGCGCGACGCGCTTTCTCTGCGAGAGGGAAACAGAGCGCGGTGGCGCTGTGGCGGGATCACGTCGACCACCCCGCTTTCCCACCAACCTCTCGCCGCGGGATTACCCGACCGCGCCGCTGCGAGGTCAGCCTGCCCCTGATCGCTGGGTAGAGGCCGCTCCAGAAGCGCCGATCTGTTGGAGTTCGTCGGGCCGCAGAAGCCGCGTTATCGGCCGCGCGTTCTGTGCGGCTCGCCGGCCCGCGGGAGACCTGCGTCACTACGCTCGGTCCTCCGTGGAATTCGCTCGCCCTCGCTGCGCTGTCGAGGCAGGCTGCGGGCTTCGTCGAAGTCAGCCTGGAGACGACTCTTGTCTTGCATGGTCAGCTGTGGCTGAGGTCCCGTACCGTCGTGAACCGGGCGACTACATGTTCGTGCCGCAACTCAACCAGTCGGTTTCTGTGCCGGTGCGCTATGCCCACGGCCCCGACTCGGTGCGCCGGCCGGGAGTTCCGACTGGCGAGCTAATCGAGTACGCCTGGAACGAGAGCCAAGTCTTCCCGGAGACCGAGCGAAGGTTCTGGGTCTACGTCCCCGCCCAGTACTTGCGCGAGGAGCCCGCAAGTCTGTTGGTAGTCCAGGACGGGTGGTACTACCTCGACCCGGACAGCGAGATCCGCTTCGCGGTGGTCCTCGACAACCTGATCCACAAAGGCGAGATGCCGGTCACGATCGCTGTCTTCGTCGACCCGGGCGAGATTTCTGCCGAGGAGGACCCGACGGCGAGACGGAACCGGAACCTCGAGTACGACACCTACAGCGACGCCTACTCGCGGCTCCTCCTGGAGGAGATCCTTCCGCCGATCCTGCGGGACTACCGGATTGCGGACGACCCCAATCGTTGGGCGGTCGTCGGCGGCAGCTCGGGTGGCGACTGCTCCTTCACCGTTGCCTGGATGCGGCCAGACAAGTTCGGGAAAGTCCTCATCTTCGAGAGCAGTTGGCCCCAGGTTCGAGGAGCAGACTACGAGCGGCTGATCATGGAGACGCCGCCCAAGCCGATCCGAGTCTTCATGCAAGCTTCCACTCGTGACATCGGCTGGTGGCGGGGAGACAACAATTGGTTCAGCTCGAACCTCCGGATCGCAGCTGCCCTGGCCGAACGCGGTTACGACCTTCGCCTCGTCGTCGGGGACGGCCCGCACGACCCGAACCACGCTGGCGTGATCCTCCCCGACGGGCTCCGTTGGCTTTGGCGACCGGGCACGGAGCCGGCGACCTGATCCTCCTGCAGCGCACGGCCATTCTGTGTAAGCCGCCGGTCGGAGCGGCCAATTCGTTCCACACGGGACGTTCTGGGAGGGCTCCCTGGGAGAACGCACTCAGCTGGACAACTCCGCCCCACTACTTCGGAAGCACGGCGAACAGAACCGCTAGGTGGATCTCTCGATCCGGGTCATCAGGATGCCCCAGAACGAAATTGCGGCGGGCGAAGGAGTCGTCCGAGGCTCGACCTTGCCGCTTGTAGGCAGCGTGATCTCGGATCGCCTGGTCTGCCTTTTCGATTACGGCAGATGCATCTTTCCGGTCGATGAACAAGATGAGAGCGGCCTTCTCGTCGCGCCACGGGAGATACCCCAAGAGTTGGTCGACGGCTGCTGCGCAAGCCACTGGACCCGTCCACCATTTGCATTCGCCCACAAACACGTGGCGGTCCTCGACGCGGATGAGGATGTCGGTCTTCCCTCTCTGAACGAAAGTCTCTCCGGTCGCATTGCCAGTGAAGGTGCCATTCAGCTGGACGAGGATCTGGTCGCGGAGATCCTCCTCGGACTTGCCCGAAGCAACCGACGGTGTCCGCTCCATGGCCAGGACAGTCGACCGTACGACGCTGATGGCATCCTCGTACTGCTCAAGGGTGAGGGCGGGTTCATCCTGGTAAGCCGCAATGTGCTTGCTCGGTCGCGTTCGAGCCGTTCCGATGGACTTGCGCTCCATCGGCACACGTTTGGGTGCGTCAGCTCGCCTCACCAATGGGAATCCAAGGCCGCCAGCGAGATCACGCCGCTTCAACACCCGGCTCTTGCGGGACTCGACTATGGCCCGCAGCTGTTCGTCTAGGCGAGCGTTGTGCTGTCTGGCGTCATTGCCCGCGTAACCCGCCATCACTTGGATGCGCTGAAGTTCCGGCGCCAAGGCGGCTCTCGCCTGCTCGGGTGTCAGGTCTAGGCCGGGGCGGGTGAACTGGATCGCGATCGTTCTATACGACACGTCGCCCTCGTGGTGAACCAGTTGGAAGGTGGACGGCTTGTACCTAAACAGGCGCGGGTCGCCGGTGAACTCGTACGAGGCGACGACCTTCATGCCCCTCGCGCGATTCCCGTTCCAGCGGAAGTCGCCGGACACATCGATGGTTGTCTCGGCTACGTCTCCATCGACGGGATCCGATGCGATCGCCAGCGGCTCCACCGTGGCCATCGCCGCGTACTCCGCAACGAGATCATCGGTCGGCCGAGAGAGGACCTCATCTTCCGAGAGCCGCTCGATCTTTTCCGCCACCTCGCGAATCAATCCGGCGAGAAAGTCGCTCAGTTCTCCGTCTTGCCAAAGCCTCGACATACCTACCAACGGTACCTGCGAGGTGCACGTTCACGGTCTTGGCAAGGTGATCCTCTGCGACTGCTGGCGGCAGCACTGAGACTTGCCCCTAGGTACCCGCCAAAACCGCCGATCACAGTTGCTCGTACGCGCTGACAATCGGTGTGGGCGCAGCAACTTTCGCGAGCAAGACTGGCCCTGCTACGTGCCGGTCAAGTCGGTCCGCCATTGGCGGCCCCTGTCTGTCATCGGCATAAGCGCCGTTCGGCGTGGATCGTTAGGCCATGGACGCCGCGTTCCAGCGCGCGCGCTCGGCGCTTCTCATCGGGAGCACCACACCTCTTTCTTGGAGACCTCGCGTCCTGCGGGGGCCAGCTGCTACGCAAGCGACCCAAGGATTGGCCCCGGATCAGTGGACACGGCCTCGCCCAGACGCCCGAGGGCATCGGACATCGCCTCTCGAAGTTCGAGCAGTTGCGCACACGCCACATACAGCTGAGATTCATCGCGCCATCGAGGAACACTTGCCCACGAGGTCGCGCCGTCGTCGCTCTCAACCCGATGCGCGGTCCACAGCGCAACCGTTCCGAAGTGTGCGATTTCCGAGAGCTCGGCATACACCTGCCCAAACTGCGTCGCATAATGCTTCTCGAGATGGGCGACTAGCGCCTGGATGCTCCTCCGTCGCGGTGAGCCAGCGGGCTTGTCTCGTTCACGCTTCGTGAGTACATCGACGTAGCCGGGGTTGTCTGCAACGTAGAACGCCATCGCAACTGTCTCCGCGAACTGCCGAAGCAAAGGGAACACGGCGTGTGGGTTGTCGTGCTCAACCTCTCGAGCGATCGCCTCGTACAGACCGCGCGCCCTGACGACTGCGCTCATCACGAACATGACCAACAGCGTTAGGCCCGCTGCTCTCGTCAGCACTGCGTGGGCCTCGGCATCGAAGACACGATCAAGCTGTACTGCCGCCTTGGCACTCTGGGGCGAGTCGAACTGCTGTAGATCCAGCATGCGGGGTTCATTCATCGTTCGCCGACGGTAGGCGTACGCAGCGCACGCGACGCGCCGTTCTGTTGATCCTTGCGGTAGCAGCCACCGCGGATTCTCGTGCGCTTGTTCGGAGCGCTGCCGACTAGGCGTTGACGCTGCGGTGGAGCGTAAGGGCCGCATCCCAGACGCGGCCCGCGAGGGGCTCGATCGGGAACGTTGGGTCCGTCGTGTCGACAAGGAGGTGCGCGCCTCCGAAGTCCATGGGGCGGGCAACTTGATCGAAGATCTCGTCGAACTTCGTCAGCGCTTGTGCTACGTACGGCCCGCCTCGAATGTCCGTAGCGATTCGAGACTCGAACCGTTCTCGGGCGTTGGTGGCCGCGACGTGGACGTTCACGAGGAGAGAGATCGGAGCCAGCTCACGTGCAATGGTCACGTCGCTCAGGCCGCGATACATCGTTTGGTCTACGACCAGGCTGACCCGGTGGTTGAGGTAAAGCTTGACGGCAGCCATCCAGATGTCCCAGGTAGCAGGGCCAGCGTTGATGCCGTCCGTCGTCCAGATGCCGTCGCGCACCAGGTCCCGGTTGAGGTGGGGTAGTCGGAGCTCCGCCGCGAGTCGCTGTGCAAGTGTGGTCTTGCCGCCGCCTGGAACGCCGCTGACCACGACGAGCATGGGCAGCCTCAACGGTTCGGCTTGATCGCGGTGGTGATACGCAGCGGCCTTGCCTGCCGCACCGTGGCCCATCGCGCCAGCGTAGGGGGGCCGTCCGACTCCGCCTGGACATCGACATCCTGCACACAGAAGCGCCGATAGGGCGTGCCGCAGTACTTCCCAGGACGGATATTCGGGGCGGTCGATCGGAGCGGCCCACGACACTCCACTGGTGAAGCTCGAGCGGCCGCTACCCAACCGCACTACGGCGAGCTCTGGATGACCAGGTCTATTAGGGGCCGTACGTCCAAGAGGTTCTCAGCCGGCACTCGCTCCCGATGGCGTCCGTCGAGCCTCCGTTTCCGGGCTCGTTCCCGACCTTCATCGCCGGTGAGGTCCTCGTCAAGTTGTTCGGCGAGGTTTCGCCGCCTGCAGTCGTCGCAACCGGCTGAAGAGGTCGGCTCGCAATCGTGCGTTACTCGCCAGTGCGAACGGAGGCCGCAATGGCGCGCGCACACTCTTCGGCCGAAGCGACCGTCGTGTCGACGACAAGGTCGTAGTCGACTCCGTCGTGAACGACTTCCGCCTGAGAGCGCGCCATCCCGGCAGCGCGATCGGAGCGTGTCGCCTCGCGGTCGGTGGCTATAGCTGCGTCGCAACGGACACCGACCCACAACACGTTGAGGCCGCGAAGGGCGTCGGCAACCCGTCGCTGGGACGAGCGCCCACCTAGGAAGACGTCATCGACAATTAGCCCGACGCCCGCCGCGGCCATAGCTCCCAGACCGGCGTACCACGCGGCCTCTGCTCGACGAAACGACTCGCCGACCACGACGGACCCGTCAGTCGGAAACTCGATGATGCCGTCAACGCCTGACGGGTCTTCGCCGCCGGGCAGCGCGCGGACGAGATCATCGATGCCGAATGCGAGCCAGGTCGGGCCGATCATGATCTGCAGCCGTCGAGCGATGGAGGTCTTGCCCGCGCTCGAGCCTCCGTTGAGGACTATGACGTTGTGGCGACCCACCGTGTGACGCTACTGCTCGCCATCTGCATGCCGCCCACCACGAGGCGAAGTTGCAGGCGCTCCGATGACTCACGGACGGCTACCGGAAAGTTGTGCGCCCATTCCTCTGACCTGCTCGGCAAAGCGCTCGAGCGTCGCTCGCCGAGCCGGAACGCCGTGCAGGCGCTACTCCCGTTCCGTGAGACAGAAGTCATTCCCCTCCGGATCTCGAAGCCAGACGTGTTCGTCAAACCGTTCGACCACGGTTGCTCCGAGTTCCAACGCCTCTGCTATGGCCTCATCGAGACTGCTGACGGTCAGATCAAGATGCACCTTGTTCTTGGACACCGACTGGGGATCCGTCTTCTGGAAGCCAAGCTTGAGCTCAGGGCCATCGACCATCACTCCGGGGTCGGTCTCGGGTGTCAACCCAAGCAGCGCGAGGCGTTCAATCTCTTCGTCGTCATAGGGACGTACGTCGAAGCCGTCCAGCATCTGGGACCAGAAGCGCGCCAGCTTCGCGGGCTGCTGGCAGTCGAAGACGATCTCGCGGATCTTCATCCGGCGATACTCCCATCGACGGGGGGCACCGCGATCGAGATGACCGTTTCGACGCCTAGATCCTGGCGGCAACGGCACTCGCGACGCGCCGTTCTCTTGTGGCACGGGGCGGCGGAGCGGCCGATGTTCGGTGCGCGCGGTCTGTGCGGACGACGGCGGCAAGAACCGTCGGTCGGTACGCAGAGCGCGACGCTGCCGAGCCGGTCGTGGCAGGCTCTCGGACGATGGAAGCGAGGCCTTCGGGCGTGAGTGAGGCCGCCGGCGGTGTCGTCTGGAGGCGAGTACGCGAGGAGGTCGAGTTGCTCCTGGTGTACCGGGAACGTTTCGATGATTGGTCCCTTCCCAAGGGCGGCGTCGAGGACGGTGAGTCACCACGGGACGCGGCGCTGCGAGAGGTCCTCGAGGAGACGGGCGTTCGCTGTGAGGTCGGCGAGCCCTTGCCGATGCTCGAATGGACCCGCGCCGACGGAACGCTCCGCCAATGCCACTGGTGGCTGATGCGACCACTCGAAACGGGAGCACCTCGTCCACAGGACACCGTCACGCGCTCTGACTGGTTTAGGGCGGAGGAGGCGCTCGGGACTCTGACGTACGAGCGCGAAAAGGGCCTGGCGATCACGGCCCTTGATTACATTCCCGGCCTCGATGGGTCGGTCCGGGCCGGGCGCATGCGACGGACGGGGGAGGCCCGCGCAGCAGTCTTGCGGACCAGCATGTTTGGCACCGAGATCCTCATGGTCCGCTACCGGCAGTTTTGGACACTGCCTGGCGGTGGGATCAACGAAGGGGAGAAGAGCGCAGATGCCGCAGTGCGGGAGCTCTACGAGGAGACGGGCCTGACCGGCCAAGCCACACGCGAGCTATTCGAGGGGTTCTGGCTCGTTGAAGTCGAAGCTGGAGCGCGGATCGCGCTGGGACTCGACCCGGAACTTCCGCTCGAGGAGCAGCGTCTCCGCGGAGTGGCCTGGTTCACCCTCGACGAGAAGCACGACGATCGCCACGTCTCTCGCGTCATCGAGGCGCTGCGTTCCTAGAGGCCAGAGCACCGCGTGCCCGCGCCCGATTCAACGATTGCTCACGTGCCGGCGTACAACCGACACGCCGTAGAAGCGCCGTTCTCTTGCGCTCTCCCGTTCGTGTCCGGTCGGGATTCGGTGCGGCGATAGGTGCAGCCGAAACGCGATAAGAACCGTCGACTGGCACGCCATCACCATCAACTCGTCGGCTCCCGCCGTGGCGGCGTCCAAACGAGAGAGACTTGTTCGGGATGGCATTGCGCCCGCGCGCCATCGAGAGCGGACGAACGTGAAGGAGCAATCAAGCAAACCGACCTTGACAGACGTGGTGAGGATGTTTTGGGAGGACGTGTGGACGGCGGGCCGGGTCGAGGTTCTGGCGGAAATCTTGCATCCCGATTGGACAGAAAACGGCAATTCAGAAGATGTGGTTGCCTTCCAGGACGGGGTGACGGCGTGGCGGAAGATCTTCCCGGACTTCTCCGTCACGGTCGAGGAACTCTTGGTCGTCGGAGATGATCGGGTCGTCACCCGCGTCACCTACCGGGGCACCCACAGCGGGACGGCTTGGGGCCTCGAAGCGACCGGAACGAAGACGGAGGCCATCGGCATCGACCTGTTCCGCGTCGAGAGCGGGCGCATTATCGAGCTGTGGCATGCGGTCGACCACCTGCCGCTTGTCATCCAAATGGGTGGGACAGTGAAGCCGAAGCAGGATTGACTTTGCGGAAGCGGCGTGAGCCGCTCGCTGCGCGCCGTTCGGCGCGCTTCGGCAACGAGTCGACGCCGACGTTCGGTGCGCGCGTTCTGTGAGCTGTCGGGGCCAGCCCGCAGCCCTACCTATCAGCGATATGTATGGCGTCGGACCAATCGTCGCCGCCCCTCGTGATCGGCCACATTCCGGCCGCCCGGACGCCTCCTTGATCGGACGGAACGTCATCGCATCCCCGGGCGGCGGAGCTCATGTAATTGGCAAGCTCTCCATCAGCTCGCTGGCCAGGACCTTCACGGCGAACGACCCCGGTGCTTCGAAGGTCGAGCCAACCTCGATTGCGAGCCGGGCTTGCTCCTTGGCGGCGCCGTCCTCACCTCGTTCAGCCAGAAGTCGTGCCCAATCGAGGTGGGTGGCAGCCGCAAAGGGGCGAGCGCTGGAGCGTTCGCACAGATCGAGCGCCGCTCGAAAGTGCACGTCCGAGGCGGCGAAGTCACCAAGGCGGGCAGCGAGTACGGCGAGGCCGTAGTCGTTGGCATCGGAGATGCTGACGCCACTGAAATTGAACGTGCCCGAGAACGGACGCAAGCGGTCATACATGTAGCGCATCGTGTCTTCGTCGATCGAATGAGCTCGCGAGAGGCGGCCAAGCGAGCACATCGTCACCGGGAACCCGACATCCCCTGAAACGGCCGCGCACCTGTCGTGGGTGAGATACTCGACGTGCTCCGCGGCGTCGTTCGCTCGCCCGCATTCGGTGAGGGCACCCGCCAGGGCGACGCGCCATGCCGACAATCCGGGCTGCGACTCCACGAGCTGCTCGAGGGTGGGCACCATCTCGTCGGCTCGCCCCTGGCCGCGCCGAATCAGGTAGAGCAGGCCGCCCAGCGCGCTCATCACCGAGCTTTCGTCCACACCGTGCTCGAGCCCGTAGACCATGGCACCCATGGCTTGCTCCTCGGCGCTCGGGTCGCCGAGAAACGCGCTCACGAGGGCCTCGTCGTTGCGGGCGAGCCACAGGAAGTACGGCTGGCGAAACTGCGCCGCCAGTGCCAGCTGGTGGCCAACACGTCGATGGGCCTCGGCCAGCTCCCCGGTCGCGGTGCACATGGCGATGAGGCCGTGGTGAATGTGCAGGTTCACGACGGGGTCGTCCCAGGTGAGCGCTTCCGCCTCGCGCAGGGCTTGACCGTGCCGGACGATGGAGGGTTCCGAACCGTCGTACTGCGTCCAGGACACGACAAGCGTCGAGGCGAGCGCCTGTGGATCCCCTGTTGCGCGGGCCATGTCCACGGATTCGGCCCCCAGCCGCTTCCGACGTTCACCGTCCCCGCCGAAGTGCAGCTCCACCGATAGTGCTGCGAGAAGCCGGGCTCGGATCGGTGAGGCCTCAGGACCGAGCGCATCGAGTGCATCGTCGATCAGGGCGACGAGGTCCTCGTCGACCACGCCGGTGCTGCCGATATGGTGGGTCATCGCAAGCGCCGCCAACGCCAGCCTGTCGGGATCGGCCATGCTGCGGGCGGTATCCGCGGCGGCATATCCCGCCTCCCGATAGCGCTTGTCCGACGTCGCGCGCCGCGCGTGGATGAGCCCGAGCTGCAGATCGAAGCGCACTCTGGGCGCGGGCCCGTCCAGGAGCTCGAGCAGACCGATCCCGCGCTCCAGATGACGCACCGCGGCCTCGAACGCTAAGTCAGCAGTTGCTCGAGCCGCAGCCCGCTGGCAGTATCCGATCGCTTTGGCTGGATCGCCGGCCAGGGCGCCCTCGCTGAAGTGATGAGCCAGCGCGTCGAGATGAGCATCTAGGTCGCTGGCGCGCTGGGCTTCGATCGCCTCACCGATCTGCGCGTGCATGCGTACACGGCGGTTCGTCGACAGCTCCTCATAAAGCGTCGAGCGCACGAGTGCGTGCGAGAACGCGTAGCGGCCGAACGTGCCGGTCATCTCGCGCACAATCGACGCTGTGGCGGCCTGATCCAGAGCATCGAAGACATCGTCGGCAGGTATCCCGCTGACCACCGTGATGACGGCGACATCGAACTCCGCGCCGATGGCCGCACCGATGGTCAGAGCCAAGTTGGCGGTCTCGGAGAGCAGCGAAAGGCGACGGCCGATCACCTCGCGGATACCCTCGGGGATCCCGACCTCGCCGAGAGTGAAGTCGCTCTCCCATCGCCCGTCGCGCTGCACGATCAGACCCGACTCGGCGAGGTGTAACAGCATTTCGCCGACAAAGAAGGGGTTGCCCTCGGTCTCTCTATGCACTGCGGCGGCCAGCTCCAAGGCCGGAGCATCGAGGTCGTGACCAGCGGCGTGCTCCATAAATTCAGTGACCTCAGCGGCATCGAGGCCCTGCAGGTCGACGCGCTCCACCCCCGCTTCGCGGCGTAGATCAGCCAACACGTTTGACAGCGGGTGCGACCGATCGAGGTCCGTGTCGCGGTAGGTGCCGAGGATCAACAGGCGAATTGTGGCCGATCGGCGCAGCAGGTGTCGGAGCAGCAGCAACGACGGCTTGTCGGACCAATGCAGATCATCGAGCACGAGCACCACCGGTACCGAAACGCACATCGCCTCGATCAGGTCGCCGACGGCTTCGAAGAGCCGATACCGTTCGGTCTCGGATTCGGTGTGCACCGGATCAGGCAGACCGGGCACGAGGTGGGCCAGATCGGGAATGAGGCGGGTCAACTCGCCTCCGAGCGGGCCCAGCTCGTCACGGAGCCGGCCCGCGGGCACCGAGTGCACGTAGTGCCGTAGCGCTTCTACGAAGGGCTGATGGGGAACATCGAGCTCCTCAGCACAGCGTCCCCACAGCACCAAGGCACCCTGCTCGTGTGCCAACCGCACCGTCTCGGTCACCAGCCTGGTCTTGCCGACACCGGGCTCCCCCGACACCAAGACGACCCTGCGGGATCCGTCGGCCGCCTCCTTCCACGCCGTGACGAGCCTTTCGCGCTCCGCAGCACGGCCAGCGAACGGGAACGTCGGCGAGGTCTCTACGAACCCCGGCAGCGGCAGCAGGTCAACGACCGCGGACGAGTCGTCCAAGTCAGGTGTCCAAGTGACCTCACACACCGCCATCGGCCCGGGGAAACCCTTCAGCTCGCGGTCACCCACCGCCACCAGCTCGCACTGACTCCGTGAACCGGCCAGCGCCCGCACCAGGTCGCTCACCAATATCTGCCGACCTTGAGCCCCCGCGCACAGGCGAGCCGCCTCCACGACCGGCGTCCCGAACCAGTCGCCGTCCTCGAACGTCGCGTCTCCGGCGCTGACCCCAATTCGCATCAGCAGCGGCGGCCCGTCCGAGCGCCGGTTCCGTCGGTCGACGACGACCTGCATCGCCACCGCACCGGCCAGAGCATCGGCTGCACTGGAGTACGACACCATCACCGCGTCGCCGATCGTCTTCACCTCGCGACCGCTGGTCTCCGCGATTGCCGCTCGGAGATCCGCGAAGTGCTCCCGCCGCAGGGCATCAGCGGCGACATCCCCGATCCCGCTCGAGAGTTCGGTCGACCCCACCAGATCGGTGAACAGAATCGTCACCAGGCCTGAGATGCTCACCGTGCCATGACGCCCGTGTTGCTCACGCTGAACGCCTCCCCATCCGGTCAACTTAGGCCACCGGACCGATCAGCCAGTAGGGCTCCGTCGTCGACACGAGCCGGGTCCATATCTCAGAGAGGCTCCTGAGCAGGTGCTCCCGAGATCGATCCGCTTGCGGCCCAGGGTCAGCGACGCGCACCGCCGATTAGGCAAGCGGCGGCGTGAAGAGGGTCCGAGCCCAGCTCATTGAATGTGTCGCACCTATCGACGCGCCAACGCCACAAGAACGCCACCTCGCGACCGCTCCGAACCGGCAGGGAGTATGTAGAGCAGTGCCTGGCCGACCATCCGGTGAGTTGGTGAACGAAGTCGTTACGGTCAGGTCGCACTGGTCTTCGGTCTGACTCACGAACCGGCCGACGCTTCGG
>Ga0136611_10002502_pt1 | contig 12819 bp, 9 predicted proteins | sample AntDrymUQ2232306_2_FD_106645 | JGI IMG/M metagenome (GOLD analysis project Ga0136611, IMG submission 106645) | Polar desert sand microbial communities from Dry Valleys, Antarctica - metaG UQ223 (23.06) | ecosystem: Environmental > Terrestrial > Soil > Desert | place: Antarctica: Dry Valley... | reverse complement strand
TGGGACGAGCGTCGTGAGGAGATCGGGCGAAATATCATCGACACCTTGGCCGAGTACGCCCCGAACCTGCCCGGGGCGATCGAGCGAATGCAGGTTCTGGGTCCCCCCGACATTGAGCGGATCGTCGGCATCACCGGCGGCAACATCTTCCACGGCGAGATCTTGCCGGACCAAATGTTCGGGTACCGGCCGGTGCCTGGCTTCAGCGGCTACCAGTCCCCCGTCACTGGCCTCTACCTCTGCGGCAGCGGCGCCTGGCCCGGCGGGGCGGTCTTTGGCGCGCCGGGGAGAAATTGCGCGATGCAGGTGTTGGCTGATTGCGGCGAATCATGGCCGACGGCGGCCGACTGACGCGATTCGACTGAGACCACCTCGCCTTGCAATGCTCGCAAAGCGTCCCCCTCTCGGGCATCAATATTGAAGTCGAAGGGAGATCACGCCAAATGGGCGGACGCCTAACACTGCTTCGTTGCCAGCGAACGACAGCAAGGCGTCGCCATCGGCCAGCGGCTCTTCGAGCAGATTGGTCTCCTCAACGGCCGTCGGCGGCGGATGGAAGCGCAGCCGAGCCGTCCCGCGATCGCCGTGCGGTTCATAGAGGCGCAGGATCAACCCGTCGCCGTCCTCTGCCTGCTTCAACGCGGCCAGGGCCAGAGCGCTTCCCTCGACCGTGGCGAACGCTTCACCATTCGGCGGTGGAGCGACTCCCGCCGACAGCGGCACCACGACAAGTGGACTGTTCAAGGCGAAGGCCTCGGCCGCGACTTCACCGGTGGTCCAGTCGCCCACGTGAGGTAGGAGCGAATAGATAAAGCGGTGTTCGCCCTCATCGGCGTAGGGATCGGGGTAGAGCGGCCCCCGCAGGAGGCTAATCGAAAGCAGGTTGTCATGGGCGGCGTGCCCATACTTGCCGTCGTTCAGGAGCGCCACGCCGTAGCCCGGTTCGGAGAGATCGACCCAGCGGTGGGCGCAACTCTCAAACCGGGCCGCATCCCACGAGGTGTTGCGGTGGGTGGGACGGCGGACGGCACCAAACATCGTCTCGAAGGTCGCCTCATGGCTGCGCACGGCCAATGGGAATCGGGCTTGTAAATAGACCTGGCGCTCGTGCCAGTCGATCTCGGTGACGATGTCGAGCCGGCGGGAGCCCGCGAGCAAGCGATAGGTCTGCTGAATCGTCGAGTGCCGCCAGCGCCGAGTCACCCGGACGGCGACCCGGAGTGGACCGTCTTCGATGATGTCTATCCGCTCCGCCTGTGTCAGCTCTTCCCCCACCGCTTCGTAGTCGGCTTCGATGTCCCAGGCGTCGTAGACTCGCGGCTTGTCGGCCCAAGCCCAGAGCTGATTGGCGCGATCGGCGAGCACTTCGCGGTCTTGTTGCCGATCGAGGAGCCGGTGCAGTGACCCGTCCGCGCCGACTTCTATCCGCAGTTGAACGTTTTCGAAGGTGACGCCGCTCGCTGTTCGCTCGACCCGGACAGAACCAGTCGGGATCGACTCGGCATTGGCGGTGGCACCGACCGTTGTCCACCCGAGTCCGGGCACTTTTGTCGCTGGGGCGTGGATGAGTACGCCTTGGTCCGTTCGCTGAGCAGGGAGTGATTCACCCGCGATTCCGATAGCGGTTGGGTCAGCGCTGGACGGGAGCAGCACCGTCAATGATCTCGACACCAGGGAGGCGTTGGCGACGAGGAAAGCGGTCGCCGCGGCGCTGCCCGAAGTTGGGGCCGAGGGTCCCTCACCGCTGGCGGCGATGCTCCAGAGCGCGCGGTCCCGCAACCGCACGGCGTCGGCCACGGTCGCTTCACCATCGCGATGGGCGTCCACATAGACCTCGGCGATCGACGAACCAGGGAGGATGTCGTGGAACTGATTGAGGAGGAGACGCTTCCAGGCGGTGTCCAGCTCCTCCCGGGGGTAGGACCCATGTGCACCGCTCGCGACCGCCAGCGCGGCGAACGCCTCCGCTTCGAGGAGGCGGTGCTCCCCTTCGCGGTTGAGTCGCTTCGTCTTCGCTTGGGTGGTCAACGTTCCGCGGTGAAACTCCAAGTAGAGCTCGCCGACCCAGCGCGGCAGTCCAGCCGTCGGGAGGGAGCCGAAATACTCCGCGATCAGGGTCATCCGCAACCGCGGGAGGGCGGGGAACTCCTTGATTCGCTCGAAGTTGTCGAGCATCTTGGCGGTCGGTCCGCCGCCGCCGTCGCCCCAGCCGAAGGCGAGCAAACTTTCCGGGTGGTGGCGCTTGCCGTCGAATTCGCGCCAGGTGCCGAGGGTGTCGCGCGGTCGGATCGTCCCGTTGTAGCCGTGGGCGGGAGGCAGGTTGCGGCACATGTTGGCCGTGACCCGGCTGCCGTCGATTCCTTCCCACTCGAAAAGATCGTGCGGGAACCGGTTGATCTCATTCCAATTGAGCTTGATGGTGAAGAAACCGGTCAACCCCGCGCCGCGCAGAAGCTGCGGGATGGCCCCGGAGAAGCCGAAGACATCGGGCAGCCAGGCGACGGTGTGGCGGCGTCCGAACGTTTCCTGGAAGTAGCGCTGTCCGTAGAGGAGCTGTCGGACGAACGCTTCGCCGCCGGTGATCTGACAATCAGGCTCCACCCAGGATCCACCGACCGTTTCCCAACGCCCCTCGGCGACGCGCTCCCGCACCCCGGCGAAGAGCGCTGGATCGTCCTCCTCGACCCAAGAGTAGAGTTGGGCCGACGACTGGTTGAACGTAAAGTCGGGGTAGCGATCCATCAGGTTGAGCACGGTCGAGAAGGTCCGTCGCCCCTTCTTCCGGGTTTCGGCGACCGGCCAGAGCCAGGCAAGATCGATATGGGCGTGGCCCGTTAACGCCAGGCAACCGGTTGGCGGATAGGCGTCACCGATCCGCTGCAATGAGGCGGCAAGGTCGGTGCGGGCGTCGTCCACTGCCTGGATCGCGGCATCGGGCAAGCTCCCCAGAGGCTGGGGGGCGTCCGGGAGGTGCCAAATCGGCATCGAGTAGGGCCGCACGTCCCAAGCGTCGCTGGCATACCCGCCAGGAAGAGAGGCCACTCCACTCCCGAGCGGATCGCGGTAACCGAGAACGAGGCGGGACACGGTCACGTCGGTGGCGGTCGGCCAGGCGGCATGGACCCTGGCCAAGGCCCGTTCCGCGGCGGAGAGAAGGTGGAAGACAACCTCATGGTCGCCGAGTTGTTCGCATGCCTCGAGCACCATGTCGAGATCGGTGATCAGGTCGCGGAGGGAACGGTGGGGAACCACCAGGTGGGCTCGTTCGATTCGTGACTCGGCAATGTGGCTCCCAAACATCCCCTTCGGCATCACCTCCGCCTCGATCCCGATCTCCTCGCCACCGGCGGCGAGATCGGTGAGGGGGTAGGCGTGGTGGAAGGGGTCGAGCGCGGCTTGGTACCCGGTGGAGAGCCGAACCAATCCTTCGCCACCTAGCCAAAGCTCCAACTCGACCGGCTGTCCTTCCCAAGACGTTGGAATGGTCGCCATTGCCGCGAATCGAGCCGGCAGCGCCTGCTCCGGCCAAAACTCGCCGGGCCTGATCGATCGCGGCGAGCCGCCAGATGAAAAGGTCCAACCCAGAATCGGGTGCTCGGCGGCGTGCCGCCAGGCCCGCAGTTCGTTGAGACGCTTTTGCCCCCGCTCGAGTCGATGGCGATCAGCAATAGCTTGCAACGAAGACCCTCCTCAGCGGCGACCGCTGATCAACTTGGGCTGTCTACCCTTGGTTCCTCGCCGGTGATGGTCATCCAGGTCCAAGCGGGTACGCCTACTTGAACCCACTCACGGTGACTCCCTGAACAAAGGCCCGCTGGAACGAGAGGAAGATGAGTACAACCGGTAGGACTACGAGAATCGAAGCCGCCATCAACAAGTTGAACTGAACATCGTACTGGGACTGGGATTGAAAAAACGTGAGGCCCAGGGCCAGCGTGTAGCGGGGTTCGTCGGTGAGAAAGATGAACGGTCCGAAGAAGTCGTTCCAGGCGTGGAAGGCGGCGAACAAGCTGACAGCCCCGAGAGCGGGCCACGATTGCGGCATGATCACCTGAAACAGGATGCGTAGTTCGCTGGCGCCGTCGATCCGCGCCGCATCAGAGATTTCCTGCGGGATCTGGAGGAAAAACTGTCGCATCAAAAACACCCAAAAGGCGGTACCGAAGAAGAAGGGGACGATCAAGGGTAGGTAGGTATTGACCCACCCGAGGCGCGCATAAATGTCGAACAGGGCGACGATCAAGACCGGGGTGGGGACGAAAACGGTCGCCAGCACGAGCGAAAAGACCTTGTCTCGGCCCGGCCATTCGATCCTGGAAAAACCATAGGCAATGATCGGGTTGGAGATTGCGGCGCCGATCACCGTGAAGAGCGTCACGACACTCGTGTTCCGCAAGTATTTCGCGAAAGGGATCGTCTCGACGGCATTCCGGAAGTTGGACCACTGGATGTCCCGTGGGAAGAGGGTCGGTGGGTAGGAGGCCAGCTCCTGGTTCGACTTGAGGGCCACCGAGACCATCCAAAAGAGGGGGAAGAGAAAAAAGGCGCTGACGGCGATCAGCACGATCCGTGGCACCAATTCGCGATTGACGACCTTGCTGAAGGCTGCCCATTTTGGTCCGCGATAGGTGGTCAGCGGACTCTCCAACTGGACGCCAGGTATCGCCTTCGCCATTGCCCCCGCCTCCCCGTCGGCCTATCGAGCTCGGCCCAGTTCCCGTCACCTACACCATGTCGTAGTTGACCCACCGCTTCGACGTCCGAAAGATGACAACAGCCAGGGCCACCGTGAGCGCGAAGATGACCCAGGCGAGGGTGGAGGCATACCCCATCTCCCCGTAACGGAAAGCGTTATCGTAGAGGTAAAGCACGAGCGAGGTGGTCGAACCGGCCGGCCCACCGGGGGGATCGAACAGGATGTAGATCTGGGTGAAGACCTGCAAACCGAGGGTAATGCCGAGGATAATGTCGTAGAGGATGACCGGCGTCATCAGTGGCATCGTGATGTTCCAGAAACGGCGCCACGTCCCCGCGCCATCCAGCATCGCCGCTTCGTGCAGCGAGGCGGGAATGCCCTTGAGTCCAGCCAAGAAAATCAGCGCGACTTGGCCCGCTCCGAACTGGGCGAGGATGACGAGCGTCAACTTCGAGACGTCGGGATCGCCGAACCAGTCGATGTTGGGGAGGCCCAGCGCGAGCAGGAGCTGATTGAAAATGCCGCGCGTGGGATGCATCAAGGTCAGGTAGATGAAGGACAAGGCGAAGAGGGGCAGAACCGAAGGCAGGAACAGGATGGTCCGGTAGACGACCACTTCCCGCACCGGTTGGTTCATGGCCAGCGCCATCCCCATGGCGACGAAGACCCCGACCGGCACCGCTAGTACCGTATAGAACAGCGTGTTGTAGAGCGCCGTCCAAAAAAGGTCATCACCGGCGAGGCGTCGGTAGTTTTCGAGGCCGATCCAGATGGGCTCACCGAACCCTGAGTACTCGGTGAAGCTGATCCGCAATGTGTAGAACAGGGGATAGGCGAGAAACGCAAAGAACCCGATGAGCCAGGGGCTGACGAAGAGAAGCCCCACCACCAAGTTCCGGCGATCTCGTCGACCGAGACGCCAACGATCGCCTAGGGAGCGTTGCCGCGGGGGTGGCAGCAGAGCGACTGGCACATCCATTGAGACAACTCGCCCTCGTCCAGACTCGGGCTTCGCGCAAGGGCGTAGCCGGAGTCCCGGCTCGATGCGGCGGCCGCCGCGGCGCTCGACGCCGCGGCGGCCGCCGACGACCTACGCCTCAATCGCGATCGGACAGTCGCCCTGGAGCCGTTCTTGAACCCGCTCCTTGACGGTGGCCAAAGCCGCCGTAGGCTCCTCCTCACCAAGATAGGTCTTTTGCCAAGCGACGGTCAGCTCGTCCCAGTAGAGGGCGCCAACCGGCAGCGGTGGGCGGTTCTTGGCGAGGGGGAGAAGCTGCTCGCTAAAGAACCGGTGGCGGTCGGTGTAGAGTTCCGGCACTTCCAGCAACGCCTCGAGCGTCGGCAGGTGCTTGCTCTCCTGGGTGTAGATTCGCTGGCCCGGGTCGCCCGCATACCACTGCATGAACTCGAACGCTTGCTCGGCTCGCTTCGCCCCCTGCGGGATCGCCAGCGACCAGCCCCCCGCCCAGGTGGCGGAAGGATCGCCCGCGTTCGGGACCGGGATGAACGTCGTGCCGTAGTCGATCTCCGGCGCGTACTGCTCCATCTGGTTGATGCCCCAATCGCCGGTGATCTGCATCGCCAAGTTGCCGGTGATAAAGGGGTGCTCCTGCGGTGGGAAGCCTGGTGCCATCGTCGGGCTGCCGAACGAACTAACCTGCTGAGCGCCCAGACCTTCGCAATAGCTCTGGACCCATTCGAAGGCGGCGACGATCCGAGGATCGTCCGGGGTCACCTGGCAGGCCTCCTGGTCGAAGAACTGACCGCCCCAGGCGAAGCCGTAGGTATAGTGCCAGCCTTGATTCAGCCAAGGCACGAATCCCATCTTGGTGAAATTGCCCCCTTCTTGGACGTTGATCTGGTTCGCCACCTCGGCCACCCGGTCCCAAGTTAGTGGGCCGTTGGCCGGGTCGAACTCAGCCGGATCGATTCCCGCCTCTTGGAGCATCCCCTTGTTGTACCAGAGGGCCCGGGCATCCGCGTCGAGCGGCATCGCGTACGGCTTCCCTTGGTAGGTCGCCTCCTGGCGGGCGAACGGTAAGTAAGGCGACAGCAAGTCGGCCCCACCGAGCTCGCTGAGGTCCTGGAGAACGCCATCGGCGGCGCGCTGGGCGGTGGTGAAGCGGTCGAGGTGGTAGACATCGGGACCGGTGCCGCCCCGAACAGCGGTCATCAGCTTGGCGACGTCGGTCACCTCCGCCGGCGGAATCTGGACCAGTTCGACCTGAGTGCCACCCGACTGGGCGTTGAATGTCTCAACCATTGTCTTCATGATGTCGAGATCGGGCGGAGTGAACGTCGTCCAGAAGGTGACCAGTTCGCCGTCTTGGGCGCGAGCGGGCACGACGACCCGGGGCAAGCCGAGCGCCGCCGCGGAGAGGCCCGCCGCGGCGGTCCCCTTCAAGAGCCCCCGCCGCGTCGCGCGCCGACCTCCGCTATTGGTCAGGAACCGCGTAAACCCATCGCTGCTCATGCGAGAAACCTCCATCCGCGTGCACCGGCTGCGTTGCCGGTCAACGTTGGCGGCGGACACCGCCATGATCCGCTTGGATCGGTTGGTTGGCCCGACCGGGACACTCCTCAGTTTGGGACAGGGGCGAGGAAAGTCCGATTCCGCGGTACTAGGCAGACCCGGTCAAAACCAGGCCCCACTGCCGACGGTCAACGACGACGATCCAACAGAGGCACTATACGATGGTTACTTCGGCTGTCAAGTCCGGCCGTCCCCCTCCCCACAGCGGAGCTCGCCATTCAGTAGCCACTTCGGGCACGAGCCTCAGCGACAGTGAAGTCGGGTCCAATCACGAAATCCATCGACGCCCGCTCGCGCTCTCGGACGCTGGCGACAGCCGCGGGCAGACCTTCTAGCACCGTGGGCGGCACGATCACGATCCCGTTTGCGTCACCGTGCAGAATGTCACCCGTTTCGACGCGACCCCCATCCATGTTGACCGGGACGCCGATCTCCACGATGTCGAAATTGGCGTGGGACACAACGGGAAAGGGAGCGAAGTAGTGCATGCCGAGGGCGCGGACTTCGACCAGGTCCCGCACGCCCGCGTCGGCCACGATCCCCACGGCGCCCAGGCGGCGGGCCATCGTCGCCATGACTTCCCCACAAAACGCGACCCGATGCGGCTCGCCCGAGATATCCTGAATGACGAGGACCGATGGTTGGGGCATCTGCTCCAACGCTTCCCACATTTGCCAAAACGTTTCCCGCCCGACCACCGCGCCAGGACGGTTGCCCATCGTCACGGTCAACGCATATCCGACCATCCGGCCGAGCTCTGGGAACAGGCAGCCAATGCGGCCGCCGAGGAAGCCTTCGCACCGATCGCGAACCGTGAACGGCTCGATCGCGTTGGCGATGGTCGGGCTATCGATGTCGCGGAGAAAGGCGAGTTGCTCGGAAGTGGCTGTGGCGATGACGTGCGGGGACCAGGACACTCGGCACTCCTTGGCGAAGCTCGGGCGGTTAGGATGGGGACGGTAGCAGGTCGGCCAAACACCTGAAAGACTTCTCTCCGAAGGCGGCGTTGCTCCCAGCGGCGCGTCACCAGATGGCCGGCACTAAGGGGTGAGCTCGCCCATCTCGCGGCGGACGATCTCGTAGAGGGCAATGGCGCCCGCGGTGGAGGCGTTGAGGGAATCGACATGGCCGCGCATCGGCAGGGAGACGACGACATCACAGGTCGCCCGCACCAACTGGCTGACGCCCTCCCCTTCGCCCCCGACGACGAGGATGACCGGCGTCGGGATGTTGGCGGAGAAAAGTTCGACCGCGTCGTCGCCGGCATCAAGGGCGGTGGCCCATCGCCCGCCGCGCTTGAGGGACTGAATCGCCCGGACGAGGTTGGGGACGAGGGCAACCTTTAAGTGCTCGACCGCCCCCGCCGAGGCATTGACGACCGCGGGGGTTACCCCAACAGCGCGGTTCTGCGGGATGACGACTCCAGCAATGCCGGCCGCGTCGCCGGCCCGGAGCAGGGTGCCAAAGTTCTGCGGGTCCTGCAGGTGATCGAGCACCAGCACGGTCCCCTCCGGCTCGATCAGGTCCTCAATCTGGACGTAAGGATAGTTTGAGGCTTCGACCACCACGCTCTGGTGATTGGCACCTCGGGTCAAATCGTCGAGCAGCGGCCGGGGGACGCGCTCGATGCTGATGTCGAGGGCGTTGGCGGCGGCGATGATCGCGAGCACGCGCTCGTCCTCCTTGACTCCGTCGGCGAGGAAGAGCCGCCGGAGTTCGCGACGCCCGCGCAGCGCCTCCGACACCACATGGCGACCATAGAGCGCCTCAAAGCCACGGGCGATCAGGGGCGGCAGGGCGCCTTCACGCGAGACCAGACCGCCGGGGCCACGACCGCGACCCCGCGCTGGCCCAATCATGCCTCCGGGGTGGTGGGGTGGTCGGGGCCCGCCGCGACCAGGCGCTTCGCTGTCGCGCGGGGTTTGATCGCCCGGCGGGCGCGGTGGACCCGGGCTACGCTCGCTTCGCCTTGGCCCAGGTGGTTCCCGTCGCGGTGTCCTCAATCGTGATCTCCAACCGCGCCAGTTCGTCGCGGATCTTATCGGACAATTGCCAATGTTTGGCGACCCGCAGTTCGCCCCGGATCGCGAGCAGCAGGTCGATAAACGGTGAAGCATCATCAGGTTCGGCGGGAGCTCGCTGGGAGAGTTCGAGTCCTAGCAATGAGGCCAACGCTGTCAGGGTCGTTCGGGCCAAAGAAACGACTTCAGCGGGAGCAGTCCCCTCCTCCCGATTGATCGCCCGCGCCAGGTCAAAGAGCGCGGCGATCGCGCCCGGCGTATTGAAATCGTCCCGCATCGCGACGTGGAAGCGATCTTCGACGTCAACGATTCGTTCGTGCAGACCCGGCGCTCGGTCTCGCTGCTCGTCGTCGTGCCCCAGGGGTATGGTCGATGGGCCTTCGCTCACGGCGACGCGCAGACGGTCGAGCCCGCGATCGGCGGCGGCGAGCGCTTCCTCAGTGTACGTGAGCGGGGCGCGGTAGTGGGATTGAAGGACCATTAGGCGAAACGCTGGCCCCAATCCTTGCCCCAGGATGTCGCGCACCGGCACGAAGTTGCCGAGCGACTTCGACATCTTCTCACCGCCCAACCGCAACAGCCCGTTGTGGACCCAAAACCGGGCGAACGGCTCCCGTTCGAGGAACGCCTCACTCTGAGCGATCTCATTCTCGTGGTGGGGAAAGATGAGGTCGGCCCCTCCCCCATGGATGTCGACCGTGCCGTCCAGGTGGTGGCTGCACATGGCCGAGCACTCGATGTGCCAGCCCGGTCGGCCTGGCCCCCACGGACTCGCCCAGCTCGGTTCCCCCGGTTTGGCGGCTTTCCAAAGCGCGAAATCCAACGGATCGTCTTTCCGCTCATCGACCTGGATGCGAGCACCGGCGAGCAGATCATCGAGCGAGCGGTGGGAGAGCTTGCCGTACCCCGGAAAGGAGCGGACGCGGTAGTAGACGTCGCCTTCCACCGGGTAGGCGTGGCCCTGCTCCATGAGCCGCTCGATCATGGCGATGATCTCGGCCATTTCCTGGGTGGCGCGGGGATAAATATGGGCCGGCTGAGCATTGAGACCGGCCGTTTCGACGTGCCATTCGGCGATCAATCGCTCGGTGAGCAAGTCCGGGGTGATCCCCTCCCGGTCAGCCCGCTCAATGATCTTGTCGTCGATGTCGGTGAAGTTCTGGGCGTGCATCACCTGATAGCCCAGGAACTCCAAGTAGCGCCGGATGACGTCGAACACGATCAAAGACATGGCGTGGCCGATATGGGCGCGGTCGTAGGGAGTGACGCCGCAGACGTACATCCGGACCTGGCCCGGCGCGATCGTCTCGAACGGCTCTTTCCGCCGCGAGAGACTGTTGTAGATCGTCAAACTCTTCGCCACGACGGGCAACGTGCTTGGGTTCGCGTTGGCCATCCTGATCACTCCCAGTGGCCAAACCAGCGGCCCGGGCGATTGCCGCCGCCGGACATCCGGCGCGCCATCCGCGGGTCTCCCGCCCTCGATCAAAAACCGGGCGGACTTGAGACCAGAAGACCACAATCGTCGTTCAAGGCGCGGTCCATCACCGCATCGTTCCTACCTCGTTCGGCAGGCGTCGCTCGGCGTTGAGCGCCGTGACCTTCTCTTCCAATTCTTCGATCCGTTGGAGGAGGGCAAGCATCGAGTCTCGATCTGGGTCGGGAAGAGATTCGAGACGCCGCGACATCCCACTCGCCGGATCCGTGGCGACAACAGCCCGTGCCGGCACGCCGACTGCGCTGGTGTGGGCCGGCACGTCGCGCAGCACGACCGCACCAGCCCCGATCTTCGCCCCCGTTCCCACGGTGACCGCGCCAAGGATAGCCGCGCCTACGCCCACCGTCACGCCCGCCTCGATCGTGGGGTGCCGCTTTCCCCGCTCCTTCCCGGTCCCGCCCAACGTGACGCCCTGATAGAGGGTCACGTTGTCACCGACGATGGCGGTCTCCCCAATCACCACCCCCATCCCATGATCGATGAAGACTCCCAGACCGAGCTGGGCGCCTGGGTGAATCTCGATCCCGGTCAACGTCCGATTCAGGTTCGACACGATCCGCGCCAACAACCTGCGGCGTCGTTGATGCAGCCAATGTGCCGCCCGATGCAGCCCGATCGCGTGCAACCCAGGGTAGGTGAGGTAGATCTCAATCGAGGTGCGGGCGGCTGGGTCGCGCTCGCGAATCGCACGAACCACGTCGGACAACGGCATACGAAACTCTCTTCCCCGAGCAACCGGTTCAACTGCCGCCGACAGACATAGGAACTGTCTGTCACTAGTCGGCGGCAACCACGTCCGCCTTGGCGGGCTTCCCTGGCTTAGCGACCTTAGGCGATTGGTCCCCGGTGGTGGTGGGAGTGGCGCCGCCCTCCGTCTTGGCAGCCGGCGACTTCTCTGGGCTCGCGGCGGCCTCCTTCTCTGGCGCCGTGGAAGCCGGCTCGCTTTTTTTCGGTCGATCCTCAGTCGCGACCGGGCGGCTATCGTTGATGTACCACCCGGAGCCCTTGAAAACGATCCCCACCGGCTGGATCAACCGGCGAATCGGCGCCCCGCATTCCGGGCACTCTCGCAGCGGATCCTCGGCGAACCGCTGGAAGGCATCGAATCGGTGGCCGCACGCATCGCAGCCGTAGGCATAAGTTGGCATGTTGAAGGACGCTCCTGGATTGAAACGCCCTGGACTTTGGGCGGGCGAAGGGAGCCCGGGTCACCCCCGCTGAGCAGAGGGCCTCCGCCCAAGTGTAGAGGATTGACCGTTCCGACTCAAGCTTCCGTTTGGGAAGCGTCGGCCGCCCCTTCATCATCACCAGGCCCCGCAATGACGCCAACCTCGGCGAGGGGCAGATCGTCATCGCGGTCCGGTTCGGACGAGGTCTCGCCGTAAGCTCGCAGCTCCTCCCAGTTGTCACCGACCGCCATTTCGACGACCAGCGGCACGTCGAGCACCGCCGCGCCCTCCATCGTCGTCCGCACCAGGTTGGCGGTTGCCGAGAGGCAAGATCGATCAAGTTCCAGCACCAACTCGTCGTGCACTTGCAGGAGGAGACGGGCGGGCAGCGCGTCCTCCCGGAGCGCGGCATCGAGCCGGATCATCGCGACTTTGATGATGTCGGCGGCGCCCCCTTGGACTGGCATGTTGATCGCCATTCGTTCGGCCGGAATCCGCCGCGCCCCGTTGGGCGAGGTGAGATCGGGCAGGTAGCGCCGCCGACCACTCGGCGCCTGCACGTAGCCGGCCGAGGCCCCGAACCGCAGCGTCTCATCAAAGTAGCGCCGTACGGCCGGCAAGCGCTCCCAGTAGTCATCGATGAAGCGTTGCGACTCCGCGCGGGGGAGTCCGGTATCTCGGGAAAGACCGTACGCTTGCATCCCGTAGAGCACCCCGAAATTCACGGTTTTCGCGACCCGCCGCATATCGGCGGTCACCGCCGTCGCCTCGATACCGTAGACGATGGCGGCCGTCGCCCGATGAATATCATCGCCTCGCCGAAAGGCGTCGATCAGGAACGCCTCGCCGCTCATATGAGCGAGCAGGCGGAGCTCGATTTGGGAATAGTCGGCCGCGAGCAG
>Ga0136611_10002501_pt1 | contig 12819 bp, 8 predicted proteins | sample AntDrymUQ2232306_2_FD_106645 | JGI IMG/M metagenome (GOLD analysis project Ga0136611, IMG submission 106645) | Polar desert sand microbial communities from Dry Valleys, Antarctica - metaG UQ223 (23.06) | ecosystem: Environmental > Terrestrial > Soil > Desert | place: Antarctica: Dry Valley... | reverse complement strand
CTCTGGCCCCTGCCGAAGTACTCGGAGATGCTGTTCATCAAGTAGCGACTCTTGCCGTGATGGGCAGCGATGAAGGCCCCGCTCTGGCGGGGCTTCGTCGTTCTGGGCTAACGCCGTCGTTGGGATGTCATGGCTCGACTATGTCCAGCTTCATGGTGAGCGCATCTTCATCCTCAAGCACCACAACAAAGCCAGCGGCGCGATACGCGCCGACGGCTGGGTTGTCCTTCTCGACGCTGAGACACAACGCTGCGAGGTCGTGTTTGGCGGCTTCCCGAGTCAGCCACGAGAGCATGGCGGCAGCCAGCCCCTTCCGGCGTTGGGCTGGGCGAACCGCCACGGTCAGCTCCGGGATGTCTTCAGCCAGATAGCCATAACCGGGATCGTCGCTCGTCCGGTGCCTCCACCATGCCGCGCCCGCTGGAAACCCATCACACAAGGCGATTACCCCGTGGTCGCCGGGGCGCCCGAAGCCGTCCGCATATCGGCGAGTCGGTTCTGGCAGCCGAGATGGCGTAGGAGGGTGCGGCGCGTCCCGCCAACTGTGCGCCATCCAAAGCATCTCGTTCAGGAAGGGCTGGTCCCGGGGCAGGGCCGCGCGGAACGTCAGCGCCGGCTCGTCTCGGGGAGGAACGTTCATTGGTTCACGCTATCGGCCAGGATGGAACGCGGCTCATTCGTAACTCCACTGCTACCTGAGGATCAGCTTCGGTACCTGATGGCAGCGCGCCGTCCAGGCTGAACGTGGGGAGCCCCGCATCCGCGGGGCCCTCGCGCTTTTCGTCCAACCGACCAACCGTCGCAGCCGGTTGGCGTTGAGATGAGCAGTGTGCCGGGTCTACATCGCCGACGACGTCGAGGCGATCCGCCGTCTGTGGTGCTTGTACCTCGAGGAGGATCCGGCCGTGCAGATCGTTGGGGAGGCCGCCGATGGCAACGAGACGCTCGCGGGCGTCAAGGCGACCAGGCCCGACGTGCTCGTGCTCGACCTCTCGATGCCCGGGTGCGACGGCCTGGAGGTCATCCCGATAGTGCGGACGACCTCACCGGAGACCGCGATCGTCGTGGCGTCGAGCTTCTCGCGCGCCCGCATCGGACCGCTGACCGAGGAGCTCGGCGCAGCGGCCTACTTCGAGAAGGGCGGGGCTCCCGAGGAGTTCCGCGCGATGGTCCGGGGTGCCCATGAGGCGTCCCGGCGCGTCGCCTGATCAACCCTCGCGCGGCGCCACGTCGGGAAGGCGACGCGGAGTCGTGGGCTTCGCCCCTCCCGCTAGGTTGCCGCCATCGGATCCCCCGACATCATCGTCGTCGGCGGCGGCCACAACGGCCTGGTCGCCGCCGCGTACCTCGCCCGGGCGGGCAAGCGGGTGCTCGTGCTCGAGCGGCGCGCGAATTTCGGCGGCGCGGCCGTCAGCGAGGAGCCGTTCGCCGGCGTGCGGGCCCGGCTGTCGCGCTACGCCTACCTCGTGTCGCTCTTCCCGCAACGGATCACGCAGGACCTCGGCGTCGACCTGCGGCTGCGCGACCGCGCCACCGCCGCGTACGCGCCGGTGATGCGCAACGGCCGCGCCGCCGGATTGCTCGTCGAGACCGACGCTCGCTCGGCCGCCACCGCCGCATCGTTCCGCGCGCTCACCGGGGGTGACTCAGAGCATGAGGCGTTCCTGGCCTTCAGCGCGCTCGCCGACCGGACGAGCAAGCTGTTCGCCACGTTCACCGAGCCACTTCCGTCAGCCGGCCAGGCGCGTGACCTGATCGGCGCGGAGGCTTGGCGCGAGCTGGTCGAGCGCCCTCTGGGAGAGAGCCTCGACGAGCGCTTCGCCGACGGGGTGGTGCGCGGGATGGTTGCCACGGACGGCCTCATCGGGACGTTCGCCTCTGTGTATGAGGCGTCGCTACGGCAGAACCGCTGCTTCCTCTACCACGTGGTCGGCGGCGCCTGGCGGGTCCCCGGCGGAGGGATGGGCGCGATCAGCGGCGCGCTCGAAGGCGCTGCGCGAGACGCCGGCGCGGAACTCCGTCGCGACGCTGAGGTCCTGGCCATCGACCCGGCGACGGGCTCGGTCACGTGGCGCGAGGGCGAGGACGAACACACGGCGTCAGCCGCCCGTGTCCTGGTCAACGCCGCCCCGGCAGTACTCGCCCGCCTGCTCGGGGAAGAGCCGCCCGCGGTCGAGGGAGCGCAGCTGAAGGTCAACCTGCTGCTCGACAGGCTGCCCGCGCTGAAGTCGGGGCTCGATCCCGCCGTCGCCTTCGCCGGAACGTTCCGCCTGCACGAGGACGCCGCCGAGCTCGAAGCAGCCCACGCGGAGGCCACCCGCGGCGAGATCCCGAAGCGCCCACCGGCCGAGCTGTACTGCCACACGCTGACCGACCCGTCGATCGTCGACGGGCCGCGCCACACGCTCACGCTGTTCGGCCTGCACGCCCCGGCTCGGCTGTTCGCCGCCGATGAGGCCCGCGTGCGCGACACGCTCGTCGCGCGCTACCTCGACGGCCTCGACGAGCATCTCGACGAGCCGATCCGCGAATGCCTCGCCCGCGACGAGAACGGCGACCCGTGTCTCGAGGCGCGCACCCCGCTCGACCTCGAGCGCGAACTGGCGATGCCGGGCGGCGACATCTTCCACGGCGATCTGCGCTGGCCGTGGTCAGAGGACGATCCGGCGGACCGCTGGGGCGTGAAGACGTCCCACGAAAGAGTGCTCCTGTGCGGGGCGGGCGCGCGGCGCGGCGGTGGGGTCAGCGGCGTGGGCGGCCACAACGCCGCCATGGCCGTCCTGGGGAAGTGAACGTCCATTCGACCCACGCCTGGGTGGGCCGAATGGACGTTGGTCGCGTCTGCGCTCCTTAGAGGAGGATGACGACGAGGATGATGATGAGGATGAGTCCGCCGATTCCGATGTACATGTGAGTTCTCTCCAGACGTCGTGGGGTGGTCTCGTTAAGTTTCCCATTAGGACGCCACCTGATGCCCACTCGTTGGCCGGTGACATACCCTGACACAACTGTGTCAAGGTTTCGCTAGACTGGTTCGCCATGCCCGATCGCGATTTTCTGGCCGCAGTCCGCGAGCGCGTCGTCGTCTTCGACGGATCGATGGGAGCGACGCTGGAGGCCTTCGATCTCTCGCTCGAGGACGACTACGGGCTGCCCGGCCGAGCGCACGAGGTGCTCGTCCTCAACCGGCCGGACGTCATCGAGAACCTGCACGTCTCGATGATCGACGCCGGAGCCGAGGTCGTCGAGACCGACACGTTCCAGGCCAGCCGCCTCAAGCTCGACGAGTGGGGCCTGGCCGACCACACACTCGAGATCAACCGCCGCGCCGCCGAGATCGCCCGCAAGGCGGTCGGCGAGCAGCGCTTCGTCGCCGGTTCCATCGGCCCGACGGGCTTCCTTCCCGCCTCCGACGACCCCACCCTGGGGCAGATCAGCTTCCGCGAGCTCGTCGCTGTCTTCGAGGAGCAGAGCCGCGGACTGCTCGAGGGCGGCGTCGACCTCATCATCGTCGAGACGGCGCAGGACATACTCGAGGTCAAGGCGGCGGTGTTCGGCGCGCGCGAGGCCTTCAAGACCACCGGGCGTAGCGTGCCGATCCAAACGTCGGTCTCGCTGCTGCCCAACGGCGGCAAGATGCTGCTGGGTACCGACATCGATGCTGTGCTCACGACGCTCGAGGCGCTGAAGGTCGACGTCATCGGCCTGAACTGCTCGACCGGCCCCGAGGACATGCGCGACGCGATCCGCTACCTCGGCGAGCACTCCCCCCTGCCCGTCCACTGCATCCCCAACGCGGGCCTGCCAATCCAGGGCCCCGACGGCGAGACGATCTTCCCCGAGAAGCCCGGGCCGCTGGCCGAGGCGCTGGGCGAGTTCGTCGAGCGCTACGGCGTTGGCATCGTCGGCGGCTGCTGCGGCACCACGGTCGAGCACATCAGCGCGATCGCCGAGCGCGTGCAGGGACTGACCCCGGCCGCTCGCCCGGAGCCACGACCGGCGCGGGTGAGCTCGATGATCGCCGCGACGACGCTCGTGCAGGACCCCTCCCCCGCGATGGTCGGCGAGCGCGTCAACTCGCAGGGCTCGCGGCGAGCCAAGGAGCTGCTGCTCGCCGACGACTACGACTCCATCGTCCAGGTCGCCGAGGACCAGGTCGAGGGCGGCGCCCACATCCTCGACGTCTGCGTCGCGCTGACCGAGCGCGACGACGAGGCCGAGCAGATGCGCCAGGTCGTCAAGCGCGTCTCGTTGACCCAGCCCACGCCGATCCAGATCGACTCGACCGAGCCGGGCGTGATCGCCACTGCTCTCGACCAGATCCCCGGCCGGGCCATCGTCAACTCGATCAACCTCGAGGCCGGCCGCGAAAAGGCCGACACGGTCATTCCGCTGGCCGTCGCCCACGGCGCCGCGCTCATCGCGCTGACCATCGACGAGGTCGGCATGGCCAAGACCGCCGAGCGCAAGGTCGAGATCGCCATGCGGCTGAAGGAGATCGCCTGTGACGAGCACGGCCTCGATCCCGAGCTGCTGATCTTCGACGTCCTGACGTTCACGCTGACCACGGGCGACGAGGAGTGGCGGCCGAGCGCGGTCGAGACCATCCAGGGCATCCGCGACGTCAAGGCTGCGCTGCCTCAGTGCAAGACCTCGCTGGGCGTCTCGAACGTCTCCTTCGGCGTCGGCCAGCCCGCCCGCGCGGTCCTCAACTCCGTCTTCCTGCACCACTGCGTCGAGGCGGGCCTGGACCTCGCAATGGTCAACCCGAACCACATCACGCCCTACGGCGAGATCTCGGAACAGGAGCGCACGCTCGCCGACGACCTCGTCTTCAACCGGTCCGACGAGGCCCTGCAGAAGTTCATCGAGCACTTCGAATCGAAGGGACCGGCCGAGGAGGCCGAGAAGGCCAACCCGACCGAGGGCATGGGACCCGAGGAGGCGCTGCATTTCCACATCCTGCGGCGCAAGAAGGACGGCGTCGAGGACTGGATCGACAAGTCCGTCGAGAAGATCGGCGCGGTCCCGACGCTCAACACGGTGCTGCTACCGGCCATGAAGGAGGTCGGCGACAAGTTCGGCGCCGGCGAGCTCATCCTGCCGTTCGTCCTGCAGAGCGCCGAGGTCATGAAGAAGGCCGTCGCGCGGCTGGAGAACTACCTCGACCGGCTGGAGGGATACACCAAGGGCACGGTCGTCATCGCCACGGTCTTCGGAGACGTCCACGACATCGGCAAGTCGCTGGTCAACACGATCCTGACCAACAACGGCTACACGGTCGTCGACCTCGGCAAGCAGGTCCCGATTGGCACCATCCTCGAGGCCGCGCAGGAGCACGACGCGACGGCCATCGGCCTGAGCGCGCTGCTCGTCTCCACGTCCAAGCAGATGCCGCTGGCCATCCAGGAGCTTCACGCGCGCGGCCTGGAGTTCCCGGTGCTGATCGGCGGCGCGGCGATCAACAACGACTTCGGCCTGCGCGCGCTTTACCCGAAGGGCCGAGAGTCCGACGAGGTCTACGCACCCGGCGTGTTCTTCTGCAAGGACGCGTTCGACGGGCTGGCCAAGATGGACCAGATCGTCGACGGCGACGCACGCGAGGCACTGGTGCAGAAGACCCGCGCCGACGCGATCCGCCTGCGTGAGAAGGGCCCGGAGCCCGCGGCGCTGCCCACGGATGACGATTCGGTCAGAAGCGCCGCCCGCACGGACAACCCGATCCCCTCGCCGCCGTTCTGGGGCGCGCGCGAGATCGAGGTCGATCTCGCCGCGGTGTACCCCCACCTCGACACCCACGTGCTGTTCAAGCTGCACTGGGGCGGGCGCGGCGTGAAGGGCGACGCGTGGAAGAAGCTCATCTCCGAGGACTTCCAGCCGCGCCTGGAGCGCATGTGGGCCGAGCAGGACTACCTGCGCCCGCGGGCGCTGGTCGGCTACTTCCCCTGCTTCAGCGAGGGCAACGACCTCGTCGTGCTCGACCCAGAGGACCACTCATCGGAGCTCGAGCGCTTCGTCAACCCGCGCCAACCTGGCCACGACCGGATCTGCCTGAGCGACTTCTACCGGCCGAGGGACAGCGGTGAGCTCGACGTCGTCGCCTTCCAGGCGGTCACCTCCGGCGACGAGGTCACCGACTTGATGGCCAGGCTCGAGGCCGACGGCGAATTCGCCGAGCAGCTGTTCGTCCACGGCCTCGGCACGCAGTGCGCCGAGGGCATGGCCGAGTGGGTGCACGCGCGCATCCGCAGCGACCTCGGCATCCCACCGACCCAGGGCCGCCGCTACTCGTGGGGCTACCCCGCGGTGCCCGAGCAGTCCGAGCACGAGAAGCTCTTCCGCCTGCTCGACGCGCCGCAGATCGGCCTGCGCCTGTCGGGCGGCTTCGCACTCGAGCCCGAGCAGTCGACGGTGGCGATCGTCGCCCACCATCCCGACGCCAACTACTTCGGCATGAAGTCCGGCTTCCTGCCCAAGAACGACCGCCAGCGCACCGACGACGTCATCGCCGGCTCACCGCGCGACCCCACGAGGCTCGCGCTCGCCGATCTGGACGCCGACCCGGAGCCCGTCGAAGCCTGATCGTCCGTGCTCGTCGAGTGGACAGTTGAGGGCGGATAGCGCCCTCAACTGTCCACTCGATGCGCTCGCGGCGCTCAGTAGCGGGCGCGGGTGAAACGCTTGGGCAGCGGGACCGGTGAGATGCGCGAGGCCGCGCCGCCGACGAGGCCGCGAAGGTCGATCTTGTCGGTCAGCGCCCGCAACTCCCGCCGCTCGTCCGGCGTAGCGCCGCGGCCGCGGCGCAGGAGCTCGACGAACCGGCGCCGCTCGACCACGTCGAGGTGGCGGTAGTGGCGGCCGGCCAGCCGCGCGACCTGGGCGATCGCCAGGAACTTGAAGAAGGGCAGGCGGCTGAGCACACCCTTGTGGTTCCCCGAACGGCCGCTACGGAAGCTCGGGCAGGCGCGGCGGGGCGAAGTAGATCGCCGACGTGAGGGCCAGCATCCCGATGCGGTTTCGGCACAAGGTCGTCCGGCCGTCGAGCTCGAGCACGGGCACGGCCTGGCACAGCTGTCGGCGCTCGGCCGGGCGATCCTCCCCCACCACCTCGGCGAACGCGTAGGTCTCGCCGGCCGGCGCCGTCAGCTCGGCGCTGAACTCCGGTCCGGTCACGGCGGCGTTGAGCAACTCGCGGCCGCGGTCGCCGAGCACCTTGACCGTGGCTCCCGGCGCCCCGGAGACGCGCACGCGCAGCGGAGTGCCCGGGGCGATCGTGTCGCCCGGCATAGCCGACCACAGTCCGTCGAGCCGGCCCTCGAGAAAGACCCGGGCGCCGCCGAGACCGGGCGGCTGGGCGCTGATCGAGGTATGGCCCGCCTTGAGCCCGTCGAGCACGCCGCGCATCGTCGGTTCGGCGGCATATACCCAGGTGGTGGGCTGGCCCGGACCCTGGCCGGCCAGCGTGGCTTTCCAGTGACTGTCGCTTCCCCCCGTTGCCCCGATCTGCGCACCGCGGTCCAGCAGGTCCTGCCAGACCTTCAGCCCGGCCTCATGATCGTTGGACGCGGGCAGCGGGGGCTCGTAGAACCAGGGGAGGTTCCAGGCCTCCATGGTGTCCGCCGGGACATCGGCGTAGTCGTAGGCCCACTTCGGCTCGACGGGATGGTTGGCCTGGAGGATCCCGCCGTCGGCGCGCAGCGCCTCGAACATCGCCCGGACGGCGGCGGGCGAGGCGTCCCCTGCGTCGTAGGTGCGAGTCGCGCCGAGCATTTGGCCGTGGCCCTTCAGCGACGCCTCGTAGCCCGGGATCCCGATGACCCCGTGGGAACCGAATCCGGGGTCGGCGACAGAGCGGATGTCGTTGTGGTCGGTGATGGCCAGGAAGTCCATGCCGCGAACGCGGGCGACGAGGAAGTCCTCCTCCACGGTCTGCCCGAACGTGTAGAAGTCCTCCAGCGGGGTGTTGTCGTCGGCCGGGCCGCCCCAGACATCGTGCGAGTAGGTGGTGTGGACGTGCAGATCGCCGCTCAGCCAGACCCCCGCCGAGGCGGGCGCGGCGCACCACAGCAGGACGACCAGGGTGGGCAGGGCGCGCAGCAGCATGCCCCTACAACGTCCGTGCCGGCGAGAACTTACGCCTCGCTGCGCAGGAAGAACATCTCGATCAGCCCCCGGCCAGTTCGACGTCGGCTCCCGGCCCGTGGGCCAGGTCGTTGGGGAACGCCCCACAGCGCTCGCGCGCCTCGCGGAACTGCAGGCCTTTGCCGAACACCTCGCCGGCGCCGCGCAGTCCCGCGCAGATGACGCGCTCGCCCATCGTGTGGGAGACGTTGAAGAAATAGGTGTCGTTGTCGATGGGCGACACCTCGTCGCCGCGCTGGTTGAAGAACGTGCGACGGATCGGCTCGGGGTAGGCCTCGTAGGGCGCGATCAGGTAGCCGAGCTGATCGTTGGCCAGGCCCGCGGTCATGTAGCCGCGCAGGCCGGGCACCCCTTCGCGGATGGTCAGCGGGACCTGGGGATAGGCCTCGCCGGGGAAGGTGGAGAGCAGGACGTCGCCGATGCGCACCGAGGCGGTGACCGTTCCGACGACGTTGCCGGTCAGCCACGGCGGCGTGATCGCGCGGTTCAACGGCGCCCCGGCCGGGTCACCGGCGTAGTTCAGGCCCAGGATCGCCGCGCTGGTGCCCGGGTCCTGGATGTAGAACGAATGCGCCGCGACCACGGGGTCCGCGGGTAGCGGCTGGGCCACGGCGACGGCGTCGAGGGCGCGAGCCACGACACGGGCGGCGAAGGTGTCGAGCCGGCACAGCGACTCCGCGTCGCCCTCCAGCGCCTTGTCGGGGCAGTCCTCGTCGCTGGGCTGGGTGCGGCCCAGCGTCCCGACGACGGTGAGGACCCGGCCGCCGAGCCGCTGCTCGAGCTGGGCATTCGCCCGCGTGACCCAGTCCCCGGTGACCTTCGTGTTCGAGCCGCCCAGGACCGTGGTGTGGATCGAGGCGTTGAGCAGCGTGGCCAGCACCTTGCCGTTGGGGCGGACGGCCTGAAGCACCCGCAGCTCGGAGTCCATCGCGGCGTTGGCGGCGTCGTAGTCGAACTGGTTGGACTGCAGATCGCGACCCTCGACGGCGCCGTAACGCAGCTCGGCGGGCCGCGCGCGCTCGAACGACTCGACGATCGCCTCGACCGTGCGGTCGAAGACGAACTGCCGGTAGGCGACGGGCATGCCGCCCCACACCCCGAGCGGGTCGGGGCCCCCGTGCGTGTGGTCGGACTGGATGACCACCTGCTCGGCCTTCAGGCGGCCCGCGGTCCGCTCCTCGACCGCCTTGCGCATGTCGATGAGGCCGTAGGGGCCGTCCTTGTTGGCCACGAACCAGCCCTGCATCTCCACGTCGGCTATGGCGAACGGCGTGGTGCCGTCGCTGATCGTCATGGCCCGGACCTGGACGCCGTCGCCGAGGATGCCGGTGGCCACGCGGGCGCCCGTCACCGGGTTGGCGCCGAAGCCGTAGCCGCCGAGATGAACCGGCTCGCCACCGTAGGTGCCGTCGGCGTCGGGGTTGACCGAGCGCAGGGCGAAGCCGACGCGGTAGCAGCGCTCGCTGCTGCCGGTGACCACCGCCCGCCGGCGGTCGCGGCGCGTGTGGGCGGCGCGGGCGAGGGCGCGCAGGCGCGGCACGTGCGGCTGGTGGGCGGCCAGACGCAGCTGCACCGGGGTCGCGCGGCAGCGGGCGAAGGCCTCACGGCCGGCGGCCGTGAGCGGGACGGCCACCCGCCGCGACCCGGGCCCACGGAAGCGGGCCTTGCGCGGTCCCGCGAGTACGGCGCCGCCGTCGCCAACCACGACGACGCGGGCGCGCCCCTCGCGGCGCATGGTGATGCGTACGGGAAGGCTGCCGTGCTCGAGGGCACCGGCGCCGCTGGGCGAGAGCAGGCGGACGCCGGCGCCAAAGCTCACGTCCGCGTCCGCCAGGGACGGCTGGGCGAGCGCGGCGAGGAGGATGACCGGGAGCAGGCGGCGCACTGCGACGCTCCTACCCATCCGGGTGTCGCACTAGGCCTCGCTGCGGGCCGGCAGCGGCGGGAGCTGCACCGGCGCGGCGTGCATCGTACGCACGCGGATGTCCTTCCAGGACACCCCCTCGCGCAGCAGCGCCGGGGTGCCGAGAGCGATCGCGGTAGCGATTTCGACGGCCTGCAGGACGATGCCGTAGCCGAGCGCGTCGGCCGAATTGATGCCGTAGGCGCCGTGCAGCACCGCCACGCAGGCGGCTTGGAAGATGCCGAGGTTCGACGGTGTTGCCGGGAGCACAGCGGTGACGTTGACCGCGAAGAGCACCGCGGCGGCAGCCCCCATACCGGCGCGTTGGTCGAGCCCGAGGGCAATCAGCAGCGTGAAACAGGCCACCCACTGCACGCCCCACGCGGCGAGCTGGAAGACCACGGCCTGGAGGCCGAGCTTCGGCGAGCGGAACACCCGCAGGCCGGAGCGCACCCCGTGCAGCGCGGCCCTGAGCTGGCGCAGCCAGCGGCCGATCCGTTGTGAGCGCGCGGGGAGACCGGAGCGCAGCAGAGCAGGAGCCGCGAGCACACTGGCCAGGACGACGAGCGGCAGGACAGCGATCGCCAGCAACGCGCCGTCGTTGTGTGAAAGCAGCTCGACGCTCGAGATCATCACCGTGCCGAGGATCAGCAGCGCGACGATGTTGAGCAGCGTCTGCGAGACCAACGTGCCGAGCACGGCCGGAAAGCTCTCGCGCGTCCGCCCGATTCGCCGGGCGACGACGAGCGCGCGAGCAGGCTCGCCCAGACGGGCCGGCAAGGTCGCGCTCATCAGCACGCCGATGGCGGTGCCGCGGAACGCGTCGAGCACCCCCACCCTCGACCAGGGCAGCGCCGCGCGGATGATGGCTTGCCAAGCCACCGAGCGCAGCACCATCGAGAACGCCATGAGCGCGAAGCCGGCGAGGACCCAGCCGAGATCGGAGTCGAGCAGGCTCTGACCGACCTTGTCGAGGCCGATACGGCCGATGGCCACGACGCTCAGCCACGCCATCAGCGCGGCGACGGCGATCATCCCGGCACGCCGGGCGACGGCGACGCCGCGGCGGCGCGGCTCGAGCGGCATCGGCTCGATCGAGGGCAACCGGCGGGCAGGCGCCCGGGACTTGCCGTCGGCGGGAACGAAACCGGCCGCCACCGCGGCGCGGCGCGGTGCGTTCGCCGGGCGCGGCAGCGCGACAGCCTCCTCGTAGGCCTCGACGACCTGCTCAGCGACCCGCGGCCAGGCGTAGCGCGGAGCGTGGCGGGCCGCAGCCTCGCCGAGCCTGCGCAGGTAGGGGCGGTCGAGCGCAACGTCGCGCAGCGTCGAGGCCAGCGCCGTGGCGTCACCATGCGGGACGAGCAGCCCGTCGATGCCGTGGCGTACGACGTCGCGGTAGCCCGCGATGTCCGACGCGACGACCGGCGTGCCCTCGGCGAACGCCTCGGTCAGCACCATGCCGAAGCTCTCGCCGCCCAGCGACGGCGCGCAGAGCACGTCGGCGCCGCGTAGCTCGGCGCGCTTGGCGTCATCTTCGAGAAAGCCGAGCGCGCGGATGCCGCGCTGCTCGTGGAGCAGCGGCTCGACCTCCTCGGGGGAGACGCCGACGAGCGTGAGCGTCGCGTCGACGTGCTCGCGCAGCGCCTCGAACGCGCGCAGCAGCACCGGCAAGCCCTTGCGCTCCTCCGCGCGGCCGACGAAGACGATGCGGAGCGGTCCTGAGCGCGGACCGTCGTCGGGCACGAGGTCCTCGGGCAGGTGAACCCCGTTGGGGACGATCCGGTAGTGCCCGCCGTAGAAGCGCCTGGCCGTCCACTCCGCCGCCTCCGAGACCGCGAGGCGCACGCCGAGGCGGTTCATCCGCCGCCGCGCGCCCATGGCGTTGGCGATCATCTGCGGCCCGGTCTTGGTGCCGTAGGTGTGGAAGGTCCCGACGAGCGGCAACACCGACGCGCTGCCCATCGCGTCCCAGCAGACCAGCGGCGTGACCGGCTCGTGCAGGTGGACCACGTCGTAGCCGCCCGTGGCCAACTCGGTGCGCAACAGCGAGACGGTCGTCGGGAACGACGCCATGTTCGAGATCGAGCCGTTGGACTTGTAGCCCACCGTACGTCCCAGCCCGACGAAGCCCTCCGGGGTCTCGCGATCCATCGGGCGGACCCCCCTGTGCAGGCGAGCCGACAGCTGGTCGGGCGGATCGAACGGCGAGAGGACACGAGCATCGTGGCCCTGGCGGATGAGCTGCTCCGACAGCGCCTCGATGTGCCTGGTCACGCCACCCGGATACGTCCACGAATACGGGGACACGAGCGCGATGCGCACCCGGTCATCCTAGCCCGCAGACCGGCGGCGCGTGCAAGCCTCACCCCAACCCTCGACCAACCTCAAGGGGTCTGACCCCTTAATGTGGACGAGATGGCCGACCGGCACTTCGTCAAGTACACGTTCCTCAAGCTCGATCCTGCGTGGCGGCGGCTCGACACCGAGGAGCGGGCGGTCCACAAGCGCGAGTTCCTTGCCGCCTGCGAGGACTTCGGAACCGACCATCTGCTGCAGTCCTTCTCGCTGGTCGGCACACGCGGTGACACCGATCTGCTGCTGATCGCAGAGACCGAGAACCTCGACCGCATCCACGAGTTCCACGTCGTGCTGGCCCAGTCGGGTTTGATGAAGTGGGCCGATCAGCCCTACTCGTTCATGGGCATGCGAAAGAGCTCGGAGTACTCCGACGAGGTCCGAACCGTTGCCCGCCCGTTCCGGGGCAAGTACCTGTT
>Ga0136611_10002500_pt1 | contig 12821 bp, 12 predicted proteins | sample AntDrymUQ2232306_2_FD_106645 | JGI IMG/M metagenome (GOLD analysis project Ga0136611, IMG submission 106645) | Polar desert sand microbial communities from Dry Valleys, Antarctica - metaG UQ223 (23.06) | ecosystem: Environmental > Terrestrial > Soil > Desert | place: Antarctica: Dry Valley... | reverse complement strand
GCCGATGACCGTCGCGCCTTCGGTGCTCGTGACAAGAGCGCGTGGGACTGGACGATGATGATCGCCCAACCAGCCTGGATCAGCGCGGACATCGTCGAAGACGCGATGAAGAAGGCGCAGAAGGAGTCCCTCTCGGCGCTCGAGCGCGTGCGCTTCGAGCCGTTCACCGAAGGCACCAGCGTGCAGATCCTGCACATCGGCTCCTACGACTCCGAGGCGCCGGTACTGGCTCGACTCCACGATGAGTACCTCTCCAAGCACGGCCTCAACTTCAACGGCAAGCACCACGAGATCTACCTCTCCGACCCACGCCGCACCGAGCCCGCGAAGCTGCGCACGATCCTCCGCCAACCCGTCGCCTCGGTCGCCTAGCCACGGAAGGGGAACCGCAACCGCTACCGGAACGAGCTTGTCCGCGTCGTGAAGGTCGCCGGAATCACTGCGGTGGTCCCGCAGAGCGTCTAGCGGGGCTGTGATGTCCGGTCGGCTAGCAGCAGGGGCAGGCCCAGGCCAGCCCTGAACCAACTTTTTGAACTGGGCCCGGTTTCAAAATTTTGACTGCATCTCGACATTAACAACCAGTCAGTCAGTGCGCCATGTCGACGAAGCGCGAGTAGTGGCCCTGGAACGCCACAGTGATGTCGCGCGTAGGGCCGTTGCGGTGCTTGGCCACGATCAGGTCGGCCTCGCCGGGGCGGGTCGACTCCTTCTCGTAGACATCGTCACGGTGCAACAGGATCACCATGTCCGCGTCCTGCTCCAAAGACCCGGACTCACGTAAGTCGCTCATCATAGGTCTCTTATCGCTGCGCTGCTCCGGACCGCGGTTGAGCTGGGACAGCGCGATGATCGGGACGGAGAGCTCCTTGGCCAGCAGCTTGATCTGGCGGGAGAACTCCGAGACCTCGAGCTGGCGGGACTCGACCTTCTTGCCCGACGTCATCAGCTGCATGTAGTCGATCACGATCAGCCGCAGGTCGTGACGCTGCTTGAGCCGGCGGGCCTTGGCCCGGATCTCCATCATCGTCATGTTGGGCGAGTCGTCGATGAACATCGGCGCCGACGACACCTCGCCCATCTTGCGGGCCAGCTTGTCCCAGTCGTCGTCGCCCATCTGGCCGTTGCGGATGTGGTTGAGGGGGACCTTCGCCTCGGCCGAGAGCAGCCGCATGGTGATCTCGGAGCGCGTCATCTCCAGGCTGAAGAAGCAGCTGGTCAGGTTGTTGTGGATCGAGGCGGCCCGGCACAGGTCGAGCGCCAGCGTCGAGTTGTGGGTGGGGATCCCGGTGGGGCCGGCGAGATAGAGGTGGTCGTCGTTGTTGACCTCGACGCATCGCACCGGCACCGAGACCGCCGGACGGATGGACTCGATCTTGACCACGGACCCGTCGGGCAGGTCGATCGTGTGGATCTGCCCGAGCGATTCGGCGAGCCCGGCGGTGGTGCGGACCGCAGGCTCGCTGCGGGGGTTTCGAGACGATTGCCGCAAGTCCGGAGGAGCCGAGGGACGAGGCGTCTCGAAGGGCTCAACCTCCTCACCCACCGGGGCCTGGTGCGCGCCGCGCTGCACGACGACCCGGCGGTGGCGGGCCACCGGGTCGGCGATGGGGCGCCGATGGCTGCCAGCGGGCTCGAGCAGGGTGGTGGTCAGCCACTGGTGCTCCGCGTCAGCCACGATCGCGGAGCCGTCGGAGAAGGTCAGCTCGAAGCACTGGCGGTCGACCAGCACGTCGGTCGCGGCCACCACGCGCGTCGGGCGGCCGGCGGCGTCGTACAACAGGTCACCGACCTGCACCTCGCCCATGGTGGTCCAGCCGGCGGGCGTCGGCAATGGCGTGTCGAGAGCCAGCGCCTTCCCCATCGCCGGCCTGGCCGCGACGATGATCATCTGGCCGGCGTGCAGACCGTTGGTCAGGTCGTCGAGGTCGGCGAAGCCGGTCGGCACGCCGTAGAGGCCGGCCTCGCGGTTGCCGATCGCCTCGATCTCGTCGAGGACGCCGTCCATGATGTCCGACAGTGGGGCGTAGTCCTCCGAGCTGCGACGGTCGGTGATCTTGTAGACCTCGGCCTGGGCCTGGTCGACGACGTCGTCGACCGCACCCTCGCCGGCGTAGCCGATCTGGACGATCTTGGTGCCCGCGTCGACCAGCCGTCGCAGGATGGCCTTCTCCCGGACGATCTCGGCGTAGTAGCCGGCGTGCGCCGCGATCGGCACGTTGGCAGACAGGGTGTGGAGGTAGGGGGCGCCGCCGACCCGGGCCAGCTCGCCGCGCCGTGCCAGCTCGGCCACCACCGTGATCGGGTCGGCCGGCTCGCCGCGGCCGTAGAGGTCGATGATGGCGTCGTGGATGAGCTCGTGGCTGGGCCGGTAGAAGTCGACACCGCGCAACACCTCCGCCACGTCGGCGATGGAGTCCTTGCTGATCAGCATCGCGCCCAGCACCGACTGCTCGGCGGCCATGTCCTGGGGCGGGGTGCGGTCGCCCGGACGCGACGTCGCCTCCCCCGGTGCGAAGCTGACCGGCCCGTCGCCCCACCCGTCCCCGGCGAACGACCCGCGGTCGGAGTCGGGCGGCTCGGGGTAGTCGCGGGTGTCGCTCTCGGTGATGCTCACCAGATCCTCCCGGAGTCCATCGCGCTGATCGAACCTCTGTTCGAGGTCGAGCCTAGGGACGGGGTCTGACAGTGAGGGAAAGGTGGCACCGAGCCGAACCTCCAGATGTTGCGCACACGGCCCGACGCGAGGGCTGTCAGCGAGAGCTGTCAGCGAGGACCGTACGGGAGCGCCCGGTCGCGCGGCTACTCGTCGGCAGGCACTTATCCACAGGCCCTGGGGATAACTGTCCTGGGCCCGTGGACGACACGCCAGCGGATGTGCACTGGCTGGGGAGGGCCCTGTGGAGAGTCACCGTGCTCCCGTCGCGTTCGTGCGGCTGACCTGCGGAAACAGTTGTCCACACCCAGGGAGAAGAAGATTTTTGTCGCCAGGCTTGTTCATCTGCCCGTCATCTGGACGAGCGAGTTGGTTAGTCGACATAGCGCTCGCCTCTCCGCGCAGTCCACAGAATCTCGTCGATTTCCACAGGTCGACTCGGACTAGTCCCGTGGGGGTCACTGACCGCCTGTGCCTCTTACCAGGGTAGTCTCCCCGCATGGCGCACCCGCAGGACCGCGAGATCGTACGCCTCGCCTTCCCGGCCTTCCTCGCCCTGGTGGCCGAGCCGGTGTTCCTGCTCTCCGACGCCGCCATCGTCGGTCACCTCGGCACCCCCGAGCTGGCCGGGCTGGGGATCGCCGCCGTGGTCCTCCAGACCGTCGTCGGACTCTGCGTCTTCCTCGCCTACGGCACCACCAGCAGCGTGGCCCGCCACCTCGGCGCGGGTGACCTGCGCGGTGCGCTCGCCCAGGGGATCGACGGGCTCTGGCTGGCCGTCCTCATCGGGATCGCCGCCACCGTCGGGGGCGTCCTGCTCACCGGACCGCTCGTCGCCGCCTTCGGTGCCGGGGCCGAGGTGACCGGGTTCGCCACGACCTACCTCCGACTCGCCTTCCTCGGCACGACCCCGCTGCTCCTGATGCTTGCCGCGACGGGAGTGCTCCGCGGCCTCCAGGACACCCGCACACCCCTGGTCGTCGCGGTCGGCGGCAACGCCCTCAACATCGCGCTCAACCTGCTGCTCGTCTTCGGGCTCGGACCGGTGCCGGCCCTCGGCATCGCCGGCTCCGCACTCGGTTCGGTGCTCGCGCAGGTCGCCTCGGCGGCGGCGCTGACGGTCGTCGTCGTCCGCGGCGCCCGTCGTCACGGTGCCTCGCTGGCCCCCGACCGCGCCGGCATCTCCGCAGCCGCGCGCGCCGCGGTCGCGCTGGTCATCCGGACCGTCACCCTGCGCGCCGCGCTGCTGGTCACGACGTACGCCGTCGTGGTCTCCACGCGCGAGACAGGGCTGGGACCGGTCTCGCTGGCCACCCATCAGCTGGCCTTCACGATCTGGACGTTCCAGGCCTTCGTGCTCGACGCGATCGCGATCGCCGCCCAGGCGATCACCGGGCGCTACCTCGGCGCCGGCGACATCGACGGCACCCGCGCGGTGACCCGGCGGATGATCCGGTGGGGACTGGTCGGCGGCGCCGTGCTCGGCGTCGCCACCATCGCGATCTCGCCGCTGCTCGGGCCGCTGTTCACCGAGGACGCAGCGGTCCGCGACCTGCTCGTCCCAGTCCTGGTGGTGGTCGGGCTGAGCCTGCCGGTGTGCGGGGTCGTCTTCGTGCTGGACGGCGTGCTGATCGGCGCCGGCGACGGCACCTATCTCGCCAAGGCGGGCCTGCTGGTGCTCGCGGTCTACGCCCCGGTCGTCCTCGGCGTCGCCCTGCTCGCCGACGGCCCGGACGGCCCGGCCGGCGAGTCCGCGCTGGTCTGGGTGTGGGTCGCCTTCTCCGTCGTCCTCATGGGTGCCCGCGCCGGCGTGCTCCTGCACCGCGAGCGCGGTGACGCCTGGCTCGTCACCGGCGTCCGCACTCCCTCGTAGGGTGCCCCCATGTTGCCGCTGCAGGCGATCGCGATCGGCCTCGTCATCGTGGGCCTGCGCGCGGCGGTCCGGCTACGACCTGGTCGCCGACCCGCTCGGCTGGCTGCTGGTGCTCGTCGGCCTGGCCCGGCTGCCCGAGGACCTCCCGCGTCGTGGGCTCGCCCTGGGCGCCGCGACCATCGCCCTGCTGACAGCCGCCGCCCTCTGGTTCCCGGCGCTCCGCGACCCCGTAGCCGACGCCGACCCCGCCCTCGGCTGGGCCGCGAGCCTCCCCCAGCTGGCGGCGCTGGCCGCCATCGCGCTCGCCCTGTCCCGGGCGGCCGACCTCGCGGGCGACAGCGGTCCCGGTGGCTGGCTGACCACCACAGCCGTGCTGGTCGGTATCACCGCCGCGCTGCCGATCCTGGTCCTAGTCGGCCTGCTGCTTGCCTACTCCGGCCGCGCCTGGGCGCAACCCGCCGCCCACGACTGAACGGCCCCGAAATCACCCCGACCCGCCCCGCGTGAGCGGGACGGGTCGGGGAGCAGAACGAGGCGGTCAGGCCGGGATGACGTTGAGCGCCACGGTGGCGGCGACTCCGTCGGTGAGCTTGACCGACACCTGGTGGGCACCGAGCGACTTGATCGGATTGGTCACCACGATCGTGCGCTTGTCGACGCCCTCGCCCGAGGCACTCTCCAGGGCGGAGGCGATCTCGGCCGTGGTGACCGCGCCGAACAGGCGACCGCCGGCACCGGCGCGCACCTTCACATCGACAGGGCCGCCCTCGAGCTTGGCCTTGACCTGCTCCGCGTGGTCCGCGTCGCGGACGGAGCGGGCCGAGCGGGCCGCCTTGATCGAGTCCACGGTCTTCTGGGCGCCACGGGTCCACTGCGTCGCCAGGCCACGCGGGACGAGGTAGTTGCGGCCGTAGCCGTTCTTGACCTCGACCACGTCACCGGGGGCGCCGAGACCGTCGACTTCTTGGGTCAGGATGAGCTTCATAGTCGTCTCGTCTCCCTTCGCTGGGCCTGTTACCGACCGGCGGACGTGTAGGGCAGCAGTGCGACCTCGCGGGCGTTCTTGACCGCGATCGCGACATCCCGCTGGTGCTGGACGCAGTTGCCGGTGACCCGACGCGCGCGGATCTTGCCGCGGTCGGAGATGAACTTGCGGAGCAGAACGGTGTCCTTGTAGTCGACACCGGTCGCCTTCTCCTTGCAGAACTGGCAGACCTTCTTCTTGGGCTTGCGCAGGATTGCCTTGGCCATTGTGGTGCTCTCCTTCAGTGAGCCCGGCTCGCGCCGGAATGGTTGAGGTGGAATCGGATGGTCCGGGGGTTTCGAGAGGGTCGCAGCGCGACCTCCTCAACCACCGGAGGGTGCATGGATCAGAACGGGGGCTCGTCGGACGCCACACCGGGCGCGGCCCACGGGTCGTTGACCGGCCCGCCCTGCTGGCCGCCCTGCGGTGCGCCTTGGGGGGCACCCTGGGGCTGACCGCCACCGGCGTAGCCGCCCTGCTGGCCGCCGCCCTGGGGAGCCGCGGGCTGGGCCCACGGGTCCTCCTGACCACCGCCGGAGTTGCCGCCGCCGGAGTAGCCGCCCCCACCGCCCTGACGGGTGGTGCGGGTGACCTTGGCGGTGGCGTACTTGAGCGACGGACCGACCTCTTCGACGTCGAGCTCGTAGACGGTGCGCTTCTCGCCCTCGCGGGTTTCGTACTGGCGCTGCTTCAGGCGGCCCTGGACCACGACGCGCATCCCCTTCTGCAGGGACTCGGCGACGTTCTCGGCCGCTTGGCGCCAGATCGCGCACGAGAGGAACAGGCCTTCGCCGTCCTTCCACTCGTTGGTGTTCTTGTCGAACGTGCGCGGCGTCGACGCGATCCGGAAGTTGGCGACCGCGGCCCCGGAGGGGGTGAAGCGGAGCTCCGGGTCGTCGACGAGGTTGCCGACCACCGTGATGATGGTTTCGCCTGCCATGTTCAGGCCTCCTGAGTCAGAGCGTTGAGTACGTCGAGGGTCATCGTGTCGGAGACGACCGACATCAGGTAGTCGTCATCCACAGGTGGTTTCGAGACGGGCCCAGCGGCCCTCCTCCACCGGCGGTTCGGTCAGTGGGCGTCGGGACGCAGGACCTTGGTGCGCAGGATGGACTCGTTGAGCGTGAGCTGGCGGTCGAACTCCTTGACCGTGGCCGGCTCGGCCTGCAGCGAGATGACGGCGTAGATGCCCTCGGCGTTCTTCTTGACCTCGTAGGCCAGCCGGCGGCGGCCCCACACGTCGACGGACTCCACGGAGCCGCCGTCCTTGCGGATGACGTTGAGGTACTTGTCGAGCGACGGCTCGATGGTCCGCTCCTCGAGGGACGGGTCGAGGATGACCATGACTTCGTAGGCACGCATCAGCGACCTACCTCCTTTGGACTCGGGCGGCCACGGACTCTCCGTGGCAGGAGGACTTCGCGCCACACGTACGGCGCGAACGACTCAGGTTAACAGCGGCTCCGGACCTTGTGGAAATCCCCCGACCCCGATCCCGTCCCCGGACCTACCGTGGCCGGGTGCGCACGCCAATGTCCCGTCCCGGGCGAGCCGGCCGCCCACTCGCCGGCCGCTACGTGCTGGTCGACCAGATCGGTGTCGGTGGCACGGGCTCGGTGTGGCGCGCCTGGGACCGGCGGACCCGGACGTACGTCGCCGCGAAGGTGCTCGGCCACCACCACGCGGGGCTGCTCCTGCGTTTCGTCCGCGAGCAGTCGGTGCGGATCAGCCACCCGCACGTGGTCACGCCCACCGGCTGGGCGGCCGACGACGACGCCGTGGTGCTCACCATGGACCTGGTGCGGGGCGGCTCGGTCGAGACCCTGCTGGCCAGGCACGGCCCGCTCCCCCCGGCGTACGTCGCAGTCGTGCTCGACCAGACCCTCGCCGCGCTCGAGGCGGTGCACGCGGCCGGGATCGTGCATCGCGACGTGAAGCCCGCCAACCTCCTGCTCGAGGTCACCGGCACGGGCCGGCCGCACGTGCGCCTCGCCGACTTCGGCGTCGCCGCCCCGATCCGCGAAAGCCGCCTCACCCCCTGGCCCGGCCCGATCGGCACCGACGGCTACATGGCCCCCGAGCAGGTGGAGGGGGCGGCGCCCGACCCGCGCCAGGACGTGTACGCCGCGGGCGTGCTCGCCGCGCGCCTCCTCACCGGCCTGCCACCGGACCGCCGCGACCAGCCGGCGGGCGGGCCGCTCGGGCCGGTGCTGGACGCGATGACCGAGCCGGACCCGGACCGGCGTACCCCCTCGGCGGCGGCCGCCCGTGCTGCGCTCCGCGACCTCGGGCTGCCCGGCGGGGCGCCCTGGCAGCAGGGGCCACGACCTCCCGACGTCACCGACACCCTCGGTGAGCCGGCCCTTGCCCTGCGGCCCGCCCTGATCGTCGTCCTCCTCGTGGTCACCGCTCTGGCGCTGGTCCTGCTCCCGCTGCTGCTCGGGTGACGGGCCCGCATGCTCTCCAGGCACAGTCCTAGACTCGCTCGACATGACGATCAGCATCGGCGCCCACGTCGACCAGACCGACCCGATCGCCGAGGCGCAGGCCCGCAACGCCCCGCTCGTGCAGTTCTTCCTCGGTGAGCCCCAGTCCTACACGGGGCCTGAGATCCGCTACGCCGGCGGCGCCGCCGGGCTACGTGCCGACGCCGAGGCGGCCGGGATCGACCTCTATGTCCATGCGCCCTACATCGTCAACGTGGCCACCACCAACAACCGGATCCGCATCCCTTCCCGCAAGCTGCTCCAGCAGCATGTCGACGCGGCCGCCGAGATCGGCGCCAAGGGTCTGATCGTCCACGGCGGTCACCTCGACAAGGCCGACGCCCCGGAGAAGGGTTTCGACAACTGGCGCAAGGCCATCGAGGCGACCGACCTCAAGCTGCCCCTCCTGATCGAGAACACCGCCGGTGGCGACAACGCGATGACGCGCTCCCTCGCTCGCGTCGCCGGCGTGTGGGACGCGATCTCCGCCGCCGACCAGGCCGATCTGGTCGGCTTCTGCCTCGACACCTGCCACGCCCACGCCGGCGGCAACTCCCTCGAGACCGTGGTCGCCGACGTGCTCGCCATCACCGGCCGGATCGACCTGGTCCACGGCAACGACAGCCGCGACGACTTCGACTCCGGGGCCGACCGGCACGCCAACTTCGGCGCCGGCCGGATCGACCCCGGCCTGCTGGTCGGGGTGGTCCGCGACGCGGCGGCTCCGGTGATCTGCGAGACCCCCGGAGGCGCGGCCGAGCACGCCGCCGACCTCGCCTGGCTGCGAGAGCGTCTGCCGGCCTGACCCCGAGAGACCAGGGCCACCTGGCCGATCGGCCAGTGTTTTCCCGATCGCTGGGTGACGCGCGTCATCGGCTGCTTCACTACGAGACGGAGCAGGCACCCGAACGGCGCAGGGGAGCGTTCGAGAGCCGGAGCACCTGGGGTGGCCGTGTGGACCGGCCACCCAGGTAGCCTCGACTCCGTGGTCAGCGTGCGCGTCATCTCCGAGGACGAGCACCTCGCGTTCCTACGGGCCCAGCCGTCCGCCAGCTTCCTCCAGACCCCAGCCTGGGGTCGGGTGAAGTCGGAGTGGCGCCGAGAGTCGGTCGGCTGGACCGATGACGACGGGACGCTCGTCGGAGCTGCCCTGGTGCTCTACCGCCAGCTGCCCAAGGTGAAGCGCTTCCTCGCCTACCTGCCCGAGGGGCCGGTCATCGACTGGACCGCCGACGACCTCGGCGCCTGGCTCGCCCCGCTCGCCGACCACGCCAAGGGCCAGGGTGCCTTCGGGATCCGGATCGGCCCCCCGGTGGTGACGCGCCGGTGGACCGCCGCGCAGGTCAAGGAGGGCATCGCCGACGACGACGTGCACCGCCTCGGCGACGTCGCCCCGACCGAGCGCAGCGCGGCCGGGGCGCGGGTCGTCTCGCAGCTGCGGGAGCTCGGCTGGCGCGAGCAGGGCACCGGCGACGGTTTCGCCACCGGCCAGCCGCGCTTCAACTTCCAGATCCCACTCGTCGACGAGGACGGCAAGCCGCGCGCCGAGGCCGACCTGCTCGCCGGCATGAACCAGCAGTGGCGGCGCAACATCAAGAAGGCCGACAAGGCAGGCGTCGTCGTGACCCGCGACGACAGCGAGGCCGGGCTCGCGGCGTTCCACGAGCTCTACGTGCTCACCGCCGCACGCGACGGCTTCACGCCGCGCGCCCTGCCCTACTTCCAGACCATGGTCGAGGCGCTGTCGGCCGAGGAGCCGGACCGGATCTCGGTCTGGCTGGCCCACCACGAGGGCGACCTGGCCGCGGCCACCATCGCGATCCGGGTCGGCACCCACGCGTGGTACTCCTACGGCGCCTCCTCCACCGAGAAGCGCGACGTCCGTGGCTCCAACGCCGTCCAGTGGGCGATGGTCCGCGACGCCCTCGAGGCGGGGGCCGAGGTCTACGACCTGCGCGGCATCACCGAGACCCTCGACGCCGACGACCCGCACGTCGGGCTGATCCAGTTCAAGGTCGGCACCGGCGGCGAGGCGGTCGAGTACGCCGGCGAGTGGGACCTGCCGCTCAACGCGCTGCTCTACAAGGCGTTCGACCTCTACATGGCCCGCCGCGGATGACCACGTGAGCCTCACCCTCCACGTCGACGGCGACCGCTGGCGCACCCACCTGCGCGGCGTCGCCGAGGCGACCGCCGGCCTGACCCCGGTCGTGAAGGGCAACGGCTACGGCTTCACCCTGTCCCGGCTCGCCCGCAGGTGCGCCTGGCTCGGCGTCGACACCATCGCCGTCGGCCTGTACGACGAGCTCCCGCAGCTCGCGAGCCGGTTCGACGGCGACCTGCTCGTGCTCACCCCGTGGCGGCCGCACCCGGCCGACGACCCGGGGGCGGTCGCCGCCCGCGAGCTGGGCGACCGGGTGATCCACACGGTCAGCCGCCCCGGCGACGTCACCGGCCTGCTGGCCGAGCAGCCCGACGCCCGGCTGGTCGTCGAGCGCACCACCAGCATGCTCCGCCACGGGATGTCGGCGGCCGGCCTCCGTGAGGCCGCCCGGCTGCTGGCCGGTCACCCCCGCGCCCGGCTCGAGGGCGTCGCCCTGCACCTGCCCCTGGCCCACGGCTCCCACGTCCGCGAGGTGCACCGGCTGATGACCGACGTGGTCGCGGCCGACCTCGACCACCGCGAGGGCGCACCCGGACGCACCGTGTGGGTCAGCCACCTCAGCGCCGCCGAGCTCCGCGAGATCCGGGCCGCCTACCCCGACTACGAGATCCGGCTCCGCGTCGGCACCGACCTGTGGCTCGGCGACCGCTCCGCGCTGCGGGTCACCGCGACCGTCCTCGACGTCCACCCGCTCGAGCGTGGCGACGTCTTCGGCTACCGCGGCCGGACGGCGCCCCGGGCCGGCCACCTGCTCGTCGTCAGCGGAGGCACCGCCCACGGGATAGGGCTGGAGGCGCCGACCGGTGACGTCTCGATCCGGGCCCGGGCGGCCACCCTGGCGCGCGGCGGGCTCGACGCGGTGGGGTTCGTGCGGTCGCCGTACTCCATCGACGGCAAGCAGCGGCTCTTCGCCGAGCCGCCCCACATGCAGGCGTCGATGCTCTACCTGCCGGCCGGCGCCCACGTGCCGCGCGTCGGCGACGAGGTCGACGTGCGGGTCCGCTTCACCACCACCGCGTTCGACCGGGTGCTGGTCAGCTGACCGGCACCCGCCGGGGCTCGGCCGGGAAGGCGACCGGCGACTTCACCGGGTCGTGGGCCGGCCGCAGGACGTCGCGCACGACGATCGCCACCAGGTAGAGCTCGGCCAGCATCCGGAGCACGATCGCGACCCAGTACATGCCGGCGTCACCGCCGGCCCCGGGGGCCAGGAAGCCACCGAGGTACCACCACACGCAGGCGAAGTAGAAGACCTCGGCCCCCTGCCAGATCACCTGGTCGCGCCAGCGGGGCCGGGCCAGCACGGCGAGCGGCAGCAGCCACAGGACGTACTGCGGCGAGTAGACCTTGTTGACCAGCAGGAACCCCGCCACCAGCAGAAAGCCGAGCTGGGCGAAGCGCGGGGTGTCCTTCGCCAGCAGCCCGAGCGCCGCGACGGCGACGCACCAGGCGACGAAGAACCAGAGCGACACAGTGTTGATGGTGTCGACCTCGAAGGTCACGTCGAGCGCCTGGGAGAGGAAGAGCCAGACCGAGCCGAGGTCGGCGCCCCGCTCGGAGTTGAAGTCCCAGAACACCTTCCACTGGTCGGGACCCGACAAGAAGGCCGGCGCGTTGGCCACCAGCCAGGTCAAGAAGGCGGCGCTCGCCGCGGTCACCGCCTGCAGCAGGCGTCGCCGGCGCAGGCAGATGACCAGGATCGCGCCCAGCAGGAAGAGCGGGTAGAGCTTGACGGCGGTGCCCAGCCCGATGAGCACCCCGGTCAGCACCGGCTTGCCGCGGGACCACGCCCACAGCGCGCCGGCCACCGTGGCCACGGCGAGGAGGTCCCAGTTGACCAGCCCGGCGAGCGCCAGCGTCGGGGAGAGCGCGAAGGCCGCCGCGTCCCAGGGCCGACGCCGGTCGACCCCGGCGAGGAACCACGCCGACAGCAGGGCGAGCAGGCCGAGCCCGACGGCGTTGACCACGACGTACAGCCGCACCTCGCGGGAGATGTCAGGCTGCGCCATCATCGCGCCGGGGTCAGAGGTGTAGCGCGGCTCCAGGTCGGGCGAGCCGGCCAGCCACTGGGTGACGTGCGCGGTGCCCCAGGCCCAGTAGGAGATCCCGACGGGGTACTCCATCGTGGCGTAGCGCGCCCGGACCTGCGGGTCCTCGGAATAGGGCCAGTTGAGCTCCACGAACCCGCGGCCGGTGTAGAGGTAGGGCAGGTCGGAGTAGCACATGTGGGTGTAGCGCGCCTCCCCGTCCTGCCAGGAGTCGTTGAAACAGTTGGTCTTCTGCACCATGCCGAGCGCGACGCAGAGCGCGGCCATCACGAGGACGACGCGGACCGGGGTCCACCAGCGGTGCCGGCCGGCGTGCCGACCGAGCGGGCCGCCTACGCTCTCGCTGACCAGGCGGACGGCGGGATCGTCGAGCGTCGGGTGGACCCGACGGTCGGCCGGATCGGTCACCGACGGCTCACCAGAGCGCCGCGCGCGGGGACAACGGCGCCGCCGGCAGGCGACGCGTGCCGACGCGACGCGCCGCCGCCGCGCTGGCCGACGGCTCGACCGGGGCCGTCGTCGACGGCGGTGGTGGCACTTCGGTCGGCGGGAGCTCGGTGGTCGGCGGCGGGG
>Ga0136611_10002499_pt1 | contig 12821 bp, 11 predicted proteins | sample AntDrymUQ2232306_2_FD_106645 | JGI IMG/M metagenome (GOLD analysis project Ga0136611, IMG submission 106645) | Polar desert sand microbial communities from Dry Valleys, Antarctica - metaG UQ223 (23.06) | ecosystem: Environmental > Terrestrial > Soil > Desert | place: Antarctica: Dry Valley... | reverse complement strand
TACGATTTAAGATTTAGCATTACGGATTTAAATCCGTAATGCTAAATCTTAAATCGTAAGTGAGAGACAGATAACTATGCCGAACTTTTCACGTCAAATGGATTCTGCCGCGCCCCGCCGAAAAATGCCGCCGCCCGCAGAAACGAATGCCGAAACTTTTTACTATAAAAAACAGATTGACGCGCACACCAAAATGGTGATTATTTTTACTGACGGCGAAAAAATTGAAGGAACTATCGAATGGTATGATCTTGATGCTTTGAAAATAAATCGCGTTGACGCGCCGAACATATTGCTGCCGAAACACAACATTAAATATATGTATAAAGTGGAAGCCGAAAAGTAAAAATCAAAAGTAGAAAATAAAATTACAAAAACAAAAGCGTGGAAATCATTCCGCACTTTTGTTTTTTTGCTTTTGGTTAAACCTGATTTGAGGAAATAGAATAGTTTTGTGAACATTCAATCAGCTGGAGAAAATTTTCAGGCGAAAAATTTAACTTTGCCGCGCGTTGCTATAACGATGGGCGACGCCGCCGGAATCGGCGCAGAGATTACGCTCAAGGCCCTGACCGACGAAAGTTTAAAGAAAATCTGCTCGCCAATCATCATCGGCGATGGAGCGTTTCTGAAAAAAACGGCGCGTAATTTGGGATTAAAATTTGATTTTGTCGCAGCGGATGAAAATTCGCCTTCGAAACCGAATCAAATTTTCGTTCACGATTTAAAAAATATTAAAGAAGAAATAGTTACGGGAGAGGATTCCGCCGTCGCGGGCAAGGCTGCCGCCGAATACATCGAAACCGCCGTCAACCTTTGGCGCGAGAAGAAGGTTGATGCGATTGCCACTGCGCCGATCAGCAAACGAGCCATTGCTCTCGGCGGTTATAATTATCCCGGACATACGGAATTTCTCGCCGCTTTGACCGATACAAAAAAGTTTGCGATGAGCTTTTTCGCCGAAGATTTGCGCGTCGTTCTGCTTTCGACGCACGTCAGCCTGCGTGAAGCGATTGAGTTGGTGAAAAAAGAAAAGTTGATCGAATTGATAAAATTTTCTCACCGGGAAATCTCTAAACTCCTCAAAAGAGATGCGCGCATCGCAGTCGCCGGACTCAATCCGCACGCTTCGGAAGGCGGAATGTTCGGCGCGGAAGAAGCGGCGGAAATCGTTCCTGCAATCAACGAATGCCGCGAGAGATTCGGCATAGAAGTGTCCGGCGCGTTTTCGCCCGATACGATTTTTCTGCGCGGGTTCAAAGGCGAATTCGACGGCGTAATTTCCTGTTATCACGACCAGGCGACGATTGCCGTCAAGTGTTTGTCGTTTGGTGCGTCGGTCAATGTCACGCTCGGTTTGCCGCTCGTGAGAACGTCGGTTGACCACGGAACGGCTTTCGACATTGCGGGAAAAGGAGTGGCGGACGCGTCCAGTATGCGAGCCGCGATAACCTTGGCGGCAAAGTTATCGGCGAATTCGTAAAAGCCAAAAAAAATCTGTTATTATAAAAACGGAGTTAAAAGAGAATCAATAATAATGAACGAAGAGCAGAGCGGCGGACAGGCAAGAGTTTTAGTAGCCGATGACGACCCGGCTATTTTGCGGCTGGTCAAAGCGATTGTCGAAAAAGAGGGTTATACGGTTATTCCCGCGCGTGATGGTAAGGAAGCATACAAACTGTTGCAGTCGGGCGAGCCGTTCGCTGCGGCGATTTTCGATGTCGTGATGCCGTATATTCAAGGCACGGAACTCATGCGTTATATGCAGTCGGAAAAAAAACTGATGAAAATTCCCGTTCTGATGATGACGGCGGAACAAAATCCGCGCCTGTCTTCTGACAGTTTTTCGGCTGGCGCGGTCGCTTTTTTGCCAAAGCCTTTCACCACCTCGCAACTGCAAACGATGCTGCGAATGTGTGTGCAGCGAAGTCAAACAAATTCCAAATAATTACCGCAATTTTAGCAGAACATTGAGCGATGGGAATATGATAGTTACATCCGCTCAAGATTCTGAAATTCGTTTAAGGAGCAGAACCTTCCAGTGTCAAAACGCAGATTACTACTGGCAGACGATTCGATGACGATTCAAAAAGTCGTCAATCTTACATTTGCCGATGAAGGCATTGAAGTCATTACAGCCAGCGACGGTGACGCGGCGATGCAGAAATTCGTTGAAGCCGTGCCGGATTTGGTAATGGCTGATGTTAACATGCCCGGTCTTGACGGCTACCGGTTTTGCGAAATGATCAAACAGGACGAGGAGACGCGGCTAATTCCCGTCATCTTACTGGTCGGCTCGTTCGAACCGTTCGATGAAGAAGAAGCGCGGCGCGTCGGCGCGGATGATTTTTTAACCAAACCATTTCATTCAATCCGCCAATTAATCAACAAGGTTTCCAATTTGCTCAATGCGAAAACCGACGAAAATAATCCTCTTTACCCGATTGAAAACGCGGAGGCGCCGGGTGGTAGTTTTTCCGAAAAACTGAAAACGGTGTCGAGTGAAGAATTAGATTCGGTAGAAGCTCCAATGGAAAATCTCGGTGATGCGGGAATGGACGACGAAATGATTCAAACCACGCAAATCGGCAGCTTGCCGGTGGACGAAATACACAGGTTCGAGTCAGAAACAGTTTACGAATCCTTTGCAGAGGATATTGATGCGGCGGATTTAATACAGTCGTCTAATTCTGCAAGTTTGACTGATGAACTCGAAAAGGAAGATTGGGCAAAGACACAGCCTTTATCGAAAGAAGACGTTAATGAAATCACCGGCGCGTCAAGCCGTGAGAAAACCGGGACGATTTTAGATTTTGAGGATATTGATTTATTGGAATTTACCCCGACGGTGAAGAAGGAAAATTTTTCAGAAGACATCTCGCCCAATAATTATGCAGTTTCCGATGAAGCATCGGATGCGAGCCGGGATACAACAAATGAAACCTCCAAACCGCAAGTAAAATCCGTCGCCGCCGCGCCGCCAACGGAAAATCTGTCGCCCGAATTAATCGAGGCAATTGCCAATCGGGTGGTCGAAAAACTTTCAAACAAAGTTATTAAACGAATCGTCACCGAAGTTCTTTCGCAAATGGAAAGAAAAAGATAGTCGGGCAAATCGAATTGTAAATTTCGCGGTTAGTTTTCGCCCGTTTAGATGAAAGCTAGCTGCTTTTGTTTTAGAATGCTAAAAAGTTCAAGGTTCAAGGTTCAAAGTTCAAAGTTTTTAATCCGACTGCAGAACTTTGAACCTTGAACCTTGAACCTTGAACTTTTATTTATGGAAATCGCCAAATCATACAACCCGAAAGAAGCTGAAGAAACCCTGTATCAAACGTGGGAAGCAAACAATTGTTTCGCGCCGGAAATCAACGAAAATCCGAACGCCGAAACTTTCTCAATCGTCATTCCGCCGCCGAACGTCACGGGCAGCCTGCATATGGGACACGCGCTCCAACATACTTTGATGGACGTTTTGACGCGTTGGAAACGAATGCAAGGATATAAAACTCTGTTCCTCGTCGGCGTTGACCACGCGGGAATTTCGACGCAATTGATGGTGACGCGCCAACTGAAAAAAGACGAACACAAAACGCCGCAGGACATCGGGCGCGAGGCTTTCGTGGAGAAAGTTTGGGCGTGGAAGGAAAAATACGGCAACACGATTCAGAATCAAATTCGACGCGAAGGTTTGTCGGTTGATTGGTCACGCGAGCGTTTTACGATGGATGAAGATTTATCGCTCGCCGTGCGAAATGTTTTTGTGCGCCTTTACGAAGAAGGCTGGATTTATCGCGGCAAACGAATTGTCAATTGGTGTCCGCGAGATAAAACCGTGCTGTCAGATTTAGAAGTTAAAGAAGAAACCAAAAAAGACGGCAAACTTTTCTACTTGCGTTATCCGGTGAAAAATTCGGATGTAAAAATTACGGTTGCGACGACGCGACCCGAAACGATGCTCGGCGATACGGCGGTTGCGGTCAATCCTGAAGACGAACGCTACAAAGATTTAATCGGGCAGACGATTGAACTGCCTTTAACGACGCGTGAAATCCCAATCGTTGCCGATGAATATGTTGATGCGGAATTCGGAACGGGCGCGGTGAAAATCACACCCGCGCACGACCTGAACGATTATGAACTCGGTTTACGTCATAATCTCGAACAGTTAAGCGTGATGAATCAGGACGCGACGATGAGTGCGGACGCAGGCGTAGAGTTTGAAGGATTGGATAGGTATGCGGCGCGTGAAAAAGTTGTTGAGAAATTTGAAGAACTAGGTCTTCTGGAAAAGATTGATGACTATGAAATGGTTTTGCCCACCTGCGAACGCTGCAAAACCGTCATCGAGCCTTTTTTGTCGGAACAATGGTTTTGCAAAATGGACGAGATGCGCGATATGGCTTTGGATATGACGCGACGGGAAAACACGCCGCATTTTTATCCGCAAGTTCCGCACGAGAAAGTTTATACGCTGTGGCTGGAGAATTTAAAGGATTGGACAATTTCGCGCCAGCTTTGGTGGGGACATCAAATTCCCGCGTGGTATGACGAAGCGGGCAATGTCTATGTCGCCCGAACGAAAGAAGAAGCTATAGAGCAGGCGAAAACCGCAAAGATAATGCAGGACGCGGACGTTCTGGACACCTGGTTTTCATCGGATCTGTGGGCGTTTTCCACTTTGGGTTGGGACGGCGAAATGACCGAAACCGAAGATTTAAGAAACTTCTACCCGACGGATGTTTTAGTTACGGGGCGCGACATTATTCGCCTTTGGGTTTCGCGAATGGTAATGACGGGTTTGAAATTCGTCGGCGAGAAACCTTTCAAAGATGTAATTATTCACGGCACGGTTTTGGATAAAAACGGACAGCGAATGTCGAAGACGAAAATGAACGGCATTGATCCGCTCGACGTTTTCGACAAATACGGCGTGGACGCGACTCGAATAACTTTAGCTGGTTCGTCAACCGGCGTTGACTTCGCCTGGCGCGACGAAAAGGTGGAATCTTTCCGCAATTTCGCCAATAAAATCTGGAACGCGACGCGCTTTTGCCTGATGAATTCGGAAGGCGGACAGGTTGATTATTTCTCCATTAATCCGCAAGCCGAAGTTGAGGAAATTAAAGAATCATTGAACGATGAGTTAATTGAACTTGACGAGGAGGACGAAGAATTTTTAGATAAAGTCGTTCCCGAATTTGCCGCCGACAATCCAAAAGAAAATCTGTCGCTGGCTGATAAGTGGATAATTTCGCGTCTGAACAAAACCGCCGTCAGTGTCAACAAAGCACTCGAAACTTATCAATTTCACGAAGCAGTTCAACTGCTTTATCATTTTTTCTGGGACGATTTTTGCGATTGGTACATCGAACTCGTCAAAGATGAAATCACGTCTGAAGCGGTTAACACAAAACGCGATGCCGCCCGCACGAGAATTTTAACGGTTCTCGAACAAGCCCTGCGTCTGCTGCATCCGTTTATGCCTTTTCTGACCGAAGAACTCTGGCAAAAACTGCCGGAAGTCTCAAACGATTTACACAACGCGGCTTATCAAAACGCGCCGCAAACAATTATGCTCACCGATTTTCCGACGGGCGACGCTTCGATGATTGACGAAAAGGCAGAGTCGGAAATGCAAGCCGTGATTGAACTAATTTCAAAAGTGCGAAACATCCGAGCTGAATATAATATCAAGCCAAGCGAAAAAGTTCCTCTACTCGTTTCAGCATTTCCTGATACTAGAATAGTTTTTGAAGAGAATGAGGAACAAATTAAAAAACTCGCCCGCGCAAGTGAATTGAATATAGCAATGAATCACGATGTGCCAAAAGCATCTGCTAAAGCAGTTTTAACTGGTATCAGAGGTCAGGGCAATGCAGAAGTTGACGTTCCGCTCAAAGGTTTAATTGATTTTGATAGGGAACGTAACCGCAATGAAAACGAGATTGAAAAACTCAAGATTGAAGAGGAAAGATTGGGCAACCAACTTTCCAATCAAAATTTTTTGGAACGTGCGCCCGCTGAAAAAGTGGAGGAGTTATATAATCGAGAAGATGAGATTAAACAAGAGTTGAGGCTACGAGAAGCGAGGCGTAAAAATTTAGAAGATGAATAGAATTAATTAGAAAATTATTAATTTGGTTATGAACAAACGAAGACTCTGAATGAAAACCTCAAGGCTTCACAATAAATGTCGTTTAATTCAATAGGTTATGATGTGCTGGAGCACACAAAATCCGTCGAAAACCCATAACCGTTTTTGGCACAAGATAAAAAGGAGATTTCTATGCCTGGCTGCAAACAATACGGTGGAATTAACAGAGACGAACTCGTCAATCTGCGAAAAGATTTAGCGAGCGAAGGAATTATTGTTCCCGAAGGCGACGACGTTGAAGTGCAAGGACCTTTCGGAGTAAAGTTACAGGCGACTTACGACGAACAAAAGGAAACTTTGAAAATCTGCATCACCAAAAAACCTTTCTATATTCCTGAATCGGAAGTTTGGAAAATTGTTGATGCCGGCACTGCTCCTTACGCTGGCTGAATGGCTTTGACTGCGGTTATGATACGCGCCAAGATTAACTCACTATTGGATAGAGTAAAAATTTTTCCTGAACTAATCTAAATTGAGTAGTCGGGCAAAAGTTTTCGACAGATGAATCATTGCAGAAACACGCGACACGTAAGTATATTCTTGTCCATCTCACGCCCTTATTGAGTACGGGCTTCTGCATTTATAAAATTATTCTGTCCGATTATTTAGTTTTTTTTACAAGGCACAGTGATTGCCGTAAATTTTGCGGCATTTTGAGGCATATCAAAACAAAACATTTTTGATAAATAAATTACGTTTAAAACAAGAAGTGAAATTTTTTACTACTTTGGATGTTGTTCTATGGTTCAATGTTAATAAAAATTTGATTTTATGTGTGTTGATACCCAGACTTTTAGTCATAAGTGAGTTTACCATTGCGTGACAAATGTAAATTTGAATTTTGAATTTAGTTTGTTTTCAGTGCCCAAAACTTTATCGTTTGAATTGACAGATTTTTACAACACCAGTTTTTGCGGTGTTCTTGTATGGAGATGTAATAACGAATTCACCGTTGTTTTTAGGTGATTTATCAAGTTTTTGTCGTTAATTAAGTTCAAATTTGGTAATGCCGACCAGGGAGAAAAGATGAAGCCACAAATAGATAATTGCTCGACAAATAAGATTTTGTTTACCAAAAAGTTTTTTTATACACCTTCTTTTGAAGTAAAAAATGTCTCTTATGAAGATGATTTACCTGCTTTCCAATTAGATAAAGCGGGTCAGGACTTCGAAGAAATTCTGTTAAATAAGGAATTGGCGAAAGAGATGTTTCCACCCGATTATTTTATGTTGGTGGAATAAATAACATAATTGACAGACAAAAATTGAAAAAGGGTTGGATATATTTACCAACCCTTTTTCAATTTTCAATTCGACGAACATTTTGCGTTTGTCGAACGGTTAGTTGATAATTCAAAACTTAGAACGAAATTTTCAATTAAATCGGTTATGAATTTTTTAGAAAACAGCGATATTCTCGCCGACATCGGCGAATTTTTGCGCGAAGACATCGGGCGCGGCGACATTACGACGCAATCAACCGTTTCCGAGGGCGTACGCGGAACGGGCAAATTTTTGGCAAAGGAAAATCTAGTAATTTGCGGTTTGGAGGTCGCTGAAGCCGTCTTCGCGCATCTCGACCCGGAAACTCCTGAAATCGAAACGAGCCATAATGACGGTGATGAAGTGCCAGCCGGAACGGTTTTCGCCACTTTGAAAGGCTATGCCGACGTGCTTTTGACAGGCGAAAGAGTCGCGCTCAATTTAATGCAGCGAATGTCGGGCGTAGCGACGCTGACGCGGGCTTACGTGCGGGCGATTGAAGGAACAGGCGCGATGATTATTGACACGCGGAAGACCACGCCGGGTTTGAGAATGCTGGAAAAATACGCCGTCACAATCGGCGGCGGAAAAAATCATCGCTACGGTTTGGATGACGGCGTTTTGATTAAAGACAATCACATCGCGCTCGCCGGCGGCATAACCGAAGCGATCACCGCCGCCAAATCAAAAGTCGGACATCTTCATAAAATAGAAGTCGAGATTGGAAATTGGGCGCAGCTTCGAGAGGCAATCGAAGCTGGCGCGGATATTATCCTGCTCGATAATCAAACGCCGGAAGAAGCCGAAAAATTAGTCGAGATGGCGCGGCAGCTTAATCCTAATGTTTTGCTCGAAGCGTCGGGCGGAATGGATTTGGAGAGAGTTCGCTCGTTTGCCGAAGCAGGTGTGGATTTAATCTCGGTCGGACGGCTGACGCATTCAGCAAAAGCGGTGGACATTTCATTTAAGATTCAAGCCCTGTAAAAAAAAATTAATCTGCCGCGTCAAATTCTCGAAGTTCATCTCGAACCGGAAAACGGAAAATATAAAGTCGTCAAAAATACGAGGAAAATGAATTCGTCTCGCCGAAACTTCTTCCCGATGTCAAAATAAAAGTCTTGGATATAATCGGTCGAACCGCAAAATCAAACGCTATTCGTGTCTTCGCGCCTCCGCGTTTCCACATCAGGCAAATTTTCTCTGCTCGTCAACTTTAACATCTCTTTTGTCGGCGTTAAAAACGGCGTGAACCAAATTAGAATCGTCGAAAAAATCAACACAATCGTGCAGGCAAATCCGCCTTCAATGCCGTAGTCGCCGCCGGTCAGAACGGCTGAGCCAATGTTTGTCGGCTGTAGAAGCGGCGCGACCGTAATTTCGTTAATGCCGCTAACGCTGATGCCTAAAATCGCGCCCTGAACCCAATTCCACGCTAAATGCAGTCCGAAAGCGAACCACAAAGTCCGCGTTTTAAGATATGCCGCGCCGAACCACAATCCGGCTAAAGCGGTATTGACGAAAGAGAGATAATTTGCGCTCGGATTGCTCGTGTGAGTGACGGCGAACAGCAGAGAAGTCAAAAAAATTGCGAACAAAACGAGATTGGCGCGTGAAAATGTTTGCAGAATGTAGCCGCGAAAAAACGCTTCTTCCGCCGCCGCGCCAAATGTGAAAACGATGAACGAAACCGCGAGCGTCAGCAAAATTGCCGAGCTTCCCGCCGAAGCGTTAAATTGAAAAGTCGTCGCGCCGAAAATCACGGTGATTAACGCCGCCGCCCCGATTGAAGCCGCGCCGAATAATAATCCCAAACCGAAATCCTTAAGCCAATTTTTCGTAAACCACGCGCCGAGCGCGCGAAACGGCAAGCCTTCGAGATATTTGCCGCACAACCAACCGATGAAAATAGTCAGTGTCAGCAAAATAAGTTGTGGAATGAGAAATCCAAGCAAACTTGTCGGCGCAAATCCAATCGGCAGGTAATAAAGAATCGCGCCGAAGATGCCGCCGAGAAAGCCCGATAATAAAAACAGCGCAAGAAGAAAAACCGTAAAACGCCAGCCGCTTCGTAAACGTTCGTATTTATTAATAAATATTTCGGAAATGTTCATAAAGTTTAGCTGAAAAAGTGAATGCGTCGTTCACATATTCAGTATAAATGAAAAAGCGCGGACAAAACATCCGCGCTTTCCACCAGGCTGATAGCTAAATTTATTCCTGACTAATTTCGGTCGGACTCGCCGGCGGCAGCACAAGCGAATTCTGTCCTGCTTGAATCGTTACGGGCGAATTCCAAACGACAAAACCGCTGCCGCTTTTCGTCACGGCAAACAAGTAATAGCTGTCGGGTTTGACATCTTTCAGATTTGCTTTGCCGCTCGCGTCGGTCGTGACGTTGTAAGCGGTATTTTTGCCGATGGCACTCATCGCTTTCCGGTTGAAATCGCCGTAACGATCTGGATAAACGAGCGACAAACCGAGAGCCGTGACCAAACTTCCTTGTCCCGTTTCATCTTTAATGTCCGCGTCGCTCAAGATGCTTTCCACGTCTTTTTTCAAAAGATAGAATCGAGTTCCGCGAACCGGCTGCGGAGTTGTGCTGTTTCTACCCAAAACTTTCGCTTCCAAACTAACGGTGCCTTTGTCGGGCGGAAGCGCCGTTTCGGTCGAAGGGACGGTTGTTATGGTTGAAGGCGCCGATGTAGTTGTTGTCGGCGGAACGACGATTTGACCGGATTGTGAACTTGGCGGAACGACGATTTGATTTGGCGGCAAATCGGGGCGCGCGGTTGTTCCCCGCGTTGTGTTACTGGCGGGCGGCTGACCGGCAAGACTTATGTTGATGTTACGCTGCGCTTCGTCATCGCCGTTCCGCAAAAAGGCGAATAAGACAAACAGCAACACCACACCCAAAAGTCCAAGCGGAATAAAAGCCCATTTCGGAAAACCGCTGTCTTCCTCGACAAATTCCTGGACAACCACTCGCGGCTGCACTACCGGTCGCGCAAAAGGATGAGCGCAGTTCGGACACGCGACGGCTGACGAGGAAACCTCGTGTTTACATTCGGGACAAATTATTAAAGACATATAAAATTTCCTCCTATACTCAAACAGAGTAAAGAATAACATTATTTTACGAGAAAAAATATAAAATCTTTAGCCGGGAAGTTGCCAAGTTATATGCGAATCTTTGTTATGATGAGTGAGATTAAGCGACAAATAAAAAAGCGGCGAGGTTGCTCGCCGCTTTTTAGTCTTATGGAGCCGGTGAACGGATTTGAACCGCCGACATTTTGATTACAAATCAAATATAGGCTCTTATCAGTAGTTTTCTTAATCTTTCACCTCTAAGCTAATTTGTTGCTTTGAGTTGACTTAGTGTTATAATAGAAATCTTGACTTTTCTAGGACAATCAGCAAATATCAATGTAAGGTGTGAGTAAAGGTGTGAGTAAAATGAAACAGCAAACCATTAAAAGTACAAGAGATTGGGGAATAATACAGAAAAAAGACAAAGATGGAAATGATGATTGGTATGCACGTATTACACGTATTGAAGGCAATGGCAAGAAAAAGCAATACACGGCTAAAGCCGATAGTAAAAGCCATGCTCGCCGATTACGCGATGAACTAGCCGAAAAATACGAGGATAATGGCGAAAGAGCAATTGACGGTGCAAAAATGACTTTTCGCGAACTTGCTGAAGATTACAAAGGGCGCAAACTGATTCCAGCAAAATATCACCAAAATAGAAAAGTTGCTGGACTTCGCTCACATTTATCCGCTTTGAACTTTCTTAATAATTTGCTAATACATTTTGGAAACAAACGCATTAGAGATATTACACCCGCCGCAATTGAAATTTACAAACAAAAGCGTCTTGACGAACCTATAAAAATTGAAAAGAAAGACGTAAAAGGTAAATCCGAAACTATCAAACGTCCTAGAGCGATTGCAAGTGTTAATAGGGAACTCGCTTTGCTTCGGACAATGCTCAATGATGCGGTTTATAATGGTTGGTTAAATCGTTCACCTTTCCATAATGCCAAAGGTTTGGTAAGTCTTGCCGATGAGGTTAAAAGGGAAAGAACCCTAACTTTTGAAGAGGAAAACAGATTGCTTGAAGCGTGTAATGAATTTATAACGCTTCGATATGAGCGTAATGGAAGGAAAATCACTGCAAAAGCAAAAAGCAATCGTGAACATCTCCGACCTTTGATTATCACAGCTTTAGATACAGCAATGCGATTAGGTGAACTACTTACGCTTTGTTGGCGTGATATTGATTTTGGAGAACTGACAATTAATATTTTAGCTTTTAATACAAAAACCGCGAAAGCACGAACTGTGGGAATGACGCAAAGAGTTTTTAATGAGTTGACACGTCTTTGGGAGCATTCACCTAGAGATTCAAACGACCTTGTTTTTGGTATAAAAAATAATGTAAGACGTTCTTTCACGTCTGCTTGTCGTGATGCCAAAATTGAAGATTTTCACTTCCACGATTGCAGACATTCTGCAATATCACGGATGGTACATGCGGGACTCTCACCAATGGAAATCATGAAAATATCAGGTCACACCCAGATGAACACTTTTGCGCGTTATGTCAATCCAAACACCCAAGCAATAACGCGCATTGCAGATGTTCTATCAAATTATCATGCTGAGTCTTTTCAGCAGTTACCAAAAGAATCATCTGACTTTCTCCATAATCATTCAGTAACTAACCCTGAAATAAGCGATTCTATTAATTAATTTAACTACAACCTTTCTTAGTACATTGACCGATTTCTGATAACAAATAGTGTTAGTAATAAGGGGTTTTGGTATTAACACTATCTGCTATTTCTTATTACTAGTAGTAACTATAAGCTACTGTATTCGTTTGATTTAGCTTCAACTTTTTTTTTGGTTTTGCTTGACAACTGGTGGTCAAAATGTTACTTTTAAATTATGCGAAACGGACACTTTTTACTACTCAAAAACAAAATGAAAATTAGTTACATTGACGTAAAACTTTCTAGTCCTTTTCGCCCCATTCACCAACCATTATTTCACGATCCATCTCTTTTAGATTCTAAGCTAAAAATATCTCCAAATATTCTGCCGAGATAGTTCCTAAGTAAAAAGTTTTATTTAGGAACGTATCTCGAAAAGCCGAAGGCGGGCGAGTTGTTTATCAAACAACTGTAAATATCAGTGTGTTTACTGACTGCTCGCATGCGGCTATGGATGTTATGAGAGATATGAACAAAAATTCAAATGACAACGAGCGTTTCTTTTATTCTTTGAAACACGCAGGTCAAAACCTTGCACTTTCAGTGCAAGACTTTCAGTAATTTCCGCTAAAATCTATTCGAGGTTAGCGAAAGATGAAAGAAAACCGAAAAGGCTCGCACAC
>Ga0136611_10002498_pt1 | contig 12823 bp, 10 predicted proteins | sample AntDrymUQ2232306_2_FD_106645 | JGI IMG/M metagenome (GOLD analysis project Ga0136611, IMG submission 106645) | Polar desert sand microbial communities from Dry Valleys, Antarctica - metaG UQ223 (23.06) | ecosystem: Environmental > Terrestrial > Soil > Desert | place: Antarctica: Dry Valley... | reverse complement strand
GCTGAAGCGCAGCGACAGAGTCTCCACCGCCGACGACCGAATAGGCACTGGATGCCGCGACCGCCTCCGAGATCCCGCGCGTACCGCGATCGAATGGCTCGATCTCGAACAGGCCCATCGGGCCGTTCCACATCAGCGTCCTGGCGGCGGCAATGTGCCTAGCAAAAAGCATCGTCGTCTGCTCGCCGATATCGAAGATCGCGTCTTCGTCGTGAACGTCGTCGACGGCGACGGTTCGGGCGGAGCCTGCCTCCTGCGGTGACGACGCGACGACGACATCGACCGGGAGGATGATCGAGCGACCTTCGGACTCTGCCTGCGTCAGGAGCTCGCGGGCCAGGTCGAGGCTGCTGTCCTCTGATAGTGACCGTCCAACGTTAGCTCCACGTGCCTTCAAAAACGTGTTGGCGAGCCCACCGCCGACGAGGAGGGCGTCGGCACGATCCATGAACTGGCGGATCACACCGATCTTGTCGGATATCTTCGCGCCGCCCATGATGACGACGAAGGGTGCTTCTGGTGCCCGCGACACGGCACCTAACGCTGTCAGTTCCCGTTCCATGAGGAGGCCAGCTGCGGACGGCAACAGATGCGCCACGCCTTCAGTTGACGCGTGGGCGCGATGGGCCGCGCCAAAGGCATCGTTGACATAGCAGTCCGCGAGATTCGCCAGCGATCTGGCAAACCCGGCATCGTTCTGTTCCTCACCGTGATCGAACCGCACGTTCTCCAGCATCGCGACCTGGCCCGGCTGAAGCGACGACGCTATCGTCATTGCGGACGGCCCAACGACATCGTCGGCGAGGATAACTTCGGTCCCCAGTAAGTTCGAAAGATGCTCAGCAATCGGTCGAAGTGAGAACTTCGGATCGACGCGACCCTTCGGGCGGCCGAGATGGGACACGAGGATGACGGCCGCCCCGTTGGTTAGCAAGGCCTGAATGGTCGGTACGGCGGAGGTGATGCGTGTATCGTCGGTAATTCGATCGCCGTCCAAGGGTACGTTGAAGTCAACGCGGGTCAGCACGCGTTTGCCATCGACATCCAACTGGTCGATCGTCTGAAACGCCATATAAGTTCCCGTCCATGAGCCATGTCAGTTATCACAAGTACCTGATAAGCGACGAACCGGGCGGCGCTGGCCACCCGGTTCGTCAGCGCGCACGTCAGTCTTGCCGTGTTTGCGGGTATCCTGTTGGCGAATCTACAGGTTGACGCCCATCATCGCGGCGAGATCCGCAACGCGACAGGAGTAGCCCCACTCATTGTCGTACCAAGCGACAACCTTCCCAAGCCGAGGACCGCTGACCATCGTGGACAGACCATCGACAATCGCTGAATGGTAGTTGCCGCGCAGGTCAGTAGACACCAGCGGCTCTTCACTGTAATCCAGGATGTTCTCCAACGCCCCGGCTGCCTCGGTGCGGAATGCGTCGTTGATGGCGTCGACGGTGACATCGTTCTCGAACGTGACGACGAGGTCGACAAGCGACACGGTCGGCGTCGGGACGCGAAGGGCGAACCCGTCGAACCGGCCCTTGAGTTCCGGCAGCACCAGTGCAACCGCACGGGCTGCACCAGTGGTGGTCGGGACAATATTGAGGGCGGCACTGCGAGCGCGACGGAGATCGTTGTGCGGACCGTCGAGCAGCACCTGGTCGCCCGTGTAGGAGTGGACGGTCGTCATCAGGGCGTTCTGGATGCCGAAATGCTGCTGGAGTACCTTTGCGACTGGGGCGAGGCAGTTGGTCGTGCAGGATGCGTTCGATACGATGTGGTGCTGCTCCGGGTCGTACTGATCGTCATTGACGCCCATTACGAGCGTGATGTCTTCGTCCTTGGCAGGCGCGGTGATGATGACCTTCTTCGCGCCGGCCGTTCGATGCGCCGCAGCTTTAGCGCCATCGGTGAAAAAGCCGGTCGACTCAATAACGATATCGATTCCCAGGTCGGCCCACGGAAGATTCGCTGGATCGCGTTCAGCGAAAACCCTGAGTTCGATGCCATCGACGACGAGGCTACCCTCTCCGACTTCAATATCGGCTTCGAACACACCGTAGGTAGAGTCATACTTCAGGAGATGGGCCGCCGTATTCGGATCCATCAGGTCGTTGAACGCGACGATCTGTATTTCGTCACTGTAGTCATACGACATCGCTTTGAACACCTGGCGGCCGATGCGCCCAAATCCATTGATCGCAACACGAACCATGTGGACCCTCCCTCTTCCCCTGCTACCAGTCGATCCATCGATCGATTCAAGACCACGCTATGACGGGCTTCGCCAGCGGTTAGTTGCTGGCCGCGCGTCCTGTTTCAACAGGCACACGATCGTGCCTGGACCAACCATCGCCCCGAACAGTACCGTTCTCGTTGGTCGGTCGTGTGACGTCAACCTGCCCTTGAACCCTCTCGGCCACGTGATTCCGTCCAATGCTGATAAGTGCTGCAGCGAGCTTCTCCGGATCATGACGAAGCGGGAACTCGGGGTTCACAATGTCTCGCTGATCGAGGGCGACGGTATCGCTGAATTCGGCCAGTCCATCGTTGCGTACGGCGCTGACGTGCCATTCAGGCTTGATCCGCGTTTCGGCAGGTGCAAGATTCGAGTTCACCAGCACGCGATTCAATGGTAGACCGTTGATGTGGCTGGCGAGTGCACGGAGATGATCGAGGACACTGTACCCGTCAGTTTCACCAGGCTGGGTGGCGACATTGCAGACATAGACCTTCTCTCCGGGAGCGAACCGAAGCGCGTGCGCGATGCCTTCGACGAGTAAGTTGGGCAATACAGATGTATACAAACTGCCTGGACCGAGGACGATGAGGTCGGCGGAGAGAATAGCGGCAATCGCTGGGTCGTAGGCCTCCGCCTGCTCCGGTTCGATAAAGACGCGCTCAATACGTTTCCGAGCGACTGGAATGTTCGATTCACCGCGCACGACTTCGCCGTCGGTCATCCGTGCCAACACCTTGATGTCTTCCAGAGACGATGGAAACACCTGACCTCGGATGTTGAGTACCTTCGATGACTCAATGACGGCCTGCTCAAAGCTACCGCTGACCTTGGTCATGGCCGTGATAAACAGGTTTCCAAAGGAATGACCGTGCAACGCCGAGTCCTCGGCCTCGAAACGATACTGAAAAAGATCGCTCACCAACGTCTCGGAATCGGCGAGCGCGACCAGACAGTTCCGAATGTCGCCGGGCGCGGGTACGTTGAATTCAGCGCGGAGACGGCCCGATGAGCCACCGTCGTCACCGACAGTCACGATCGCGGTCAGGGCGACATTGTGCTGCTTGAGTCCGCGGAGCAGCGTGGACAGGCCGGTGCCACCACCGATCGTGACAATACGCAGGTCAGGCTTGGTGATGCCGAAGCGATGGGTTGCGATAATATCGGCAAGGGCCAGACCGCCCGGACGTTCATCCATGAATGGGCTGAGCAGTGATCCGGACAACCGGAGAAAGCCGAAAATCGTAAACCCAATTCCGGCGGACACGACCAGCAGTTCGCGGAATGGATGCGGAATGAACTGAAGTGTCAATGTCTGGACGATGCCAGCAGTATAGGTGGGGAACTCGTAGTTGCGGTAAATCCACGCCAGTGCCATTGCTAGCGCCAGACTGGTCATGACCAGGCCAGAGAGCAGCAACAGAATCCAGCGTTTGACCAGCATCCCCGGACGGAGCCATGTTCGGAGCTTCATGCTCGTTTCAACTGCCTCCCCCCGCGCCGTTGTGGCGGCGTGAGTATAGCACCCCGCGTGGAATGGACGATGGCAGCCCATTCGTGTCGATCATCCGATTCGACCGCAAACCCATCCTGATTTCTGGTATAGTTCGACTTGGAATTCAAAATGCCCCGTGCGTTCCGAAGTGGGCAATGCCCACTTCGTTTGCTGTCCGGACAATTTGAATCAGCATTGCCACTCGGCCGCCGCGACGCGACCACACGCGGCAGTCTCTGGAAACACGCGATCGCTGCCGTCTCCCCAGTGAGGTATCCGCAGCGTCCACAGATCAGCGCGCGTTTCCCTATCATCTCACGGAGGTATTGGCGCACGATGAAGAGCGATTTTCTAATGGCGATTACCCAGATCGCCGCCGAACGTGGAATCCCACGCGAGGCCGTCATGTCTTCGGTGGAGCACGCGCTCAAAACGGTTTACCGCAAGATTGCGAACACCGAAGATAATGTAGATGCGGAGATCGACCCGCTGACCGGCGTGGTTCGCATCTTCGTGGTCAAAGAGGTTGCGGAAGAAGTCGAAGACCCGACCATGCAGATGTCGTTGGCTGAGGCGCGCGCGTTCGATGTTGACGCGTATATCGGCAAGGTCTACCGCTTCGACAAAACACCGAAGGATTTCGGACGAATCGCGGCACAGACGGCCAAGCAGGTTGTACTCCAGCGTATCCGTGACTATGAGCGTGACAGCGTCTACGACGAGTTCGCTGACAAGATCGGCGAGATGCTGAACGGTAAAATTCAGCGCGCGGACAATCGAGCGGTGATCGTCGAACTAGGCAAGGCCGAGGCAGTGATGCCGGTCCGCGAGCAGGTGACGACTGAACGCTACCGACCTGGTCAGCCATTGAAGGTGTATCTGGTTGACGTGAACAAGGACCAGCGCGGCCCGCAGCTCATTGTGAGCCGGACCAACGTCAACCTCGTTAAGCGACTGTTTGAGCTGGAGGTGCCGGAGATTTTCTCCGGGGCGGTCGAGATTATGGCGATCGCTCGAGAACCCGGCCTGCGCAGCAAGGTCGCAGTGGCGGCACGGCAGGAAAAGGTTGATCCGGTCGGCTCGTGCGTCGGAATTCGCGGTGTCCGCATCCAGAATATCGTCAATGAACTGATGGGCGAAAAGATCGACGTGATCGAATGGTCCTCGGACATCAACACGTTCATCTCGAATGCGCTGTCGCCAGCCAAGCCGATCAGCGTCAGCCTCATTGAAGAGGACAAGGTAGCGCGGGTCATTGTCCCAAGCGATCAGATGTCGCTGGCCATTGGCAAAGATGGACAGAATGCGCGGCTGGCCTACAAGCTGACTGGGTGGCGCATCGACGTCAAGGACCCAGAAGCGCTGCGAGGTGACGAAAGCGACATGCTGCGTGAAGCCCGTTCGGCGCTGGCGGCAGCACCAGAAGATTTCATGATGCTGGGGCGTCAGCCACGCCTTGTACGAGCGGATGGACTCATTTCGTTACGAGAACGTGAGTTCGGTCCGCTCGATCCGGCGTTGATTGGTATGAGTGTCGATGTCGAAGTGAGTGATGGCATCGTCAGTGTGTTCTACAACCGCGACCTGCGCGCTCGTTATGAGTTTGAATCCGGAAGCGATCTGCCGTTGTACGACGATGTGACCGCCGACAGCTGAACGACGGGCGGTAACACTAACGTATGGATACAGAACCGAGCGTGAAGGCGGCTGTGGGCCAGGCCCGCAGACCGAAGGGATCCAGAACGAAACACGTTCCGCAACGCACGTGCGTCGCCTGTCGATCGAATGATGCGAAGCGAGCGTACGTGCGCCTGGTGAGAACGTCTGAAGGTCGCGTTGAAGTGGACCCGACCGGAAAGAAGAATGGGCGCGGCGCGTACCTGTGCCGCCGAAGAGGCTGCTGGAAGCGAGCGCTCGATTCGCGGGCGGTTGACCGCGCGTTGAAGGTTGAGATCGACGATGAGACTCGCGAGGTGCTGCGCGAGTATTCGCGCTCGTATTTCCCGCCAGACGAGGATACGTAACCATCTAGTTACGAACCAGCGATACATATTGATGTCACAACGAGGTAAATGAAGGAGAACGACCGATGAGTGGACCAAGACGCCCAGGTGGCGGAGGCGGAAATCGACGACCTGTACGCGGCGGAAGCCGCGGTAGATCGCGAAGCCACGATGGAACCGGGCGCGGACGCGGTAGCGCGACGGCTGTGCTGGTGCGCCCAACGGGACCAGTGGCGTTGATGCCTGCCATGTCGGTTCTGGAACTGAGTTCCGCGCTGCATGTTACGCCAGTCGATGTGATCAAGGCACTCATGAACCTTGGCGTCATGGCGACCATCAATCAACAGGTCGACTACGACACCGCGCAGTCGGTGGCGGATTCATTGAATATCGAAACAGAAAAGTTTGTATCGGGCGAGGCCGAGGAATCCGCGGCAAGCAACGAAGCTCGTCGTGTGTCAGCCGCCGACGATCCTCAGGCGATGACTCGACCGCCCGTCGTGACGATTATGGGGCATGTCGATCACGGCAAGACCAAGCTGCTCGACGCGATCCGCGAAACGAAGGTTGCCGACGGTGAGGCCGGTGGTATTACGCAGCATATCGGTGCGTACCAAGTCGAGATTCAGGGACGCAAGATTACATTCCTGGACACGCCCGGCCACGAAGCGTTTACTGCGATGCGCGCGCGTGGGGCACAAGTCACGGATATTGCCGTGCTGGTCGTTGCCGCGGACGACGGCGTCATGCCTCAGACTCGTGAAGCCATCTCGCATGCTAAGGCGGCGAACGTTCCGATCGTGGTCGCGATGAATAAAATCGACCTGGCGGCGGCTAATCCAGACCGGGTCAAGCAGCAGCTCTCCGAGCTTGAGGTGATACCGGAAGACTACGGCGGTGACACCCCTGTCGTAGAGGTGTCCGCACGCGAGAAAATGGGTATCGACGACCTGTTGGAAGTGCTCCTGCTCGTGGCGGACATTCAGGAACTGAAAGCGAACCCTCAGACACCGGGCGTTGGCATCGTGATTGAGGCGCGTATCGATCGCGCGCGCGGCGTGACTGCGTCAGTGCTGGTCCAGTCCGGCACGCTCAAGCCGCGCGATATCATCGTTGCAGGCGGTACATCGGGCCGCATCCGCGCGATGAACGACGATCGCGGGCGCAAGCTCCGCAAGGCAGAGCCGTCCACACCGGTCGAGATTCTGGGCTTGCTGGAGCTGCCGGAAGCCGGGGACATCGTTCAAGTGGTCGATGACGAGCGCACGGCTCGCGCTATGGCCGAAGAAATGCTGCGCACCCGGCGCGCGGCGTCGCTGACCGACACGCGCGTCGTGAAGCTCGATACGATCTTCGACCAGCTCAAAGAGGGCGGGACGAAGGAGCTGCTGCTGGTTGTGAAAGCGGACGTGCAGGGTTCGCTCGGCGCGTTGCTCTCGTCGCTCGCAAAGGTGAGCGAGGAGGCCGATCTCGTCAACTTGACGATCGTCCACTCTGGAACTGGCGCGGTCAACGAGTCGGATGTTCAGCTCGCGTCGGCTTCCAACGCGATTGTCATTGGATTCAACGTGCGACCGGATGCGGCTGCCCGACGCTCGGCGGACACCGCCGGAATCGACATCCGTTACTACGATGTCATCTATCACTTGATCGATGATATCAAGGCGGCCATGAGTGGCCTGCTTGATCCTGAGAAGCGCGAAGTCACCGATGGCTACGCGGAAGTCCGCAACACGTTCCGTTTGCCGAACCGCGAGGTCGTCGCGGGGCTGTACATCCTGGATGGCAAGGCGGTCCGGAACTCGCGCGCTCGCGTGCTTCGCAACGGCGCGGTCATGATCGACACGACGGTTGGATCGCTGAAGCGCTTTAAGGACGATGCCCGCGAAGTGGCCGCTGGCTACGAGTGTGGCGCGACCCTGGATAACTTCAACGACTACACCGACGGGGATCAGATCGAGTTCTACCATGTCGAAGAAGTTGCGCGCGTCTAGCGGTTCGTGGCTTCACGTCACGTCTGACCACGGTACACAGCGATGTGCCGTGGTCAGTCCGTTTTCCGAATCGGTGCGGATTCTCAGGCTGGTTGGATGGAGGAAGACGTGACCGGACGAAGGCAGGAACGCGTCGCCGACATGCTGCGCGATGAAGTCATGGACATCATCCAGCGTGAGATGAGCGATCCGCGTATCGGGTTTCTGAGCATCACGCGCGTTGAGCTTAGTCCCGATATGAAGTACGCGCGCATGTTCGTCAGTGTCTTCGGTGACGACGAAGCGCAGGCAAACGCACTTGTGGCACTCAACAACGCGTCGGGCTTCGTTCGGCGTCTACTTGCGCCACGCCTGCGCATGCGTGTCATTCCTGATGTCAGCTTTCGGCTCGACCGATCTATGGCGCACGCCGAGAATATTTCCCGTATTCTGCGCGAGCTGGAACCAGAACTGAGTGCCGCCGCCGCTGCGGCACCAGATACTGTCGAACAGGCCAGTCCGGCCGATCTGAAGGAGGATGCCGGTTGACCGGAACGACGCCTGGACCTGACAGCACTATGCCCGTCGAACATTCCCATGAGTCATTGCATGACATTACGTCGGTTGCCCATGTGATTCGTGATGCGATCCGTGAGGCGAAGCAGCTGGTTATCCTCACACACGGCAACCCGGACGCTGATGCGGTTGCTTCAGCGCTTTCGATGCGGACTCTGTGTACGAAGCTGGGTGTGTCGCCAGCGTTGACGGTGTCCGGCGATGGATCGTTGCCAGCAAATCTGGTGTTTCTCAAGGACGCGGACATTATCGCCCAGACCGACGATACGGCTATTAAGGACGCGGATCTCATTATCTTCGTTGATTGCGCGGATGCGAGTCGGCTCGGACCAGCGTACTATCGGATGACGGACGAGTTGGAACGCCCCAGACGAACGATCAACATCGATCATCATGTGACGAACACGCGATTTGCACAGATTAATCTGGTCGTTCCGAACTCCGCCAGCACCGCCGAGATTCTGACGCATCTTTACGAGGCGTTGGATATTGAGATCGATCCGGACACGGCCACGACCATGCTGGCCGGGCTGTATGGTGATACGTTGGGCTTGCGAACGCCGTCGACGACTCCGTCATCCCTGCGCACGAGTGCACAGCTGCTCGATGCCGGCGCCGACCTGGATACGATCGTCGATATGCTCTTTCGCCTGAAACCCTATTCGACTATCTGTCTGTGGTCTGAGGTGCTTAAAACCACGCAGTGGCGAGGAGCACTTATTTGGGCATCGATCGACCAGGGGATGCTCGATCGCTCTGAGGCGGATCGCAGCGAAGCCGAAGGAATCGTCAACTTTCTGGCTGGGACGATTGGTGCTCGCGCTGCTGTCATGCTCTACGCGGAATCGTGGGGTTGGCGTGTCAGTATGCGGACGCTCGCGGATGACGTCGATGTGGCGGAAATGTTGAAGCGTTACGATGGCGGCGGTCATCCACGCGCGGCAGGAGCAAAGCTGGCAGCCGGCGAAATCGCACGTGACGCGTTTCTGTCAGACATGGCCCGTCTACTGGGACCGCGCACTGACGTGCCGACAATGGTGACACCTGGGGATGAGCCGGTCTGACGTGATACGTCGGCGCAATGCGGACCTGCCAGATTTGAACGGCCTGCTTGTCGTCGACAAGCCGGTTGGTTTCACCTCGCATGATGTCGTGGCGCGTGTGCGACGCATGACGGGCATGAAACGTGTCGGTCACGCAGGTACACTCGATCCGTTCGCCACCGGCGTGCTCGTGATTGCCGTAGGTCGGACAACACGCCTGCTTCAATACGTGCAGGATACGGACAAAGGTTATCGCGCTGAGGTAATCCTCGGAATCGAAACGGACAGTGGCGATGTCGATGGTGCGGTCGTCCGCCAGCTCCCAGTCGATCCATGGCCAACACGAGCAGCAATAGAGTTGTGCCTGGAGCAGTTCCTGGGCCGCATCGAACAGTTTCCGCCGATCTACTCCGCGATCAAGGTAGATGGCCAGAAGCTGTATGCGCTCGCCCGTGCGGGGAAGCCGGTCGAGGCGCCGATGCGCGTCGTTCTGATTCACTCGATCGAGGTCGTCGCCTATGAGCCGCCGTCGCTGACCATTGATGTGCGCTGTGGCAAGGGAACGTATATTCGGTCTCTGGCCCGCGATATCGGGGTGGCGCTCGGTACGACGGGATATTGTCATACTCTTCGGAGAACCGCCGTCGGGCAATTCGGCATTGCCAACGCGTGGTTGCTTTCTGACCTTGACGAGATGGACGCGCGCAAGAGGTGGTCAGACGTAGCCCTCGCTCCTGATGCAGCGGTCGCAGGATTGCCCGCACAGGTTTTGAGCGCTGAGGAGGCCACCGCATGGTATTATGGTCGGTCGATTCGTGTGACCGATCGACCGGTTGACGGGACCATCCAGCGCGTTTACGCGAAGGACGGGTCTTTCGTGGGCCTCGGCGAGTTCGGGGAAGGTCAGGTGCTGCGTCCGGTGCTGGTCTTCCCAGCCGTCACGCCCAATGAATGTGCGGCATCATTAGAACCTGTCACGCAGAACTCCGTGATTCGCAAGGACAACAACGATTGAGTAGTTATGCGCCGGGTGCTATCACGGCGTTCCAGCGCCTGCCGCCCGAGCCGCACGTGATGACCGTTGGCAACTTCGACGGCGTGCATCGGGGCCATCAGTATCTGATAGCGCGCGTCATGGACGACGCACGCCGTCGGGTTAACCGATCCCTGATTGTGACGTTTGAGCCACATCCAACGTCGGTGCTGCGCCCGAATCTTCCGTTTCAGCGGTTGACGGTTCCCGAACGAAAGCTTGCGCTGTTGCGGGCAACTGGTGTTGATGATGTCGTAGTTATTCCGTTTGATGACGCTTTCGCTGCTCTAGAGCCACACGAATTCCTGACGTTGGTTACAGAGTCAGCCCGTCCCGCAGCTGTGTTCGTCGGCGAGGGCTTTCGCTTCGGTCGGGGTCGTTCCGGTGATGGGGAAACGATTGCGACGTTCGGGAACGAGCATAGCTTCACAACGACGATCATCGAGCGCCTGCGCGATGACGGTGCGATGATCAGCAGCTCGTCGGTACGCGACGCCTTGCACACAGGGGATATAGAACGGGCGAACGGCTATCTTGGTCGGCGCTATCGGCTGGGGGGCGTTGTCGAACACGGGGCGGCACGGGGCCGGGAGCTGGGGTTCCCTACCGCGAACCTGCTATTGCCGCCGTCGTGCTGCGTGCCCTGTGATGGCATCTATGCCGCGTACGCTCATGTGTCCTCCAGCGGGTTCGGTCCGCAAGAAGCGATGGTCTACATTGGGACTCGTCCAACATTTGAAGGTGGTGATCGCATTGTCGAGGTCAATTTGCTCGATTTCTCAGGCGATCTCTATACACGCTACCTTGATATCGAGTTTGTCGCTTTCGTACGCGGTGATGCGCGCTTCGATTCCGCCGCCGCGCTCGCGGAGCAGATGCATCTGGATGACCGCAATACGCGGGTGATACTGGCGGCGACGCACGCCGAATTGACGACTCAGAGTACTTGAACATGATTCGATCGCGATAGACATGCCGATACGAGGTGAATGACAGTGTCCGAAAAACCCATCGATCGCGATGCAGCAATCCAGGAACTCCTGACAGACGATCGGGTCGTGCAGGCGCACGTGCGCGAGAATCTTGAGCGCAAGTTGCGTTCTGAGAAACCATTACGGGTAAAGATGGGATTCGACCCGAGCAGACCAGATATCCATATCGGTCACTACGTTGGCATCAAGAAGATGCGGCAGTTCCAGGATCTGGGACACACTCTCGTCGTGATTATCGGCGACTGGACGGCACAGATTGGCGATCCAACTGGTCGGTCCGCGCAGCGCAAGATGCTGACCGCCGACGAAGTGAAGGCGAACGCGCAGACCTATCTGGATCAATTCTTTAAGGTCATTGATGTCAATCGGGCGGAACTGGTCTGGCAATCGAGCTGGTTCGAAGATTTTAAACTGAGCACCGTCATCGAGCTCACGAGTAAGTACACCGTGGCACGAATGCTGGAACGCGATGACTTCGCGCAACGGCATGGTGCAGGTTCGCCGATTGCTATCACTGAGTTCCTATATCCGCTCCTCCAGGCTTACGATTCGGTTGCGGTGCGAGCCGATATCGAATTAGGCGGCACTGACCAGACCTTCAATCTACTGGTCGGACGCGATATCCAACGCGAATACGGACAGCTACCACAGGACATTCTGACGATGCCGCTGCTGGTTGGAACGGACGGCGTCCAGAAGATGTCAAAGTCGCTGGACAACTACGTGGGAATCACCGAGGACCCGGTGCAATCGTTCGGAAAACTTATGTCGGTACCAGACACTGCCATTGAGCAGTATCTGAGACTCGTCACCGATCTGCCACGCGACGAAATCGCAGCCATGGTCTCCGGAATGGCGGACGGTACAGTGAATCCCAGGGACGCGAAGGATCGCATGGCGACGGAGATCGTGCGTGATCTGCACGGCGACGACGCAGCGCGCAACGCGCGAGCTGAGTTCGATCGCGTTTTCCGATCGCGGGAATTGCCAAGCGACATGCCGGAGATGCGCATCGATGCACCGTCGTCGGCGTTGGCTTTACTTGTGAAGCTAGGACTGGCGTCCAGCAACAACGAGGCGCGGCGGCTGATCGAGCAGGGCGGCGTCAAGCTGGATGGCGCACGGGTTGAAACTGGAGATCAGGTCATAGCGGTTGACGCTCCGGTCGTGCTTCAGGTGGGTCGTCGTCGATTCATGCGGCTGCTTCCAAGCGACTAAGCATGCGGACTAGTCGAAACCACCGAGTGAAATGGTATACTGCGTGTTGCCGACGGGGTGTGGCGCAGTTGGTAGCGCGCGGCGTTTGGGACGCTGAGGTCGAAGGTTCGAGTCCTTTCACCCCGACCAGTTTGGCCCGCGGGGGTAACTCAGTTGGTAGAGTGTCTGCCTTCCAAGCAGATTGTCGCGAGTTCGAGTCTCGTCCCCCGCTCCATAGAAAATGAAGCACCGCCCATCTCTAACACTAGGGATGG
>Ga0136611_10002497_pt1 | contig 12823 bp, 11 predicted proteins | sample AntDrymUQ2232306_2_FD_106645 | JGI IMG/M metagenome (GOLD analysis project Ga0136611, IMG submission 106645) | Polar desert sand microbial communities from Dry Valleys, Antarctica - metaG UQ223 (23.06) | ecosystem: Environmental > Terrestrial > Soil > Desert | place: Antarctica: Dry Valley... | reverse complement strand
GTTCTTCATACTCTCAAATCGGCACAATAAAATTCACCGCAGCAAGCTGCGGAGTATCAACGGATTCCTTGTGGCCTGAGAGCCGCAAGATTTCTACGAAGCAAGCTTCGAGGAATTGAACCCGAAGAGATTAAAATGCGCTCAAAGTGTTCTCTTCACACTACTTCTGTTTAAACTCAGATAATATTTCTGTGTTAACGATTCTGTAATGGTTGGCTGGAACAATTATTGAGCGTCACAACTCCGGCAAATTTTTGCGACGCGAGTTTTCATCATGGCACACGCTCCTTCCGGAACAGTTGCTTTTCTCTTCACCGACATTGAAGGCAGCACTGCGCTTTTGCAAAGACTGGGTGAAAGTTACGGCAGTTTGCTGGAAACTCATTATCGCTTGCTGCGAGAAGCGATCACGCGACACCACGGTTACGAGTTCAATACGCAAGGCGACTCGATGTTCGCGGCGTTTGCCAACGCCGACGACGCTTTGGCCACTGCCGTAGAAGCGCAATGCGCTCTGAGCCATCAAGTCTGGCCCGGCGAAGCGGAGGTGCATGTGCGGATGGCGCTTCATGCGGGCGAGCCGACTCTGGCGGGCGGCGATTACTTCGGCCTTGACGTGCATCACGCCGCGCGTCTGGTGGCCGCTGCGAGCGGCGGCCAAGTGTTGCTTTCGCAACGCACGCGCGATTTGATTGGCGAAGCCATTCCGCCCGCTGTCTCGCTCCTCGATCTGGGGCGGCATCGTCTCAAAGATTTGCCTTCGTCCGAAACCATATATCAACTCGTTATTAGCGGATTGCCGAATGAGTTTCCGCCGTTGAGCAGCCTGGAGAGCCGGCTTCATAATTTGCCGGAAGCACCGACTTCCTTTGTCGCGCGCGAAGAAGAAACCAGGCGCGCGTGCGATCTTCTGAAGCGCAAAGACGTGCGCCTGCTGACTTTGACCGGCATGGGCGGGATCGGAAAAACCCGCCTGGCCCAGCACGTCGCGCAAAAATTCGCCGGCGAATTCGAGGATGGCGTGTGGTTCATTCCCCTCGCCGCAGTCCAAGACCCAACTCTGGTGGCGGACGCCGTAGCCGATGTTTTTGAAGTCCGCAAAAACCCAGATGAGCTGATTTCAAAGACACTGCAAGATTTTCTGCGGCCCAAAAAAATCCTGCTTGTACTCGACAACTTCGAGCAACTGGTCGGCGCTGCGCTCTTTGTGGCCGACTTGATCGCAACGTGTCCGCATCTCAAAATTTTGCTGACCAGCCGCACCGCGCTGCATCTGCGCGGCGAGCAGGAACTACCGGTTCCCCCGCTGCCGGTTCCCGATCTTCAAGCGTTGCCGGACTTGGAAGAGTTGGCGCGCACGCCCGCCGTCGCGCTGTTTTTGCAGCGCGTTCAAGCCTCGCAACCGGAGTACTCCCTCAACAGAGAGAATGCCGTCGCGGCGGCGGCGATTTGCGCGCGTTTGGACGGGTTGGCGCTTGCCATCGAACTTGCCGCCGCCCGCGTCAAGGCGCTGGGCACAGCCGGGGTGCGCGCGCGGCTGGATGGCGAGTTTGGCCAGACTCTCCTCAAAATGCTCACCAGTCCCGCGCCCGATGCGCCTGCGCGCCATCAAACGTTGCGCGCCGCCATCGCGTGGAGCCATGACCTTCTTTCGCCCGACGAGCAACGCATGTTTCGGCGCATGGCGATTTTCAAAGGCGGCTGCGACACTGAGGCGGTTCAGACCATCGTGCGTTGCGAGGGCTGCCAAGGCAGCGACGAACCTGAATTGGACGCGATGGAACTCCTTGCTTCCTTAGCTGATAAAAGCTTGTTGCGGCAGAGTGAAATCGAAATCCATTCCCGCTTTACGTTTTTGGAATCTGTGCGCCATTTCGCCCTCGAACGCCTGATTGAAAGCGGCGAGGAAGCCGCCGTGCGCGCCGGTCACGCGCATTACTACTGGGAGTTGGCGCGTCTGGCACACCCGCATCTGCAGGGCAAAGAGGGTCAGGCAAAGTGGATGGCGCGTCTTGAGCGCGATCAGGACAACGGACGCGAGGCGATGCGCTGGCTGATGGAAAACGAGCCGCAAAACGCGCTCGCGATGGCCTCTGATATTGCTATCTTTTTGCGGCTCGCGGGGCGCGATGTCGAATTGCGCGAACTGCTGGAAAACGTCATCGAACTCGCTGATGGCGCGCCGTCCGTCCTCCGCGCGGTGGCGCTGCGCGAAGCCGGCGAAGTCTCACAACGCCTGGAGGATTTTTCGCGCGCGGCGCATTGGCTGGAGCAAAGCATAGAAGTCAGCCGCGAAGGCGGCATCGCTCGCAATTTAGCGCGCACGTTGCGTGCTCTGGGCGAGGTCGAACGCGGCCAGAGCAATCATCAGCGCGCTCGCGAATTGTTCGAGGAAAGCACCGCTTTGGAACGGGCGCACGGCGATAAACTCACGATTGCGACTTCTTTGCAGTATGCCGGCAGCCTGGAGCGCGACTGCGGCGAATTGGAACGCGCGCAAAACATCTTTGAAGAAAGCGAGTCGCTTTCCCATGCAGCCGGCAATATGCGTGGCGTGGCCGGCGCGGCAGCGCATTTAGCCGCCGTCGCTTATCTGCAAAATAACCGCGAGTTGGCGCACGTTCATCTCGAACGCAGTTTGCGCTTGTTCCGCGAAGGCCGTGACAAAGGCAACCTGCTGTGGGTGCTGCGTTTTCTGGGAACTCTGGCTTTGGAGCAGGGCGACGCTTCCGGCGCGGGCGCGATGTATGAGGAGTATTTGCATCTCGCCCGCGAGCTGTGCGATGACGAAGCGCGGATGCGCGCTTTGTGGGGATTGGCGCGCGTGGCGCACGGGCAGGGTCGCTTTACGCAAGCGCAAAACTGGCTGCGCCAGACTTTGGCGCTCGCGCAGGAAGCCGGCAAAACCGAACCGGTGTGCGCCCTCATCGAAGCGATGGCGCAAGCCTGCGCGCAAACACAGCCCGAACGCGCAGCGTGTTTGTTCGGCACTCTGGAGGGCTTGTGCCGCAGCGACAGAGCGCCCCTTCCGCCGTATTTGCAAGTCTCGCATGAGACCTGCATTGCTCGCTTGCGCCAGACATTGGGCGAAAATGAATTTGAGCAGGCGCGGCGGCGCGGCGCGGCGATGTCTCTGGGCCAGTTGATGGTGTTTGCTCTTGAAGAGTGAGCGGCGCGATTTCTCAGTCCGGATCGGCCTGCACCGTGAACTGCGAATAATATCCCGACGTGCCGACACTCATAAATTTTTCCAATTTTTGCGCTTTAACGTGCCCGTCGCAAAAAAGCGCGTTGACGGTTTCCAAATGGCGTTCCTGAATGGCGTGAATGCCGCCCAGATTGCGCGGCGTCCCGGCTCCGATGTCGGGATTAGCGGACGGCCACGCGAACTCGAATCGTCCCGCGCCATCCATCGCATAAATCGTTGTCGCCGGTGCCTCCCAAGTCGAGTGCTTGGGTGATTGAAATGGATTGAGATAGCGTTCGCCAACCGGATCAGGGTCGAGGTCAATATCGTAATAAGTTGCGTTGATGGCGTAACTGCCCCATTTTCTACCCTCGCGGAATTTGTATTTATCGTAAGTGCGAATGCCTACGACGGCGGGCAAAGAGTGGCTGGGACAATTAAAAACCTTTTCGCTTTTAACGTAGGGGAAAATCGCGTCCATCCATTTGTAGCTGGTAGTGGCGTTTGAATCGCCGGAGCTTCCATACCATTGCCGCGTATTGCGCTCGTCGTTGTCCTGCATGTATTGCAGCAGCCCCAACCCGATTTGCTGCAAGCTGGAAAGACACGCCGTGCGCCGCGCGTTTTCGCGCACACGGGCAAAAACAGGAAACAGCATCGCCGCCAAGACTGTGATAATCGCAATCACGACCAAAAGCTCGATCAGCGTAAAGCCATTCTGAAGACGTATGGTCTGATGACGGCATAATGTCTTGCGCCTGTTATGCAAAAGAAATGAAGGGGAAAAAGCGTGCATGAGCCTTCCTTGACAAATGAAGAAGACGCTGTGCCGGCAACGCTCAAAGATTTATTTAGTATCTCACGCCGTCGTTAAAAAGTCATTAAAAAACGACGCTCACAACGGCTCCTTTCATCGCGCCGGAGCGGGTTAAAATGTGCTACATGCAAATCGAGATTTCGCCGGATTTTTCCATCGAATATTCCCGCGCCGGAAACGGCGCGCCGATTGTTTTTCTCCAAGCGTTTCCGTTGAGCGAAGAAATGTGGCAATTGCAAACCCTCGCCCTGCAAAAAGAGTACCCTGTTATCGCGCTCAATGCGCGCGGTTTCGGCAACACTTCACCCTTTACAAGTACTCCCTCAGTGGAGCAAATGGCGCATGATCTCAATGATTTTCTCGATGCTTTAGAAATCGCAGAACCGATTGTTTTGTGCGGGCTTTCGATGGGCGGTTATACGGCATTAAATTTTGCGCGGCTTTATCCACATCGCCTGCGCGCTTTGATTTTATGCGACACGCGCGCCGAGGCCGACGACGAAGAAACCAAAGCCAAACGCGAAATCAATATTCAGCTTTTGCGAGAAAAAGGCTCGCGCGCGTTAGTCGAAAAAATGATTCCGGTTTTGCTCGGCGAAACGACGCGCAAGGAAAATCCTCAACTGGTAAAACGCGTAATCGAGTGGGGCAGCGCCTATGAAGGGAGTACTTTGATCGCCGCTTTGGAAGCGATGCGCGACCGGCCTGACGCGCGCGATTGGCTTCATCAAATCAACATTCCCACGCTCTTAATTTTCGGTGAAGAAGACGCGCTCGCGCCGCCTCAAGTGATTGAAACTTTGCAAAATGGAATCGAAAATTCGCAGCTCGCAAAGATTCAGCGCGCCGGGCATTTATCGAATCTCGAACACTGTGAAAAATTTAATGAGGTCCTGCTTGAGTTTGTGCGCGCGCTCAATTAAAGTAAGCGCACCATGAAAAAACTTCTTTTGATTTTCGCTTCTCTGTTTTTCGCTGAGCAAACCTTCGCCAATGACAGCGCGATTTCCGGCACATCCGGCACGCCGGGAAATTTGAAAGCGAAGGCTTTGGCGGGTGAACATAAAACGGTTCGCATGGTGAGCGAGCAAATTGAAATGCGCGTCGGTCACGATGATTATGTCACGGACGCGCGTTTTGTTTTTCACAACAGCGGGCCGGCAACAACGGTTCGCATGGGCTTTCCTGAAGGAGCGGGCGGCGATTCGGATTTCGAGCAAATCAAAAAGAAAACGTCTTTCAAGGAATTTGAAACCTGGGTGGATGGCAAGCGCATCAAAGCCACGCGCATGATTTCAAGCGTGCAAAATGAAGAGTTTGATTTCGATGCGTTCTGGGTGAAGTCCGTGCGTTTTGCCAGAAACCAAACTCGAAATGTGCGCGTGCGCTATCGCTCCGAATTAGGCAGCACTTCCGATTCATCGCAGTATGTGTTTTACGATTTCACCGGCGGCAATTGGAAAGGCAAAGTGGACGAAAGCACTTTGAAATTAACATTCACCGTTCCCGGCACCTACAAAATATTTCCCGATAATGACGCTGCTGACAAACCGTTTCGGCGCGAAACGAATGATGAAATTTTTTTCCGCTGGCGCAACTGGCAGGCTCAGGAAGCGTTCGGCCTGCGCTATCTGCGGACTTTGTCGGGCGCAATGGTTTGGGCCGAAGCAGAAAAAGATTTAGCCGAAAGCGGCGAGCTTTCTCCCGACAGCAAATATATGACGGTGAGGGGCAAACGGAAATTCGATCCTTGGGTCGCTCAGTCATTGGTGCAGCCGAGCGTGATTTTAAAAGATGGCCGCGCGTTCATCCAGCTCCGCGATTTGCATAACGAAATGCGCGAAGATTGGGAGCGCAAAAACAAACGCAATGCTCCCAAAGATATTGGAATGTATTCCAACGGCGGCCTGATTATGTCGCCGACTTACATCAAGGGCGCTCCGCTGATTGTCGTCACGGTGGGCAAAAAATCCGCATCTGTTGGCGGTCGCAAACTTGAGTTTCCTGCCGAGCCGTTCGTAGCGGGCGGAATGCTTTATGTGCCGTTGGTTTCCATCGTCGAAGCGTTGGGCGGAAAAGCGAAAGCCAATGCGAAAACGATGCGCTACTGGTATGAGATTCCGGTTTAAATTTCAGCGTTCGAGCGCGACGCGCAAGGGATTTTCTGGAGCGGCAAATTCCGCGACGGCAACGCGAAAGCCTTCAATATCGGAAAGGTAAAGCGGCAGCCAGAATGCGTTCTTCTTTTGAAATGTCGAAATTTTCAGATAGTGAAGTGTCAGGAAATTGATGCGTTTAACAGAAGAAATTTCAGACCATTTTACGCGCGCCTTTTTGCCCCATGCGTTGGTGCTGCTTAGTTCCTTCTCATTTACTATGACGGGATAAAGCTCAATGACAATGATGCTAAATAACATTCCGACAATCAAGGCCGATACAACTGGCACTCCCAACGCTGCGAGAAAGTGATTCATACTTCTAGTCGGTAGCATGAATGGAATTGTCACCGGCAGGCTCCAAGCAATCCCAATAAGGTTGGTTGTCACATAAAAGCGCGAGAAACTGCATCGAAAAATAAGGGATCCTTCATCGGGATCAGGAACAGGAATCGGCGGCGTATTCATGGTGCTTGAGCCGCTTCAATTTCATGTCGCTCGCGCACTTTTGAAATCAAGAGCGAGCCGGCAATTAGGAAGAATGGAACAGTCGCGTAAATCATGCGATAGCCGTAGTTCTGGCCGATGATGCCGAAAACGAAACTCAAGGCTTGCGGAACTGTGAAGGCGATGTGAAAAATCGCCATGAATTTTCCTTCGCGGTTTTTGGGAATCAAGTTGGCGGCGAAAGCCCAATCCACCGCGCAAAACGCGCCGTAGCCGATTCCGAAAATAAATCCGATGACGCGCGCGGTTATGATCGAATCCGTAATGCAAAACCCCACGCCCGCCAAAGCTGCGAAGCCGCACGACCAGTAAACAACGCGACGCTTGGAAATGCGGTCGGCCATGCGCCCGGCGACAAGCGTTCCGATCACGCCGCCGGCAGTCGCGGAAAGCGCGATCCACATCGTTTGAATCGAAGGATCGGGCGGATGAAAAACGTCCTTCACGTAATACAGCAAAAACTCCACGACCGACGCGATACCGATATTAATTACGAAGCGCGAAGCGAGCAGCCAGGCGAAATCGGGATGATCTTTCAAGCTGATGTCGAAGGCATCGCGCAGCGCGCTTTTCAAAGAGAGTACTCCCTTTGCCGGGAGCGGCGGCTGTTTTAACAACGGCGCGTTCAAAAACAAACAAATCAGCATTACGGCAACGCAAAACGATAGGCTGAGAATCACGCCTAAAGAAATCGCCTGCGCGTCGGGCAAGTTTTGGCGCGTGAGAAAATTGACGATAGACGGCGTGAGAAAAAGGCCCGGTAAAATCAAGCCGAAAACTTGTCCGACCAATTGCCACAAGCCCATCCAGCTCGCGGCTTTTCCGTGATGCGAAGCCGGAACGCGGTCGGGAATGATCGCTTGAAACGGCCCGATGGCGATGTTCAAAAACAACTGGATGAAAATGAACGAAAGCAACAATTGCGCGAACGATTGTGAAAAGGCAAAAGTGAAAATCGGAAGGACGGCGAGCAAAACTCCGCCTACGACAAAGGGATAGCGCCGCCCGCGCGGATGCGAAAAGTTATCCGAAATTGGCCCGACGACGAGCTGTACAATTGTGCTGATAATAGCGCCGCACGCGCCGATTAACGCGATGTAGCGGCCTTTGTCGTCACCCGCGAAATGCTCGACGCGCTGCGCCAAAACCTGCGACATGATGACGCTCCAAAACAAATTGGAAGCGAGCCAGAGAATCGAAAGCCGCGCGAGAGAAGGTAAGACGACTTGCTGGTTAATTTCTTTGTCAGGTGCGGCTTGGGAGTACTCTGATGTCATCGGAAGTTCGGGGCTTTGAGAAAGCGGCGGCGCTTTTTACCATCCTGTTTATATTCAACGAGTATGGTGTTATTTTTCTTCCAATCGTAAGAGACTGATTCATCTTGTGTTTCGATGCGTCGCACAATTTTACCGCGCCAAGCATCTGCTACCCATAATGAATTACCAAAACCGGCGACATAATGGCCGTCATTACTCCATGCATCTGTGTAGCCAATTGCCAACGCAATTCCATCCAATTCTCTCCCATTGTGTGTGATGAAAGAAATTCCGGTGCAGCCTTCAAGTCCGTCGAGAAACATCACTGCGCGCGGCAATCGCCAGTCAATCTTTTTGCCGCCGTCGCGCAGCTCCAATTCCGAAATGCAAACATCGGCGTTTTTGCTTTTGCTTTGCTTGATTTCAGGAAATTCAATTTTCAGCGATTTGATTTTATGACGCGGGAATTTGACTGTGTGCCAGCCCATCGCGTCGGATAATTTCGTTTCCGTCACAACTTTCTTTTTATCCATCAATTCTTGCGTGACGCGAATTTTCGTGATGCGATGATTTTTGAAAAACCGCGCGCGGTTGAGATTTTGTCCGTTCATTATTCGCAGCGAATTACTGGTAAAGGGAGTACTCGGTGTGAATACAAAACCAAAACGTGAGTTGAAAACAGTGTTGTCGAATTCCTTGCTTTTGGCGCTGTAAACCCACGCGATTTTCGGGTTGCCATCGAGCATCAGCGGAATCGGATATGACGAATATTTGCGTCCGACTTCATCCCAAAGTTCTTCGCTCGATTGGATGTTCCATTGCGGCCACCAAACGCTTGAAGGCGCGGTGTGCGCGAAACTTTGGAAAAGCAGTGATAACGAAAAAAGCAGTACAAATCGCATTGGGTTCACCGGTCGTTCTGGTTTACTTGTCCGGCCTTACTCTGATTTGGATTAATCAAAAAGGCAAATCAAAACCAAAAGGAATCACAAAATGTCACGTCAAATTGCTACCAGTTTCATGCTCGTTCTCGTCCTTTTTTGCGCCGGCATCGCCCACGCTCGCAGCCGCAGTGGAAAAGCCGCTTATCATTTGCACACAACGCGCATGGTGACGGCGGCGCGCTATGAACCCATCGGCTCGATTTTGCGCGTCACCAATCCAAAGACAGGAAAGTCCATTACTGTGACGGTCAATGATCGCGGGCCTTTCAACGGCAATCGCATTTTGGATTTATCGACGGGCGCTTTTAAAAAACTTTTCGGAAGCCTCAAGCGCGGCGTCGGGCCGATTTCTTATACCGTAATTCGTCGCGGCAAAGGCAAGAAATAATTTACGGTGCGTCTTCGTTGCAAACCGTCGTTCCGATGTTTTCGCCCAGCGCGGCGCGCACGATATTGCCCGGCGTTTCCATGTTGAAAACCACAATCGGAATCGAGTTGTCCATCGAAAGCGAAACGGCGGTTGAATCCAAAACTTTCAAGCCTTTGTCCAGGACTTGAATGTAGCTCAAAGTTTCGTAGCGCACGGCGTCTTTGAATTTGGCGGGATCGCGGTCGAAAACGCCTTCGACATCGGTCGCTTTGAAAATCGCCTGCGCGTCAATTTGCGCGGCGCGCAAAACGGCGGCGGTGTCGGTGGTAAAAAACGGGTTGCCGGTTCCCGCCGCGAAAATCACCACGCGGCCTTTTTCCAGATGGCGAATCGCGCGGCGCTGGATGAACGGCTCGGCGACTTCCTTCATTTCGATGGCCGATTGTACGCGCGTGTGAACGCCGATGCGTTCGAGATAATCTTGCAGCGCAAGGGAGTTTTGCACCGTCGCCAGCATTCCCATGTAATCCGCCATCGCGCGATCCATGCCTTGCTCGACGGCGGCTTTCATTCCGCGAAAGATATTGCCGCCGCCGATGACAACGCCAATTTCAATGCCGGCTTCGTGTACGGTTTTGAGTTCGGCGGCGACGCGCGCCAAAACTTCGCCGTCCAAGCCGTAACCGGCGGGGCCGGCGAGGGCTTCGCCGGAGATTTTTAAAAGGATTCTGCGGTATTTTAATTCGCTCATAATTGCTGGGTTTTATTTTCAGAATTTCGATTTCGCTTAAACTGTTTTCATGTTTCGCGCGCGACCTATTTTACTCATATTGGGAGTACTTCTGCTTGTCGGCGGCTGGCTTTTGTGGCGCAATTCGCAAGTCGTGCTTTCCGACGAACAGCAAATCGCCAATATTTTGGAAGATGTGCGGCAGGCCGCGCAGAATCAAAGTTCATCGGGCGTGGCAAACTTTCTGGCAGAAGATTTTAGCTGGGGCGGACAGTCAAAAAGCGGGCTTAGAAGCCAGATGAACGGCGCGTTCATTCAGTTTCGTGATGTGACGGCGAACATCAGCGCAACAGTGATTTCGATTCAAGGCAACGAAGCGACTGCGAGGGGCAATTATGCCTTTTCCTACCGACCGGCTCCGCGCGCTGATGTGGAATCGCATCGCGGGCAATTTAAATTGCAGTTTGCGAAACGCGATGGAGAATGGCTGATAGTTAAGGCTGAAGATATAGCGGGCAGCGGACAACGTGATGCGAGCGAGGGGCTTTGAATTTCGGTTGGTTTTCCGGGGGTTTTAACCCCAAGCATACCACGCAAAATCACGCTTCCAAACCTGCGTATTGAAAATGCGTTTCCGAAAGCATTTCGATGTGATCGAGCGCTTGGCCCGTTCCGATGGCGACGCAGGAAAGCGGGTCTTCGGCGATGTGAACGGGAATGCCGGTTTGCTGTTGGAGAAGTTGATCCAGGCCGCGCAAAAGCGCGCCGCCACCAGTCAGCCAAATGCCGTGCGACACGATGTCGGCGGAAAGTTCGGGAGGCGTTTGTTCTAAAACACTTCTTGTGCGGGAAACGATGTGCGCGATGGGTTCGGACAATGCTTCGCGGACGGCGATAGACGAAAGATGAATCGTTTTGGGCATTCCATCCACCATGTCGCGGCCCCTGACTTCCATTTCCATTTCGTCTTCAAGCGGCCACGCTGAGCCGATCTCCATTTTGATTTCTTCAGCCGTGCGCTCGCCGATAATCAAATTAAATTCGCGCTTGACGTAGCGCAAAATCGCTTCGTCCAATTTCATCCCGCCCAATCGCAGGCTGTCGGATTTCACAATTCCGCCCAATGAAATCACGGCCACATCGGTCGTTCCGCCACCGATGTCAACCACCATGTTGCCTTCGGGATCAGAAATGTTGAGGCCCGCGCCAATCGCGGCAGCCATCGGTTCTTCAATGGGATAAGCGTCTTTTGCGCCCGCCGAGCGAGCGGCGTCCAAAACGGCGCGGCGCTCAACGCTGGTAACGCCAGACGGCACGCAGATGATGACGCGCGGCTTGAAAAATTTGCGGCGTCCGCAGACTTTTTCGATGAAGTAGCGCAGCATTTGTTCGGTGACGGTGTAATCGGCGATTACGCCGTCGCGGATCGGCTGCATGGCGATGATCGAGCCGGGCGTGCGGCCCAGCATCTGGCGCGCTTCTTCGCCTGCGGCTTTGAGTTCTTTGGAATGTTTGTGAACGGCGACGACAGACGGCTCGCGCAAAACGATGCCACGCCCGCGCTGATAAATCAGCACGTTAGCCGTTCCTAAATCAATTCCGATGTCGGTTGAAATTCCCAGCATGATGAAAAACTTATGGAGACAAAAAACGAACCCGCAGCGAAAAAGCGACGGGCTGTGATTTTACATTTGTGGCAATGAATTCTGATTCAAATTATGCCGAAACTGCCTGCTGAGGGAGTACTCCCTTTGCCGTCAAGTCGGGCCTGGGAGCTTTGATTTGGCGCGCGACCTGGCCGCCCAAAGACTTCAATTTCTCCACGAAATTTTCATAACCGCGATCAATATATTTGATGTTGGAAATTTCTGTTTTGCCTTCCGCGCCAAGCCCGGCCAAAGCCAGCGCCGCGCCCGCGCGCAAGTCGCGCGCTTTGACTTCCGCGCCGCTGAGCTTATGAACTCCGCCGACGATCACGGTTTTCTTGTCTTCGGAAAATTCGATCTGCGCGCCCATGCGCTGCAATTCCGGCACATAGTTGAAACGGCCTTCATACAAATTTTCTTCGACAAAAGAGCGGCCTTGCGCCATGCACATCGCAGTCACGAAAAGCGGCTGCAAATCGGTGGCAAAGCCGGGAAATGGCGCGGTCGTAATATCGGTCGGGCGCAGCGCGCCGATGTAGCGAGCGCGAATCCAGTTTTGCGTGTCGCTCGCGTTGCTGGTAGTGATTTCAACGCCGGCCTGCTGCAATTTTTCCAGATAAATCGGTAGATGCGACGGCAGCAAATCCAAGACGCGCACATCGCCGCGCGACAAAACGGCGGCGGCTAAAAATGTCCCGGCTTCAATGCGGTCGTGGTAAATCGCGTGCTCGGCGCCGGAAAGTTCCTTCACGCCTTCGATGGAAATTGTGCTCGTTCCCGCGCCAAAAACTTTGCCGCCCATCTTGTTGAGGAATTCTGCCAGGTTCGTAACTTCCGGCTCGCGCGCGGCGTTTTCAATGGTCGTGGTTCCTTCGGCCAGACACGCCGCCATCATCACGTTGACGGTCGCGCCGACGGAAGAATTCTTCGGCTCCAGATAAATCGGTGCGCCTTTCCAAACCGGCGCGTGCGCGAGCATGGAGCCATGTTCAACCGTAACTTCCGCGCCCATGCTTTTGAAAGCGTTGATGTGATAATTGACCGGGCGCGGCCCCAATATGCAGCCGCCGGGCAAGGGAACTTCGGCTTTACGCAAACGCGCGAGCAGGGGAGCGGCGACGTAAAAACTGGCACGCATCCGGGAAACCTGTTCTTCGGGCGCGATGTGCGTGCTGAGATTGGTGGCGTCAATTGTGACCGTGCCGTTTTC
>Ga0136611_10002496_pt1 | contig 12824 bp, 10 predicted proteins | sample AntDrymUQ2232306_2_FD_106645 | JGI IMG/M metagenome (GOLD analysis project Ga0136611, IMG submission 106645) | Polar desert sand microbial communities from Dry Valleys, Antarctica - metaG UQ223 (23.06) | ecosystem: Environmental > Terrestrial > Soil > Desert | place: Antarctica: Dry Valley... | reverse complement strand
GAATGCCGTGGATACCGCCGGAGCTGCGGGAGGGACGCGGCGAAACAGGAGCGGCCCTGCAGCACGCGCTCCCCAACCTCGTCACGTATGAAGACATCCGCGGCGTGCTGCACTGCCACTCGCAATACTCCGACGGTACCGCGACGATCGCGGAGATGGCCGAGGGGGCCAGAGCGCGCGGGTGGAGCTATATCGGCATCACGGATCATTCGCAGGCCGCCTTCTACGCCGGCGGTCTGAAACCGGAGCAGGTACTCCGGCAGCACGAGGAGATCGACCGGCTGAACGCCACGATGACCGGCTTCCGGATCCTGAAGGGGATCGAGGCCGACATTCTCGCCGACGGACGAGTGGATTACGAACCGGAACTGCTGGATCGGTTCGACTACGTCATTGGGTCCATCCACTCCCGCTTCAAGATGACCGGGGATCAGATGACGGCGCGCGTGCTCGCTGCGCTCGACGATCCGCATCTCACGATACTTGGGCATCCCACCGGCCGCCTGCTGCTCTCCCGCGAGCCCTACGCGCTGGATATCGACGCGGTGCTGACCAGGGCGGCGGAGACTGGCGTTGCCGTCGAGCTGAATACCGACCCGCATCGTCTCGACCTCGACTGGCGGTATCTCCAGAGCGCCAGGGAGCGCGGAGTGATGATCGAGATCGGTCCGGATGCGCACTCGGTCGGCAACCTGGATTTCATGCGCGCCGGGATCGACATCGCGCGGAAGGGCTGGCTCGAACGAGCCGATGTATTGAACACGCGTAGTGCCGACGAGATCATCGCGATCGCGCGCAAACGACGGCTCTAGCCGACGAAGTTGGAAAGCGAATCATGGGTAGTGATGTACGTCCTATCGCGTCTTTCGTATCCGACCCAGTATGGGGGCGTCACGATCCTGAGGCTTCGATGAACCGCCGTTCTTCCAGCGTGCAATCTGCAGCGTCTTCACTGGCAGCAGGCCGTCGCGTGCTCCTCGCGTCACTTGCCGTTCTCGCGCTCGGCGCGTGCGATTTGATTCCAACGGAACCGCCGAATTTTGAAGAGACGTATGTGGTTCAGGCGCCAACGCTGAACCTCTCGGCGGCCGACCTCGCTCCCGCGGAGGTCGGCGTCAACGCCGACAGTTCCGCTTTTCTCATTGTCAGCGATCCCACCCTGCTGTCAGCGTCGCTCGGTGAAATCTGCGCCGCCTGTCGGACACTCCACGGAACAACGGTGCCCAAGCCGGCTTTCACCTATACCTTCTCGAGCACCATTCCGGTATCGTCGCAACTGATCGCGGCATCGGTAGCGGCAGGGACCATCGACCTCGCGCTTGCCAACGGACTGAACTTCGATCCTGTTCGCCCGAGCGCCAGCGCGCGGGGATCGATCGTAATGACGGTGCGGCGCGGAACGACGACGGTCGCGACGTTTGCCGTCAACGGCACCACCACCGCTTTCCCGCCAGGGGCTGTGCTCGGCGGTGCGATCCCGATCACGCCATTCAACTTCAACCAGTCTCTCACCGTCGATGTCACCGTCACTTCGCCTGCGGGCGACCCGTTTGTCGTTGACACGGCCCGCCGGCTGCTGGCGGCGGCCGGCCCTCTCCGGGCATCGATCAGCGAGGTCACTGTCAGCGTTGCGACTCAGAGCTTCGCGGACACTACGTCACTGGATTTCACTCAGACGAAAGTCGATCCGAATGACAAGCTCGAGGGAGGAGCGTTCCGCTTTAACTTCGTGAATCCGTTCGCGATCGGCGGCAGCTTCTCGCTGAGGTTTTTCGACGCCGGTAGCGGTGCCGCGCTGTTTCAGAAGGCCGTAACGCTGGCGCCGAGTGCGACCAGTTCAAGCCGGATAGCACTTACCAGGGACGAGGTGACTTCGCTGCTGGGCAAACAGCTCACGGTCATCGTCGACGGTACTTTCAATGCGCCGAGCGGTCAACTGACGCTCACCCCCAGACAGGTGCTGCGTTTCACCTCGCTGCTCGAAATTGTCGTTCGTCCATTTGGAGATTGAGATGCGACTGCTTGTTTCCAGCCTGCTGATCGCGCTCGCGACTCCGGCCCTCGCACAGATCCCGAGCGCCAGCGCCACTGCGTTCGCGACCGGCAATGCGTTCGTAGCGCGTGCGCGGGGGTTCAACGCCGTCGCATGGAATCCCGCCGGCCTCGGAATGGTCGACAACCCACGCTTCTCGGCGACAGTCGCCTCGGTGCAGGCCATCGCGACCCTTGGTCCGATTGGCCTTTCGGATTTCAAGGAGTTCGAGGGGGATACCGTGCCGCTTGACGTTCGCGAATCGTGGTTGCGTGAGATCGAAGATGCGGGGGGGCAGTCGGGCGGCGCGGCCGCGGGTCTCACGACGATGGCGCTTAGCGTCGGTCCACTCGCCTTTCATCTGGGGACCGCGGTCAACGTCATGACACGTATCGGACCCGGGGCCGCGGAGTTGCTGTTCTTCGGCAACGCAGGGCGCACAGGCGAGCCACGGACCATTTCGGGAGCGGGATCGGCGGCACTGGCGAGTGCAACCTCCACCATGGGTGTGTCATTCGGGCGGGCGATCACGAAAGGGGGGCGCAGAATCGCCGTGGGGGCGACGGTGAAGTACACCATAGGACATATGCTGGCCACCGCGGAAGACTCTGGAACCCGACTGAGCGGAAGTCCGGTGGAAGGCCAGTTGTCCTTCCCGCTCATTCAATCCAATACGGCCGGAGACATCCGCAGGAATCTGAATAATGGCAACGGGATCGGAGTCGATGTCGGTGTTGCTTCGTCCAGCGGAGCATGGCGGTATGGACTCGCGGTGCAAAACATCGTCAATGGCTTCAAGTGGGATGCATCGAAATTCACGGTTCGATTCAACCAGTTGGACATCGCAACACGCAGGAGCGATTTCGACGAGTATCCGCTGAGCGATTTCCCGGAGTACGCCGCAGGAATCGAAAAGCTGACGTTCAAGCCCGTCATCGCGGCCGGCGGTGCCTACGAGGGGCGCAAATGGACCGGCGCACTCGACGTCCGTCGCAGGACCGATGAAGACGGACTGGAGGGCGGCCCCATGACACAGGTGGGCGCCGGTGTCGAGCTGCGGCCGCTCCGGTGGCTACCGCTGATGCTTGGGACATCGTGGTCCAGCGATGCCCTGATATTGAGCGGGGGTCTCGGGCTGCGTCTCGGCAGCGTCTCGGCGACCGTCGCTGGTGGATTCTCCAGGACCGATTTCGGAAGTGATCCCCTCGTGGCGTTCACGCTCTCCGCTGGAACGCGGTGAGCAATTCGTTCGCGTGAACGGAAGCAGGAAGGAGCCACTGCGGCGCGACCGGCTCCGCGCCGGCCAGCGACTGAAGACGTATGCCCGTACGGTCTACCACCGGCTCGGGACGCTGTATCCAAACGCGAAATGCGAGTTGGATTTTCAGTCTCCGTTTCAACTCGTCGCGGCGACGATTCTCAGCGCGCAATGCACCGACAAGCGCGTCAACATGGTCACGCCCACGCTGTTCAGTCGCTTTCCCACAGCGCGCGCGATGGCGTCAGCTCCCCAGCTCGAGATGGAGGACATCATCAGGAGCACGGGGTTCTTTCGCGCCAAATCGAAGAGTCTCATCGGGATGGCGCAATCTCTCGAAGAGCACTTCGGCGGCAAGGTGCCCGACAAGATGCACGAGCTCATCGAGCTCCCTGGTGTCGGACGCAAGACGGCGAACGTGGTGCTGGGCAACGCCTTCGGGAAAAATGAAGGGGTTGTAGTGGACACGCACGTGGCTCGTCTGAGCAAGCGGCTTGGCTTTACGCGACACGACGATCCGGTGAAGATCGAGGACGACCTCATCCCCTTGTTCCCCCGGTCCAGCTGGACCATGCTCTCACACCTGCTCATCTGGCACGGGCGCCAGATCTGCGTGGCGCGCACCCCGCGCTGCGAGAGCTGCCCGCTGTCGGACATCTGCCCGGCCTCGCGGGTGTGAAAGAGTTACATCCTCCCGTCTCTCCGACTAGTTTTCCGTCAACACCAAATCGCTATTCGGAGATTATTGTGACGAAAAAGGCAACGTTCGAGACCAACAAGGGCACCATTGTCGCCGATCTGTTCGACAAGGAGGCTCCGAAGACGGTCGAGAATTTCGAGACCCTCGCGAACAAGGGCTTTTATGATGGCGTGAAGTTCCATCGCGTCATCCCGGATTTTGTCGTGCAGGGCGGGGACCCCCTCTCGCGCGACCTGAAGGCCGGCGACCCGAAAATTGGCACGGGCGGGCCCGGCTACAAGATCAAGTGCGAAACACAGGGCAATCCGCATCGTCACGAGGTCGGCTCCCTGTCCATGGCGCACGCGGGGAAGGACACCGGAGGCAGTCAATTCTTCATGGTGCTCTCGGAGTCGAACACGCGTCACCTGAACGGCGTGCACACCGTTTTCGGCAAGATCAACGAGGGCCTCGACATCATGAAGAAGATCGGGCCCAACGATTCAATGACGAAGGTGCGCGTCGAATAGGCGCGCACTCACTGATTCGGAGCGCTTGAACATGGGACTGCATCGCGGGGACATGAAAGCGGCCTACACCGGCCTGATACTCGGCGCCATGGTGCTGTTCGGCATCGTGGTGACAATCGTGAAGTTCACCAACCAGTACTACTCGCGGGAAGCGACCGTCACGAAGACACACTAGCCCCGGTCGAGATGGGTAAGTGCCTCGGTGAGGGCACTCATCTCGACTCGCGCTCCGATCTTCTTTGCGAGCTCGAGGCCCTCCTCGTAACACCGCCGCGCCGTTGCCTGGTTATGGTCGCGAACGTGAATGTCGCCCAGCAGACGCAGGCACTCGATCTGGTGCCACTGGTTACCTGTGTGAGCGAAGTAACCGAGCGCCTCGGAAGCCAGATCTTCGGCTCGTCTCGTGTCCCCACGCCGCCCCACCGCCTCCGCGTAATTGAGGGTGGACAGCGCGATCATCTCGCGATCCTCGGCGGAGCGCGCGATCTCCACCGCCTTCTGTAGCACTTCCTCCGCGAGCGTCAGATTCCCGCGGTCGAGCGCGGCACGGCCGTAGTTGTTGAGCGAATGCGCTTCCCCGCGCGTGTTGCCACAGCGCATGAAGCAGCCGTAGGACTCGGAAAAATACCGCTCCGCCGAGCCGAGGTCGCCACTGAGCGCCGCGATCGAGCCAAGGTTCTGCAGCGCGATGCCCCGCAGTCGAGCATCGCTGGTGATCTCCAGCACGCGCTCGAGCAACGGCGTTGCCTGGTCGAAGTGTCCCTGGCTCTGGTGGATGATCGCCTCTGCGTTCAGCGCTTCCGCGTACTGCTTCTTGTCGTCGAACCGGCTCGCGATGCGAGCGCTGTCTCTGGCATGGCGGAGCGCCTCATCCCACTGACAGTGCGTCCGGTGGAGATTCGCCAGCCGGCAGTGTGCCTCCGCAAGGATGTCGGGTGCGGGGCGGGCCTCCAGCACGGACTTGTAACAACGCTCGGCGTGATCCAGATCACTTCTCTTCTCGGCGTCAATTCCCTCTGCTAATTGCGCGTGAATATCCGGCATGAGGGTTGCGAATGTTTAGTAGGCAAAGAGGTGATCCCAGCTCCCTCAGGCAGTGCAACAGGTGCACCGCGTGTACTGACCAACAGGTACCCCGCGTGTACCGATCCCGATGTCGCCGCTCACCCTGTGGCCGCAGGAGCCCACCATGCGCACCCGCCGAATTTTCGCCGCGATTGCCGTCGTTGTCATAGGGTGCAGTGACACGACCCCGACCGATCCGCAACTGGGCCTGACAAGCGGGCCCAAACTGCTCTCCTGCCCCAGCGCCACGCCGCTAACCGGTACCTTCGTGGCAGATCCCTTGCTCGGAGGCTCCCTCTCGCTCGCTGGAACGTCGGTGACGATTCCGCCCGGCGGCGTGAGCCTCCCCACTCTGTTCGTGCTCACGATCCCGGCGTCCCCGTACATGGAGATCGAAGTCCACGCCGATGGTCTCACGAGCTTCATCTTCAACCAGCCCGCGACGATCTCGATCGATTACTCGCGGTGCGGACACCCCAGGTCGGACAAACGGTCCCTGCAGGCCTGGTATCTCGACAGTGTGACCAAGGCGCTGCTCGAGAACATGAATGGCACGGACGACAGGGTGGCGGAACGAGTGACATTTACCACCGGTCACCTCTCGGGATATGGCGTCGCCTACTGACCGGTTCGGGTCAACGTCCGAAGCGCCACCCAGCCTGAAGCATGAGTGTGGAAAGCTGTTCCACTCGCTTGCCCTCTACGCTGGCAGGAAAGTCAAAGCGGTCGACCGAATAGAGCAGCGAGGCGAATAGCCGCTTGCGACTCAACTCAATGCCCGTGCCCCCACCATAGGCGAGGCTCGGGCTGGCGAGTCCGTCAACCGTCACCTTGGGAAGCACGGAAGCGCGAATCACCCCGCGCGCCCCATTGGCGAGATCCAGGCGCGCTTCGGCACCAGTGCGCAGCGCCAACCATCGCTGACTCGCAAGCGCGCCGGTATACCTTCGGGCCTGTGCCCCGACTGTCGCGGCCAGCCAGGGCAACACCAGAAACGACAATCCCGCTTCGACTTCGGCAATGTCACGGTTCGCCCGCGCGTTTTCCGACGTCAGCCTCCCACTCGCCGACCGGCCGGACAATTCGATCCACGGACGCGGGGCGACACTTACCGCGAAACCCACTGTCGTTCCCTGCGCACCTTCGGCGTTGCCGCCAACGGCAACGACATGATCAACGCGATTGGTTGAAAGCGCGACACCAACGGGTATGGACGCCCCGGTGCTCGACACGCCGGGCAATCGTGCGCACGCGGCCGAGGCGGTGATCGCAGCGAGTAATGGCAGCGTGCGAAAGCGGTTCATCGCCCCACGCCTGCCGCCGGAGAAACCACTATCTTCGTCTCCGCCAGCTTTTCCCCGTTTCGACGTTGAATTTCAGCGTTCGCGGTCAATCGCCGGGTCTGGCGAACCCGGTTGATCGCGATGTTTTCCGGAATGTCGAGGTTGTTCCGGCGCGCGAAATAGGCGTAGATACCAGCTGCGCCGCCCGAAATCGCCGCGACGGACGCAAAGCTGCGGCTGGAGCCGTACCTGGCGCTTCCCGTAGCATATGGCAGGATGATCGCCGTGGCGGCAATGCCGAGGCCGTTGGCAAGGCCGCGACGGCGTGCGGACGGCGGGTGCCGTTCCGGAAGCAGCTCGTCAGCGCGCAGGGAAGGCAACGTGTCTTCCAGGGCCGGAAAGTCCTGCAGCAAGTCGAAGTAGGAGCGGGTGGAGTCACGGCGCTGGTTCAGCCTGCTCTCCCCGAAGACGGCGAGTTCATACCGGCCGGTCGGCGCCAGTCGGCCCCCACCAAGTGTGCCGGACCATGGAAGGTCGCGGAGTCCATCGTTCTCTCCGTCATACAGCACGGTTCCCGGTAGCGCGCTTCCAGCAGGACGAATCTCCGCGCGCACCGTTGCGGCATGCGTCGTGAGAATGCTGAGCACCACGCGCTCGACACGCGGATCGACCGTGGTACGAGCGATGGGCCTGGCAGCGACCGCGAACGTGCGACGACGCGCCTCCGCGAACGTCGTCAATTCGACAGGGCTGAACTTCCGCGGATCCAGATCGGTGAAGGGGTCACGCTCGATAGCGGCGCGAAAGTAGACGATTGCCGAATCGCGCATATTCTGAATCGCCAGTGAAGCGCCAAGGTACTTGTACGCCTGGATGCGCTGGTCGCGCGACACCTCGTAGGGCGACCCCGGACTGACCACCTGCCGCAGGAGGGTCAGTGCCCGCTCGACCTGCACATCGTCGTAGAACCGAATGGCCCGCTGCAGCATGTCCGCCGTGTTGTCCTGTGCCGGCAGAATGGTCGTCGCGGTGAGCCACAGCAGCGCGACCGATGCGGCGATCTTCACGGCGCGACCTGGAGCGTCCGTCGGCCCAGAGCGGATGTCTCACCGGAACGCACGACGATGAGAGTGTCGAATGTCGTGTAGCCGGATGCGGAGATCCGCAGACGGCGGTTGCCGGCCGGCAGCTCGAAGTCGACGAGCACGCCTCTGCCCACGGCGCGGTCGTCAATGAAGATTTCGGCGTCCGAAGGATCGGCTCGTACCCGGATCTTCCCCGTGGTCCCCTTCGCGACCGGTGCCCCAATGGAAGAGGTGACGGCAGGACTCGGAGCCTTTGCCGTGCCTCCACTCGAAGGAATTTCCTGAGGGGTGCGCTCGAGCGAGGCGTCGATCGTCGTTGTCTCGTTCCCCGTGACGTGGACGCGACCGGCCTCCGACCGGAAGCCGGTTCCGGAGATTGCGTAGTCATAGGTGCCGGGCGGAAGCGCGAGACTTCCCGCCGATACCGGCTTGCCATCGATGACGAACCGGGCGCCGGGCGGAAGTCCGCGCACGCGGATAGTACCACTATCGCTGGACGCCGAGGACATTCTCCCGGCAACCGTGGATGCGCCCACAGCGGTCTTCCCGGTGCCGCCAACGGAATCCGAACTCGAGGCAGTTTCGGCCCTACCCGCAGACTGTCTGGCCCACCAGAACCCCGCCGTAGAGAGAACGATCACGGCGACCGCAAAGGTCGCCGCGCCGGCGAGGAGTGACCGCCGACGCCGCTCTGGCGCCTCGATACGCCGCAGGCTCGGCGCCGAGAGTCGCATCGTGTCCATGAGCGGGGGCAGCGAGCCTGTGCGAACTTTGGGGATTGGTGTCCCGTTCGCGAGCTCCTTGAGCATCGCGCTGCCCCACTGTCGGTCCTTCTCGTCCAGAGGCACCGCATCGAGGGCGTCGGCCAACTCCGACGTGGAGGTGTAGCGCTGCTTCGGATCCTTGGCCAGAGTGCGGTAGATGATGTCGAGCAGCGCCTTCGGTACGTCATCGCGAACCCCGGAGATCTCCGGCACTGGCGTGAACCAATGGTGCTGCATGATCGCCGGAAGTGAGTCCGCATCGAACGGCACGGCGCCGGTGAGGAGCTGGAAAGCGACGACGCCGAGTGAGTACTGGTCGGTCTGCGGTCCCACGGACTTTCCCGCGCACTGCTCGGGGCTCATGAAGTATGGTGTGCCGATCACGGCACCCGTCGCGGTCATCGACTTGTCCTCGATCGCGCGGGCCACACCGAAATCCGACACGACTGGCCGCCCATCCTTCTGCACCAGGATGTTGGCCCCCTTGATATCCCGATGCACGATGCCGTGTTCGTGCGCGTAGGCGAGCGCATGCGCGGCGCCGCGCAGCACATGCAGCGCCACGGGCACCGGGAACGCCCCTTGCTGCTCGATGATCGAGTCGAGCGGGCGCCCCTCGATGAACTTCATGGCGATGAAGAAGATCTTTCCGACGTTGCCGACGCGGTAGACCGGGATGATGTTCGGATGATCGAGCGAGGCCGCCATGCGTGCCTCACGCCTGAACCGGTCCGACATCGACGCGCCGATCGCGATCTCGGGTGGGAGGACCTTGAGCGCGACGGTGCGGCCAAGGTCGATTTCCGTGGCGCGGTACACGATCGCCATGCCACCGCGTCCGAGCTCGGACTCGACATCGTAGTCCTTGATGAGCTCCCACTTCACCAGCTCGAAGAGCTCGTCCGGCTGCTTCAAGGTGGGTGTATCCGAGGCTTCCAGCTCAGCCATCTGAGCGACCCCCACCGTCTGGGCCGCGGGATCCGAAACCTGCGAGCCACAGCGCGTGCAGAAGCGGGAACCCCCGGGAACGGGGGCGCCGCACTTGAGACACTTCATCAGCCAGAGGTGATCTTGATCGTAATGCTTCCCAGTGCCGGTGACGCCGGCACGCTGATCGTGATGGTGTGGGTACCGACTTTATTGTTCGGATCGAATGTGCCTCGCGCCAGACCGTCCGCGCCAGTGCGGACGTCGAGCGTCGACGTCCCGCTCTCCACCCATTTTGGCGGCGCGGTCGCGGTCGAGGTGATCGCGAAGCGCACGGTCACCCCGGCCAGCGGCCGGCCCTGCGCGTCAACGATACGCACGATGAATGGCTTCGCAAGCGGGACCGACTTGCTGACGGTGCCTGTCACCTGCTCCGCAGGCCAGATGAGCCGCATCGCGGAGGCGGCACCGGAGCCTGGGAAGAGCGGCGCCGGCGCAACGGCGCTGAAGACGATCGAACCGGCGGCACTATCGCCGGCGGCGCGGAGATTCGAAGCGCGGCGCGGGCCGGCGGAGTCTCCCCAGAAGTTGCCCGGGATGACAAGCACCGACTGTGACACGACGGCGGCGGTGTCGTTCGCGTACCAGTCGTTGGACACCGCCGCCATCGTCGCACCAGTGAGTACGCGAGCCGCGACGCCGTTCCGGGCGACGAGGTTGGAATCGACGTCGGCACTGACACCCGCCGCGAGCACCATGCCCGTCAGCCCGATGAAATCCGTGATCACATTGCGATGAATACTCGCCTGACCAGTTCCACGGGCTTCAATAATCGCCGACCGCGTGCCGAGCGGCAGGGTGCGTGGTCCCGAGGGAACGAGCGTGTTGCGCGACACCGTCAGAGTGCCGCTCACGCCGAGGCTGCCGTGCTCGATGGCCGTCGTATTCGGCCCCCGGAAGACGCTGCTGTCGACCGACAGAATCGTAGAGCCTAGGGCGCGCACAGCCACCTGCATCGTCGTCGATGCGCCGCCGGCGCAGAACTGGAAGGTGCCCCCGCGAATCGTCACCGCAGAACCGTTACCGGTCACATCCACGCATCCGCTGGTGGTGCTGCTGATCGTGTCGCCGAACATCGATATCGCGTCGTTGTTCTCGCCGACAATCCCCTGCACCGCACCGGTGGACGACATGCCCTCCGACATCCAGCTCGAGGACGAGGAGCGAACGCTGTAGCGGCCACCGGTGAAGCGATTGCGGACCAGGTTGGCCCCAAAGGAGGAGCTGCTCGGCGCGCCTGTGCCCCGTGATCCGGTAATGCGGACGCCATCCATGGCGCCGTCAATCGCGTCGATGAACACATTTTCGCGGAGCGCGACTCCCTGCGATCCGTCGATATGGACGCCGGAGCGCCCGTCAAATGCGCTCCCGGTCGAGAACGGTTCGTCGCCCCGAAGCTGGAGGTCGAGTGTGTTCTGCACGACCTGCGTGCTCCCGCTCACGCCCACGAGACGGACGAGTTGATGACGGCCCGCCAGATCGTTCTGCCGGATCGTCAACGTCGCCGTCGCGACACCGTGCACCTGTGCGCCCCCGGTACGGCGAATGGTGGACAGCTCAACGACGTTGTTTTGCCCCCCCGTGATTTCGACGCCCGCGCCCGAAAAGCCCGAGGCCGAATCCACGAGCGAAATGCGCGCCGCGCGCACGGTGCCATTGACCACGCCGTTCAATCGAATTCCGAATCCGGCGACCGCGTTCACCCGCACGCTATCTACCAGCGCGGGACGGCCGTTCGCCGCGTTGTCGATGCTGATCCCACCCCCGGCTACCGATGTTTCATCGGTGTTGACGAAGAGGTGCGCCAGGCGAATATCCGAGCCCCGCGCGTCCACGGCGAGCCCGTCGACGGTATGGCGAATCCGGAAGAAACGAATGACTTCCTGCGAGGTCGTGATCGCGGTGATCGCAGCGCTGCCGGTGTCGTGCGAGATCAGCGGTAATACCGACGGGTTTGGCGAGGAACGCGAGAAGAACGTCGAATCACCGAGGAGGACAATGCGCTTCGCCAGGGAAACGGTTTCAGAGTAAGCGGCGTTCCCCTTCCGTACGAACACCGTATCAAACGGGTCGGCGGCGTTAACACCGTCCTGAATTTTCGCATAGGGCCGCGAGCTGGTACCCGTTCTCGGATTGGCAAAAACGCTGTTGTCCACGTAAATCACCGTGGGGTTCACGACCACCAGCGCAATGGTGTCCGCCACCGCACCGGACCGCGCAATGATCAGCGTGGTGCCAAATCCGGTAGCGGTTACTCCCGCGCCGGTGCCGGATCCGGAAATGGTGGCGACGCCGGTGTTGGTCGACATGTACGTGACTGCCGGATTGTCGATTGCATTGCCGGCGGTGTTCGTCACGGCAACGCTATAGCTCACCGTTTGTCCGGCCGCGGTGAGTGTGTCTCGTGCGGTGCTGAACGTCAGCATCGCCGGGGAGTTGGTGACCACGACCACGACCGCGTCGCTCGCCGAGCCGCTTGTCGCGCGCACGATAGTCGTCCCGGTGTCGCGAGCGGTGATCACTCCCGACGCCGAGACCCGCGCTATGGTCGGATCATCCGATGACCAGGTCGCCGAGGTGCGCGGCAGCGTCGCCCCGCGGCTGTTGGTCAGCGTCGCCGGCGGTGTGACCGAATCGCCCAGTGACGTGAGCCGAACGGTGTCGGGCGTGATCGCGATGGTGGACGGCGTGTTCGTCACCGTGACCACCGTGGTATCCGCCAGCGCTCCGGAGGTGGCAATGATACGCGTGGTGCCAATGGCCTTGGAGACAACGTTGCCGCTTGCATCCACCGTCGCAACGCTCGTCACGGTCGAGCTCCACATGACCTGTCCCGGCGGAATCGGGCTGCCCAGATCGTTTCGCGCCGAGACCGAGAGACGAACGGTATCATCGAGACTGGTGATGTTCAGGGCGGGCGGCTGGAGATCGAGGGAGACGGCGTCATTCGTGACTGTCAACTCGAGCGTCGCGCTCGCCGCACCCGAGCGGGCCGTGATGATCGTGGTACCGACACCCCGCGCGGTCGCCGTCCCGTCCACCACGCTCGCCACCGACGGCACCGACGACTGCCAGTCCACGATCGCCTCCGCAATGCGGGCGCCGCGCGCGTTGCGTACCGTCACCGTGTATGTCCGGATG